>ENA-UOWO01000783-UOWO01000783.1-activated-sludge-metagenome-genome-assembly--contig:-NODE-783-length-44504-cov-7.035389_pt1 | contig 44504 bp, 32 predicted proteins | sample MGYA00238148_ERZ761564 | MGnify/ENA primary metagenome ERZ761564 (study PRJEB28885, sample SAMN05720194) | activated sludge metagenome | isolation source: Anaerobic digester | place: USA... | reverse complement strand
GCCAGATCTCGGCGCCCGGAGCGTTCTTCAGCTCGTACAAAACCTCCCGCAGAAGCCCGAAGGCTGTCTGCGGGAGGGTTACGTTCATGCCATCCCGACTCACGTCAGGGACGCCGCTTGAAGAAGTTGATGTCGGGTTTGCGGGCGGCGAGCGCCTCGTCCAGGCGGGTCACCGGCGTGTTGTAGGGCGCGCCCTTGACCTTCTCGGGGTCCGTCATCGCTTCCGCGGCGATCTGTTCCATGACCGTGATGAACTCGTCCATCGTCTGCTTGCTCTCGGTCTCGGTCGGCTCGATCATGATCGCTTCCTCGACGATGAGCGGGAAGTAGACGGTCGGGGCGTGGTACCCGTAATCGAGCAGCCGCTTGGCGATGTCGAGCGTCTTCACGCCCTTCTCGGCGAACGGCTTGCCCGACAGCACGAACTCGTGCTTGCAGGTGCGGTCGTAGGCGAGTTTGTACGTCTTCTGGAGCCGTCGCATCATGTAGTTCGCGTTCAGAACGGCGTAGGAACTGGCATCCTTCAGCCCCTCGGCGCCCAGCGTGATGATGTACGTGTAGGCGCGCACCAGAACGCCGAAGCTGCCCAGGAACGTCCGAACCGGGCCGATCGAGTCGGCGTGCTTGTCCGTGACCTTGAACTTCTTGCCGTCGAACGAGATGCGCGGGCTGGGCAGGAACCCGGCCAGATGCGCCTTGACGCCGACCGGGCCGGAGCCGGGGCCGCCGCCGCCGTGCGGGGTCGAGAAGGTCTTGTGCAGGTTGACGTGAACGATGTCGAAGCCCATGTCGCCAGGCCGTGACCAGCCCATGATCGCGTTGAGGTTCGCCCCGTCGTAGTAGAGCAGGCCATCTACCCCATGAACTATTTTTGCGATCTCGGTAAGGTTCTCGTCGAACAGGCCGAGGGTGTTCGGGTTGGTCAGCATCAGGCCGGCCACATCGGGCGTGGCCTTGGCGCGCAGATCATCGAGGTCGATGCCGCCGCGCGGCGACGTCCGGATGTTGACGACCTCGAAGCCGAGCATCGCCGCCGAGGCCGGGTTCGTGCCGTGGCCCGCGTCGGGGATCAGGATCTTGGTCTTCGCCTTGGCATTCTTCTTCTTGCGGTGATACGCCTTGATGATGAGGAGGCCCGTCAGCTCACCGTGGGCGCCGGCCGCGGGCTGCAGCGTGAACGCATCCATCCCGCAGATCTCGGCCAGGGCGTGCTCGAGGTTGTGCAGCAGGGCGAGAGCGCCCTGGATCGTCTCCTCGGGCTGGTAAGGGTGGATGGTCGCGAAACCGGGCAGCCGCGCCATATCCTCGTTGATCTTGGGGTTGTATTTCATCGTGCACGAGCCGAGCGGATAGAACCCGACGTCGACCGCGTGGTTCAGACGCGACAGTCGCGTGAAGTGCCGCACCACGTCGACTTCGCACAGCGAGGGGAGGGGGATCTCGCGGCGGAGCATCTTCGAGGGGATGTGATCGGCCGGGTCGATCTCGGGCACATCGAGTTTCGGTAGCGTGTAACCGCGCCGCCCGTCGGCGGAGAGTTCGAAGATCAGAGGTTCGGTCATGACGTCAGCCCTCCGAGCAGTTCGCAATAGTAGTCGATATCTTCCGCGGTGCGCTTTTCGGTGACCGCGACGAGGAGATGGTCCTTCAGCGTGGGGAACCACCGTTCGAGGGCGACGCCGCCGAGCACGCCCTGTTTCGCCATCTTCAGGAGCAGCTTTTTCGCGTTCGGCACCTTGATCACGAACTCGTTCATGAACGGGGCCGCGAAGGGGAACGAGACGGCCGGCACGCGGGCGGCCAGCTCCTTCTTCAGGTGGTGCGCCTTCTGGAAGCTCTGGTTCGCGACATCCCGGATGCCGTCACGGCCGAGCAGGCTCATGTAGATCGTCGCATTCAGGGCCATCAGCGCCTGGTTCGAGCAGATGTTGCTGCCCGCCTTTTCGCGCCGGATGTGCTGTTCGCGAGCCTGGAGGGTCAGGACGAAGCCGCGGCGGCCCGTCTTGTCGACGGTCGCCCCGGTGATCCGGCCCGGCACCTTGCGCAGCAGCGCTTCCTTGCAGGCCATGAAGCCCAACGATGGGCCCCCGAAACTCATCGGGATTCCCAGCGACTGGCCTTCACCGCACACGATGTCGGCGCCCAGGTCGCCCGGGGCCGTCAGCAGGCCAAGCGACACCGGGTCGGCGGTCACCACGAGCAGCGCGCCCACGTTGTGGGCGACGTTCGCGAGCGCCTCGAGATCCTCGACCGAACCGAAGAAGTTCGGGTACCCTGCCACGACGGCCGCCGTCGAGTCGTTCACGACCTCGGCCAGCTTCGCCATATCGGTCACTCCGTCCTCGAACGGCACGGTCACGATCTCGATCCCCATCTGGGTGTTGATCGTCTTCGCGACGCGCCGGTATTCCGGATGCACCGTCTCGGGGATCACGACCCGCGTCCGGCCGGTCTGGGCCTTCGCCATGTTGAGCGCCTCGACCAGGGCGGTCCCAGCCTCGTACATCGAGGCGTTCGACACGTCCATGCCGGTCAGGCCGCAGATCAGGCTCTGATACTCGTAGATCGCCTGGAGGGTTCCCTGCGAGATCTCGGCCTGGTAGGGCGTGTAGGCGGTGAAAAAGTCGCCGCGCAGCAGCAGGTGATTGATAGCAGACGGAATATAATGATCGTAGATGCCGGCGCCGAGGAAGCACAGCAGCTCGTTGGCGCCGTAGTTCAACTGGGCCAGGTCGTTCATCTCGTCGACCACTTCCGACTCGCTCAGCCCATCGGGCAGGTCGAGCGGCCGGTTCAGCCGCAGCTCGGCCGGAATTTCCGCGAACAGGTCATCGATGCTCTTGACGCCGATCGCCTCGAGCATCGCTTTGACTTCCGCCTGTGTGTGAGGCAGATAGCTACTCATGGTACCAGATTCTCCTCAAGACCCGTGTCTTGCTGGTTCAGGCTGGCTCGCGACCGGTCAGTGGCCGCAGGTCTCGCAATGTTTCTCGTAGGCCGCCGCGTCGATCATCTCGTCGGCTTCGGCCGGGTTGCTCAGCTCGATCTCGAGGATCCAGCCCTTGCCGTAGGGGTCGGTGTTGACGTTGGCAGGCTCGGCATCGAGCTCGTCGTTCTTCTTCGTGACCTTGCCGCTGAGGGGGGCGAAGATGTCGGAAACCGTCTTGACCGACTCGACCACGCCGAACGTCTTGCCCTTCTCGAGCTTGGTGCCGACGAGGGGCATGTCGACGAAGACGACGTCGCCGAGCTGGTGCGCGGCGTATTCGGTAATGCCGATCACGGCCTTCTTGCCTTCGATGCGCGCCCACTCGTGTTCCTTGGTGTACTTCAGGTTGGGAGGATTCATGACTCTGCTCCTGTTTCGATTTCATCGGTTATGAACACCCGGCGGAGAGCGGCAAGCCCGCCGCCGGGGATTCTACCATACTTGCGCTCGTCGCGCGCGTTCCATTCCGGATGAGAACCCGCCCGGAACACGGAGAACGTTCACCACAGAGACACCGAGACACCGAGTTCGGTCTGAACTCGTTTCTCTGTGACTCTGTGACTCCGTGGTTCGTCGTTCCATCATCGTGCTCTGTGTGGATCGGGTTCTCGAGATCTGCGGTCAGATCTTGTAGTAGGGGAAGCGGTCGCAGATCTTCTGGACTTTTTCCCGGACGGCCTTGAGGTTCGCCTCGTCTTCGGGCCGCGACAGCGCCTGGTCGATCAGCGCCGCGATGTCCTTCATCACATCGGGGGTCATGCCGCGGGTCGTGACGGCGGGGGTTCCGATGCGGACGCCGGACGTGACGAACGGCGACTGCGGGTCGTTGGGGATCGTGTTCTTGTTGACCGTGATCCCGGCGAGGTCGAGGGCCTTTTCGGCGAGCTTGCCCGTCACGTTCTTGTTCCGGACGTCGACGAGCATCAGGTGGTTGTCGGTGCCGCCCGACACGAGCCGGAAACCGTGCGCCTGGAGCCCCTTCGCGAGCGCCTGGGCGTTGTCGAGGATCTTCTGCTGGTAGGTCTTGAACTCGGGGTTCAGCGCCTCCTGGAACGAGACGGCCTTGGCCGCCACGGCGTGCATCAGCGGGCCGCCCTGCAGGCCGGGGAAGATCGACTTGTCGAGCTGCTTCGCCCACTTTTCCCGGCACAGGACCATGCCGCCGCGGGGGCCGCGCAGGGTCTTGTGGGTCGTCGTGGTGACGAAGTCGGCGTAGGGCACCGGGCTCGGATGGAGACCGGCGGCCACGAGGCCGGCGATGTGGGCCATATCGACGCACAGCACCGCATCGACCTTGTCGCAGATCGCGCGGAACCGCGCGAAGTCGATGATGCGCGGATACGCCGAGGCGCCGGCCATGATCATCTTGGGCTTGTGCTCGAGGGCGAGCTTTTCGAGCGCGTCGTAATCGATCGTCTCGGTGCGGTCATCGACGCCGTAGGGGACGACCTTGTAGATCAGGCCGCTGAAGTTGACGGGGCTGCCGTGCGTGAGGTGGCCGCCGTTCTGGAGATTCATGCCCAGATACGTGTCGCCCGGCTTCATGACGGTCAGGTAGACGGCCATGTTCGCCTGGCTGCCCGAGTGGGGCTGCACGTTCGCGTGCTCGGCGCCGAACAACTGCTTTGCGCGGTCGCGGGCCAGGTCCTCGGCCTCGTCGACGACTTCACAGCCGCCGTAATAGCGCTTGGACGGATACCCTTCGGCGTATTTGTTGGTGAGAACCGAGCCGAGGGCTTCGAGCACCGCTTCCGAGACGAAGTTCTCGGACGCGATCAGCTCGATCTGGCTCATCTGGCGCCGGCGTTCTCTGCCGATGATTTCCGCGATTTTGGGATCGACCTTATCCAGCAGACTCATGTATAGCTCCTTCTATGATTGGCTCACGCCTTGGGGCGCTGATAGAACGGGGTGGGGATGACGGTCGCGGGAACCGGCTTGCCGCGCACTTCGATGTCGAACGACGAGCCGACGGCCTTCAGCGAGGGGGGCACATAGGCCAGGCCGATGTTCTTCTTCAGGGTGGGGGACATCGTTCCCGACGTGACCTCGCCGACCTTCTTGCCCTTGTGGAGCACGGGGTAGCCGTGACGCGGAGCCGGGCCCTTGCCCATCTCGAAGCCGACCAGCGTCTTTTCGGTGCCGTTCGCCTTCTGCGCCTTCAACACGTCACTACCGGTGAAGCTGCCCTTGGCGAACTTCACGGTCCAGTCGAGATTCGCCTCGATCGGGGTCGTGCCGTCGTGGATGTCGTTGCCGTACAGCATCAGCCGGGCCTCGAGCCGCAGCGTGTCGCGCGCGCCCAGGCCGATCGGCTTGATTCCCTGATCCTTGCCGGCTTCCATCAGGGCCTGCCACAGCTCGGCGCTCCGTTCGGCGGGGTAGTACAGCTCGAAGCCTTCCTCACCGGTGTAGCCGGTGCGGCTGATGATCGTGGGGATGTTGTTGACCTTGCCGTCGGTGAACCAGTAGAACTTGATCGCCTTGAGGTTCTGGCGGGTCAGCTTCTGGAGGACTTCCTGCGCCTTCGGGCCCTGGATCGCGATCAAGCCGGTGAAGCCCGAGTGGTTCTCGAACTGGACGTCGCCGGTGAGTTGCGACTGAATCCAGGCGAAATCCTTGTCGATGTTCGCGGCGTTCACGACGAGAAGGAACTTCTCCGGGTTCCACCGGTAGACCAGCAGATCATCGACGATCGAGCCGTCGGGCCGGCACATCGGGGTATAGGCGATCTGACGGTCGGAAAGCGCCTCGATGTCCTGGCAGACGATCTTCTGCACGTTCGCCATCGCGTCGGGGCCGGCCAGCCAGAACTCCCCCATGTGGAACAGATCGAACAGACCGGCCTTGGTGCGCACGGTCTCGTGCTCTTCGAGAATCGAAGAGTACTGCACGGGCATGTACCAGCCGCCGAAATCGATCATCCGGGCTCCCAGAGCCTCGTGAACGGAACACAACGGGGTCTTGTTCATCCTTCCCTCCTTGCGGGTTCAGAACAGGCCGGTGATCCGGCCCGTGTTATCCACATCGATACGTTCCGCCGCAGGCTGTTTGGGCAGCCCCGGCATGGTCATGATCTCCCCGGCCAGTGCGACGATGAAGCCCGCCCCTGCCGAGAGGCGCGCCTCGCGCACGGTCACCTTGAAGCCGCGCGGCCGGCCGAGCAGCCCCGGCACATCGCTCAGGGAGTGCTGCGTCTTGGCCATGCAGACGGGAAGATCGCCGCAGCCCATCTGCTCGAACTGGGCCAGCGCTTTTTTCGCCGGCTCCAGGATCTCGACCGCCGCCGCGCCGTAGCAGCTGCGGGCCACGACGTTGATCTTCTCGACCAGCGGCATCTCCAGCGGATACAGCGGCTGATACTCCTGATGCCGGCCGCGCAGAATCTCATCCACCTTGCGGGCCAGTTCCAGACTGCCTTCTCCGCCGTCCTGATACGCGGTGGAAACGGCCGCGGAGCAGTCCGCTTCCTCGACAGCTTTGCGAACCCACTCGATCTCGGCGTCGGTGTCGTCGGGGAACCGGTTGATCGCGACGATCGCCGGCAGATTGAACATGCGGATGTTCTCGATATGCTTGGCAAGATTCTCGAAGCCCCGGCTCAGTTCGGCCATGTGTTCGCGTGACAGGTCGGCTTTCGGCACCCCGCCGTGCAGCTTCAGGGCCCGGACCGTGGCGACGATGACGACGGCCTGGGGCTCGAGGCCTGCCGTGCGGCACTTGATGTCGAAGAACTTCTCGGCGCCCAGCTCGGTGGCGAAGCCCGCCTCGGTCAGGACGACGTCGCCGAGCTTGAGCGCGAGGCGGGTCGCGGTGAGACTGTTGCAGCCGTGGGCGATGTTGGCGAACGGACCGCCGTGGATGAACGCCGGGGTTCCCTCGGCCGTCTGGACGAGGTTCGGCTTGATCGCATCCCGCAGGATCGCGGCCATCGCGCCCTGGGCATGCAGATCGCGGGCGAAGACGGGCGTGCCGCTTCCCGTGAAGCCGATCAGGATGTTCCCGAGCCGCTTCTTCAGATCGGCGATGTCGGTGGCGAGGCAGAGGATCGCCATCACCTCGGAGGCCGCGGTGATATCGAAGCCGGTTTCGCGGACCCAGCCGTTGGCGGTGCCGCCGAGGCCTGTCACCACGGTGCGCAGCGCCCGGTCGTTCATGTCCATCACCCGCCGGAACTGGATGCGGCGGGGGTCGAGGCCGAGGGCGTTGCCCTGCATGAGATGGTTGTCGATCATCGAGGCGAGCAGATTGTGCGCCGAGGTGACGGCGTGCAGATCCCCCGTGAAGTGGAGGTTGATCTCCTCGAGGGGAATGACCTTGGCGCGGCCGCCGCCCGCCGCCCCGCCCTTCACGCCGAACACGGGGCCCATCGAGGGCTCGCGCAGGCAGACCACGGGCCGGTGGCCGATGATCTTCAGCGCGTCGGCCAGGCCGATCGTCATCGTCGTCTTGCCCTCCCCGGCCGGGGTGGGGGTCATGGCGGTCACGAGCACCAGCTTCGCGTCGGGTTTTTCGGCGAACCGTTCGTACACCCCGAGGGCGATCTTCGCCTTGTTCGAGCCGTACGGCTCGATGTCGGCCTGCTTCAGCCCCAGATCGGCCGCCACGACGGTGATGGGGCGGGGGAGGGGACCGGAAGCCGACCGCTTCGGCCGTTTTTCGGTATCGGGGTTCATTTCGCGAAGTGGGTCAGAAGGGCCTTCGTGCCCGCGCCGACGTCCTTCAGGAACCCGAGACGCTTCAGGGCGATCTCGAGGAGTCCGACCGTCGCGATGACCTCTCGCTCCGAAATCGTGCCGATTGTCGTGATGCGGAACACCTTGTCGGCGATCTCGCCCTGGCCGCCCGCGATGAGCACGCCGAACTTGTCGCGGATCTCGCTCACGATCTTCTTTGGGTGGATGCCGGCAGGGGCATTGATCACAGTGAGCACGTCGGAGCGCGCATCGGGCTGAGTGAAGAGGGTCAGGCCCATCGCTTCGACCGCGATACGGAGTCCCTCGGCGAGCCGGTGATACTGCGCGATGACGTTGTCGATACCGGCGCGCTCGATCTTGTCGAGGGCAGCCTGGAGCTGGTACATCACGGAGATCGCCGGGGTCCAGGGGAAGGCGGGAATCGGGAGTTCCTGATTCTTTTTATAGTGTTTGAGATCGAAATAGAAGCCGTGGCAGTCGACCTTCTCGAGCTTGGCCATGGCCTTCTTCGAAAGGGCTACCATGCCGACGCCGGGCGGCGTCAGGAGGCCCTTCTGGGATGCGGAGAGGGCCACGTCAACGTGCCAGCCGTCCATGTCGAAGGGCAGGGCACCGATGCCCGAGACGCCGTCGGTGATGAACAGCTTGTCGCGCTCGTGGAGCAAGGCGCCGATCGCTTTCAGATCGTTGTGGACGCCGGTCGAGGTCTCGTTGAACGTGACGGTGACACCCGAGATGGCGGGGTGCTCATCGAGCATCCTCCGGATGTCCTCGACCCGGGCGCGGTGGCCCCACGGGTATTTCAGCGGAATGACGTTGAGCTTGAAGGCTTTCGCGATCTGGGTGAATCGTTCGCCGAAGGAGCCGGTTTCGACGGTCAGGATCGTCTCGCCCTGGTTGAACATGTTGGCGATCGCCGTTTCCATGACGCCGGTGCCGGAGGATAGCGTAAGATATAATTCACCCTTCGTTTTGAAGAGTTTTTTGAGGCGGTCGACGCAGTCGGTGTAGAGGGGCGAAAAGTCCGTCGTCCGGTGGTGACGCAGGGGGCGGGCACCCGCAAGGAGGATCTCCGAGTCGAGCTGCACGGGCCCCGGGGTCATCAGAAGCACGTCCTGATCCATGGTCATGTCTCCTATTCGTTCCTTGTTGTCGTTCTTTTCTTTCTCTGTGCCGGCAGTGCGGGGTCGCACGCCCAGCATTCTATAGCACTTGTTATATCATACTCCCGGGCGCATCACGATGCGCCCCTACAACATTTGGCCGTTTCTTCATGATTTGTTGGCCGCGTGGAGGGCGTTGCGGGCTTTGAGGGTGTTCGCGAGCAGCATCGCGATCGTCATGGGCCCGACGCCGCCGGGTACGGGGGTGATGAAGGCTGCGCGCTCCGCGGCCGGCCCGAACTCGACGTCCCCGACCAGCTTCGTGGTGCCCGGCTTGTCGGGATTGGGCACCGCGTTCGTGCCCACATCGAGGACGATGGCGCCCGACTTCACCCACGAGCCGGGAATACAGGCGGGCTTTCCGACGGCCGCGCAGAGGATGTCGGCCCGGCCGACCTCTTCCTGGAGATTCGCCGTCTTCGAGTGGGCGATGGTGACGGTGGCATTCAGCTTGAGCAGCATCGCCGCGAGGGGCTTTCCGACGATGTTGCTGCGACCGACGACGAGGGCGCGCTTCCCGGAAGGGTTGATGCCGGTGTGGCGAAGCATCTCGATCACGCCGAGCGGGGTGCAGGGCATGAGGCAGTCGGTTCCGATCGCCAGTCGGCCGGTGTTGATGGGGTGGAAGCCGTCGACGTCTTTTGCGGGATCGATCGCCTCGATCGCGGCAGCCTCGTCGATATGCTTCGGTAGCGGGAGCTGGACCAGGATGCCGTGGATCGCCGGATCCCGGTTGAGTTCGCGGATCATCGCGATCAGGTCGTCCTGCGCCGTCTCGGCCGGGAGCTTGATCTCGCGTGACACAAAGCCGGCCGTATCACAGGCCCGCCCCTTCTGGTTTACATAAACACTCGACGCGGGATCTTCTCCGACGAGGATGACGGCCAGCCCGGGAACCTGTTCGCCGCGGGATGCCATCGCCTCAACCTCCCGCCGGATCTCCTCGCGGATCTTCTTCGAAAGCGCACTTCCATCGATGATCTGAGCCACGTCGTTCTCTTCTCCCGTGCAGGTGGGGGGATAAAAACAGGGGGGAGTATACTCCCCCCTGATGCCCTTGGCAAGAAGCCCCGTGGATTCTTCCGGATCGCTGCTGTCCAAATAACGCGTTCGGGTTCTCAGCCCCCCAACGAAGCAACCACCGCCAGAAAAAGACCGAACAGTATCTGGAACATCCCGTAGATAAGGGGATACGCCACCAGCGATGCGGCATTCGCAAGGAAGCTCACCAGAACGCAACGGATCTTCTCTCCGGCGATCTCCCCGACGGTCCTCGAGTGGCCTCCCAGGAGCATCGTTGCCCCCAGGGCCTCCAGGAGGGTCACGATCATCTCCCCGAGGCCCGCCAAGCCCAGAAACCGATCGCCGAATCCTTCCGACGGGACATACACGGCCATCAGGAAGAACGACAGCAGGAAAAAGGTTGCCAGGTTGATCAGCGCCATCCGCAGCCGGAACCCCGGAGCCAGCTCCCGGATTCCCTTGAACCCGCGTTTCCAGACCGCAAGTTCGAGGCTGATGGTGAGGCCGAGGCAGAGCAGGTGGACGAGCTTGTCGGCAACACCTTCCGTCCCACCGATGGCGATGGGATTCGCCCAAGCCACGGCCGGTATACAGATCAGATAGGCGGCCAGGGCAACCGAACCCGCGGGCAGGCGGCCGGTCTGCATGCCGGAGGTTGATGGTTGGCTGTTCATGAGAGTTTGCGGATCGTCTCTTCGACGGCCTGCATGTTCGGTGCGGTCGGGGCCGGAAGCTGGCAGACGGAAATGGCCGACTCGATATCCTTGAGGCCGTTCCCGGTGATGAGCACGACGGCAGTCTCGTTCTGGCCGATCCGGCCTGCCGCGGCATCTTTCTTGAAGCCCGCGAAGGCGGTGACGGCTGCCGGTTCGCCGAACACGGCGGTCGTGCGCGGCAGGTCGACCAGGGCGGCGCGGATCTCGTCGTCGGTGACCGAGATGCAGTCGCCGTTCGACTCTTTCAGGCCGCGCAGGGCCTTGAGACGGTTGCGCGGCACACCGACGGCGATCGAGTCGGCGATCGTGTTCCCGTTCTGCGGGGTGAACGTGCCGGTCTTGAGCGCGACTTCGACAGGGTTGCAGCCGGCGGCCTGGACCCCGATGATGCGGGGCAGCTTCTCGATGGCGCCGATCTGGCGCAAGTCATAAAAGCCCTTGTAGATGCCAGAGGTGATGCAGCCGTCGCCGATCGAGACATAGACGCGGTCGGGCACCTTGAAGCCGTTCTGTTCCCAGATTTCATAGGCGACGGTCTTCTTGCCTTCAACGAGGTAGGGGTTGTAAGCGCAGTTGCGGCTGTAGAAGCCGAAGCGTTTCGTCGCCTCGACGGAGAGCTCGAAGGCCTTGTCATACGAATCGTCGACGATGATCGTGTTCGCGCCGTAGACGAGCAGCTGCGTGACTTTCGCCTTGGGGGCGCGCTTGGGAACGAAGATATAGGTCTTGATTCCGAGGGAAGCGGCGAAGCCTGCGAGGGAACTGGCCGCGTTGCCGGTGGAAGCCGCGCAGATCGCCTTTGCGCCCGCCTCGATGGCTTTCGAGACACCGATCGCACTGGCCCGGTCCTTGAGGGAGGCGGTCGGATTCCGGCCGTCATCTTTTATGTAAACCTTGGCGATATTGAACTGTTTCTCGAGCCGGGTGGAGCGGTAAAACGGGGTCATGCCGACTTCAAGCGGAGAGATCGGGGTGTCCTTCGCGAGAGGCAGGAGATCGCGATACCGCCAGAGGTTGTTGAGCTGGTTTTTTCTGAGACGCTCGGCGTAATCGGGCATCTTCGGATACTCGTAGATGATATCCAGGATCCCGTCGGTGCCGCAGGTATCGCAGACATACCGGTCGGGAGCGGGGGGGAACTCGGCCCCGCACAACATGCACTTCATGCTGACGATCTTCATCGGTCTTCTCCTTGATCAGGCAGGATTTTTCAGAGACAACACGTCGTTGAACACACCTATATCACTCCAGACCCCGGTAATCCAGCATTTTTCCCGCGCGATTCACTCGGATCCCGCCACCAGACGCTACCCGCCGAACGCCCGAAACGCCCCAATTCGTCGGCATTTCATAATTGGTTTACATAATATATATTATCAGCCCTTATCTTTCGGCTTGTCCCAGGTTTCCTCGTCGCGTATACTTTTTTCCCAAGAAACCATAAATTCGTTTTGGGGTTCTGAGAGAGCATGGATTCGAATTCATCGCGAACATATTTCGGCGAAGACCTTTGTGCCATGTCTTTCGCTGAAAATTATCACAGGTGGATTCTGTCCGAATTCAAACCATACCTCGGGAAAAAGGTCGCCGAAATCGGGGCCGGAACGGGATCCTTCTCAAAACTCCTTCTCGAATCCTCCATCGCGACCCTCTCCGCCTATGAACCTTCCAAAAACATGTTTCCTCTGCTTCAGAAGAATCTCTCGAATGATCCTCGGGCAAAGGTCATCAATGATTTCTTCTCCGTTCCTTCCTCCGATCGTTTCGATACGATCGTGTATGTCAATGTTCTAGAGCACATCGAAAATGATTCTGCGGAACTCGATATCGCTCACAAAGCCCTCGATCATAGCGGGCACCTTCTTCTCTTCGTCCCTGCGTTATCCTGGTTATATGGATCAATGGATCGCCAAGTGGGTCACGTTCGCAGGTATCACAAAGCCAACCTGAAAGCTCGCGTCCAACGAGCAGGATTCAAGATCCTTTTCACCCGGTATTTCGATTTCATCGGAATCATCCCCTGGTATATCAATTTCGTCCTTCTCCAAACCACCCTCGGAAACCGTTCCGTGAAGCTATATGATCACCTCGTCGTACCATGGTTACGATGGATTGAACACCGTATTCCGCCTCCGATTGGAAAAAATCTCCTGCTGGTTGCTTCAAATTCTTGATGGATGAATCGACAATGAGGATCTCGATTTCATGCTGACGAACCCCAGCCCGGAGCTTCTGGCCATGCTCGGCATCGCCAGCAAGGCCGAGTATCTCGAACGCGCCCGGGATGCGATCGCCGATTTCCATACCAAGATGCCCCAGCTCCAGAACACCCTCGCAAAGCATGATTACAAAGAACTCTCGGCACTCTGCTACCGGATCCGGTCAGCCGCCTCGATCCTCCGCCTCGATTCCGTCGTCTCGCTGGCCGGAGCCATCCATATCAAGGCGCGAAACGCCCCGGATCCCGTCATCATCGCCGAATTGATCCGGCAGCTCATCGTCGAGGTCCAGAACCTCGAGTTCGCATCCAGACAAGTTCAACCCAACGACGCCCCCCGAGAGGACCCCACGTGAATCTGAACACCCTCACGCATACCGAAGCCGAAACGTTCGACCGCGATACCACCGTCGTTCTCGTGCCATGCGGATCGACCGAACCCCATGGGCCGCATCTCCCGCTCGGAACCAAAGCCTTCATCGCCGAGGCCGTCGCATTCGAGATCGGCCAGCGCCTCAAAGCCTCTGGACGTAGATACCTCGTCGCGCCAGTCTTCCCGTATCTGCCGTGCCAGGCATCGATGGGCCTTCCCGGAGCCCTCACCGTCAGCCCGCGCGTTGCCTCCGAAATGCTGTATGAAATCGGCGCCGCCTTCCATCGTGACGGCTTCCGCCGTCTTGCGTTCATCCATTTCAGCACGTCCCCTGAAGCCACCAAGGCCGTCCTCACCGCTTGCGACGATCTCGCCCAGCTCGACGGGATGCAGGCCTGCGATCCGCTCGGCCCGTTCCGGTTCAGCCCCCCTGAAACGGTCGCCGCCCTCCTGCGCGAGGCCGGAACCCAGCCGGCCACGGAACTCCACGGCGATATCCGGGAAACGGCCGCGATGTTGTATCTCGATCCAGAACTCGTCCAGGCTGAGCGCGCCCGGGAGCTTCCCCAGCGCCTCGTCAATCTCCAATGGGAAACCCTCAAAGGCAACTTCTCCTGGATCGAACGCGGCGCCGAGGATGGCTACGCCGGATCACCCGCGGCGGCAACCCCCGACCTCGGGCAGCCGTTCCTCGAAGAAGCCGGGAAAAGCGGGGCCGCCGCCCTCCAGGCCATGCTCGACGATGGAACCGTGCCGCCGCTCCCTCTGCCCGTCCGGCTGCTCCTCAAATTGATCGATCTCGACGATCTCTGAGCTCCAAGCCCCAGGATCGATTCATATCCTGAGTGTCCGTCCCGAAATTCGGGACCGGATCGTTTCACACCCGCCCGCAACTCATGTGAATATTATCACATGCTTCGGAAATATTATATATTATGCTTTCTATTATATGCATATATATTTGTTCGGTTTTCCAACGAGGGCATCAATTCGATTGAAGACGGATTTCTGATTGCTTCAACGGGTGTGGCGCTGGTCGATGATCATTTGCTGGAGAGACTTCCAACCGCTCAACTGTGCCCCGGAAAGCGAGGCGGGGCGGCCGGTTTTCTGGTGATGCTCGACGGCGCGGAGCCATTTGCGGACGGTGCGGGGCAGGTTCACTTTTTCATTCACGACCAGGCCCGTCACGCGCTGTCGGTTCTTGTAGGTCATGACGTCGAGCTTTTCCTTGCCGTGGAGGTCATACCCGTATTCCTTCACGATGCTTGCAACCGCGCGAAGGAAGGTGGCAGGTTTCACGACGTTCATCCGGTCGAAGGAAAACGTAAGATCATCCGCATATCTCGTGAACTGCCCTCCCCTCGCCTTCGCGAATGCCGCAAGCCTCGCATCCATGGCGTGATTCACGAGATTCGCCAGTCTGGGGCTCGTTGGCGCGCCCTGCGGGAGGCCATTGTCCCAGGTCAGCAGCTTCGTCAGGAGCTCCGTCGCCTCTTCGGTCCAGCCGCAGAAGATGAAGAACTCCCAGATGCGTCTCGTTCGCGTTTTCGGAAAGAAGTTTTTGAGATCGGCGCAGACCACGAGGTCGCGGTTCGTATGCGGCTGGGCATTCGTGACGATCGAGCGGCCCTTCTGGAACCCATGAACCGCTTCGTGAACCGCGAGTCGGTTGAGCAGACGATGCAGGATGCACCGCTGGATCTTCTTCAGGTCAGCGGACGGCTCGAGAAGCAACCGCACACCGCCACGGGGTTTCCGCACGCGGATCGACCGGTAGGCCGGTTCGATCCCGCGCAAGGTGCTCTCTTCAACGCCCAGGCGCCGGGCGAGTTCACGAACATCATATCCCGGTCCACGGCGCCCGCCCTTCCCGGGGTCCGAGTCCATCCCGAGAATACTCGCCAACCAGCCGGTAATGCTCATCGTCGAACCTCCCAGGGGATCTTCATGAAAATGGACGCGGTTTCCCGCGCCCATTCCAGCCTTGCGCAGATTGCGAAGCAATCTGATCCCGAATCTGAAGCTGCTTTTAGCGTTCCAGAGCCGGCGAAACACCGGCGGCGCTTGCGCGCGCCAAGGCAAGTTGAAGATATCCTATTTCCGACATTCGCGTCAAATCCGATCAAACGATGAAGAGTGGCTCATCCGCAGGTGACACAGATGGCGAAGATTCGGGATCACGATGTCGGGGCAATACGCTTGGGGCGGTTCGCGAACCGCCCCTACGATAGATCTGGCGTCGTTCATTGTGCATCGGTTTCGTTTGTGGGGAAATGATCTCAGCATGTCTACGGCACCCCATTCCCCTGTTTCATGCCGTTTCATTGTTTTGAGTGGAGGAGCGTGGTGGTTTACATAACAATTTTTCTCGAGACGGCACCGTCGTCATCACTTCGGTTCAGATTCGCTCCGCCATTCGGAGATCAGGGCGCGCAGACGTTCCGGCTGGAACTCGGTTCGAATGCGGGGCTCCAGCTCGGCGAGAAGACGCAGGAGCCGGGGGGTCGAGGGGCCGGGATCGAGGCGGGGAACCTCTCTCGCGGCAGCGACGAGATCTTTTGCCCGGTTCGAGCGATCCGGGCCGAGATCGATGAAGGGTTCGAACCGGATCCCCGCACTGGCGACCCCGGCAGCGCAGGACAGGGCGAGGCTGGACAGGAGATCGATCTGGCCCCGGTCGCGCAGCCAGGCAGAGGAAACGGCAAAACTCACCGCCCGCAACCGCGGAAGCCCCATCACCAGCCGCCACACCTCGGCAACGTCCGCCTCGAGCCGGTCGTCGGGAAGGGCCGCGAAGAAGTCCAGATCGATAGAAACGACGATCTCCCCCCACCCTGCCGCCCGATCCGCGTCACGGTCAAGTTCGTCACGGCCCATCACCTCGAGACGCGTCGCCAGGGGCCCGCACGCACGAGCCGCGGCTTCCTGGAACAGATCGAGCCGCGCCCGCGCCGTCTCCTCCAGTTCGGCCTTTCTCGCAGAATCCAGACGCTCCGCCGGAGCCCAGACCACCCGGCCGATCCGGTCGGGCATCAGCGGCTCGAGCCAGTTGTAACACTGGATGACCCCGAGCTGCCGCCATCGGGCAAGCAATCGTTCGAACGCCGCACCGGCTTCGGCCTGACGCAGATCCGTTCTCAATCGGTCGGAACGGTAGATCCCGGTCGCGTCGTCGTGCGCATCGAACAACAGCAGCGTGCATGAGGCACCGGGCGGGAGATTCCTGACGAGGAAATACAACGTCCCCGCATGGGAATCCCCAAGATAGATGGGAAGCTCTGCCGACAAAGGGGCCACCATCGCCGCAAAGAAGAGCACAAGGGCCATGACACGATATTTGACAGTATATATATTCATAGATGCACGGCAAGGGTTCCGCTCGCTCCCACGTGGATCGAAACACCGCCGCCTTCGGCCGGATGGCTCGAAACAGCCGGTCACGGCTGTCACCATGAGGATTCTGCCGAGGCTTGTCGCTTTGGAATGGAATGCGGCCGGCCTTTCCCGGCTTTGCTTCCGCCATCTGGAAAAGCAGGGGGGTTTCCCGTATCATAGCATGCATGAGCGAGATTCTTCCCCTTTCCCTGGCACCTCATGCCATTTTTCTTGCCCTTTCCCTTTCTGCGCTGTTCTTCATCACCCGCGTGCAGATGCGGTTCAGCCTGATCATCGCGGCCGCGATCCTCCTGGGCGGCGGCACGTTCGCGGCCATCCGCCTCAACGAGGGGGCGTTTCATCTGATGCGTCTTCTCGCCTGGCTCGGATTCGCCTACCTCCCGGCCGCAACGCTGGCGGGCAGTCTCCTTCTGTTCCGGAGCCGCGCCTGGGCGCGCGGGTTCGGGCTCCTCCTCCTCTCGGCCGGTATCGCCGGAGTCGCCTGGCAGGCCTTTCTCGTCGAGCCGAACCAGCTCACCGTCCGGCGTCTGAAGATTGCCTCGCCGAAAATCCGGTCGAAACTCCGCATCGCGTTCATGACCGATCTCCAGAGCGACGCGTTCGGCGAGAACGAGAAGCGCGTCTGGAACGCCCTCGCCGCGGAAAAGCCCGACCTGATCCTTCTCGGCGGCGATTACACCCATGATTTCACCGAGGAGGCCCGTCAGAAGGTGCGGCTCGCGACCCGCGCACATCTGCAATCCATCGATTTCAAGGCCCCGCTCGGCGTCATGGCCATCCGCGGCAACGTCGACACCCTTCCCTGGACCGAAATGTTCTCGGGAACGCGCGTCGAAACGTTTACCGGCCGCACGACCCTCCGGTTCGAAGGCGGGCTTGCGGTCACCCTGCTCTCGAACGAGGAGTCCTTCGACACGAAGCTGAAAATCCCGCCTGTCGAGGGGTTTCACCTCGTTCTCGGACACAGCCCCGACTATTCTCTTGGCCCCGTGTCGGCCGACCTGATGCTTGCCGGCCACACTCATGGCGGCCAGGTCCGATTGCCCTGGTTCGGCCCCCTCGTGACAAGCAGCAAACTGCCCCGTCTCGCCTGTGACGGGGAATCCCGGTTCCCCGACGGCCGTCGTCTGTTCGTCTCCCGCGGCGCCGGATTCGAGCGCAAACATGCCCCGCGCATCCGTTTCCTGTGCCCGCCAGAGATCGTCGTTCTCGATCTCGGTCCCGCAGGCTCGGCCGGCCCCGCCTCCTGAGGGTTCCTCCGCATGCGACTCTGGATGCACCGCCGCTGTTTCCCCGTCTGGGCTCAGTCCCTGGTGCTGATCCTCCTCACCGGCATTCTCGTCATTCTCTGCGCGCCGCTCGTCGTGCCGTTCCTGCCCCCGCCGGGCGTCCTCGAAACCCTCGACGTGAACGGGGAAACGCGCTCCTACTATCTCTTCGAGCCCGAGGAGCGGCCGGCCTCGGGACCGGTGCCCCTGGTGTTCATGCTCCAGGGGTTCGACAGCCCGGGCGATCCCTCGGCCGCAACCCGGGATCTCTACTGGCAGATCGCCGTCGCCGCGCGTCGCCACGGATTCATCGCTGTCTTTCCCCGGGGCCGCCCGGGTTCGTATCCCGACGTGCCGGGCGTGCGCGCCTGGTGTCCGGCCGGCTGGCTCGAGAACCGGACGTTCCTTCTCCGGCTGCTCGATGCGCTGAAACGCCGCTACCCGATCGATCCGGATCGCATCATCCTCGCCGGGTTCTCGAACGGCGCATACTTTGCCTCGGTCGAGGTGACCGCCCGGCCCGACTCGCCCTTCACCGGCTTCTGGCTCGACGGCGGCGGGTATCCGTATGCCTTCGACACCCGCATCCCCCGTCGCCCCGTGTTCCTCACCTGGGGCCTGCGCGACAAGTATAATGCATCCTATTCTTCCGAGCTGTTCTGGTTTCTCGCCGACAACGGATGGACGCCGGGCGGCTCGATGCACGTCGAAACGCATGAATGGGCACACGTGTTCAACGCCGATGCCGTCGACCGCGCGCTCGCCTTCCTCCTGAACGAACGGCCACCGGCTCCGGCGACGTTCGCTCCCCCGCCCCGCCCCGCCACCCCGACCCCGTCCCTTCCGCTCGATCCGCCCTTCTCCACGTCCAGTCCGGTGTCCAGCCCGGATGCGGCACGACAACCAGCCAACGAGGATTCCAAGGAGGATACGATGAAATCCTTTCTCGACGCCCATGTTTCCTGGCTCGGCCACGACGGCTTCCGTCTCACCGGTGCGAAAACCGTCTATATCGACCCCTTCAAAATCACCGGCGGCAAGAAGGCCGATCTGATCCTGTTCACCCACGAACATTTCGACCACTGCTCCCCCGAGGATGTCCAGAAGATCCAGGACGCGCACACGATCCTCGTGGGCCCGGCGGACGCGCTCGCGAAGCTGTCGGGGGACAAACGGCCGGTGAAGCCGGGCGACCGGCTCACCGAAGCGGGTGTCACGATCGAGGTCGTTCCCGCCTACAACACGAACAAGAAGTTCCATCCGAAAGCAAACGCCTGGGTCGGCTACATCGTCACCTTCGAGGGGAAACGCATCTATCATGCGGGAGATACGGATCACATTCCCGAGATGAAGGCCGTCAAGGCCGACATCGCCCTGCTGCCCGTTTCCGGCACGTATGTCATGACGGCCGAAGAGGCGGCGTCTGCGGCGCTCGAGATCAAGCCGGCGGCGGCCGTTCCGATGCATTACGGCTCGATCGTCGGTGAGAAGTCGGATGCCGAGCGGTTCCGGGATGCGCTTCGGGGCAAGATCGACGTGTTCATCCTTCCCGCGTCTTGATCCATTTTCCCGAAACCTCCCAGGGAAAGGCGGCGCTGCTCGGTGCCGCCCTTCTCGGTCTCGGCTGCATCGGCTGCCTCGCGCTCACCGGGCTGCCGCCTCTGATTCCCGGCGCAGGTCTCTTCGTTCTGGGCATCGTCGTCCTGGTGCGCTGGTATCTGCCATACCACTCGCTGCATCGGAATGCCCGGTTCGGCAACGCCCGCCGGACGGCCCTTCTCCTCGCGCAGGGGGCGAATCCCGACACCCGCGACCTGTGGGGGTTCACCCCGCTGCACCTCGCCGTCACCCGGGGGCACACCGAGACGGTCCGGGTATTGCTGAGCGGTGGCGCCGCCCCGAACGCCCCGAGCACGGCGCGGGACTGGCCCGGCTCGACCCCGCTCCACCTCGCCGTGGCGATCGGCCGCACGGACCTCGTCGAGATGCTTCTGGCATCGGGGGCGAACCCGAATGTCCCGATGCAGGATGGGGCGCCACCCCTGCATATCGCGATTCTGACGAGCCGCCCCGATCTCGTCCGGCTCCTGCTCGAACACGGGGCCGATCCGGATCTCCACGGCGGTTCGACCGCCCCGCCGATCCACCTCGCCGTGTTTTCCGAGTCGCCGGAAACGGGCAGAATCCTTCTCGAGCATGGCGCAAAACCCGAGGCCAGAAGCCCGAACGGAGCGTCGGCGCTGCATCTCGCGGCCGCCCTCGGCCGTCAGGAGGTCGCCGCTCTCCTGCTCGATCACGGGATGGATATCCACATCCGGAACGAGATCGGGGAAACCCCGCTCCACTACGCCGCCCGCGAAGGGAACACCGCGTTCGTCGCCTTCCTGCTCGATCGCGGGGCCCAGATCGACGCCCGCACCTCCACCTGGGGTACGGCGTTACATATTTCTTCCTATAGAGGCCAGCTCGAAGTCGTGCGCCTGCTGCTCGACCGCGGAGCCCGGGTCGACGCGCGCGCGAACGACGGGATGACGCCCCTCCACCAGGCTGCCGCCCGGGGAAGCCTCGACGTCGTTTCCCTGCTCCTCGAGCGGGGTGCCGAGATCGATGCACGCGGCGACTACGATCTCACGCCGCTGCACGTGGCCCGCTCGGAAGGCCACCGGGACATCGTCCAACTACTGCGTTCGAAGGGGGCCGAGGAGTGAGCCGGCTGCGGCATCCGGCGAATCGATCGGGTCGCCGTGTTGCCCCCAGACCGGGCAGCGAGTAGAATGGGAGAGGAGAGGATGAGAAGACACCCATGACATGGATCCGGGGAGTGGGAATGGCCACGCTGCTGTTCGCGGGGACGCTCTCGTTCGTCCAGCCCATTGCGGCGGGCGAAGAGGAGAGCGCCGTCGCCGAACTCGTCGCGACGCATGACGCAGCCGCCCTGACCCGCGCCCTCGATCAGGACCGGGACCGCATCCGCATGGTCGACGAGGAGGGCTGCACCCTCCTCCATCGCGCCGCCGAGGACGGCTGGCTCGAAGGCATCCGGATCCTCGTCGGGCGGGGCGCTTCCCTCGATGCCGCCAACCTTCTCCGGTTCAAGCCGCTGCACATGGCGGCCGCGGCCGGAAAACCGGCCGCCATCGATCTTCTGATATCGCTGGGAACCCCCGCCACGGCGGATGACGGCCGGGGCACGACGGCGCTCCACGTTGCCGCCGTCCAGAACCGGCCCGAGGTCTGCCGGATGCTGCTCGAACACGGTGCCGAAGTGAATGCATCGAACGCCGGAGGGGAAACCCCGCTGCACTGGGCCGTCGACGACGGGCACGAGCGGATGGCACGGACGCTCCTCGATGCGGGTGCGAATCCGCTTCTGCGCACCGCCGACGGCAAGACGCCGCTCGACGTGGCCCGGGCGAAGGGGTATTCGGTCCTGGTCGCCCTTCTCGAGGATGCCGAGCGTTCGGCGAAGCGGCGGCCTGCCGGAGCCACGGCGCCGCGGCCTCCCGAGGAGCCCTTCTACAAAGATCCGGCCACGCTTCCGGCCCTGATCGATTTCTTCCAATGATATCTTCAGCTATTCCATCTGCCGAGGACCGCATCCCATGATCCAACCGAACACCGTCGTAGGCCGCCATTACCGCATCGTTTCCCAGCTCGGCACCGGCGGGATGAGCCAGGTGTATAAAGCCGTCGATCTGAATCTCGGTCGGGAGGTCGCCCTCAAATTCCTGCACCCCGAATCGGCGGGGGAGAAGGACCTCGTCCAGCGCTTCCTGAACGAAGGAAGAATACTGGCCACGATAAAACACCGTGCCGTGATCGACGTGTATGCCTCGGATACCGACGAAACCGTGGGCTCGCCCTTCCTGGTGATGGAGCTCGTCGACGGTCTCACGCTCGAGGCCGCCGAGAATACGCTGCGCGGGGATCTTCCCCGGTTGCTGCAGTTGTTCGTCGAGCTGCTCGAAGGCATCCACGCGTGTCACCAGAAAGGCATCATCCACCGCGATCTGAAGCCCGCCAACGTGCTGATCAACCGTGCGGGCCAGCTCAAGATCGTCGATTTCGGCGTGGCCAAGACGGCCCGCAAGGTCACCCGCACCGGCATGACCCTCGGCACCCCGCATTATATGGCCCCCGAACAGTGTCTGGGCAAAGGCGACATCACGCCCGCGGCCGATATCTACTCGATCGGCATCATGTTCTGGGAAATGCTGGCCGGCAAGGTGCCCTTCGATGTCGAGTCGGGCGCCACCGACCCGGCGCTGACGATCGCCCTCAAGCATCTCAACGAGGCGGTGCCGATCGAGCGAATCAGCGAAGATCCCCGAACGGCCCCGTTCGCCGAGCTTCTGCGCGGGATGCTGGCCAAGAAGCCCGAAGAGCGGCCGACCGTTCCCGACATCATCGAACAGCTCAAGCGGCAGATGAAAGTCAAGGCCCCGGGCGAGGCAACGTCCGAGAACGATCCCGATCTGATCGGCGAGATCTACCGGATCGAACGGGTCCTCGGCCAGGGCGGCATGGGAACGGTCTACAAGGCCCTCGACACCGCGCTCAACCGGCCTGTGGCGATAAAGATGCTCAATCAGAGCATCTCCTCCGATGAGCGGATCGTCGAACGGTTCCTCAAGGAGGGCCAGCTGCTCGCGACGGTCGGCCATCCGAACGTACTCTCGATCTATGCTTCGGCCCGCGACCGGACAACCGGACGGCCCTTTCTCGTGATGGAATACATCGACGGAAAACTCCTGAGCGATCTGAAGAAAACCGACGGACTCCTCGATCACCGGCGGATCGTGCCGCTGATGCTGCAACTGATGGACGGCATCCGGGCCTGTCACCAGAAGGGCATCATCCATCGCGATCTGAAGCCGACCAACCTGATGGTCACCCGGGACGGCACGCTCAAGATTTTCGATTTCGGCATCGCCAAGACCGAGGCCGCCATGACCCGCGTCGGCATGACACTCGGCACGCCGCAGTATATGTCGCCCGAGCAGTGCACCGGCAGCGCGGCCCTGACGCCGGCATCCGACGTCTACTCGATCGGCATCGTGCTGTGGGAAATGATTTTCGGCGCCCCCCCCTTCATCGCCGAGAACGAGTCGAATCCCGAACTGTCGATCGCCCTCAAACAGGTCCAGGGGACACTGCCGATGCCGGCCCTGCCCGCGGATCAGGCCACGGCGGCCCTCGTGCCGATGATCCGCCGAATGCTCGACAAGCAGCCGACCGAGCGTCCGACGACGGACGAGATCATCACCCTGCTCGATGAGCATCTGAAGACGTATCCCGTCGAAGGGCTCCGTCTCGAAACCGCGCGGCGTCGGGACAGTCTGCGCCGGTCCACGGCGGAAGGCCTGTTCACGCCCGAAGAGCCGGGAACGATGCGGATGAAGCTGTTCGGGGGCCTCCTCGCCGCCCTCCTTCTCGGCGGCCTCGTTTTCTGGTGGGCCGGGAGCCCGAAACCGCCCCTTCCTCCCACCGAGGACCAGGAGATCGCGGCGTTGAATCGTCGTATAGCAGAAAATATAGCAACCGGGAAACTGCCGGAAGCCGTAACGGATCTCGGCCTGCTTGCCCGGAAGCCCGGCGTCGCCGCCCAGGTGACGGTGTTCCGGACGAGCCTGTGTGCGGCGCTCGTCAAACGCGGGAACGATCTGATTGCGCTCGGCGATCTGTCCGGAGCCCGTGCGCTGCTCCAGCACGCGTTGAATCTCGAACCGGCGAACCGCGATGCGCTCGAGGCGTTCGAACGTGCATCGGCACCTCCCGCACACTCGGCATCCCAGGCGCCAGCCTCGGCTCCCCCCGACATCGTCCCGGTCGCCTCCTCCTCCACCCCAGAGCCGCCTGCAATCACGCCGCCGGAACCGGTGGAAGCCCCAACGGCTCCCGAACCGGCCATGCCCGCACCCGTGGCATCTGCCGCACCGGCCTCCGAACCCGAAGAAACGCCGGCTCCCGCAAATCAGCCCGTCTCACCGGCTTCACAGACGGTTGTCGAGCCTCCGGCACCACAGAATCCCTTCGAAGCGCCGATCACCGAAGTGAGCGCCGCCATAGACGCGTTTTCCGGGGAGGCCTCGCCGACGCCGATCCTGGAAAAAATCGGTGCGCTCGAGACCCTCGCCGGTGCCGGCGCCGTGAAGCCCCTCAAACTCCGTCTCGCCGCAAAGCTCGCGGCGATCGGCGATGTGAAGCTCGATATCGACAAGCGGCTCGCCCTCCAGTTCTACGAGCAGGCGATCGGTCTCGATCCCGAACAGCCCGGAACGCGAGCGAAGATCGGCCTCGCCCGCTCCGCCCTCGAGTCCGAGAAGGCGGCCGCTGCCCAGAAATCGAAACAGGACCAGGCCCGCGACCGCGCTTCCCTGGTTGCCGATGCCGAAAAAGCTGCGAAGACCTTCAAACCGGGCTTCACCCAGCCCCGTCCGCTCATCGCGAAGCTCAGATCTCTCGCCGCCGAGGATCCTTCCCGGGCCTCGGAGCTGACCCGCGAGATCCGCGACCGGTATATCAAGGCGGCAACGGCCCGTTCCGCCACGGATCCCCACGGGGCGCTCCGGCTGCTGAAACAGATCACCGGTTTTCCCGGCATGAAGAACGACCCGCAGGTCACGGCGAGCCTGGCCGACATTTCGGCAAAAGCCCGTGCGGCCGCCCCCGAGAAGCCGGCACCCGAGCCCCAGCCCGCCCCCCCTTCCGACGCCCCCGATGGCGAGCCGGTCTCGACGCCGGCCGATGAAGCTCCGGTCACCGTCACGCCCTCGGAAACCGGCGGCGAACTTTCCCAGCTCACCCAGCCCGAGGTCGTGGGCCGGCATGTGGACCGGATCATCCAACTCTGCCGGGACCTCGAGAAGAAGAAGAGGCGGGACGAGGCCGCCGCCTATCGAGCCCAGGCCGTCGAGAACCTGATCGACAACGCCGAGGAGAACAGCGCGAACGGGGCCATCGATGCCGCAATCGTCGATTACGACAAGGCGCTCCGGATCATCCCGAACCATGCCGGCGCTCTTGCCGGGAAGAAGTTCCTGCTCAATCTGGGCAAATCCGGCGGCACGATCGATGCGGCGGAGGAGACCGCCCCACAGGAGCCCGGGCAGTGATTTTCCCATCTCTCGAAGCGGTGAGCCGAACGTTTCCGTGACATTCCAAGAACCCCGCATCCCCGACTCCTGGCCGTTCTTTTACCGCCACCTGGCCGGCCGGATCGTCGGACTCCGCACCCGGCAGCAGGAACTGCTGGATGCCCTGCTCGACCTCGAACGGCTTGGACTGCCGATGATCCCGCTCGCCCATCTCGATGCCGCCGGGAAGATGCGCCCCTTGCACGTCTGTGAACCGTTCACGTTTTTTTCCGTCTTCAACCGGCAGGTCATCCCGGAAAAACGGCTCCGGATCTTCACCGAGCTCGGCCGTCGGTTCCTTCCCGGCACGCCGCTCCCCTCTCAACTCCCCCCGGTTCCTGCCATCAGCCACGTGCGACCCTGGTTTTTCCGTGATCCGGCCAGTCCCGGCGGCACGCCGGCCGCCCTGCTCTGGGATCTCGCGGAAGCGGCAATGGAAGGAGTGTCGGCGGCCATTCCCGCCCTCGAACGGTGCCTGGCCGATGACGGGGCCGAGTTCCACCGGCTCACCGCCGGTCTGTTCTGGCTCGACCCGCATCTGTTCCTCCCTGCCGACCGCCGCCTCCGGCGCCATCTCGAACAGTTCGGCATCACCGGCCCCGAAAACACCGCCCGCGGGTATCGGGAATGGCTTCAGCGGATCGAACACCGGACCCATGTTCCATTTTTTTCTTTATATATGCACGCACATCAGGAAGACGGCCGCGAAGCCGGCAATACCTGGCTGCTGACGAGCAGCCGTCATCCGGATGAGCAGAGATGTCTCGCCGAGGGATTCGTCGCCCTCGATGCGGGCGAGCCGTCGGATCTCGACGATCTCCGATCCGCCTCGATGAACGGCGACGGCGCCCGCTCCTCCGAAGGCCCCCCGCCGAAGAGGCAGGCAGCCTGGGATTTCCTCCTGGTGCTGCGGGAGAACGACCTCGTGTTCGTCCGGCAGGATTCGGGCAGGCTGTCGGGCATCGCCCGGATCGAGGGACCCGGTATCCTCGTCAATGACGAAGCCGGCCCGTATCTGATGCGGCCGGTGACCTGGCTGAAGTGCGGGGGCTGGCGATTTCCCGAACATCTCTCGTGCAGCCCGGGACCGCTGGTGTCCCTGTCGAGGTTTCCGCAACTGACCTCCTCGCTTCTGGATGCCATGGGCCTGTCCCAACCCGAACTGGAGAATCCGGACCGGCGTATCTGGTGGGCGCACACATCGGCCGGAACGAGCGGGTTCGACCGGTGTGAGACCGGCAGCGATCTGTTCCTCAAGCCCCTGGACAGCCATGGGCGCCCTCTCACCCACCCCGGCCATTTTCTCGACATGACTCCGGGAGATCTCGTGATCGGGTACACCGGGGCGCCCACCCATGCCGTGACCGGACTCGGGCAGGTCGTTTCCCCCCTCACGCAGACGCCGTCCGGGCCAAACGTCCGGGTCCGCAAGACCCGATCCGTCGAGCGGCCCCTGAGTCGGGCCGAACTCGCCATGCACCCCGGTTTCGCCGCGTCGAGCCTGCTTCAGCAGTCGCCCCACTCGTTATCCCGGGTCACCGAGTCAGAATACCGGCTGATCCAGACGCTCCTTGCGGCCCCACCCGCGCGGGCCGACGAGTACACCCTCGCCGACTGCACCTCCGACAGCTTCCTCGACGCCGGCCGGATCACGGGGATCCTCGATTACTGGAGGCACCGGAAAAACCTCGTGCTCCAGGGACCTCCGGGGGTCGGCAAAAGCCACCTGGCCCGCCGACTTGCCTGGCTGCTCCTCGGACAGCGGGCCGACGATCGGATCCGCATCGTCCAGTTCCACCCCTCGTACACCTTCCTCGACTTCATTCACGGCCCCGGTGGATCCCAGAATCCGGACCAGCGCCTCGCCGGCCCGTTTCTCCAGCTCTGCCGGCTCGCCCGCCAGGACGAGCAGCACGACTATGTTCTCATCATCGAGGAGATCAACCGGGGTTCCCCCGAGCACATCTTCGGTGAGCTGCTCCAGATGATCGATCCGGATCACCGGCATCCCGACCACGCTCTTGCGCTTTCCTTCGCCGATCCCTGTGAGCCGGACTTCTACGTCCCCCCGCGGCTGCACATGATCGGCACGATGAATGCGGCCGAACCGGCGCGAGGGCTCACGGATCTGAGCTTCCGGCGCAGGTTCGCCTTCGTCCATCTGGAGCCGTGTTTCGATGCACCGGCGTATCGGAACCATCTTCGAAACGCCGGCATGCCCGCTGACCTCGTCGAGACGCTGTGCAGCCGCATGTCCGCGCTGAACGGTCGCATCGCGGCCGAGGCCGGCCACCTCGGCCCTGGATACCGCATCGGGCACAGTTACTTCATGCCTCCCGACCAGCCCGTCACGAGCTGGAACGGCTGGTATGCCGAGGTCGTCCAGACCCAGATCCGGCCGCTCCTCGAGTGCTACTGGCCCCACGAGCCCGCCCGCATCGAGCGGGAAACGGCGCACCTCCTTTCGGGAATCTGATTCACAGCCGGGCCCATCTGTAGTACAATGCGCTCATGAGCCTCATAAGTATCGTATCTCATATACTATCAAAGAAGCCTGCCGCCGCGACGGAACACACCTGCCCGAACTGCGGCCAGAAGCAGACCTCCGCGCCCGGCGCCACCTTCGTCTGCACGCACTGCCGGTATCAGGTAGCTCATGTCATTCCCCTGTCTCAGGGCATGTTCCGCGTTTCCCGGGGAGTGCTGTACGAACTGTTCTTCATTCTCGCGGGGCCGTTGATGGCCATCGTCGGCCTGAAGGGATTTTTGATCCCGAACGGGCTGATCGACGGAGGGGTGACGGGCATCTCGATGCTCCTTTCCCATCTCACGGGCATCGAGCTGGGCATGTTCATCTTCCTGATCAACATCCCCTTCATCGTCACGGCGTATTTCAACTTCGACAAGGGGTTCGCCTGGCGGGCCTCGTTCTCGATCATCCTTCTCTCGATCCTCCTGCCCCTCATCAAGATGCCCGTCGTCACGACGGATCGGCTCCTGGACTCGATTTTCGGCGGATTCTTTCTCGGAACGGGCATCGCCTTTTCGATCCGCGGCGGGGGGGTTCTCGACGGCACCGAGATCATGGCGCTCATCATCAGCCGCCGCTTCCCCGCAACCGTCGGCGACTCGATCCTGTTCTTCAACATCATCATCTTCTCGACCGCCCTGACCCTGCTCAGCCCGGAGCACGTGTTCTACTCGATCATCACCTACCTGTCGGCCTCCAAAACCCTCGATTTCATGATGCACGGCATCGAGTCGTACAACGGCGTGATGATCATGTCGGGCAAGTCTCAGCAGCTCCGGTTCAATATCGTGAACAATCTCGGCCGCGGCGTCACGATCATCAAGAGCCGGGGCGGGTATTCCGAAAAGGACCAGGAAGTGCTGCTGTGCGTGGTGACCCGGCTCGAGATCAGCAATCTGCGCAAGCTCATCGACGAGATCGACGAGAATGCCTTCGTGCTCGTCTTCCCGATCAGCGACGTGCGCGGCGGCCTGGTCAAGAAAGTCCTGTACGAGAAGTCTCTCGGAACCCACTGACCCGCCTCCGCCGTACAGGCAACCCCCGCGTAAAAGGAAGCCGCCCGCCCGGAGGAGATCCGGATGGGCAGCTTCCTTTTGGAATACTCTTTCCTATTGAATGAGTTTCGCGAGCGTGTCGGCATTCAGCCGCGCAAGAAGATCGTCGGCGACGGCATTGTCGCGGGCCGTGATCTGGACGACGACGGTTTTCACCTGCATGAATGGCCCCTTCCGCTCGGCGTAGGCCTTGATGCCATCAGGCTTCTGCTCCTTGCTGAAGGCTCCGAAGAGAACCCAGGTGATGCCGTCCTTGCCGTAGTTGAGGTCTTTCGACACGGTCGAGGAATCACGGCGCAGAACGGTCGCGCCCTTCACCTTGCCGGGAAGCTCTTTCACGAAGTCGAAATCCATGCCCGCATGGTTCAGGGTCACTTCGACCCGGGCCGTCCCCTTCGCCCGCTCCTCGGTGAAGTCATTCATTTTCGCCAGCCCGGCATTCCCGGTCTGGAGATCCTGCATTTCTTTCTGGAGGCGGGCGATTTCCTGCTGGTCGCCCTTCTCCGCGGCCTTCGTGAGTTTTTCGGTCAGCGGAACCAGCTTCGCCTGGAGTTCCTCGATGCTGCCCGAGAACTCGCTCATCTTCGCTGCATCGAACTCGATGTTTTTCTCGTAGGAGGCGCCGGTGTGGATATTCCAGAGGTGGCTCGTCTGGGCCACGTACACCTTCTCGATCTCGTCGATGGACTCATCGTTCCGGGTCCAGCCTTCGGCCGCCGGCGGCAGCGCGGACAAGGCCTTCTCGAGCGCCCCACGGTTCCACGCCTTCTCTTCGGCCGTCGCCGGCCGGGTCCGCTCATCCCCGCCATCGGCGAGAAGCTGACCGGAAAGGGCCGCTACGGCAATCAGGGTCGCGAGTATCAGATTTCTCATCGGGTTCCTCCCCCATCGATATGGTTCGCCGCGATCTGCACCGGAGGATTCCCGATGCCACATGATGCGGCCACCGCATGATGCCACGCCGTATCGTTCGCGGGCAAGCGGAAACGGAGGGAAATCACGAGCGCGGGCCATGTGATCTGCCCTTTTCCGTGATAGGATGTTCCGGGAGGTTCGTCATGGCATCGTTCCGTAATCCCGCTTTGGGCGGTTTTTCCGGCATCCACATTGTCATGCTCTGCTTCCTTCTCGCTCTGCTCGGGTTTTTCGCGGCGGACCGCATGACCGGGAAAACCGTGATCGAGTCGGGGCTGGTCACCGACAAGAAGGTGAAAACCTCGACGACCCGTTCCCACGGCAAGACGAAGACCCGCACGAGCCGGTTTCTCCACGTGCAGGTCTCGCCCACGCTGAACCTGCCCCAGAGCGTCGACCAGTCGGACTACGACGCGATCTCGATCGGCGACACCGTCGAGCTGATCTATACGGTCGGCGGTTTTACCGGATCGCGCTATCTGAAAAAAGTCCGGAAAACGTTTGTCCAGGCCGAGCGCGCCCCTTCCCCACCGCGAAAATAATATATCTTTTCGCATATCTGATCGGCCGATCCCCCCCGTTCCAATGGTTCCCGGAAATTTTCGTCAAACCCGTTGCGATGGGACGCGTTTCCGCATACCATGCAGGGGATCGGTGGCGACGGCTGCCGGCCCATTTCCGAACGAGGTGACTGGTGATGCGCAAATGGCGGACCGAAGACTCATCCGAGCTGTATAACATCAACGGCTGGGGCATCAATTATTTCGGCATCAACGCGAAGGGCCACGTCGTCATCACTCCGAGACAGAAGAAGGGGCCCGCGATCGATCTGAAAGAGGTCATTGACGAGCTGTCCCTGCGCGACGTCGCGATGCCCGTACTGCTTCGGTTTCCCGACATCCTCGACGACCGGATCGAGAACATCTCGAACTGCTTCTCGAAGGCCGCGAACGAGTATGACTATAAAGGTCAGTATTATACCGTCTACCCGATCAAGGTGAACCAGATGCGGCCCGTCGTCGAGGAGATCGTCCGTCACGGCCGCAAGTTCCGCATCGGCCTCGAGGCCGGCTCGAAGCCCGAGCTGCACGCCGTCCTCGCGATCATGGACAACCCCGACGCGCTGATCGTCTGCAACGGGTACAAGGACGAGGACTTCATCGAACTGGCCCTGCTCGCCCAGAAGATGGGCAAGCAGGTGTTCATCGTGGTCGAGAAGCTGAACGAGCTGCGGCTCATCATCGACGTGGCGAAGCGGCTCAAGCTCAAGCCGAACATCGGCCTGCGCATCAAGCTCTCCTCGAGCGGCTCGGGCAAATGGGAGGAGTCGGGCGGCGACCAGAGCAAGTTCGGCCTCTACCCCAGCGATCTGCTCGATGCCGTCGCGCTGCTGACCGAGTCGGAGTTCCTCGACTGCGCAAAGCTGCTCCATTTTCACCTCGGCAGCCAGATCACCAACATCCGCAAGATCAAGGCCGGCCTGCGCGAGGTCGCCCAGTTCTTCGTCCAGATGCGCAAGCTCGGCTGCGCGATCGAGTTCGTCGACATCGGTGGCGGGCTGGGCGTCGATTACGACGGCTCGCACACGACGATCTCGAGCAGCGTCAACTACTCGCTCCAGGAATACGCGAACGACGCCGTCTCGCTGCTGCAGGATGCCGCCGACAAGAACGGCCTCCCCCACCCCTCGCTGATCACCGAGTCGGGCCGCGCCCTGACCGCCTACCACTCGGTGCTCGTGTTCAACGTGCTCGAAACCAGCAGCCCGCCGACCTTCGAGGGGAACAACCACAAGATCTCGGCGAAGGATCACGAGCTGGTGCGCGAGCTGCACGAGCTGTACAAGCACCTGAACCAGCGCAACATGCACGAGGCCTGGCACGACGCGCAGCAGCTCCGGGAAGAGGCGCTCGACCTGTTCAGCCTCGGCATGGTCGATCTGCGCACCCGCGCGATGGTCGAGCGGCTGTACTGGTCGATCGCATACGAAGTGATGGAGCTGTCGAAGGATCTCAAGCACTTGCCCGACGAGCTCAAGCCGCTGCCGAAGATGCTCGCCGACAAGTATTTCTGCAACTTCTCGCTGTTCCAGTCCCTGCCCGACGCCTGGGCGATCGACCAGCTGTTCCCGATCATGCCCATCCAGCGGCTGAACGAGAAGCCGACCCGCGAGGCCACGCTTCAGGACATCACCTGCGACTCGGACGGGAAGATCGACCATTTCATCGGCACGCGCACCTTCTCCTCGACGCTGCCGGTCCACCAGATCAAGGATGGCAACCCCTACTACCTCGGCGTGTTCATGATCGGCGCCTACCAGGAGATCCTCGGCGATCTGCACAACCTGTTCGGCGACACGAACGTCGCCCATGTCGTCATCACGCCCGACGGCGGCTACGAGATCGAGAAGGTGATCGACGGTGAGCTGGTCGCCGACGTGCTCGACTACGTCCAGTTCGTGCCCAAGAAGCTGGTGCGCACCATGGAAAGCTGGGTCAGCTCCTCGGTCAAGGAGGGCAAGATCACGGTGAAGGAAGGCAAGGAGTTCCTCGCCATCTACCGCTCCGGTCTCTACGGCTACACCTACCTCGAAGCCACCGAATAAGCCGTTCCCCAAGGGAATGACAAGGCGTCACGATCCGGCCGTTCCGCAGTCCGTATCCACGAGCATCCCCCGGATGCTCGTGGTTATATATCCTATAAGATATTATTTGCATCACGGAACACCGGGGAGATATCGAACACTTCTTCCGCCCAGGCGCGACGCAGCCCCGATCGACACCGCCGGAGACGGCTGCCCGCTCCTGCCGGCCCCCGGGGGAATGTAAGGGATGGTCGGCATGGGAGGAGCCCAGGACGGGAACCAGGGTCTCGAGGCGGCAGCCCTGGGATTGTCGGTTCTTCTCCTGATTCCGATGCTTCTGGGACTGTTCCTGGTCGAGAGATTCCTCACCCACTACCGGGAGATCGTGCTGCAGCAGCAGGGAGACCTGTTCAACCGCGTCGCTCGGAATGTCGGGGAGAATCTGAAGCCGGAAAATGTCCTGTGGAATATCTTTACCCGGGAGTTTCCCAACGCCGTTGATGAGCGGCTGGCCAGCGAGCCCCTCCCCATCCTGGCCGAGCGGGCAAAGCGGGCGATGGGAATCCCTTCCCGTGTTCTTGCCTATGATGCTGATGGCGCCCTGGTCTACCCCGCCGGGAACTTCCCCAACCGGGAACTGTTCGCGGAACTGAACCTCACAGCCCAACGGATGCAGTTCGAACCGGGCGCATCCCCCCCTTCTCTCGAACAGGCCAGGCGGATTCGTCGGTTCTGCCAGGACACCTACGGCCAGCCAAATCCCTCATTTTTTCGTGGGATTCGACGGTTCGGATATTCCTTCCAGCAGCCCGGCCAGCCCCGAAAACACCTGGGAGCATATTTCCTGCCGAAGAACCAGGCCACCCCTTACCAGGCCGTACTGCACATCGAAGTCACCGATCGGGATCTCCCCTCCACGATGAGATACCGGAACGGACTGCGCGCCCTGCCTGACGAGGTGGCCTTCGGTGCCGTCGTGTCGGCTGGCTCGGGGGAGATCATCGAGGCCCGGGGCGACCGTTGGTTCCCCGCCTCCCGGCTGAACGATCTGCCGACAACCGGCGAGGCCGGCTGGCATCCCGAGGGAGTGATCCTGAAGAAGCCTCTGGCCCCGGCAAACGACGGGTATCTGGTGTTGGCGGTGCCCGCCCCATGGTTTCTCCAGATCCCGGGAGCCATCCGATTGTTCATTGCAGCCGTCATAGCGGGCGGATGGTTCTGGGGATGCCATTTCGTGGCCGGAATCCTGGTGGGTCGCATCCGGCTTTCCGTGGGCCTCGGCTGGCAGATTGCCTTTGCCTTCGGGTTCGCTGGCTCGGTCCCTCTTCTGGCCCTTGCCTATCTGGGCAGCTCGCGGTTCATCGCGCTGGAAGAGATGGAGAGGGCGCACTGGACGAATCTCATGCAGAAACAACTGACCAGGACCGACCGGGATTTCCGCAATCAGCTCGAAAGCATTCAGAGCGCCTGCCTGGATTTCAGCCGGGAGGCAGCTCTGAAGAACACCGGTGAATTGAAGGCCGACCGTATTCCGGCCCCCCTCCAACCCGCCCATACCATCTTCCTGGCCGATGCCGCAGCCCCCGGATTCTCCCCCCGCCTGTATTCATCCATGATCGCCAACCCAGACCAAGCTCTGGGAGCCAGAGCCGGCCAGTTGAAGAAAGTCATTCTGGACCTGTTTCTGCAGATCCTGCGCGAGCGGGGGCAATTGAAGACGGCTGATTCAGCGAACAAAGCAGGGCTGGAGCTGACGGTCCAGGACATCCTCGGGGAATCCTCCCCCATCCTTGAAATGGTGAAAACCCTCGACGAAGTGACCCCCACCGAATTCAATCAGACCCGATATATATCCCTCTGCCACATCGGGAAGGATCGCCCGAACCGCACCGATCCCTCGTCGGCACCCCTTCGAACATTCGCCCTGTTCGTCTTCGACGCAGCCCGGGAATCCTCCGCCTTTTTCCGCGACCTCTGCGCCCATCCCCCGCTTCGGGCCGGGCCGTTCCGCGTCATTCCCGTCCATCCCGAATATGGCGGGTACTGGGAACCCACCTTCGACTCGGATCTCCTTCGTGAGGCCGTCGAGCGAACCCGGGAGACCCAGACTTCCGAGACGATCCGCTACCGGAATCGCGACGGCATCGAATTTCTCGGGGTTACGGCTTTCACACACGCTCTGGCCGGTCAGTTCCCGGTTGGGGTCATGCCCTACGGCCGGATCCTCGAGACCCGCGATCACCAGGGGCGCATCGTGATTCTCCTCTTTCTGGCCGGGCTGGTTTTAATCCTGGCCGTTTCCGTGACTCTTCGGAACAAGCTGGTGGCCCCCCTTCGGCAGTTGAAGGCCGGCGCGGGGGAGGTCGCCGGCGGGCGGCTCGATCATCGTCTCCCGGTGGCCAGCCGTGACGAACTCGGTATGCTGGCCGGCGCATTCAACGAGATGCTCCAGGGTTTGCAGGAACGCGAGCGTATGCGGCGTTTCGTCTCCCGAACCGCCTTGTCAGATATCCGGGAGGAACAGGCGGGACGGGGTTCCGGTATTCACGGTCGTATTATACGTGCCGCCATCCTATGCTCGGACATCCGCGACTTCACCACCATTTCGGAACGCCATCCTCCGGATCACGTCGTGGAAATGCTCAACGCCTATTTTACCGAGATGGATTTCCTGCTGCAGAGCCATGGTGGCGAGATTCAGAAGCTCGTGGGGGATGCCATCGTGGCGGTCTTTCACGAGGGGGAGGAGCTCGCTCACCCCGCTCTCCGGGCCGTGCAGGCCGGACTCGAGATGCGGGCCGCCGTCCGCCGCTTCAACGCCGACCGCCGGAAGACCGGCCGGTTCGAGATCGAGAACGGCATCGGCATCCATTTCGACCAGGTGGTCGAAGGAAACGTCGGTGCCGCCGGCGGCCGTCTCGACTTCACCGTCATCGGCCCGGCCATCGCCCGCGCCCAGGCTCTGGAGAGCCTGAGCAAGCACACATCCGTCTCGAAGGTGATCCTCTCGAAGGAAGCCGGGCTGGTCGTCGCCGGAACATTCGCCATGGCCCCTCTTCCCGCCACGCTCGGGGAGGGATTCGAGATCCTGCCGGGAATCACCGATGAGATCTGAACTTCCGGTCCCACCCACCCCGCGGAAATTCCTGTTTTGTCTCATCCTCTTCCTGATCGTCCTGGGATGCGGGGTTTCCGTGACACTCCTCGAGCGTCGGGCCGCCGACGGCCGCGTGGAACGGGGAAGAGAGGCCCTCGAACGACTCGACCAGGCCGTCCTGTCCCTGGCCGAGGACCTCCGGCATCCGAACCTGGTGGCCTTGCGGGGGGCACCCCTCCTTTCCTGGGCGAACCATGCCGTTCGCCGTTCCCCGTTCAACAGCGGCCTGGCAAGCCGCATCGGCCAACGCTTTGCCAAACGATTTCCCGGGGCGACGGTGTTCGCCTTCAATGACCAGGGGCGAATGGTCTTCCAGACAGGCAGCGATCCCCGCCGCACAAGGGAAACCCTCTGGAACGCCGTCGTCACGTTGCAGCGGCGGGGAGGCGGGAACACCCGGGAAACGAGGTTCCAGGCAGCCTCGGGATTCTGCCGGAAGCTGTACGGAAGCCTGACACAGCTCACCGATTTCATCACGGGTGACGGTTCCCCTCGGGCGTTCCAGGACCGAGGCCAGATGCGGCTGTCCTGGGTGATCCCTTCCGCCAGGATTCAGGGAAGGCTGGAAGGCACCGATGAAGGTGATCTCGGCGGCCTCTGGGTGATCCTGGATCCCGTTCGCGTTCCCCTTCGAAACCTGGAACACAGGCTTCTCGGACAGATTCTCCCGTGGGCTGATGTCGGGATGATCGTCCGCCAGTCCGGTAACCGCCCTGTAATAGAGGTCCGGAGAGGGGCAGGTGGAGTCCTGCCTTCGACCCTCCGCCGTTTTTTCCAGGGACGGACCGAGGCCGAGGACCGGCTTGGGTCCTGGGTCGCGCGCTACATTCCCCAAGGGGACGGGCGCTGGCTCGTGGCAGGGCTTGCCCCCGACCGGCGGGATGGCCCACTCGACCACGCCCGACCGTTCCTGTTGTTCGCCGGGCTGCTCGGATGCCTCGCCGCTTCAGCATTTGCCTGGCGCACCCTCTGGCTTGGAATCCCCACCGATCTCGGTCTCCACAGCCAGGTCATCTGCCTGTTCGCTCTGATCACGATCCTGCCGCTGGGTGCCGTTTTCCTTCAGGGGATGGATCTGGCGAGGGAAAACGCCCGAACGGCCCGCAGCAGGTGGGAACAGCGGATCCAGGCCCGGCATCATGATATCGACCGCCGCCATCTGGAGTATCAGGCACACCGATCTGCCCAGTTGCGGAAGATCGAGGGCCAGATGGTCGCGAATCATCCCCTTTCTGAGCAGCGGCTGTCCGACCTGTGTCGTGATCTGGAAAAGTTCGAAGTCGTGGTGGTCGACGAGCAGGGGAAACGGATGTCCCTGCTTCGTGACTGCGAGGCTTTCGAAAGCAAAGGCCAGTATGTGGGCCTGATGTTGCGCCAACTGGCCATCCTGATCGAGGCGGAAGGGCGTGTTCCCGACCCTGCGTTGCTGTCAACGGGGCTCCTGATGACCGATCAACAGGTGGAAGCCCTCCTGCGAACCTTCTTCAAGGAGGAACGCACATTCAACCGCATGCAGACCCGCAACCGGAGCCTGATGCAGCAACCATCGCCCCTGTATGACCGGCGGAACACCCCGCCCCGGGCGGTCGGCCTGGTCAGTTGGGCGTTCGATGACGTCGCTTTTTCTCGCGGCTTCGTCGAAGCGACCATGGCCCAGATCTCGAGCTCCACGCAGCCGGCAGACCCTGTCCTGACGGGATTCGCGGCAACCGACGGCTCCTTCTATCCGCGGGCCTGGAGACACTCGGCATCCCTGCGGCGCCTGGTCGAGCGGGCCATCCGGTTCCGGGCGGGCGAAACGGGTGAGATCACCTTTCCCGACGGCAGGCGGTTTCTCGCCGTGGTGTCCTATCCCGTCCAGGTCAGCGGATATCTGATGATCGGCCTGATGGAATGCCGGCCGGATGACGGGGCCGGGTGGGCCGATCAGGCCGCTTTGATTCTCGGCCTGAAGCCCCCTTTTCCGCTCGAGGTGGAAGAAGTCTTCACGCTGCGGGTTCTCGCCACATCGATCGTCCTGAGCCTTCTGCTGATGGTTCCGATGGCGATCGTGGTCTCCCGGTGGATCGTCGGCCGCATCCAGGGACTGACCGTCATGGTCAGGGGAATCGCCCTCAAGCGCTTCGATGTCCGTGCCGAAATTCCTGCCGATGATGAGCTCGGCGAGCTCGCGGCAGCCCTCAACGAAATGGCGGGAGGCCTGCAGGAACGGGAGAGGATGTCCCGGTTCGTTTCCGACCAGGTTCTCGAAGAGGTCAAGAAGGAAGACGGCCGCAGCCTTGCCCTGGGCGGCGAGCGGCGCGACGTTGCCGTCCTCTTCACGCATATCCACCACGTTGACGGATTGGTGCAAACCCAGACGCCGCCTGCGCTCATCGAGATGCTGAACGGGTATTTCACCTTCATCAGTGAATGCATCACACAGGAACGAGGCAGTATCGACAAGCTGATCGGCGATGCGGTCATGGCCGTCTTCTTCGATCAGCCGGAAGCCGAGCACCCGGCGAGGAGGGCTTTCCGGGCCGCCCGTGCCATCATGCAGGCGGAGGAGGAGTTCAACCGTTCCCGACACGCGGCAGGCTCCTTCACGGTCCGCACCGACCTTGGAATTCATTTCGGTCCCGCCATTTCCGGCAAGGTCGGTTCGCGCCACGGCATGATCGACTTCACCGTCATCGGCGACACCGTCAACACGGCCGCCCGCATCCAGGCACAGGCCGCAGGTGAACCCGGGCCATCCCTGCTGTTCAGTCGCGAAGTGGCCGAACATCTGCCGGACGGCTTTCACGGCCGGCTGGTGCGGGAGTTCACGCTCAAAGGGAAAGCCGGGACCATGGCCCTGTTCAAAACCGAAGAGGGAACGCCTGCCTGATTCCGATCCGTTTCCCGTCACCGGGGCTTCCCCCTGTGGAACGCCCACGTGGGGAATACCGGTGGCGGCTCCTGCGCTCGGGGCATCGACATAATTCTATTGTATTTTATATATATTATTGCCCGTATATCCGAAATGCAGCCAGTCCGCGCGGAGTGATCGCTGGCACAAAAAAACCGGGCCCGGAAGCTTGTTCCGGGCCCGGTCGTCGTTCGTGGGGGATTACTTCATGAGCTTGCCGTCGAAGGTGAGTTCGAGGCGGGTGAGCTCTTTTGCCGCGTGGGGGGCGCCCTTGATGAAGGGGACCGGGGTGACGGAGATGTAGTTTTCCTCCATCGCCCAGTAGTCGGAACCCTCGACGGGGATCGACGGGGGGCGTTTGACCGAGGTCCAGAAGTAGGTCTTGCCCCAGGGGGTCTTGCGCTTGACCCATTGTTCGCGATACTGGAACTCGGACAGGTGCGTCACGGCAACGCCCTTCAGCTCCTCGCGCTTGCAGGCCGGCACGTTCACATTGATGACGGCATCTTTCGGGAAGCCCTTCATCTTCAGGACGTTCACGAGGTCGCGAGTGAACTCTGCGGCCATGCGATAATCCATGTCCTTGCTGCGTTCGATCGAGACGGCGATGCCGGGGATGCCCGAGAGAACGCCTTCCTGCGCGGCGTTGAAGGTACCCGAAACGTAGACGATACGGCCGATATTGAACCCTTCGTTGATGCCCGAAACGACGAGATCGGGGGTTTCGGGAACGAGACCGCCGATGATCCCGGCCTTGACAGAAGTCGCGGGCGTGCCCTTGATGGCGTAGCCGAAGAACTTCCCTTCGCGCTCCACTTCCTCGACCTGGATCGGACCATCGGTCGTGAGGGCGTGGCCCATGGCCGACTGATTTTCGGCGGGGGCGCAGACGGTGACGCTGCCGACCTCCTCGAGGGCCTTCACCAGTTCGAGGATCCCTTCGGACATGATGCCGTCATCGTCGGAGACGAGGATGCGAAAGGGTTTTTCCGCCTGGGCCGGCAGGGCGAACGCAACGAGCAGAAGCAGAGCGACGAACAGTCGAGAACGGGTCATCCGAAACTCCTTTTCCTTCTATGAGATATATTTTCTACTATACGGATCAGTATGAGTCGCCACGTTTGCCGCCGGTCGGGGCCGGCATCGGAGGCGGCGCATAGGCGGGGGCCCCTGCAGCGGTTTCCGGAGCGGGCTGAACGGCAGGATCCATCGGGGTCGGCGTGGCGGGCTTGGCCATGCCGGGTGCCGAGGTGACGAGGGCGCGCAGCCGGGTGGCGACGGCGCTGTACACTTCCGGGGTGAACGTGTGCTTCTCGTGCATGGCGAGCCGGCCGTCGGCGTCGAGGGCAATGATGTTCGGCACATTGTAATCCACGCGCGTGGCCTTTCCGATCACGCCGTGCCAGTCCATCAGGACCGGGATCGGGGCTCCGAAGCTGCGCCACTGGTTGATGATCGTCCCCCGGCTGGTCGACCAGGGGGCGTGGGTCACGTTGACGACCCAGAGCAGATGGGCGGCGCCTGGGACACCGAAATCCCGTTTGAGCGACTCGGCCCATTTGAGGAGTTCGTACCGCTGGTACCGGTGGCCGGTCAGGATGATGACGGGGCGGCCGCGCAGATACGAGCTGACCCAGCGCTGGTGGAAAATGTCCTCGATGTCGAAGTGGACGAACGGCATGCCCTGGGCGACCTTGTAATGATCGGCCGAGTGGGCTTCCGACGACGTCGGGACGGCAATGCCGGTCGAGAAGGTGATGGCTGCGGCCAGGAAAAGATGTTTCAGGTTTTTCAGCATATGTACCTCGGGAAGTGACGCTACGGGTTTGCGGCCGTACCCTCTCTGCCGCGTCTGCCAGAATAGCACAATCATCGGGATTTTTCAGAAAGCAAGGAGGGCGATCAGAACGGCGATCCCGCTTCCGAGGGTCAGGAGCGTGGAGGGGATGCCGAACTTCGCGTAATCGAGAAAGCCGATTTCGCACCGGTCACGAGCGGATTCGGCGACGATCAGATTCGCCACCGAGCCGAACAGCGTCAGATTGCCCGCAACGGTGCTCACATACGCGAGCAGACACCAGAACAGGTCGGGCGAGGCCATCTTCGCGACGGCCTGGGAGGCAAGCAGCACGAAGGGCACGTTCGAAAACAGGTTCGAGCCGACGAGCGTGACTCCGGAAAACATCCAGGCCTGGGAGGCGGGATCACCGGTGAGGAGCCCGAGTGCCCATCGTGTTCCCAGCGCCGAGAGACCGCTCGTCTTCAGACCGCCGATCACGACGAACAGGGCCGCGAAGAACATCAGCAGCGACCATTCGAGCCGCTCGAGGATGTGCCGGGGATCCCGGCGGTGCAACGTGATGACCAGGGCAGCGCCCGCGAGGGCCGAGAATGCCATCGAGAAGCCGGCGAAGAATCCATAGCATGTGATACAGATCGCAGCCGCGCCGATCCGGAGTTTGCGGGTGTGGGGAATCTCGCCCTCGAAGGTTCTCCCCGCACCGCCAGCCGGCAGGGTCAGCCGTTTCCGGTAGAAGAGCCACAGCAGGTACAGGTTGATCATCATGGCGATCGTCACGGGCAGGCCCATGAGCAGGATGAACCGGCCGTAGTCGAGCCGCGAGATGCTGCCGATGATCATGTTCTGCGGATTCCCCGTCAGTGTCAGGGCCGAGCCGATGTTCGAACTGGTGGCGAGGGCCATCAGGTAGGGGAAGGGATTGAGTCGGCGGGCATCGCACACGGCCAGGATGAGCGGGGTCATCACCACGCAGATCGTGTCGTTCACGAGGAGGGCCGAGAGCAGCGCTGCTGTGATCGAGACGGTGACGAGCAGTTGGAACGGCGAACCCATGGTTCCCAGATGCCGCGTGAGTCGTTCGAACAGCCCCGCGTCGCGCAGGTGCTCGGCGATGATCATCATCCCCAGCAGCAGGCAGATCGTGTCCCAGTTGACGAGGGCATAGGCCTCCTCGGGGGACATCACGCCGAACAGCACCATCAGCACGGCGCCGAGCAGGGCTCCGGACGGCCTGCCGATCGGAAGGAAGCGCATCTGCCGGAACGAAATGAGGACGAAGGTGAAAGCGAAGATGAGCCCCGCGGCATAGGGATGCCGGAGGGGCTCCACAATCATCGTGACGGCTGAATCCATGTTCGGACCTTTGTTTCAGACCGATTCACCGCCGAGACACCGAGACGCAGAGGTCGAAGAGAATACTCCTCTGTGCCTCGGTGACTCTGTGGTGAATCGTTTTCTCGAGACATCCTCCGGTGTGGCGTAACGGAGCTCCCGGGACGAAAAAACGGGGGCTTTCGCCCCCGTTTTTTTATAGCTATTGGTTTACATCACACCCAGCCGCGAAGCTTGCAGGACTTGGCGACGCGCTCGATCGCGATCATGTAGGCGGCCTTGCGCATGTAGGCCTTTTTCTCGCGGGCCAGGGCCGAAACGGCCTTGAATGCGTTGGTCATCTTGGTGTCGAGCTTGGTGAGGACTTCGTCCTTCTCCCAGAAGTAGTTCATGTTGCACTGGACCTGCTCGAAATAGCTGCAGGTGACGCCGCCGGCGTTACAGAGGAAGTCGGGGATCAGGAAGATGCCACTCTTCTCGATGACCTTGTCGGCTTCCTTGGCGGTGGGGCCGTTGGCGGCTTCGGCGAGAATCTTGACGGAGGGCTTGATCTTGCCGACGTTGGCTTCGGTAATCTGGCCTTCCTGGGCGGCCGGAATCAGAACCGTGACTTCCTGCTCGATCCAGGCGCCGCCGTCGAGCTTCTCCCAGCCGTAGGACTTGGCCTTTTCCTGGTTGATGGTGCCGAACTTGTCGACGGCATCCATGAGCTTCTTGAACTCGATGCCGCTGGCGCAGCGATAGGTGTAGGCTTTCTTGTCGTGGTTGTCCCAGCAGGCAATGGCGATGACCTTGCCACCAAGCTGGGTGAACATGTCGACGGCATACTGGGCGACGTTGCCGGAGCCCTGAATGGAGCAGGTGGACTTCGCGATGTCGATACCCAGTTCCTTCATGGCTTCGCGGACGGTGTAAATCACGCCGTAGCCGGTGGCTTCGGTGCGGCCGAGGGAGCCGCCGACGCCGACGGGTTTGCCGGTGATGAAGCCGGGGAACTTGCCATTCATGATTCTTTCATACTCATCGAGGATCCAGATCATGTGCTGGCCGGTGGTCATGACGTCGGGGGCCGGAACGTCCTGCACGGGACCGACGTTGCGGGCGACCTGGCGGGCCCAACCACGGCAGATCTGTTCCTGCTCGCGCATCGACAGGTTGTGCGGATCGCAGATGACGCCGCCCTTGCCGCCGCCGAGAGGAATGTCGACCACGGAACATTTCCAGGTCATCCACATCGAGAGGGCACGGATGGTGTCGATGGTTTCTTGCGGGTGGAAGCGGATGCCGCCCTTGCACGGGCCGCGCGCGTCGTTGTGCTGGCAGCGGAAGCCGCGGAACACCTTCACGGTGCCGTCGTCCATGTGGACGGGGATATTGAAATGATATTCCCGGTCGACGTTGCGGAGAAGGTCGCGGGTTCCCTGGTCGAGTCCCATTTCCTTGGCGGCGTCATCGAACTGTCCCTGGGCCAATTCAAACGCGTTGAACGACTTGTCAGCCATCACCAATTCCTCCAGTTTCCTGTTCCTTGTTGTTCGTTCCATTTTTCACGAGAACGACGGACGAATCATACCACCATTGCACGACCGGGTCAAAATATTTTCCCCCGACCGCATGGACACGGGTTTCGCGTCCTGCGACCGGGGGAATGACAAAGCACCAGCTATTTACAATGGGTCTGGAGATACTCGTGGATCGCCGCAGCGGCTTTCTGGCCGTCCTGCATCGCGAGAATGACCTTCGAGCCGCCGGTGATCAGATCGCCGCCGGCGTACACGTTGGGCCGGCTGGTGGTCATCTTCTCGTCGACGACGACGGTGCCCCATTTGGTCACGTTCAAGCCGGGGGTGGTGGCCTGGATGATCGGGTTCGGAGCCTGGCCGATGGCCTCGACGAGCGTCTCCACCTCGAGCACGAACTCCGAGCCCTTGACGGGAACCGGCTTGCGGCGCCCCGAGGCATCCGGCTCGCCCATCTCCATTTTCTGGAGCCGGAGGCCCTTGACCCAGTTCTTCTCATCCCCCAGGACTTCGAGGGGGTTGGTCATGAACAGGAACTCGATGCCTTCTTCTTCGGCGTGCAGGATCTCCTCGACGCGCGCCGGCATCTCGGCCCGGGTGCGGCGGTATACGAGGTAGGCCTTTTCCGCGCCGAGTCTCATTGCCGTGCGGACGGCATCCATGGCCGTGTTCCCGCCACCGCAGACGGCGACGCGTTTCCCGATGCGGATCGGGGTGTCGGATTCCGGGAAGCCGTAGGCCTTCATCAGATTGACGCGGGTCAGGAACTCGTTTGCCGAGTAGACACCGCTGAGGCTCTCGCCGGGGATGTCGAGGAATTTCGGGGTGCCGGCGCCGGTTCCGAGGAAAACGGCTTCGTAGCCCATCTCGTTGCACAGCTCGTCGAGCGTGGCGGTGCGGCCGACGACGAAGTTGAGTACGACCTTCACGCCGAGCGCCTTGATGCGCTCCATCTCGGTGTCGAGAATCGCCTTTGGCAGCCGGAACTCGGGAATGCCGTATCGGAGTACGCCGCCGACGGCATGCAGCGCTTCGAACACGGTCACCTGGTACCCGCGCTTCGCGAGTTCGGCGGCGCAGGTCAGGCCGGCGGGGCCGGAGCCGACGATGGCGACCTTGCGGTCGAGCCGGTTCATGATGACGGGGCTCTTGAACAGGTTGTTCTGCATCTCGTAATCGGCCACGAACCGCTCGAGTTTGCCGATCGAGACGGGCTGGTGCTTCTTGCCGAGGACGCACTGGGCCTCGCACTGCATCTCCTGCGGGCAGACGCGGCCGCAGACGGCGGGCAGATAGTTCTGCTCACGGATCTTCTGGACGGCGCCGACATAATCCTTCTCGACGATCTTCGCGATGAAGGCCGGGATGTTCACGCCGACGGGGCAGCCCTTGACGCACAGCGCGTTCTTGCACTCGAGGCAACGCTTCGCCTCTTCGCGCGCGCGGCTTTCATCGAAGCCGAAACAGACTTCCTGGAAGTTGCGGCTGCGTGCCTTCGGATCCTGTTCCAGGGGTTTCTGGCGGGGAAGAGCCATGCGCTGCTGGGGGGTGAGAGGGTTCGCCGACATGTCAGTTACCTCCGGTTTTCGCATCTGCCGCCTTCTGTAGCCGGCATTCGTGCTCGTTCATCGACTGTTTCTCGAGGTCGCCATAGGTGCGGTTGCGCATGATCAGTTCGTCGAAATCGACCTGGTGCCCGTCGAACTCGGGGCCGTCGACACAGGCGAACTTCATT
>ENA-UOWO01000767-UOWO01000767.1-activated-sludge-metagenome-genome-assembly--contig:-NODE-767-length-44823-cov-12.464260_pt1 | contig 44823 bp, 36 predicted proteins | sample MGYA00238148_ERZ761564 | MGnify/ENA primary metagenome ERZ761564 (study PRJEB28885, sample SAMN05720194) | activated sludge metagenome | isolation source: Anaerobic digester | place: USA... | reverse complement strand
ATCCAAACCTGGCGGTGAAAGAGTTGGGCGGGACTGGACGGGTACACAATTGGGCTTTAAGTCGTCAAATTGTGGATCAATCGTCTAAACCCGTATTTCTGGCGGGAGGGCTAAAAGCCGAAAATGTGAAAGTTGCAATGGATGCGGTACAGCCCTGGGGGCTGGATTTGTGCAGCGGGGTGCGTACCAATGGGCATTTGGATCCAGTGAAGTTAGAGGCCTTTTTTAAGGAAGTGTATGGATAGTTTATTGAAAAACCTCTTCCAGGTTAAGTTCAATGTCCAATTTGGCATCCTGAAGTTTATCTTTTCCAGAAAAGATTTGGTATTCCGTCGGGGAAGAAAATACATAGATGGTGTACAATGCTGGCAATACCAGCCAGTAAGACAATACTCCTCCAGTGAAGTATTCGGCGCGTTTGGTCATCAATTCGGATAAATCTTGCTTTGCTGATAAAATTTCAATGGCACAAAGCGGCGCTTGTTTCATGCGAATTTCGTTTTCGTCGGGATTAAATTTCATCACAGGATAGATAGCCAAATCTGGCACTCTTTCTCGGATTGGAAGATCTAAGTTAATTTCAAGAAGAATGGTGTATTTTTCACGATACATTAATCGCAATAAGAAATGTAAATTTCCTTGAATAAGGGCATGATTCTTATCTGGCATAGGTTTTCCGCGTTCAATTTCGTATTCAGAAAGTGCAACAGTAGTCGACATCTCTTCTAATTTTTGTACAATTTATCAAAATAAAGCAACAAATGGAAATTTTCACCAAAAAAACAAAGTCCATGCCACACGGATGTGACATGGACTTCGGTATGCAGTTGAGCATCGATTAATACCGGTAGTACTCAGGCTTGAATGGCCCTTGTTTTTCTACACCGATGTAATCCGCTTGCTCGGTAGTCAGTTCTTCCAGTTCTACCCCGATTTTGGCCAGGTGCAGGCGTGCAACTTCCTCGTCCAATTCTTTGGGCAGCATGTATACTTTGTTTTCGTACTTCTCGCCTTTGGTAAACAATTCCAATTGAGCCAATACCTGGTTGGTAAAGGAGTTGGACATCACGAATGAAGGGTGACCAGTAGCACAACCCAGGTTCACCAGGCGACCTTCTGCCAAGAGCAGAATGTCCCGGCCATCGATGTTGTACAAGTCAACCTGAGGCTTGATGGTATCTTTGGTATGGCCATAGGCCTCGTTCAACCAGGCTACGTCGATCTCGTTGTCGAAGTGGCCAATGTTGCACACGATGGTTTTGTCTCTCATCAAGCGGAAATGCTCAGGCCCGATGATGCGGCAGTTGCCTGTAGCCGTTACCACGATATCCGCCCGAGGAATGGCATTGATCATTTTTTTGACCTCGAATCCGTCCATAGCCGCTTGCAGCGCACAGATGGGGTCAATTTCAGAAACGATCACCCGGCAACCTGCACCACGTAGTGAAGCAGCAGAGCCTTTGCCTACGTCACCGTATCCGGCAACAACCGCTACTTTACCGGCCATCATGATGTCGGTAGCGCGGCGGATGGCATCCACCAGTGATTCTTTACAACCGTACTTGTTGTCGAATTTCGATTTGGTAACCGAGTCGTTTACATTGATGGCAGGAACAGGAAGGGTACCTTTGGCTACCCGTTCGTACAAGCGGTGTACACCTGTGGTCGTTTCTTCAGAGATACCGCCCAGGTCTTGTACCAATTCCGGGAATTTATCCAATACCATATTGGTCAGGTCACCACCATCATCCAGGATCATATTAAGCCCTTTGCCACCTTCAAAGGCGTACAAAGTTTGCTCCACACACCATTCGTATTCTTCCTCGCTCATTCCTTTCCAGGCGAAAACGGGGATTCCCGCCGCTGCAATGGCTGCCGCAGCATGATCTTGAGTAGAAAAAATGTTACAAGAAGACCAGGTAACGTCTGCACCGAGTTCCTTGAGGGTTTCAATCAGCACTGCGGTTTGGATGGTCATGTGCAAGCAACCAGCAATGCGTGCACCTTTCAAAGGTTTGATTTGGCCATACTTTTCGCGTAGTGCCATCAAACCGGGCATTTCAGCCTCAGCAAGGGTAATCTCCTTGCGCCCCCAATCGGCAAGGGCAATGTCTTTTACTTTGTACTTCAATTGAGTTGCTACCGACATGTGTACTTACTTTTTTTAAGTTTTTGATTTCGCGGTGCAAAGATAGATAGTTTTTAGAAAAAAATATGGAGAAAAGGAAAAGTGTAGCCAGCTGGCCAATTGATTGTACAAGCTGATCAAATTAGGGAAAACCCTAAAAAAAGTACAAGGGTTTTCCCTGAGTTTTCTCAAAAAACCGAACGCTGCAACATTTTACGAAGTAGAGTATCGTTGTAAAGGGGCATGCAAAGCGTATCACCTACGCGATTTTTTTCCCCAAGAGACCAAATGATACATTTTCTTTTTTTCCCGAGTAGAGTAGGTGATCATGCTTTGCATGATTTTTTCGCTTCTTTTTTATTCCCATTTCACTTGCTTCCAACTCGTTTTGCGGTATTGATACATGGCCAAATAGAACAAAGCTGCCGCAGTTGGAATCAGGATCCAGATGACCCAACCCATGTTGGCAATAAAATAATGAAACAACCCAAACAGGCCAGCACAGAACATGGTCAGCAAGGTAAAACCAATGTTGCTTCTAGTTGCCTCATCCCAGGAGCGGGTGAAGGGTAAAACATGATTGGTCAGGGTGGCAATGCCCGTAGTCAACGCCAAAATGGTAAACAACGCCAACAACGCATCATCAAGGATGTGCCAACCCCACACAAATCCGGAAAAAAGTGTAATCAACAGGTAAATAGGCAGGTAGTATTTTACGATGATGGCTTTAAAAGCTCCGGTTAAAATGAGGCCCGGCTGAGCCAATGGCATAGCCCGATAAAACCAACTTGCCTTGTAACGCTCAGAAAACTGCAACATGGTCAGGCCAGACAAAAGAATGATCATGGAAAAATAAAAGCCGAACAAGTAGATATTGCTTTGGCGAAGGGCTGCAAGTCCATCACTTTCTGATCTGGTCATGGGAAAAACGAAAGCAAATACGAAATAAACTGGGAGCATAATCAGGTTGGGGTAATACTTAAGTTTGAAATCCCGGCTACGTCCGGTCAGCTTCCAGGTAAACGCATAAATTGCGCGTTCGAGTTTTGAGGCACAAAACCATACTCCAGTAATTGATGACCAGGATTTGCGGGGGCTTTGGAGCAAATCGCCTTTCGATTCCGGAGCAGATTCCGCTCCTCCTCCTTCACCGATCGAGAACATTTTCTGGCTAAAATTTTTACTCAGTACAGTTGTCACCAGATAGACGGCCAAAAAAGGGGTCAACAAACCCAGTCCAGCCAAAACATAAGCCGTCCAGGGTTGATCGAAATCAAAAGCAATCTCCCAAATGTATGCCAGCCAAACCGAAGGTAAGGGCCATAAATAAATTTTTTCCAAAAGATTGACATCTCCCTGGGAACGGAAATCCATCATCCTGGGCAGGATTTGGTACCCCAAAAATACCAGAGCGTAAAATGCAATCTGAAAATAGTTGATGATCTCTTTGAATTTGCGGGGAGACAACAAATTGAGCATGATCAAATACAAGAGGTTGACTACAAAAATGGTCAACAAAACACTCAGCAAGATCAACACGACAAACAACAATACCGGAAATAGCCCAAACTTGATGCCAATCCCGATCATGCCTGGCAGACTAAAGGGAATCATCAGTTTGACCAGGTAAAAAAAAACGTGTAAAATTCGGGAGATCGCCAGGGTTTTGCCGGTAACAGGTCGGGGTAAAAGAATGTAATTGTCGCGAACATCAATCAGTACATCGGTAAAATCACTGATTAGGGTAAGGGTCAACAAAGACATCCAGCCGCTAAGCAAAATAAACATCCCTGTGCCACTCTGTTTAAACAGTAAGATGGGCAGCATGAACAACAAACCCATCATAGACATCATGAACATCATCAAGATGTCCTGACCTTTTACTTCTTTTTTTTGTGCAGATTGGCGGTAGTTGAAGGCCGTTTTGCGGCGACCATCCATTTTGAGTTTTACTGCTAAAATGTTTCTGAGGTGGACGGGATTTACATCCATTCTGCGCCAAAAACCACTAAACAGGCTGAGCAATCCGAGGAGTAACTTGTTCATAGCCAAAAAATAATTAGGGGTTAAAGGTTTGCGTGAAGCCCTCGGCCAATTGATCAAAATCGGGTTGTCCGGTGAGTTGCGAAAAAAGTTTCTCCAGGGTATCCCCTTCATTGCGCTTGAGCTCCTGAAAAGTACCATCTGCCACTACTTTTCCTTCGGCAATCAAAATGATGCGGTCTGAAATTTTTTCAACGGTATCCATGTTGTGCGAACAGTAAATTACGGTTTTGCCCTGCTCCACCAGCCGCAAAATGATTTCTTTGACCAAAATCACCGCATTGGCATCCAGGCCACTGAGGGGTTCGTCCATAAAAATGATCTCAGGATTGTGCAACAAACCCGAAACCAGCAGTACTTTTTGGCGCATCCCTTTGGAAAAAGTATCCATCCGTTGATGCAACTGGTCTTTGAGCCCCAAAAAATCGAGCATACGGGTGGCCCGTTCTTCAATTTGTTGGTCTTCCAGGTCATGTAAGCGCCCGATTAGCATCAAAAATTCCATGGGCGTAAGGACGTCGTACAAATCGGCCAACTCGGGAATGTACCCAATGATGCGTTTTACGGCGAGAGGATTTTCTTTGACATCGATGCCTTTAATGCTTACTGTTCCTTCGAAACGCTCATCCAATCCTGCCAATATCCGTACGGTAGTCGATTTTCCGGCGCCATTGGGCCCGATATAGCCAATGATTTGGCCGGGCATAATGTCCAGATTGATGCCGTACAAAGCTTGCTTTTTACCAAAAAATTTGCGCAAATCGCGGATTTGAATGATGGGCTCCATATTACTTTATTTTACTCCTCAAAACTAAGCATCCAAAATGAAGAAATTTGAAAAAATGTAAGCGAAAAGAAAAAACAAGTAAGCGAGAATGTAAGTGGTCGCGGTGCAGATTTGCATCGAGTTCAGGTTCAAAAAACTAATAACCCCAAACCTGCTGGTGACTTTCTGAACTCCACTAGTTAGGTGAGGATAAAACAAAACACCATGCCACTTACGATTGAGAATGCCCTTGGCTTTATGTCCAGCTCGATTACTGGAAATGTTGAGTACGTTGAATTGCCTGGCGGCGTATTTCCTCCTGGAGTGATCACCAACCCCAACCCTGCCAGTATCCAAGTTGACCAAGCCTGGCAAGTCAAATTCAACTTTACTGCATCGGGAGTCTTCTTCCAATTTTTTGGTGCTGCCGTAAAATGGGATTGCGACATTTTGATGGAGCAATATGGCCCTGGCGAAAACCCAGCTAGCCTTCCTGCCATCACTTTACCAGGGGTAACCGCTTTTGCCAACACCTACAACGGAACCATCAACATTGCACCCGGAAGTGTTCCTGAAGGTGTTTATCGCCTGGTTGCTCGTCTGAGCATGCGCCCTGCGGTAGGCCCAACTACCATTTTGGCCGCTGGATTTCTTGACCTGGGACTTGTACAGTTCTACAAAGGTTAAGTTTCCTGTAACTAAGAAAACATGTACCACCTCCGGGTGGATACATGTTTTCTTGTTTGTTTGTGCGTTTGTATAAGTTTTTCTGTGCAACTAAACCCCTAAGTGATGACTTCAGTTAAGAAAAAAAAAGGTGGATCGGTCGCCCTACCCAAACCCGTTCCAAATCCCTCTTCCAATGCGATCCCGGCAGCACAAGACAACCGTGTTGACGACGAACCTAAAGTATCATTTACCTTGGAATTTTATGCCGTCAATGAACAAGATACGGCCTTTGTGGGTAGATTGAAAAAAATCGGTTCAGACGAACAAGTAGCGTTGATCGATGGGCTCGACATCGAAAGTATTGACAAATTCATCCGGAACAACTTGCCTAAAACCTGGACCCTAAGTCCCCAAGCTGCTCATCCAACTGGCGATGTTGCTTTTGAAATAGGGCTAGGTCCTGCTTCGGTCAATCAGGTTCTTGCCAATCGGACGCTACCCAATTCCACTACAGAGGCGCTGGTCTCTGGCGCTAAGACAATGCCTACAAACGCCCCTGGCAAAATTGAAATTTGGCAAAATGGGCGACAAAACAGCATTGTACAAGCTGGAAAAAACTGCATGGTTTGTTTTGAAGTGGAAGAGCAGCCAGTATGGGCTCAATTCAGTGCTCATTTTAAATCACTGGAACCCGAGGTACCCAGCTTTCAATTTTCAAAGCACAATGAATTTACCGGAAAACCAACGCTGGAGCTGTATGAGGGGCAGTTAAAACCGGGTATTTATTCTTTAATGGTGAGTGCTGCGGCTAAAACGGATACTCCACAGGGAACGGTTCTTTTTACAGCGGATCAGTTGGTCCAAGTCATCTAAATCAACTCAAGAAAGCGAGGCATCAAAATTTTGCAGCCTGGGTTGAACATAGAGGCCCTGGTGAAGGATCTCCGGATTTCCAGTACTTTCGGTAATCATTTCTCCCGTTTCCTGATGCATTTTTCGGCGATAATCCTGGCACTGTGGACAAGTGAATACAATCCATTTACCTTCCAGCACCGCATCACAGCGGTGGGTGTTTTCATTCGTTGAAAATTTTATATCCAACATGTGTACTTGGTTTAAAAAATGAATGAACTTGACAAATTTTCAAAAAAACTGTAGCTTGCATGACCTCAAGTTAAACTAAATTTTCCAGTTTTTGTAAAACTACCCCCAATGTCCTCCTCTAAACTGATTGTCATAACCGGTCAGATTCCGTCCGTTCAGACGCAAATTCAGTCTATGCTGGCTGATCATTTCGCGCTTTGCTCCGTCCCTTTAGGAGATACCGACTCCTTGCACAAACTTTCTAAATTGTCGAAAGCCGCCATTGTTGTCGCCAATGCCAACTCTTTGGCCTATTTGGCCAGTTGTCAATTGATGGGACGGATACCTACTCTGGCCATTCTGGAGCAACCTTCTCCTGAGCTTTTGCAACAAGCCTATCAGGCAGGTGCGCACAAGGTGCTGATCTGGCCAGCCCTAAAAGCGGAACTACAACATTCACTGGCTCAATGCATCAAAAAAGCAAGCTGGATGGATGTACTGAAAGATAAGCTTCGGGCTATTTTTCAGTCCATTTTTCAACCCAGCTTCAAATTCAAAGGCGTACCGGTGCTGTTCAATAAAACTGAGCGCACTGCCCTGCTTGCGGCTCCGCCCCTGCAAATAAATTTATTGGGGGAACTGTGTATTCGGCAAAATGAATTTTTGCTAAAACCACATACCCTCAAAGAGCAAGAATTGTTGGGTTATTTGCTCTTTCACTATCCCCGCTCGATTAAAAGGGAAAAACTTTGTGCGGCCCTATGGCCAGGTATCGACGCCGAAGCAGCCCGTAATCGCCTCAATGTACTGATCCACCGCATGCGCAAAGGAGAGGATAAAGATCAGAGCATTGCTGATTTGGTCGTTTATGACCACAAGTTCAACGCGTATTGTCTGAATTTACCAGAGGAAGTACAAATTGATGTGCATCAATATTTTTCTCTACAGATAGAGTTGAAAAATCAAAGCCATCAAGAAGAGATCGGCATTCAAATTTGTAAAAAAATTGTTGAGCTCCACCGTGGGGATTTCTTAGAAGGAGTAGAACGTTCCGAGTGGGTAGACCGGCAACGCCACGATATTCGTGAACATTTGCAAGGCATCCTCTTGCGCCTGGCCGACTATTTCCTCAAACGGGGACTACCGGCACAAGCCATCTATTACTGCCGAAAAGGGGTCGATCTGGATCCTTGCCTGGAAGCCATTCAACAGCGCTTGATCAGTGCACTTGCACTGAACGGAGATCGGGAAGCGGCTATCCGGGCGTACAGTCGTTTTGAACAGACCAGGCAGCAAGAATTGCGCTTATCACCTTCTGCTTCCAGCAAAGAATTGCTGTGCTTGGTAGAAGCAGGTAGCCCCGAAGAATTGCACAACTGGATCCAGCACTTTTCAGCCTCTAAAAATTAGGATTTTCCAAAATACTGTTCAATCGCTGCTTTGCGGAACCCAAAAATGTCATCCACCATCTTATTCACCAAAATCCAATCGGCCAGGGTGCCGATGGGGCCATAAGGTACTTTGTAGTGCAAAATGTCGGTCATCAGGGTGCCGCCATTTTGTGCAACAAAATTGTGCTGATGGTGCCAAAAAGCATAAGGGCCTTCCCGTTGTTGGTCAACAAAGTAGCGAAGATGCTCAATATGGGTGATTTCGGTTAACCATTTCATCCGAATGCCCAAAAGTGGACTAATGTAGTAGGGGATCAACATCCCTGGATACATTTCTTTACCAGTCAGGTCAACGAGCATGGTGATTCCGACTTTTGCCGGCGTTAGTTTTTTCAAATTTTCGGGCCGAGAAAAGAAATCCCAAATCTCTTCAACTGGTTTGGGAATGAATTGTTGCCACTCTTTTCGCTTGATCTGCATACTATTTTTGCTATTGAACGAGTTTAAATAATGTTTGTTCAAAAGATAATGAAGATTAAATCCATTAGCCGAAAAAAAATATGAAATTTCTATGACAAAAATGTACTAGGCTAAGGGTTTAACGTCTATCTTTGTTTTACAACAAATGCAAAGAGTCCAATTGAAGACTCAAATTTTGATCCCATAAACGATTTTCCCATGACAACCGATTACAAGCATTTGACATTTATCTCCATTGCGTTCTATCCATACTTACCTGATTTACAAATGCCCGTTGTTCAAAACGTTGTGTAGTCACTAGTGACCATCTTGCCCGATGTTCGTCTAAATTGTCGTGTCTACCTAAATGTTTTGTGCTCATGTGCAAAGGAATCAAAATCAGGATTACTGGATTGCTTTGTCTTGCAATTTTGCTCACATTGCAAGTCAATTCTAGCTATGGTCAATCAGACTTGCAGGCAAGTCTATCTACGACCATAGAGAAAAAATCTTCCAGTCCACAGCAGGTCATCAGTCAACTGTCTCATCAGGCAAGCACCGATTATTTTTCGGTCGTTTGCACCGGGGAGTTAGACATGCGTGCCTTCCCAATTCCTGTTGCCATCAAGGCGACCCGGGATGCGTCGGCGCTGCTCATTCAGGACATGCGTTATGACTTAGGTTGTAATGCAATGGGATTTGTTGGATACTTTGATCCATCCCGTTGGGTGGATGCAAACATACAAAGTGCCGGTGGGGTAGATGTCACCGGAGCTCCCGGTCAATTGTTGGTAGAAGGGACCAATAATTATCCGGTTGTTGTGGCTGACCGCCGGGCTCCTTACTTCACCGTAAAAGTGCCCAGCAGCGGGTACGTTACTTTCAACTGGAACGACATTGGGGGCTCCCTTTCTAACCCCACCGCACTTGCTGTTTATGTCAATACCCGCCAAATCGCTGCTGAAAAAGGCCAAGTATCGGTTTTTATGCGGGCAGGAGACGAACTAAAGCTGCAAGTCAATCCTGACGCACAGGCGGTACTCATCCACAACTTTGCTTTCCTTTCCGACCTGGCTTACCTGATTACCCGTGAATGGGTGAACGAACAGCGTGAAGTCATTGCCAGCCAATACATTGCAGTAGAAAAGCCAAATTTGGGAGATATCCGTTTCCCTCGCAATACTGTCGTTGACAAAAACGTTCAACCAGAATACACCGGATATCCAATTTTGGATACCGATGGCAACGCAAAAACGACCGAGGATCAAATTGTTCTTGCGGGTACTTTCAATGGATTTAGTGTTACGCACCAAGACCAGATTGATGTAGACAATCACCGAATTTTAAGGGTTTGGACCATCAATGATACCTGTGGAGGAAACGTTTTGAGCCATGTACAAGAACTGGCGATCGAGACTAAACCTGCTAAAAACACACCAGCCGAAGACAACAAAGTCAAAAATAACTCCATTCCGCAGCACGCGGATCCTGGAGGGTCTTATTCCAGTAGTTTTTTGGTTTTCAACTAGTGCGCGTAACAAATCATGAATCCTGCTCGAAGACGCCGATTGGAACCAGAACAATGGTCCTAATCAGCGTTTCGGTCAGGAGGCCAAATTCCCAGTAAAAGAATTTTTTTGTGAAGGGTTTCTTAACGAGGATTTTCAGCGGGAGGTTTTTACCTCCCGTTTTTTTTTGTTTTTATTGGTAAAAATTTAAACAAGTGCTTATTTCCTATCGGTGGATTTGTATTTTTGCCTCCTACCAACACTTCCTCACTCATGTCGATCGTATCAGAATTCAATGACTACCGTGCCAAAATGAACGAAGAAATTTTGGCTCAAGACAACCTGGTGCTCAAGCGCTTTTTTAACCTGGATAGCAATGCCTACCAGGATGGCGCTTTGGACAAAAAAACCAAGGAATTGCTGGGTTTGATTGCTTCAATGGTACTGCGTTGTGACGACTGCATTCGTTACCACCTGGGCAAGTGTTTTGAACTCGGCGTTTCACGCGATGAGGTTTTTGAAGTTTTTGCCATCGCCAATTTGGTGGGTGGTTCAATTTGTATTCCCCACACCCGCCGGGCTGTGGAGTATTGGAGTGCATTGGAAACAGCATAACATGTCTTACTTAGATGAGCTGAACCCAGTTCAGCGTCAAGCCGTAGAAAATACCGATGGGCCCGTATTGGTTGTTGCTGGTCCTGGATCGGGCAAAACCCGTGTGCTCACGTACCGGATTGCCCACATCATGGAAAAAGGGGTGGCTCCTTGGGAAATATTGTCGCTGACCTTTACCAACAAGGCCGCCAGAGAAATGCAAGAGCGAATCTCAAAAGTAGTGGGCGACAAGGCCCGCAACGTTTGGTCGGGCACCTTCCACTCCATTTTCGCGCGCATCTTGCGGGTTGAAGCCGATAAGATTGGCTATTCCCCCAACTTTACCATTTACGATACCGAAGATACCAAAAGTGTAATCGGGGCCATCATCAAAGAGATGAACCTCGACAAAACCGTGTACAACGTCAACACGATCCGCAGCCGCATTTCATCGGCCAAAAGCAGTTTGATCACCCCGCGCCTGTACGCCGAAAACGAAGCGATGAAAATGCAGGATCGGCAAGCCAAAATGCCGTTCATCAGCGAGATTTACCTCAAATACGGCGAACGCTGCAAACGCGCCGGAGCCATGGATTTCGACGATCTCTTGTACCGCCTCTACGAGCTGTGGCAAAAGAACCCCGAGGTGCTCGACAAATACCGCAAGCGCTTCCGCTACCTGCTGGTAGACGAGTTTCAGGATACCAATACCTTGCAATACGGCATCATCCGCAAGTTGGTGCATTTTGAGGGCAGCCCCCGCAACATTTGTGTGGTCGGGGATGACGCCCAAAGTATCTATGCCTTCCGCGGGGCGACCATCCAGAACATCCTCGACTTTGAGAAAGATTTTAACCCTTTCGGCATCAAAGTTTTTAAACTGGAAGAAAACTACCGCTCCACCGAGCACATCGTGCAGGCCGCCAATGAAGTGATCCGCTTCAACAAAAAGCAGATTCAGAAAAAAATCTGGTCGAGCAAAGGCACCGGGCAAAAGATCAAGGTGATCAAAACCATGACCGATGCCGAAGAAGGCAAACGTGTAGCCGATACCATCTCCGAGCAACGCAACCGTTTTCACCTGCGCAATACGGACATTGCGGTGTTGTACCGTACCAATGCTCAAAGCCGGGTATTGGAAGAGTACCTGCGTCGCTACAACATTCCCTACAAGATTTTTGGCGGTTTGTCATTCTACCAGCGCAAGGAAGTGAAAGACCTCATTGGATACCTGCGCCTGGCAGTCAACCCCAAAGATGAGGAAGCCCTGCGCCGGGTCATCAACTTTCCCAAACGGGGGATTGGGGATAGTACCGTAGACAAAATCAGTGAACTGGCCGGACAGCAAAACCTCACCATGTGGGAAGTGTTGCTGCACATCGACGCGGGAACCCGTACTCAAAAGTCGATCCACGAGTTTGTCAAAATTGTGCAGGACAGTGGCCAAAAGGCTGAAACCCTGAATGCCCACGAAGCGGCCATGTACATCGCCAAGCAGTCGAAACTGATTGAGGAATACAACCAGGACAAAACGGTAGAAGGCCTGGGTCGCCTGGAAAACCTCAATGCTTTGCTCGACGGTATCAAATCTTTTGTGGAAGACGATGAATTTGAAACGGCATCAGAACAACAAAATAAATCGCTGGCTTCGTACCTGCAAAACATTGCCCTGCTCACCGATCAAGACGATGAGTCCAAAACGGGTGATTACGTGACACTCATGTCGGTGCACTCGGCCAAAGGTTTGGAATTCAAGTCGGTCTTTGTGGTGGGATTGGAAGAAAAACTTTTCCCTTCCTTCATGTCGATGGATACGCCGGATGGGCTGGATGAGGAACGCCGCTTGTTTTACGTGGCCATCACCCGCGCCGAGCAGTACTTGACCCTTACTTTTTCGATGAGTCGCTACAAATTCGGCCAGATGCAGTATAATGAGATGAGCCGCTTCATCGAGGAAATTCCCCGCGATCACCTGGAAAGTACCTCCGCCCTGCGCAGTGGTTTTTCTGCCGATTTCGAACCAACGCCAAGCAGAACGACGACGACTGCGGTACCGAGCAAGTCGGGCGTAAGTGGCGCCTTCAAACCCCGCCCGGCCAGCAGCAACGCCGCGCCGCGTATCGATCCGGTGCTGTTTAAGGCTAGCCCCAGCGATCAAATCAAAGTGGGCAATACCGTGCTGCACCTCAAGTTTGGCGAGGGTAAAGTCCTGAACATCGACGGCGGGAAGGACAACCGCATTGCCACAATTTTCTTCGAGGCTGCGGATGACGGGCAGGAAAAGCGGATTATGCTGAAGTTTGCGAAGTTGCAGATTGTGGAGTAGGGGGGATTCAATCGTATCAATATCTAACAAGACAAAATAGGAGCGCTGATGACGCGGATCAAGCGGATTTACGCGGATTAATTTGTTCGTAAATTGAGATTCGCGTAAATCCGCCATCCGCGTCCGCGCTCCCAATGGTGCCGCTTTGCTAATGGCTGCTTGGGTAAGTCCTAATTTTTCAGCCAATTGGTGTTGAGGGAAAGAGGAACATCCATTTGCAATAAACCCGGCACAACACCTTGAGCTTCCCAGCTAATTCCTTACCTTTGCGCCTCTGATTACCAAAATTTTTACAAGATGAAAATACGGATGATGATTGCGTCAATGCTGCTCATGGCATTGATTTATGCTTGTGGGACTGGCTCAGCGGGTGGCCAGGAACAACAGATTGAAAATGAAATGATGGCGGAGCACGACCGGATCATGCCCAAAATGGGTGAGTTGGATGGGCTCTACAAAGACATGCGTCAGTACCTCTATCTGGATACGACGATGACCATGGAGACTCGGGAAAGGCTGAGTATGGTAACCGTCAACCTGAAAGAAGCGGAAGAAGAAATGATGAACTGGATGAACGGCATCAGCGATTTGGCGCAAAAAAAGACCGCCATGAAATCAGAGGAACTGATCAAGTACCTTACCGAACAAAAAGACGAAATCAAACGTATTGGGGACTTTACCGATAAATCCATCAGCGAAGCCAAAACTGCTTTGGCCCAACGCAAAAAATAACTACTGCTATGCGGAAATGGTTGTTTTGGCTGACCCTGCCTTTAATGGTGGGTTGCCAATTGGGCGCTCCCGATCAAAATGCTCCACTGCCAATTTTAGGGGAATTCGAAGTCGTAAATGGGGATACCATTTACCACACCATTCGTGATTTCTCCTTTATCAATCAAGACAGTCAGGAGGTCAATAATCAGACTTTTGCGGGTAAAGCCTATGTGGTGGATTTTTTCTTCATCTCTTGTCCTACCATCTGCCCCAAAGTAAAAAAACAAATGCTGCGTTTGTACGAGCGTTTCAAGGAGGAGGACAAGTTAGTGTTGCTTTCGCATACCATTGATACTGCGCACGATACCATACCTCGGCTGAAAAAATTTGCCACGGATCTTGGTGTCGGCCTCCCCCAATGGCAATTCGTGACAGGGGTGAAAGATTCCATTTATGGCATTGCCAATGATTACTTCAGCATTGCCCAGGAGGATCCCAATGCACCAGGTGGATTTGACCACAGTGGAAGGCTCATCCTGGTTGATCAGCAGCGCCGCGTTCGCGCTTTTTGTGACGGCACCGATCCAAAGTCGGTGGATCAGTTTATGAAAGACGTAGAACGGCTGCTAGGGGAAATGAAATAGGGTTTGAGGGTTCGTAGTTCGGGGGTTCGGGGGTTCGAGGGTTTGGAAACAGCCACTTTTACACCATTTAGTGAACCCTCGAACTCCCGAACTACGAACCCTCAAACCCCCGAACCCTCCTAGTTCAACGGTATCCCAAACCCTGCCTGGATCGAGATGCCCCGGCTGCGGAAAGTTTCTTGTACCACGGGAATATCAGCATTGGCTGTAAAGCCATATTGGTAACGTCCATCCAGGAAAATACGGCCAAAGCTGGTGTTGATTTCCATCCCTGCGCCAGCCAATGCACCCACTTCCATCCGGTTGTAGTTGATGGCGTCCAGATCAATGTTGGTCTCAAACAACTTAATGTTGATGATGCCCGTCGTTCTGGCGGTCAGTTTACTGTTGAGGTTGTAAGCAACATAAGGACCTACCTGGGCATAAAATCGGACTGCATCCTGGCCAGATTTGGCTTTGAACAATACGGGGACTTCCAGGGTATTGAAACGGAAATCAGCGCGGCCACCGAGTGGAATTTCAAAGTCGCCAATTTTTACGTCTTCTTGCAAATCGTAGCGGAAGCCGCGGGCTGCGTAGCCCAATTCAGCTTGTACCGAAAAATTGCTGCCAAAATCCAGTTCAGCAAAGGCTGCAGTGGTGTTGCCGTAGTTGTAATCTGCTTTGGGCGTAAGTTCACTCAACAAATCGGATTGTTTGATGGTGCTCATTTGTAAACCCGAGCGTACCCCAACGTGCAGGGTGCTCTGTGCGTGCGTACCGGAAATCAAAGCAAGAAACAAAACGGCTAGCAACAATACATTTTTCATATTCAATTGGTTTTTTTTCGTTGGTGATGTTTGATGAAGCAAAGTTGCAGGCTTAATTTGTTAAATGGCGTTAAGTGCTAGTTAGGATGGATTTAAAATTTATTAATGTTTCCCAATTTTGGTTAAGATTTATCAAGTGAACACAGCTTTTTACCCTTAATCTGCGTCATAAGGGTAGATTTATTCATTGTAGAGGAACAGTGTTGTCGCTGTACTCCATTTAAAAACCAAAGAAAATGATCCAAAGAACCTTTTTAGTAGCCGCGCTGGCTTTTTTCGCTTTTTCTTGCGATACCCTTTCTAACCTCGTTACTTCCATATACGCTGAACCTACCGAAGCTGAAATTGGCTCGGGTTTAAAAGAGGCCCTGGAAATTGGCATTGGCAAAGGCTCTGACGCTCTATCGCAAATAGACGGCTATTTCAAAAGCCCCTACAAGATTTTGCTGCCCGAAGAAGCGCGCAAAATCACCAATAAACTGAAAAACGTACCTGGATTTTCGGATTTGGAAAACGTTATTTTGGAGAAAATCAACCGTGGCGCCGAAGATGCAGCCAAACAAGCCAAACCTATTTTCGTGGATGCCATTCGCGCCATGACTTTTAGCGATGCGCTGAGTATCCTCACCGGAGGCAGCCAGGATGCGGCAACGCAGTTTTTGCAACGCGGCACCAATGAGCAGCTGTACACTGCATTTAACCCAACCATCAACACATCTTTGGACAAATTTGATGCCCGCAAAATCTGGTCTGATGCAGTTAAAGTGTACAATAAAATCCCTTTGGTAGACAAAGCCAACCCCGATCTTGGGGATTATGTTACCCGTGAAGCCCTGAAAGGCCTGTTTGCCATGGTGGCCAAAGAGGAGCAGAACATTCGTACCAATGTATCCGCACGGACGAGTGAGCTGTTGCGGAAAGTTTTTGCGAAGCAGGACAAGAAGTAAGTGAGTTATGAGTTATGAGTTATGATTACTATTATAACTCATAACTCATAACTCATAACTCATAACTCATAACTCATAACTCATAACTAAAACTTAACCACTTTTTCCACCCGGTTCAATCCCTCGCCTTTAATTTGCATCAAGTAAATACCTGCGGGCAAACTGGACAAGTCGAAAGCCAACAAGCGACTGTCTGCGTTGCGGTTCGACATTTCCTGCGTTTGCAAGATGCGGCCTTCGGTACTGAGCAACATGGCTTGGGCCTTTCCGGCGGGTAAACCATCCAATTGTACGTTGATTCGATCTCCCGTTGGATTGGGGTAGATGGCGATCCGGGTCTGGCCCTGGAGGTCGCGGGTAGAAGTGGTAATGGTACCTGGCTCTACCAAAGTTCCTTTGGAAGGTGCCTTGCTGCACACTTTATCTCCTTCGGCAGTGGTCAGACAAACTTCCCCATCATAATTGACCAGATCCATAAACTCAATGTCATCAATCGACCAGCCTTGTGAACGGATTGGTCCATTTCCATCGGTATTGGAACCGTAGCGGAAACGCACTTGAATCTGCTGCCCTATATACTTGCTGAGGTTGACATAGCTAGGGACATACTTTCCAGAGGTTCCCGAAAAACCGCGCAAATTGGGCATGGAAAAAGTAAGGTAGATGACTGGGCGGGGATAGCCATTGCGGAAGATCAAACTATCGGGAATGACTTCCCAAATGCTGCCTCCATTGGTAGATATTTCTACAATACCGGCATCTTGTGCAGCTTCGATGGCGTAATCATGGAAAAAACGCAAGACGGGCTGACGACCACTTACCAAGATTGGATTTTTTAAATACAAGCCCTGGTCAACAGAACTCCGCCCTCCCGGGATCATCCAGGCTTTGTTGCCCTTGTAGGGGTTCGTGGTGCTAATGCGAAACGTATCCGGGCCTTCCAGAGAGATTTGTGCCAGCAGACTTGTCCCTTCAACATCGTCAATAACCTGACGAATGGATGGTTTATTGCGGTTACTGACGGCGCTATAACGGATCACTTTGCTGCTCCCTGCATCCAGCTTGCCCAGTTCAAACGAAACCAACCCCGAGTTGAGCGTGGTTTTATTGGAACCTATTACCGATGTCGGGATCATGGTTAAGCCGCTGGGGAGTTCATCACTAAGTATCGCCGTGTTTACGGGGGTATCCTTGTGGTTGTATACCAATAAAGTCACGTTTATGGTATCTCCAGCGTTGACGATGCCATTGACCACCTTCTCCACTTTGAGGGTTTTGATGCATTCCGGACGTTTGTCAAAAGCTTCGAGGCCATCATTACGTTCATTGGTACTGCCTTGGTCAGCACTCCAGCCCAGGCCGCGGCGTGCAAACACTTCCCAGATCAGGCACTCATTGGCGCCGCCATTGTTGATGGCATCTGCGGCAAGAATGGCATCGCGTCCATCAATGAATCCAGGACTGCAATTCTGTAGTTTGAGTCCATCCATCACCAATTGGATGGCGATGTTGTTGCCTCCTTTTCCACGGTATAAATCTGCATCCCATCCGTATTTGTCTACGAAAGCCCAATAAAGGTCCCAAAGTGTAGCGGCCCATACTTCTCCTACCGGGTGTGGAGCAACTGATCCTGAAGGGTTGGAGCCAGCACGAGTTCCAATGATGGCATCATAAGTCTGATTGTTAACTTTCAGATCCGTTGAATAGGCTGCCCGACGGATTCCAGTGCCTTGCAAATCTTCATACAACACATAGTTGCCAATTCCCCTGGCCAGTTTGCCGTTCTGGTCTGGCTTTACGGTAGTTACCAAAGCAAAAAAATCGCTCCAACCCTCCCCCATTTGTTCGTCATTGAGTAAACAAGTTGATACAGAAGGGCCTCCGGTGAGGCGTATGGAAATACCATGGGCATATTCATGGGCGACAATGCCATTGTCAAAGCTGGCATCCAGCGAATCGGGGCCATTTATTTCGGGAGCAACCAAAGTCAATCTGACCGTTTCACGATTGGCTAGCGCTTGTTTCATCAGTTCACAATCACCTGAGCGCATCCCGACTGCCGGAATGGTTACCCCACTGACTGCTGCATCGTCAGCCAGGCCTGCGGGTAAGGTGTTTTCAAAATTACAAATCACACAGGCTATTGCACCAGCAAGTTGAGCATTGAGGGCTTTGCGCTCAAAGGTACAGGTACCCCGATCAATCAATACAATTTTGCCTTTAAGGTTGGCTGGATTGAGCAGGGTTTGACATCCCAGATTTGCATTAGTGCTGGCATCGATGCCCACTGCTATTTCTCCGCTGAGGGGTATAGTGCTTAAACGTTGGCCAAAGCTGGCGGCACGAATGGGGTACTTGCCAGCAATACCTGCAGGCGCTTCTATGTAGGAGTTTCCTCCGGCCCCACTCCAGATGTACATTTGCATGCGACCAGGATTGCCATCGACCCCCGCTGCAAAGTTTGCATTATCAGTGCCTTCGCCATCTTGTGCTTCGGCGTTGACTGCATCATTGGGGCGGCCTCCTTTGCCATAATTATTCTGTTGAAAATTACCCGCAGCTTCCGTAAAACCGTACTGGTAACTAAAATCGTGCATGATGTTGTTCATGTAAAACAACTGGGTGATGGCGGCAGCGCGTGATTTACTGGGCTCCAGGTTGGGGTTGAAGGTATAGTTAAAACTCAGATTGGCTCCGCCATTGGGTACAACGATGGTATCTGGCCGGTTGTCAGCATTTGCATCAAGATAAGTATACGTGTTGTTCCCACGCGTAATGGTGTATTCTGCACCAGGAACCCCGTTGGTATCGTGCCAGCCATAAGGGGAAGCAGTCGGGTCAGCGGGATTGCTCACTATTTTGCGCTGCCCATGTAATGGGCTTTCAACTGGAACGGGAAACACATTGTAACTTGCCCCATCGGCAAATGGTGTTGGACTTTCCGTTTCACTTGGTGTTTGTGCAGGCATAGCCATCCGTTGTAAACCGGCCTCTTGCAAACATTCATCAGAAATGAGTTGTGCTGAGTGGTTATGACCCGGGAAAGTGCAGGAAATGGTATGATTTATCTTCTCCAACACCATTCCAGTGTGGGCATCTACAAAAGTCATCCAATGATCAGCACTGCGCGGGTCTTCAATCTCCAGCACCCAACTCAAACGCAAGCGCCCCCCAGCAGTGGGGTAATACATCAAGTGGGCAGGAATGGTGCTGCGGGAGATGTTTCCTCCCGCAAACTCAGCTGTGTGATTTTTTTCAGCGTGTAAAATCCGAATGTCGCGGCGTTTTTCTGACATTCCTAAATCATCTGCTACCCGCAACAGGGCCTTTTCAGGCTTTAATGCTGGTTTTAGTGCATTCACCCTGGAGGCAACATCGGCAATAAATCGATCTGCAACAAAAAACACTTTGCCGTCCTTGAGGTGTATGCCCGATACCGCATTGTAAATTTCAATTCCTTCATGGGTTTGGGCAAAATAAATGTGGCTGACCCCGTTGTGTTCGCTTTGGTGTTCATGGCTTACGGTGAACCCTTTTAAGTCCTCCGCAGTAAGGTTCCACTGACTGCTGTTTTGTTGTAGATGCCTTAAGGCTTGATTGAGGCCCTCAAGTTGTTGGGCCTGCAATGGCGACACCATTCCAATCAGACTAATTCCTACAAGTGTGACAAATAAGGAGGAGAATCTCTTCATTTTATAAATTGTTGTGTTTGTACCGTACGACTCAAAATTACATAAATCAACAAGGGATGATACGGAGAAAGAAGAGTATTTGTTCTGTGGTAAGTTTAAAAAGTAGTTAATTTGTCAGTCAAAAGGCCAAAAGGGTCGGAAACAAAATAGTTATGCCTGAAAAGCTCTCCGAAATAGTGTACGGACGTCATCCCGTGGTTGAGGCCATCAAGTCAGGATGGCCGGTGGATAAGGTAGTGCTGCAACAAGGCATTCGAGGTGAATTTGAAAAAGAAATCCGCCACCTTACCAAAGAATATGAAGTCCCGTTTCAAGTGGTGCCGAAGGAGCGCTTGAACAAACTGGCTGGCGGCAATCACCAGGGGGTGGTTGCTTTCATCTCACCCATTCCTTTTCAACGGCTGGAAGATATTTTGCCCTCCGTTTTTGAAAATGGGCAAAACCCCTTAATTGTTTTGTTGGATGGCATTACCGATGTGCGCAATTTTGGCGCGATTGCCCGTTCCGCAGAAGTGTTTGGTGCACACGCTTTGGTGATTTCCAGCAAAAAAAGCGCTCAGGTAAATGCAGAAGCCGTTAAAACTTCGGCAGGTGCATTGACCCTGATCCCGGTTTGTCGCGAAAAAAGCATGGTGGGTGCCATTGAGTTGCTCAAACTTTCGGGTGTAAAAGTATACGTAAGTGACCTGGCGGCAACGGCAAGCATTGCAGCATTGGATTGGACGATTCCCGTGGCGCTGGTTATTGGGTCTGAATCTGAGGGCATTACACCCGCGGTCGCGGCATTGGCCGATGATCGGTTCCTGATCCCTCAATTGGGGCAAACCGATTCTTTAAATGCCTCAGTAGCAGCGGGGATCATTTTGTATGAAGCTACGCGGCAAAGACATTTATAGAGTTATGAGTTATGAGTTATGAGTTATGAGTTATGAGTTATGAGTTATGAGTTATTTGCACTCATCACTTATAACTCATAACTTATCACTATTTGTTAGTCTAACTCACTGATTTTGCGGATTACCTGGTACAAGCGGGTATGCTCATTCACGTCCTCTACGAATGGATCGTGCTCCAAGTGATTGGCAGAAATGAGTTTTAGGCGGGTTACGCGGCCATTGCGGTCGGTAATTTTTTGTACGTGTTTCACCCAGATGCTACCATTGTGCTTGACGGAATAAATCTTGTTGTCGCGCACTTCGCTCATGCTCTGGATCTCCCGACAGATCACCACATCGCCATTGGCGATGATGGGTTCCATACTGTTTCCTTTGATGGGGAAAGCGACCAAGCCACCACCGGCCAGGCCAGGGATGTTGAAATAATCGATGTCTTCAACTGCCCAACCGTCTTTACCTACAGTAGAACCTGCAAAAGCTTCTTCTGAAGTAAACAAAATATTGCCTATTTTTAGGCTTGCTTCATCGGCAGGAGAGGGCTTGGGCAAATCAAACCCAAACGGCGTTCCAACCCCGTCGATGAGATAAGATTCATTGACTCCGTATTCACGGCACAATGTTCGGGCATGGCGATAATCAAGGCAACGTTTGTCATCAGGGTTGAGGAATGCCCGAATGATGTGGCCATAAGCCCGATTGCCGAGAATTTTAAGCGCAAAGTCGCCAATACCTTTGCCGCTTCGGTCGTTGGGCTGAATGTCTCCGCGTTCTACCAGCAGGTCAAAAACCTTGCGAAAGCGCTCATTCAACGATATACGATCTTCACGAATCATGGAGTGTGATTTTTATTCTTAAAAACAAAAATGCTTAATTAGGTGCAAGGTAAACAAAAAATTGTTGCCAACAAATATTTGCAAGACATTTTTTTTTGTTGAAATAGGAGTATTTTTGCGGGTGCACCTGTTGAAAGCAAACAACAGCTACTGATTATGGCGGCAAAGAAGAAAAAAGGACAACTTTCTCTCCGGTTTAGTGACGATGAACGCATCCCCAAACTGGCAGGGGTGCTATTGTTGTTTCTTGCCCTTTATTTATTCATTGCCTTTACTTCCTATCTGTTCACCTGGCACATTGACCAGGATCGGGTGCTGCGGTTTTCCTGGGAACTGTTGTTGGATAGTCGCTTTGAAATGGCCAACTGGTTGGGCCGGCTTGGTGCCATCTTGTCCAATTTTTTCTTTTACTATCTGTTCGGATTACCGTCTTTCCTCCTGGTTTATTTATTCGCCCTAGTGGGTAGTGCATTGATTAGAAGGATTCCCGTGTATCGGTTTACCAGCCGGATCAGGTACACGGTTATATTGTTGTTCTTTCTTTCCTTGATTTTTGAGTTTTTGTTTGGCACATTTGGCTTCCCCTGGGGAGGTGCCATCGGCGACAATGTCAATTTATGGCTGTTCCGTTTCGTAGGCACTGCGGGGCAAGTGGTACTTTTTGGCAGTATTGCTTTTGGTTTGGTGGTTTGGCGCTTCAATCCCAACTTCGATCAGTTGTCGTTTGGGCAAGCCATGCAAGAAGTTTATTATTATTTCGAAGCCTTGATTCAAGGAAAAGTATTCCGCCGGGCCAAACCCAAAGATTTGCGCGAAGCCCAATCCAAGCTTCGCCCTGGCCCCAAAACCCAATCTCGGATCAATACTTCAGGGGCAGACGAACTGGACATCGATGAAGAATTTGAAGGAGAATTGCCAGATGTAGCCATCCCGGCCCTTCCCGCAGATTTAAAACAAGGTGGACAGCTGGCTTTTGACCTCAATCGCGCCAAAAACCGCCCACCAGTGGCCAATAGCCCTGGCGATTTGGAACTGGAAATGGGCATCACCGAGCCCGAAGAGCGGCTGCCGATGGTTGAAAATGCGCCCGATCTCAATATGCAACCCCTCGATCTGGCACAGGAAGAAAACCCTGACCATAGCGAGCCATATGACCCTACTTTAGAGTTGTCTTCTTACGAACATCCGGTATTGGCGCTGCTCAACGACTACTCTGACCAGAAAGTAGAAATCGACCGCGAGGAATTGGAGGCGAATAAGGACCAGATTATCGAGACCTTATTGCATTACAAAATCGAGATCACCAAAATCCGGGCGACCATTGGTCCAACGGTTACTTTATACGAAATTATTCCGGCTCCCGGAGTGCGGATTTCGCGCATCAAAAACCTGGAAGATGATATCGCGCTGAGCCTTTCCGCCCTGGGCATCCGCATCATTGCGCCAATCCCGGGCAAAGGCACCATTGGTATTGAAGTACCCAACAAAAAGAAACAGATCGTTTCGATGAAAGAGGTACTGATGCACGAAAAATTCAAGAAAGCCAAAATGGATTTGCCCATTGCTTTTGGTAAAACCATTTCTAATGAAGTGTTTGTGGCCGATCTGGCCAAAATGCCCCACTTGCTGGTGGCGGGTGCCACCGGACAAGGAAAGTCGGTAGGGATCAACTCCATCCTAGTGTCGCTTTTGTACAAAAAACACCCCTCCCAGGTTAAATTGGTGCTGATCGACCCCAAAAAGGTAGAGCTTTTCCCTTACAGTAAACTCGACAATCACTTCCTGGCGTTTTTGCCCAATCAGGATGAACCCATCATTACCGATACCACCAAGGTGATCCATACCCTCAATTCGTTGTGTATAGAGATGGATAACCGCTACGATTTGCTCAAGAAGGCCTCGGCGCGCAACATTCGGGAATACAACGATAAATTTGTGCAACGCCGTTTGAGCCCGCTGAAAGGCCACAAGTTTCTGCCTTTCATCGTACTCGTGATCGATGAGTTTGCGGATTTGATCATGACGGCGGGTAAGGAGATCGAACTGCCCATTGGGCGTTTGGCACAATTGGCCCGGGCCGTGGGGATACACCTGGTGATTGCCACCCAAAGGCCTTCGGTAAACATCATTACGGGGGTGATCAAGGCCAACTTCCCGGCGCGGATTGGCTACAAAGTGACGTCAAAAATTGACTCCCGCACCATCCTGGATGCGGGTGGCGCCGAACAATTGATTGGCCGGGGCGATATGTTGCTTTCGGTAGGCGGCGAAATGATCCGTTTGCAGGGTGCCTTTATTGATACACCCGAAGTAGAAAATGTGATCGACTTTATCACCAAACAACAGGGCTACCCCGAGCCTTATTTCTTGCCCGAATACTACGGCGACGATGAGCCTCCGGGCAAAACCGACCTCAAATACACCGACCTCGACGAGATGTTCGAAGATTCGGCACGCCTGATTGTTCAGAGCCAACACGGGTCCACCTCGATGATTCAACGCCGCCTGAAGCTGGGTTATAACCGCGCAGGCCGCATCATGGATCAATTGGAGGCCATGGGCATCGTTGGCCCCAGCGAGGGCAGCAAAGCTCGCGAAGTATTGATTTACGATGAAGGAGAGTTGGAACGCTTTTTGGCGGATGTGCGGACGCGGAAGTGATTTTTTCTTGCGTGTTTGCGTTAAAAAGGCTTAATTGTAGTTAAAATGTAGCAAAGACCATGAGTGAAGCATTGAGCCAAGCTTATCCAAGTCAGCCGGTAAAGATCAAGGGACGCAAAATTCCTGACAACTTGATACGTGAGGTCATCAATGGCACTACTTTTTATTACCCTGATTTTCGTGCAGTATTAAATAAAAGCAAAACGCTGGAAGAAATAATGGTAGATAGTGCGCTTCAACGGACACTAAAAGAAGGCATCGGAGATAAAATAAAAGCGCAACTTGACAAAAAGCGCTTTAGATTTGGTCGTGGAGAAATTGGCGTTCATTTGGGTCCACGAGACAATGTAGGCCTCGACATGGCTATTTTTGATCGTAGTGAATTGTCAACGATATTGGAACAACTTATGTAGAAGTAGCGCCCTTAGCTGTTATTGAAATTGATGTACAGGTAGAAATGCTCGACAAAAACATCAACGTTTTTGAAGATTACGTTTTGCCCAAAATTCAGCGACTGATGGATTTTGGTACACAGCGTTTCATCTGGATTTTTTCCCGAAGTCAAAGGGTTCTGATTGCCGAAACGGGCAAAAATTGGTACTTCGTTTCTTGGCGTGAAGATGTAGAATTTTTTGAAGGAATGGTGTTCAATGTGGCGCAGATATTTGAGGAAGAAGCTTAGGGACGGAAAAGAAATCTTAGAAATTACATATATCAATCACTTAACAAAACTCAACCACCATGCCCATTGACACCATGGACCCAGGTCGTGAACATGACCAAGCATTTTTCCAGGAGTTTGAACTCGATATACTCGACAAGGAAGAAGACATTCCAATCAAAACAAACATGCTAGAGGCCAAAAAATTTGGCCCCATCCCCAATGTATTGGTGTTGGATATGCAACCCATTTCCATTGCTAACCCATCCGAAACCTGGAAAACTAGTGCAGAGCAATACTTCTTTCCCCTCAATGTAGGAGCAGTAGTGAATTTGGTAAAATCAGCTGAAGCAAATCATAAAAAAATACGAGGAATCGGGCAACGCCATTCTTTTTCCGAGGTTTGCCTAAGTGATGATTACTTCATCGATTTGTCTAAAGCTCATCCCTATAAGGATAAAAGACACAATCAGACGGTTGGAAAAATCGATCAATCGGCCTTGTCTTTGCTGAAAGATGCGGAAGAGGTGAAGAACTACTTTGATGTGCCCGGGGGAATGCAAGTTTTTATGATCAACAAAATCCTCTGCCCGGACAAAGAGAGGCATGAGGCTCGTTTTGGCAGAAGGCGAATGTACAACATGGGCGGTGCCGACGTGCAGTCTTTTGCTGGCGCTTTATCTACAGGAACACACGGATCAGGCGGGATACACAGCGCATATCACGATATGGTTCGCTCGATTTTGTTGGTGGCTGGTGAGGGAAAGGTATACCGAATTGAACCTAGCAAAGGAATTACTGACAAAGTTAAACATAATCGGTTTTACGAGGGAAATCCAGATCTTGACAAAGTTGAATTGATTCAGGATGACGATAAGTTTTATGCTGTCTTGGTCAGTTTTGGTTGTTTTGGGGTGATCTATTCTGCCATCATCGAGACACGGCCTATGTCTTATTTGAAAAAAAAGAATGACTATTTCTCTGGCGGGTGGGATGAGGCTACGATTAAAACCACAATCTCAGATATAGTTGACAGCCTACGCAAGTCAGAAGAAATTTTTCATTACGTGCAGTTCAACCCCTATCCCTTTGGAAAAAATGAACATCCATCTTACTTGACCAGAACCCTGACCCTGGTTAAAAAAGAAGACGAAGGAGTGGTAGGAAAAGACAACAATGTTCAAAAATGGCCCACTTGCTTCACCGATATACCCTGGATTGCTGGTGTTATTCAGCTTGCGGCCAACCATCGCTTGTCACCGCCGCGCAGGATAATTGAAACAGTACTCAGGAGACAACATAGAAAAAAGAACAATGACCGACAAGATCTTGCTTATAAAATTTGGAATGCAGGCGCTAGCAGCCAATTATTGAACATGGGCACGGGCATTGAGTTTGCCTTTCCAGTGGACGAAGCCCCAGCAATAATCAACTTGGTCATTGAACACTTGCAACAGTCGGCGGAACTTACTCCTGGCTATTATGTAAATGGACCTATTGCGGTGCGTTTTGTACGGGCATCAAAAGCTTTTTTGGCGCCCAATCAAGCCAAATTTAAAGGCACTGAACACGATTGGTGGTGCTATATGGAAATTGTGCGTTTAAACAGTAACAATCCAGAAGATGATGATAAAGAGTTGGAGATCTACGAACATTTGCAAAAGATACTTAGGTGGATGGGAGGGAGACCACATTGGGGGCTCAATTTTCAATTTCCTTTTGACCTTGAATACTTGCAATCCATTTATCCGGATATGGACAAGTGGCTGGAAGCCAAAGCTTTTTTTGACCCCAATAAGACTTTTGAAAGTAAGGCCATCCAATCCTGGCTAAGTTAGTTTTGTGCATTGCTCGCTTAATCTCGGTTTTTTTGGGAGATTAAGCGAGCAATACAATATTATAGCTCGCTTAATCTCCATCTTTTTAATACTTAAAGCGAGCATTGCGTATTTAGCTGGGGCAAAAAGGAACGAAATACTTAGGAGGTGATTTACCTTTTTAAACTACTGTGGCATGCAATCCATAGATTACATCGAATTCATAGGCAACGCATTCGAAGCGTTTCATGATACCCAGGATCGCTTCCGTTCGCATTTTCAACTTGACGATTACACCAATTGGTTTTATGATCAAGCCTCCGAGTTACTGACCCTTTCGACTGACTTTACAGAGATTAATTTCAAATACATCCCCATTGGAACCTATTCAGCTAACAGTGGAACTTGGCTATGGACTTGGCATAATTCCGACTCAATTGAAAAGGGTAAGGATCAAACTTTACGCATCAAAGCATTTGGAACTGAAAAAGGATATGACAAGCTGATTGAAGGATATTTTAAAAGCGATGAATATGCTGGTTGGGAGTTCATAGCCATTGCCCATCAACTTCTAGGTGGAATTGGTGGGTATAACGTCAAGTCTGAACATCTGGAAATATACATGTTGGTGATGGAGCAGATCGACAATGATGTTGCCGCCAAAATAAAAGAACAAACCATCACTTGTGAACGGCATGGTGCAAATCGGATGGCCTTCATCTGTCAACATTTGAACACAGAAACCCAAACCGGGTTCGAGGAAGCATTTCCAAGTTACAAAGGCATGGAACTAGAGGAAGATGATGATTTACAAGCCTGGTGTGATCAATGTGAGTTGGAAAGGCTACGCACGGATGGTTGGAATGATGAATCCATGGAATTTGCGGGGATAAAGCTGGTTTGTGAAGATTGTTATTTTGAGATCAAAGAGTTTAATTTGTAGTAAATAAAAATGTCATTCAAAATGATCACCACCATCACGCCCAATCCCAAAACCCTCTTCTTCATCGACTTCCTAGGTGCCCTCCTCTCAGCCTTCCTCCTTGGCGTAGTATTGACCCGCTTCGAAAGCACCTTCGGGATGCCGAGCGAAGTACTCTACTTTCTCGCCGCCCTGGCCTGCCTGTTTGCCATTTACTCGTTTTGGAATTATATGCGATTCAAAGAAAATTGGCGGCCTTATCTGCGCGGGATTGCGATTACCAATCTGCTGTATTGTGGTCTTACTGCTGCCTTGGTGATTCATTTTCAACAAGAACTGACCCAATGGGGGCTGACGTATTTTTTGCTGGAAATGGTGGTGATTATTTGCCTGGTGGTGGTCGAATTCAAAACATTAATCCAGCGCTAAGTTGGGTTTCTACCCCCGCAACACCTCAACAATCCGTTCCGCCTTCAACAAGCACTCCGCATATTCCTCCTCCGGAACCGAATCATACACAATGGCGCCACCCACTTGTAGGGAGAGGTAGCCACTGTGTTGGTTGTATAACAAGCTACGGATCACCACATTGAAATCAAAATCGCCGTTGGGGGCAAAATAGCCGATGGCACCGGAGTACAAGCCCCGGCGACTACTTTCCAGTTGTTCAATCAACTGCATGCTGCTTATTTTGGGCGCTCCGGTCATCGAGCCCATCGGGAATGCGTATTGAATGGCCTCGATGGCCGAGCTGTCTTCCCGCAAGGTTCCACTGACCGTAGAGATCATTTGGTAAACGGTGGCGAAACCATAAATGCCAAAAAGTTCTTCCACGGTCACGGTGCCCGCCCGGCAACTGCGGGCCAGATCGTTGCGCACGAGGTCAACGATCATGACGTTTTCAGCACGATTTTTGGGGCTGAGGTACAGTTCATTTTTTAAGGCCAGGTCTTCTTCCTCGGTTTTACCCCGACGGATGGTGCCTTTGATGGGTTGGGAAATGAGTTTGTTTTCCCGTTTGGCCAAAAAACGCTCCGGACTGGCGCAAAGCGCAAAATGCTCGTGCCAGCGGTAAAATGCACTGAAGGGAGCCCTGGTCTTTAGATTGAGTCGCAGAAATACATCATAAGGATCGATTTCCGCTGCAGGATGAAAAAATTCCTGGCAAAAATTCATCTCGTAGAGATTACCTTGCAATATTTCTGCGCGTATGTTTTGGATGGTAGAAAGGTATTCCTCCCGGCTGATGCGTGCCTGTAATTCAATGCCTTGCTGAAAGGAAGCGGGTTTCGACTTAAGGCCCTGAATTTGTTGATAAAGGGCTTCCGGTTGGGTTGTGGCAGAGGCCAGGGTGAGGGTATTGCCCCGTAGTTCGATGCGGTGTTCGGGGACAAAAAATTGCATCTCCGGAAAACCGTGCCGATCTTCGTGGGCAGATTGCAAGTTTTCCAGTTCGTTTTTTAAATCGTAAGTAAAGTAGCCAAAAATGTACTCCTGGGGGTATTGTTTTTGGAAATACGCCAGTTGCACAAAAGCGCCTTGCCCGGTATTACAGCTCAAGGCATCTATACATCCGGCACCAACAAGCAGGTCAAATTTGTGGTAAGGTTCTTGCGTGTGGCCATTGGAGTCCAGGTAAGAAAACTGCTGAAAATGCTCCAACCACTGGATGGTTTTCAGTTTGAAAACTTCCACTGCCAATTGATCGGGCAAATCGCAGGTAAAAACACGCCAAGTTGGTGTTGAGACTTCAACCATTCCGTTGGGAGTATATTTTTGGCCGCAAGGCTAAACCATGCAGTACATATACCCTAAACATTTAGAGAGGAAATTTGTCGCTTGGTCACTCAGTATTTTTTACAAATCCAGAATTTTGATTTCCACCCGCTGGTTTTTCGGATCATTTTTCACGGTTGAAACGGGTTGGGTTTTGCCATACCCCTTCACCTGAAAACGCTCAGGTTTAACGCCCTTTTTCACCAGATAATCCACTACAGCACGAGCACGGCGCAGGGAGAGGCGGTTGCAATAATCGTCGGCGCAGAGGCCATTGGTATGGCCACCCACTTCGAGTACAATATCCGGATTGGTGTTCATAAAACTGAGCAACTTATCCAGATTTGGGTAGGACGCCCTGCTGAGGATGGTATCATTCACCGCAAAAGTAATGCTGGGAATGCGCAGGGTTTGCCCCATGGTGAGGTCACTCTTCTTGAGGGTACTAAAATCCGGGTTGTCAATTGACTTAGGGGGGGTATTCGTTTCGGGTTTTTTCTCTGGATTTTTTGTTGTCGTGTTGTTTTCAGCCACGACAGGTGGATTGGTGATTGGCGGAGTTTTACCAGGTGTTGGTTTACCGCCATTGTTCGTCTTGGGGGTATCAATGCGTTGGGTCGATGGCTTGACGGTTGGCGTGCTCACCACCTCGGGTTGCTCTTTGCAAGGAATGGGGTTGAGTGCGGAGGCATTGTCCAGCAAAATGTTACCATTGTATGGAAACAAATTGGGCGTTTTGTAAAAAGCCTCAAAAGTGATGTAGGTATAGTTGTCGATGGGTTCAAACTTGAAATTGAACTCCAGCCAGCGGTAGTTGATGATGAGATTGGACTCGGCCAGCAAAAACTGCCGGTCACAAGGTGAAAAACCTCCGTAAATTTTGAGTTTTGCGGGAGTGATGTAGTTGGCCTGGGTATCTTTGACGCGGCTTTGACTGATGTATTGCGGGCTGCGCGCCAAATGAATGCTGAACTCGTAACATTTGCCTTTTTCCAAAGGGCGGCTTACTTTTTGGCTCACCCGTTCCCAGGTTTCATTGTCCCGTACGACCAATCCCAAATAGGTTTGCCCATGCTGAGCGGGCATGGTTACCCCAAACTCACCATTGGGCTGGATATCTGGTTCAGATTCCAACTCAAATCCGCAGTCAATCCAATCCTTGGGGGTTTGACTGTGTCGCGGGACATCCTCAAAAGAAGGGTTTTTGAGGTATATTTTATTATCCTGAGCTTGCGCCGAGCTCCTGACTGCTCCGAAAACAAGTGTCAGGATGCTGAAAAACAATAGTCCACTCCTCATATAACAGTATTTTCGGATAGTTTCCCTAATTTTCAAGAAACGTTGAAAAAGTGCTAAATGGTCTTTAGGTGTACCCAAATTATGCAATTTGAGTAAAAAAAGAAAGGTCTAGGCTTTAAAAAACAAAGCACCAAACCTTTCTCTGCTACAAAACTACCGTTTCCATTCAAATTATTACCTTTTCTCTTTTACTTTTTATTGAAAAGCATTGAGTCCGGTAACATCCATCCCTGTAATGAGCAGGTGTATATCGTGGGTACCTTCGTAGGTAAGTACGGTTTCCAGATTCATCATGTGGCGCATCACCGGGTATTCATTGGTAATCCCCATTCCGCCGTGGATTTGACGGGCTTCACGTGCTACCTCCAAAGCCATATTGACGTTGTTGCGTTTGGCCATCGAAATTTGACCGGGAGTGGCTTTGCCCTGGTTGGCGAGGGTACCCAATCGCCAGGCCAAAAGCTGAGCCTTGGTGATCTCGGTGATCATTTCTGCCAGTTTTTTCTGGGTGAGTTGGAATTGGGCAATGGGCCGACCAAATTGATTGCGCTCCTTGGCGTAACGCAATGCAGAATCATAACAATCCATGGCAGCACCGATGGCACCCCAGGCAATGCCATAACGCGCTTTGGACAAACAGGACAGCGGCCCTTTCATACCCTGAACATTGGGCAGCAGGTTGCTTTTGGGAACCCTTACGTCTTCAAAAACCAGTTCTCCGGTGATGGAAGCCCGCAAAGACAACTTGCCATGAATTTCCGGAGCGGAAAAACCGGGCATGCCGCGCTCCACGATCACACCGCGCACGATCCCACTTTCGTCTTTGGCCCAAACTACAGCTACATCGGCCAGAGGTGAATTGGTGATCCACATTTTGGCGCCATTCAGAATATAAGCATCGCCATCGTCTTTGATGTTGGTCACCATCCCGTTGGGATTAGAGCCATGGTCGGGTTCGGTGAGGCCAAAACAACCAATAAAGTCGCCATTGCCCAATTTAGGCAGGTACTTGCGGCGCTGCTCCTCAGAGCCAAACCTGTAAATGGGGTACATGACCAGGGAGCCTTGCACCGAAGCCATCGAGCGGATGCCCGAATCTCCTCGTTCCAATTCTTGCATGATGATGCCGTAGGCGATTTCATCCATCCCTCCACCACCGTATTCTTCGGGGAGACTAGGGCCAAAAGCGCCGATTTCGGCAAGACCCTTGAATAAATGGGTAGGGCATTGGGCCCGGTCGGAATATTCTTCAATGATTGGGGTTACTTCTTGTTTCACCCAAGTGCGAACTGCCTCGCGGGCCAGCAAATGGTCTTCACTAAGTAGGTCATCAATGTTGTAATAATCGTGCCCCTGAAAGCGATCTTCGCGGGATCGTTTCTGAATTGGCGGTGTGTTCGCCCCGTTTTCTAAGGACATAATCAAAGGTTTTTATGGTTAGGATTGCTTTAAAGCGTAAAAATACGGATTTATCCTACGCACATTTAGTATTTTCGCTCCGTAAAATCACCTTTATGACGACGATTGCCTTAGAGGGTATGCAGTTTTTTGCGAATCACGGGTATTACGAGGAAGAACAGGCTACCAATACTTATTTTATTGTGGATGTTTACGTGCAAATTGGCGACAAAAGCATGCGCGAAGTGACCATTGCCGATGACCTCACCGGTACGGTCAACTACGAGATGATTTATGAGATTTGTAAAATAGAGATGAAAAAAACCACGCGGCTCATCGAAACGTTGGCTCAACGTATTTACAACCGTTTGAAATTACAATTCCCTTTTGCCACCAAAATAGAAGTGCGCCTGAGCAAAAAAAATCCCCCCCTGGCTGGGGTGGTGGATCGGGCGTATGTACACATTGGTTAGTGAAAAGCGAATAGTGAATAGCGAAAAGTGAATAGCTCATTTAGAGCTGCTTTTCGCTATTCGCTATTCGCTTTTAAAACTCTACCCTTAGCCTCAGGTTGATACGACGGGAGGTAAGGTAAGTTGGGATGGCGTATTGCTGTTGAAAAACGGTTTTGATCCAGTTATTCCCCGCTTGGTTTTGCACATCCAGCAGGTTAAAAACTTCCAGACTCATCCAGGAATTGCGGGTAAATCGCAGGTAGTGGTTGGGTCTTTTGTTGGCCATTTTGAGGCGATCCCAGAGCTGGAAGGAAAAACCAATGTCAACGCGGTGGTAGGGATTAAACCGGTAAGTATTGCGGTAAACCACATTGTTGCCGCGCAAACCATAAGGAAGCCCTCCACCCACCGTGAGGTTCAGGTGCATTTTGAAGTTTTCGTTTTTCGGCAAATAGTCCTGAAAAAACATCGAAAGGTTGAACAGGCGGTCGGTGGGGCGGGGTACATCTTTCACGGGAGTGGCCTCTTCCTGACCAACTTCGCGAACCAGGTGTTGCACGCCGATGATGCGTTCACGCGCCCTCAGCAATGATAAGTTGATGTAAGACTCTGCACCGGGCACAAATTCCCCATTCATGCGCAAATCGATCCCGGCAATGTAGCCTTCCGAGTCGTTCTGGCCAGCGTAGCGAATCCGTACGTTTTCAATTTCATACGAAACCATGTCCCAAAGTGACTTGTAATAGGCTTCGCCAATCAAGCGGAACTTTTTTGGATTTTGACCCATGTAAAAATCGTAGGTCAAACCGGCCACCAGGTGCATGGATTTTTGCGCTTTGAGGTCGGTGTTGACGGTACCATCGGGTGCGCGCATTTCGCGATAGAAGGGGGGCTGCACGTACAAGCCCGCCGCCAAACGATACGAGATGTCTTTTTTGATGCCCAAGGGTTTGTACAACAATTGCGCCCGTGGTGAGATGAGCGTCTCCTGATTTAAATCCCAATACGTCGCTCGTACCCCAGCAGAAATCCGCCATTCCCCTTTGCTGTTGTTCCGAAAAGTATAAGTATCCTGAAAGAAGCCATTGACCCGTGTAGAGTTGAGTTGGTTTCTGGTTTTGAGCACACTGAACAGGTAGATATTGGCCGTATCGTAAGGAATGGAATACCCCGCAGAATCCAGGCGTTCCCATTCATTGATGCGGTCGCTGATGTCTTCTTGCTGGAGCTTGACCGCCCATTGCAAAAAATGGCTGCTGGTATTGTCGTTGTTCAGGTGGGTGGTTTGTAGTTCAATGCCGCCCCGGTGTTCGAGATTGGTCACTTCGATGTTGAGGAAGTTGCGTACGTACAGGTGTTGCGTGCCCGTTCCCAGCTCGGAAATTACATCACCAAAATTGCCGCTGCCAAAATTGGATTCAATTTGCCGCAGGCTGTAGTCGCCAATGATGTCGAAACGTTCATTTTCATCTGAACGGTAACGCGAACTCAGTAGCTTCAAAAACAAGGGGTTGCGTTTTCGGTCGGGCAAATAGGTGAGGGCCAGGCCGCCCATGGAGGTGGTAAAATCGTCGACTTCCCGGCCTTCAAAAACGGTGTACAACTGTAGCGCGTAATTGATCAAGCCGAATGCACTGGAACCTTCCTCCGGGACGAAGGTGAAACGAGAGCGGTTGTAGTTGCCGAGAAAACTCACTTGTAGGTCGCGCGTGATGTCGTAGGTGAGGTAGGTTTGGATATCGGCAAAGTTGGGCACGTATTCTCCTTTGACATCCAGTGAGCTGAGCAGGTAACGGTTGGTCTTGTACCGGGCGCCGGCCAAATAGCGAAAACGACGAAAATTGTCTTTACCGGTTTTGAAACTGCCCTCAATATGGGTAGAGCCACCCAAAAAGCTGGCCGCTGCGGATGCCCGCAAGCTATCAGGGCGTTTGTATTTGATGTCGAGTACGGAGGATTGTTTGTCACCGTAGCGCGCCTCAAAACCTCCCGAAGAAAAGGAAAGGTCTCGCATCAAATCGATGTTGGGAAAACTTAAACCTTCTTGTTGCCCCGCGCGAATCAACTGGGGGCGATAAATTTCAAAATCATTGACGTACACGAGGTTTTCGTCGTAATTTCCACCCCGTACATTGTATTGTGAGCTGAGTTCACCGCCAGTTCCACTGCTGGTTCCCAGGGCAATATGAGGTAAAATACTCTCCAGGTTGCCCGTAGTGGTGGGCAGCACTTTGAATTCTTCCACACTTTCGCGCACCATGCCCGCCGTTTCGAGCCTGCTTTCCCGCACCACAAACTCAATATCCGAATCCATGGGGGCCAATTCTACGTCGATTTGTTTGGCGCTGCGTGGAGGCATCGCTTTGACATTCACCACGGATTCCTTAAAACCAACCCTGGAAAAAACCAATTCCAGATCGCGATTGGCGGGAACATCCAGGCTGTAACGGCCATTTTCAGCACTGGAGGTATTGATCTGGGTGCCTTTTATATAAATGGTCACCAGTTCCACCATTTGGCTGTTGGAACCATCCTTGACGGTACCGGTAATGCGCGCAAGGTTGTCTTCTTGAGCAAAAATCGCAATCGAGAAAAGGAAGGCGATGAAGTAGAGTATGGTTTTTTTCATAATTTATTTTTAGGGTCTTAGGGTCTTAGGGTCTTAGGGTTTTTCCACTATGCTCAGCAACCGAACCCTAAAACCCTAAAACTTATAAACTTCCTCCCCAATCGATTTCAACTGCGCGATCGTTGCTTCCGGATCTTTGGCTCCAAAAACACTATTGCCTGCTACCAGCACATTGGCACCCGCTTTGAGCAGTTCTTCCGCGTTTTGGAGACCAACTCCACCATCGATTTCAATCAAGGGGGAGAGGTTTCGCTCTATCAAACGATCTTTTAGGCGACGGATTTTAGGAATGGTGCGGTAAATAAATTTTTGTCCGCCAAAACCCGGATTTACCGACATCAGCAGGATTAAATCTACATCTTCCAGAATATCGTCCAGCAACTCAATGGGCGTGTGGGGATTCAAAGCAACGCCCGCTTTGGCGCCACTGGCCTTGATTTCCTGGATGGTGCGGTGCAAATGTACACAAGCTTCGTAGTGTACCGTAATCACTGCTGCACCAGCATCGCGGAACGCAGAAATATATTTTTCAGGTTCCAGGATCATTAAATGTACATCCAGTGGTTTTTGGCACAGTTTTTGGACAGCTTCCATGATCGGAAAGCCGAAGGAAATATTGGGTACAAAGCGCCCATCCATGACATCAAAGTGTAGCCAGTCGGCTTGACTGCGGTTGACTAAAGCCATTTCGGCGGCCAATTGAGTGAAATCAGCGGCTAAAAGCGACGGCGCAACGAGGTGTTGGCTCATTTAAGAAAAAATTTTATATATTAAGCTTGGAATATGCAAAGAAAAGCTTTATTTTGCACTTGCTTTGAGACAAAAATAAAAAAAACCGGTCAGGTAACCCAACCGGCTTTCCAAAAAGAGCTTTGAGAGGCTATCTACATACCAAGGATATCTCGTTTGACATCCTAAAAAATTCTTTGAGAAACAAAAAAATGTTTTGTTCACGGGATTATAAAATCGTCAAATTCGTTTTTAACTGGGTTTCGGTTTGTCGTCCTGATTGTTAGTAGTTGATCGCTTATTTCCTTCTGACAATACAAATGTCACTTCTTTTTTCTCAGCTGCTAAGTACATCTTTTTAAATTACTGGTTTTTTTTTGATTAGTATTTCTAATGTAAAAATCAGATTTTCAGACATTTAGTTTATCCTAAATTTCTCTTTTCTAATTAAATGCCCGCAGTTTTTTTCTTGAAAAAAATCTTTTCAGGGCGTTTTTTTCAATTCTTTTTTAGTGGAAGTTGAGAAAACAAATCAGGATGCACCATACGCCTTAATATATAAGGAGGAGATTTAGTTGGGTGCGAACAAATAAACAAAAAAAAAATTGGAAAAAACTTGGGAAAAACTTGACAAGTTAGTTCTATAGTCTTTACATTTGCTTGAATTTCACTGTTAAGTAGCTTTTTTATAAAATCGTCCATTTGTAGCTCCATTATTATTTTCCACTTGTCTTCCTGATCGTTTTATACCGTCTATCTCCTTACTGACCATACTTGTGTTCTCATCCTGATTTGGGCATGAGCATTCTCAAAACCGATTGATGATCATTGGTCATATGGATAAGTTCAGTTTATGGGGGTTGATGTTTTTGCTGAGTGCTTGCGATTTTGCAGACTTGCCTTACCAAACTGAAGGAGAGACCATCCTGGCAAAGAGCAAGCAGCTTAACTGTACTCAGAAACGTTATGAGCAAACTATTGATTCGCTTTGGGACGTGGTTTCTACTCGCCTGGAAAAGGTATTGCCTGATACCATGCCGCCTGGTCGCCGGGAGAACATGATCAACATCCGCAATGCCACTCTTTTGAAACAATTCAAAATTTTTTATGTCACACTCGATACTACTTCGCTGAATTTGATCACGCGAAGTGGAGCAATCGATTCACTCACTGCCCTCCAAGTTTCAGACCTGAAGTTGCAGCAAGAAGCACATGAAAAAAAAGTGCTTGATTTTTTGATGAAGGTTGAAAAACAAGATCCTAAAGCTGCTCGGAAGTGGAATGAAAATTTCCTTAAAGCAGCCAAAGAGGATTGTAAATAAACTTAACGTTAACAAGTTAATATTGATCCTATGAAAAATTGGTTACTCACGCTAAAGACCTTGGCTTTTTCAGCTGTCCTCGGAGCGTTGGTTTTTTCTTGCGAAAAAGACGATCCAAGCGATATCGATACCGATCTTCAAGGAGACCCCTTGAAGGAATCTTTTGAATTGGCAAAAACCTGGAATGACGTTCAATTAGGGGTTGAGCGCTTTACTCCCGGTTACCGCCCACCCATTGCAGCGCGCACCCTGGGGTATACCGGATTAGCTGCATATGAAGCCATCGTCAATGGCATGTCAGATAAATACAATTCTTTTGATGGATATTTTAAAGGTTTGGATATTCCTGAACCTAACAGTGGTGAAGAGTACCACTGGCCAACGGTATTGAATGCGACTTATGCACGGGCCATTACACATTTTTATCCTACCGCCCCAGCAGCACAGCTTTTTAACGTATATTCTACGGAACAAGATTTTAATGAAAAATTCCGCTTGGACGTACCCAACGCGGTATATGTACGTTCTCAGGATTTTGGCCGTTTGGTAGCGGATGCCGTATTCAACTGGTCTAGAACGGATAAAGATGGTGACGGTGCATTTCTGCGTACCAGCGATCCAAACTACGTTCCTCCCGGCGGAGTTGGGAAGTGGAAGCCTACTTTCCCCGATTTTTCCCCGGCATTGTTGCCCTACTGGGGCAAGGTACGTACGTTTGTAGCGGATGCTACCGATGTATGCCCTGAGCCTTTGGCTTATAGTACGGATCCAAATTCCGAAATTTATAAGCAAGCTTTAGAGCCTTTCAATTTGGTCAATCAAATCAAAGCTGGAACTGGGAATGCTACAACTGAGCATTGGATTGCGGATTTCTGGAGTGATGACTGTGCTACGCTGACCTTTACGCCCGCCGGACGCTTCATTGCGGTTGCCACTCAATTGATTGAAAAAGAAGACTTGAGCCTGGGCGAAGCGGTAGAATTGTACGCCAGAGTCGGAATGGGCCTTGCTGATGCGGGTATCCGCGCCTGGCACCAAAAGTTTACGTACAACTATCAGCGCCCAATTGACTATATCCGTCAGGTGATGCCAAATGCCAGTAACTGGAATTCGGTGATGTGCCCGGATGGATCTGGCCGTTATTTCACCCCTCCTTTCCCTGCGTACCCTTCTGGCCACGCTACTTTTGGAGCGGTTGCAGCGGAAATTTTTTCCAATGTTTTGGGTGAAAATTACCAATTTACGGATCGTTGCCACGAGGGGCGCACCGAATTTATCGGCAAGCCACGTACCTTTACTTCTTTCCGTCAAATGGCGGAAGAAAACGCTTACTCTCGTTTACCCATCGGCGTACACTTCCGCATGGATGCTACTTCCGGCGTATCGCTGGGTTACGGTATTGGCAAAAAAGTGAACAAATTGCCTTGGCGCAAGTAAGATATTTTTGCCACGAAGACACAAAGGCACTAAGTAGGATTAGTCCTGCTTAGTGCCTTTGTGTCTTCGTGGCAAACAACACATTAACCCGGCCACACTACTGGGCACAAAAAAGGGCATTGCCATTGTTTTCCAAGGCTTTGCCCAATACACTTATTCGGAAGGGGTAGCAGGGTAGATGACACCCCCGAAGTGTCGATTAAAAAAAGGGTTCCGCGATTGTTTTCACGGAACCCTTCCAACGCACTCATGAGATTATAACTTTCCGATACAAAGCGTCGGAAGCGCAAAAATTTTTACATTCAATGGGAAAAAACAATTTGTCAGTGTTGGTCCTTGTCGTCTTCTTAAAAAAAAATTAGGTCGTCGTAGGAATTACAATTTGCCAGCGTGAGCCGTTTTAAATGTCAAAGGATGTTGTTTGTCCTTCTTCATGTTACAAATGTACGCGGTGATTATTGTGAAATTAAGTACAATTAACTATCTTACTGGACTAAACTCAAGGGGTGTTGTTGATTTAAAATGCTGAATTTCAAATTTTTAAACCAATTTTTTCGCGTAAAAAATAATTTTTTATATTTTTATGAACGATAGCAAACTTGTAAAATATATCGCAGAATTGGGTACACGGGATCGTGAACGCCTTCGTCAGTTGGTGCAATCGCCTTTTTTTAACCAGCACAAACCGACAATGGAGTTGCTGGACTTTATTCTCAAAGCGATTACTAAAGAAAATGGCCAGCTCAACCGGGAAAAAGTATACCAGAAATTGTTTCCCAAGAGCACCTTTGACGAACAAAAGCTCCACAATGTCATGTCGAACCTCAAAAAGTTGTTTCACCGCTTTTTGGCGATCGATTACATTGAAAAGCAACCTCTTTTGGAAGATTTGTACACCCTGGAGGCTGCGTATGAACGCAACCAATTTGAACTCATGAGCAACAGAGCCAAGCTGTTGGAAAAACACCTTGATGAGCAAGAATTTGAGGATTACTTATTCCATTTTGCAAATTACCGCGTCACACACAACCTCGGGTATTACGGTGGGCATTATGTGGATCGAACCAAATCAGTGACTTTGTTACAAGCCATGCTGGATCACCTGGATCGTTCATATCTCATTGAAAAATTGCGCAATTGTTGTCACCTCACAGCCAACTCGATACAAGTCAACACCCAATATGATTTTGGATTGCTCACTCCTCTGCTGGATTATATTCAAACGAATTACATTGATGTTGCGGATCAAAATCAAGATTTGACCATTCGCTTGTATTGGACCATCTTGCAAACCATGCGCGATGAAAGCAATGGAGCATACTATCTGGAACTCAAAAGAATGCTCAACGAGTCGTTTGAAAAATTTAACCCGGAGGGGCAACAAGATCTTTACGGTTTTGCCAGCAATTATTGCATTCGCCGGAGCATGATGGGAGATGAGGAATTTAAAAGAGAATTGTTTGACTTGTACAAAAGAGGCCTCGAAACCGGGGTACTACTCAACAACGGCATCATCACGGAGTTCAACTACAAAAACATTGCTACCCTGGGCGGAAATTTGCGCGAGTTTGACTGGACTGAGCGTTTTTTGCAAGAATACAAAGCCATGCTTCCACCAAGCAAGCGCGAAAACGTATACAATTACAACCTCGCCTATTTATTCTACAACAAAAAGCAATACAAACAGGTTTTATCCAGCTTGCTACACGTACAGTTTACGGATGTGATGTATTACCTGAACTCTAACTTCTTGATGCTGCGCACCTATTACGCCCTGAAGGATACCGAAGCACTTCTTTCTCTGATAGAAACGTTTCGCATTTTTGTGATGCGCAACAAAAAAATGTCGCCCACTCAACGCAAAGAATACACCAACTTTTTGCGCTTTGCTAAAAAATTGGTGGAGTTGAAGCATCACGGTGGGACTTATACCCGCAGCGCCCTGGAAGAGAAATTGAAGGCTTTGCGGAGCAAAATTGAGGCGACGGATAGTGTGATCAATCGGAGTTGGTTGTTGGAAGAGGCGAATTGAGCCACTGGTCAGCAAGCGAACAACTGGTCACCGAGTGAAGTCGAGGTGCCAGTTGTTCGCTCGCTGACCAGTGACTCAATTAAAATTTATGCGACAATCCAAACGTGAAGTTGAACCGGCGGGAGTTGTACCCGTAGGTGTCAAAAAACCGCTGGTTGCTTAAGTTCCGCAGGTCTAAAAATAGTTTCAGTTTGGGGTTGACGCGGTATTCCTGGTACAAATCCAGGGTGAGGTAGTGATTCAGTTCTACCTGACGCGACTGAAAGGTATTGTTGTCAAAATAGATGTCGATGCGCTTGCCCACAGCGCGCAGTGCCAGCGATACCTCCCATTTTTTTCCAATCGAGTACCCGAAGTTAAGGTTGATGGCATGTTTGGGCCTGCGGATCAGGTTGAAGTAAGCCGTATCGCGACCGGGCCGGAGTTCAGTACTTACCTTGCCGTCTACATAGGTATAGTTGAAACCCAATTTGAGTTTGCCCAACTGGCTTTGACCGTCCAATTCCAGTCCTGCATCGTCTTGTTGGTTAAAATTGGTATACTGGCCAAACGGAGGCCCGGAGGTAGAACGGAAAATGATCACGTCCTGAATGGATCTAACAAAATATACCGCCCGCACTTGGCTGGATTGATCTTTGCTAAACCATTGGGTGCCCAACTCAACATTAATGCCTACTTCGGGTTGTAGGCCTTGATTGCCATAAATGGAAAACAACTGATACTGAGTAGGTGCTTTAAAACTACTCGACCAATTGACAAATGCTTTCAATTGCTGGTGGAGGAAAAAGTAGGGGTTTAAGTTGAACGTGCTGTAACTACCAAATTCAGAATGCTGATTGAAACGCCCTCCAATTTCCAGGCCAAAAATTCCCAGGTCTCTTACGTTTAAAGAAGCGAAAGTGCTGAAAAGGCTGGATTGGGTAAAATCAGCGGTCAATTCTTCGCGGGAATTGCCAAAATCACTGACGGAGTTGTACACCTGGCTCATTTTTTGGCTGCGGTTTTCGAGGCCGAGCAAAAATTCCATTTTTTCCCCAAACTTGAAATTTCCGTAGGCTTCAATAAAGTTGGATTTCCCCCGGTAATCCGTGCGCGCATATTTGGCAAAGGCTGTCGCGGGTACCGAGGTGGAATCGTCTTCAAAAACCCTTTCCGTTGCGTTGTAAGCATAATTCAGGGTGAGGCGCAAGTATTTTTTGTCCAAAACGAAACCGCCGCCGCCCAACAAGTTGTTGCTGCTGGAGGTGTAATCTTTGTCGTCAACAAATGCCCCGGCATCAATGTCCGCCTGGTAGGTATTGTAATTGACGAGGCCTTTGATCAGCAAATCCTTGGCGAGGCGATACTTGAGTTGGGTGCTGAGGTTGTTTTCCACAAAACCATCGTTGTCATATCCGCCTTGATTTTTTTCATCAAAAGCTGAAGAAAAGCCTTGGGCGTTCAGGTGGGTGTACTGAACATTATACGTCGCTTTTGTGGTTTGTCCACCCAAGCCCAGGTGCCCTTTCCAGGTGCCATAGCTACCTATGGTCGCCAATGCCTGGCCTTCAAACGGTTTTTGGAAACGCTGCTTGCTGATGATGTTGATTACTCCGGCCAGCGCATCAGAACCATACAAAGTTGACTGTCCGCCCTTTAAGATCTCTATGCGTTCAATTTGGTCAATGGCAATTAAGTTTAGGTCAAAGTTGTTGTTGAGGTTGGCTGGGTCATTCACTGGAATGCCATCTAATAAAATTAAGGTGTACCCCGTTCCAGCGCCACGGATGTAGATGTCCGGGTTGGTTCCCAGGTTATTTTGGGCGCCGTTTACGGTGATGCCCACCTGTCGGCTGAGCAATTCACTGAGGCTTTGTCCGGAAGAGCGGCGCAGGGTTTCGGCGTTGATGACACTGAGTACTTTACCGGTTTGCACTTGTTTGCGTTCGTGTTTCGTGGCCGTAATGACCACTTGATCCAGGAATTTCACTTCTGCGGAATCCGCACTGAGGTTTTGTGCACGCACCAGAATAGGAGTGGTACCTAGCGTTAAAGCCAGTACAAGCGTTTTGAATGCTTTTGACATGATGAGTAAAATTGTGGCTGGCCAGAAACTGTTTCCAGTTTAGGAAAACAAATCACACCGCTACCATAAAGAATAAAGTGACAAGCACTCGACTCAGACCCGTCCTCCGCAGGTGTTGGCTAAGAATTATCAGCGGCAGGTCTCCTGGCTCGTTTCATTATTGCCTGCCTTCCCGGAGTTGAGAATTGCTCCAGTGGCGAGAAAAGGGCAACAACTAAAAAGACTGCGCGCACAGCCTAATCGAAACTTACAGTTGCGGGGACAGCTCTGGTTTTACACCAGATTCCCTATTAAGCCAATTGCTACCCGCTGGGTAGTATGGCACCGTAGATCGGGGCAAAGGTAGGAAAAGGGGCGAAATGTGCCAAAGGAAATATGTAGTAAAGATTGTTTTGGGCTCCAAAGGTGTAGTGCTAAGAGAATAAAAAAGCGTGTCTCTTCAAAAGAGACACGCTTGGAAGTTTGCTAATAACAAAATAAGATCAGAAAATAAAGGGTATACGGATTGATATACCCTTTAATATGGAACAGTTTATTTGTTGGTTAAAATCATCTTACGGGTTTCAGTAAACGCTTCGGTTTGTAAGGTGTAATAGAATACCCCACTCGTATGTAACTGTGCTTTACCCAGGATCACCTGGTTGCGCCCTTTAGCATAGTCACCTTCGCTGCGGTAGATCAAACTGCCTTTTACATCCCGCACCGTCAGTACGGCGTTACACGCTTTTGGCAAATGGAAGCCGATGGAGGTTTCATCGACAAATGGGTTTGGATTATTTTGCTCTAAAACATAAAGGTCCTGCCCTTGTACCTGGCCAAAGTTGAGTTGTAACCCGATTACTTCATCTTGTGCACTATAGGCCTCGGCAGTGGTCAAACTGCTGTTCAAGCGCAACAGCTTGCTGAGTTGGCCTGCTTGTTTTGCCCGCAAAGTCAAGGTATAGAGTACTTCTTCAGCTTTCAGTTTGGCATTCCGGTCATTCCAGGAAGTGGTCAACATGCCCCGATCGGCAAATACCCCCGTTTGATCGGCCTTCACCAAGCCATAGTCAAGACCTTCCAGGCTCAACGCAGATTCATCCCAGTTGAGGGTAAACTGCCAGCCTTGAATGGCCTCTTCAGCTTTGAGTTTGATGGGCACTTGAATGAGTTGTCCAGCTTGTAGGGTTTGCTCTTCGGTATTGAACAGCAGGGTTTTGCCACTGCGTAGTTCACTGGAAGTTGCGCCTGTTACCGTGGTTGCACTGCCGTTGACATCACCAATCTTTATGGCCTTGAAGTTGGCTCTGACATCACCAGCCAAATCGTTAATGTTCACCACTTCGGGGAACACGGCACTCCATGGATTGATTGGATCAGGGAATTGATAAGTTCCATCCACGAATCTCCAGGAAGTATTGTTGGCAAAATGCGTGTCGATGTTCAAAATCAACTTTCTGATCTGGATCATGTCCAAAGTTGAAATTGACTTGGAATTGTTCGCATCGGCTGCAATCAATTTGTAAGGACTGTCCAAGGCTTGTACCCCGAGGATGTGCTTCTGGATCAAGACCAGGTCAAAAGTCGAAACCCCATTGAGGTGGTTTTTGTCCAATTGTGGCGTTACGGTGAAGTCGTTTCCTTTGGTCAAGTTAACGAATGCGTAACCGCCAGTTGCAGTTGAAGTAGCGCTCATGGAAGCCTGGCCGCTCAAGGTGATGGTTGCACCCTGGAGGTTAGCGTTGCCTTCCGTTGCGATTGTACCTGCTACCGTAGCAGTGTTGCCTGGATTAGCTGTAGGACAAACCTTGCGGTTGTCTTGTACTTCGATGAAAGTGATACAGAAGTCGTCGTTGCCTTGCTCATCCCATGCGTGCAATTCAACCAATACTGGTGCACCAATGTCATCACAATCCAGATCGATACCAGTTTGAGTGGCAATTACTGGATCACCAACGCGGTTGATCGAGTACTTGGTCACCAGTTTCAGGCCGTTTTTGGTTTCACCCTGACCATAGCAATCGTAAATGTCCGATGCCACGAAGTCAGAAGCCCATACTGCCATCATACCACCACCGCTGCCGTTCGGCATCAGTTCAGTGCTCAAGCCATTGATACAAATTGGTGCTGGGCCTTTGC
>ENA-UOWO01000764-UOWO01000764.1-activated-sludge-metagenome-genome-assembly--contig:-NODE-764-length-44861-cov-22.381467_pt1 | contig 44861 bp, 39 predicted proteins | sample MGYA00238148_ERZ761564 | MGnify/ENA primary metagenome ERZ761564 (study PRJEB28885, sample SAMN05720194) | activated sludge metagenome | isolation source: Anaerobic digester | place: USA... | reverse complement strand
TGTGCGGGTACGTCAGCGTGACGATCTGCCGGCAGTAGCTCGGGTCGGTGAGGATCTCCTGGTAGCCGGTCAGCGCGGTGTTGAACACCACCTCGCCGACGGTGCGACCGGGCGCGCCGATCGAGACCCCGTGGAAGACCGTGCCGTCTGCGAGAGCCAGGAGGGCCTGGGCTTGTGGGGACAGCAGTTGCGGCGGCACCGGGATCTCCGTTCGAGTGTGCGCGCCCAGCTCGGCTCGTCGAAGCCGAAACCGGCGCTCGCGATGAACGCGCCGGCAGGAAAACCGAGGGGAAATTCCGTCGGAATCAGCGAGAGATTCGCTGGGCGGGGTGGAAGAAGCTAAACCGCGAAATTATAGCTGAGCGACCACCCTCTTCCGCCCGGTTCAGCCCGCCAGTGCGAGGGCCGCGATGCCGGCGCGGGCGATCTGCGCGTCCTCGGTCGACTTCACGCCGCTGACGCCCACCGCGCCGACGCAGTGCCCGCCGGCAACGATGGGCACGCCGCCTTCGAGCATGGCCTCGAGCCCGGGGGCGCTGAGGAAGGACATGCGCCCCTGATTGATCATCTCTTCGTAGACGCGGCTCTCGCGGCGTCCGAGCGCTGCCGTGCGAGCCTTGTTGGGGGCGATCTGCGCCGAGATCGGCGCCGCGCCGTCCAGGCGCTGCAGCCAGAGCAGGTGGCCGCCGTCGTCGACGACGGCGATGCACACCGCCCACTTGTTGGCCAGGGCTTCGGCTTCCGCGGCGGCCGCGATGCGCCTGGCGTCGTCGAGGGTGAGGCAGGGTTTGTTGTTCATGATCCTTGGCTGTCGTTGGCTGCTGGGAATGCCGACTCTACCGCGGTGATCGCACGGTGATTCCGCCACGCCGCGTACGGTCTTTATGCGCTACGACCCCGGGAACTAGAATCCGTGCTGCCCGTCCAAGGGTGCATCATCAATTCACGGAGGTTTCATGAACCAGAGCCTGCAAGCTGCCTACAGCGGATACGCCGGCACCGCGGTATCGGTGGAGCAGCGCAACCGCGTGCTGCGCAATACCTATTGGCTGCTCGCGCTGTCGATGGTCCCCACAGTGCTCGGCGCCTGGATCGGCGTGAGCACAGGCATCGCACGCGCGATGTCGCCGGGCATCGGCCTGGTCGTGTTCCTGGTCGGTGCGTTCGGCTTCATGTTCGCGATCGAGAAGACGAAGAACTCCGCAGCCGGCGTGCCCGTGCTGCTGGCGTTCACCTTCTTCATGGGCATCATGCTGTCGCGCCTGGTCGGTGCGGTGCTGGGCCTGACCAACGGCGCCAGCCTGATCATGATGGCCTTCGCAGGCACCGGCGCGATCTTCCTCGGCATGGCCACCATGTCGTCGATCATCAAGCGCGACCTGTCGGCGATGGGCAAGTGGCTCTTCATCGGCGCGATCATGGTGCTGGTGGCGGGCATTGCCAACTTCTTCATCCAGTCCAGCGCGCTGATGATCACGCTGTCGGTGCTGGTGATCGGCATCTTCTCGGCCTTCATCCTGTACGACCTGAAGCGCGTGCAGGACGGCTACGAGACGAACTACATCAGCGCCACGCTCGGTGTCTACCTGAGCATCTACAACGTGTTCCAGGCGCTGCTGTCGCTGTTCGGGATCGGCGGCAGCAGCGAGTGATCGCCGCAGTCCTGAACTGAACTTCAAACGGGGCCTTCGGGCCCCGTTTGTCTTTCTGGATCAAACAAGTGCGCTATCGAGTTGGCGTAGTAGCTCAGCACACGCAGTTCGGCCGGATTGGCGCGGATCAGGCCCTCGTCGTCCAGCGCCAGATGGCGCAGCGTCAGCATGCGCAGGCCCACGGAGATGGCGTAGTCGCGGTCGCTGCGCGGCACGTAGACGTGCGCACCCTGGTTCTCTGCGCGCTCCATGAGCGCGAGAACGGCCGCCTTGAGCTCCAGTTCCGACCACGCGCGCTGCGGGTCGGCCGCCAGCACGCGTGCGACCAGAGGAACCGGCAGCACCGGGATGGTCTGGCCGATGGTCGCCATCAGCGCCTGCCCGACCGCGCCCACCGCTTCGCGGCGCTGCGCGTCGGTGAGCCCGCGGAAGTCGACGCCACGCTCGCGCACCCAGCCGCGCATCGACAGTGGCCGGCCGAAGTTCACGCAGGCGTAGCCGTAGCGATAGCGTCGCCCGAGCAGCGTGAAGACGAACTGGCGGCCGAGATAGGCCCCGGTGATGCGCAGGGTACGCCACAGGCTGCCTCGAGGCGGTGCATCGTCGAGCTTGCGCAGCAGGCTGCGGTCTTCGATGACGCGGTCGTAGTTGATGCCCACCGGGATGAACACCAGATCACGTTCGGCGTCCGGGCTGAAACCCTTGAGCATGTAGTCGAGCAGGCCGAGCTTGGGCTCGCGCAAACGGCCATCGACGCTCAGCCCGCCCTCGGGATACATCGCCTGCGGCACGCCACCTTCGGTGGCCATCTGCACGTAGCGCTGCAGCACCATGCGATACAGCGGGTCGCCCGAGTTGCGCCGCACGAAGTACGCGCCCATCGCGCGGATCAGCCCCTGCAGCGGCCAGATGCGCGCCCACTCGCCCACCGCATAGCTCAGCGCGACGCGCTCGGCGGCGAGGAAGGACACCAGGATGTAGTCCATGTTGCTGCGGTGGTTCATCACGAACACCACCGTGGACTTCGGGTTGATGGCAGCGATCGCCGCGTCGTCGGTGTAGCCGAGCCGAACCCTGTAGACCAGCCGTGCGAAGGTCTTGGCCAGCCAGTAGCCGACGCGGAAGTACACGTAGGCGTTGAAGGCCGGCACGATCTCGCGGGCATAGCCGAGCACCTGCTTCTTCACCGCATCGGCAGACTTGCCGGTTTCGATGCCGTGCTGCTGCGCCGCGGCGAGCACGCGGGGGTCGCTCATCAGCCGGTCGATCAGCGCACGGCGGCGCGTCAGCTTGAACTGCGGCAGTTCGATCTTCAGCCGCAACTGGATCTCGTCGAGCACCCGCCGCACCTTGCGCCGGAAGTACCAGCGCACGCCCGGCAGCAGGAACCACTGCAGGCAAGCCACCGCCGCCAGCGCGAGCAGCAGCGCGAACAGCCACAGCGGGATGCTGACGGTCGCGTTCACCGGATGTCGTCCCGCTCGAACACCGCAAGGCTCTCCACGTGGGCGGTATGCGGAAACATGTTTACCGCACCCGCCGCCGTACAGCGGTAGCCGGCCTGGTGCACCAGCAGGCCGGCATCGCGTGCCAGCGTGGCCGGGTTGCAGCTCACGTAGACGATGCGCCGCGGCGGCGCCCAGCCCGGCGCGAGCGCCGGAGCCTCGTGCAGTTCGGCCAGCGCCTTGGCCAGCGCGAAGGCGCCCTCGCGCGGCGGGTCGACGAGCCACTTGTCGGCCGCGCCGTAGGCCGCGACATCGGCCGCCGGCAGCTCGAACAGGTTGCGCGCCTCGAAGCGCGTCGCCTGCGCCAGCCCGTTGCGCGCCGCGTTTTCGCGCGAGCGCTGCACCAGCGCCTCGCTGCCCTCGATGCCGAGCACTTCGCGGGCGCTGCGCGCCAGCGGCAAGGTGAAGTTGCCCAGGCCGCAGAACCAGTCGATCACGCGCTCGCCGGGCTGCACCGCGAGCAGCCGCAGTGCACGCGAGACCAGCATGGTGTTGATCTGATGGTTCACCTGGGTGAAGTCGGTCGGCTTGAACGGCATCGTGATGCCGAACTCGGGCAGCGTGTAGGCCAGCTCCGGCCCGCCCTCGTCGAGGCGATGTACCGTGTCGGGGCCCTTGGGCTGCAGCCACCATTGCACGCCGCGATGCTTCGCGAAGTCGCGCAGCCGGTCGGCATCGGCCGCCGACAGCGGCTCCAGGTGGCGCAGCACGAGCGCAGTGACGCTGTCACCCACCGCCACCTCGATCTGCGGCAGCCGGTCGCGCTGGTCCATGGAGCCGATCAGTTCGCGCAGCGGCATCAGCATCGCCGACAGGTGCGGCGGCAGCACCTCGCAGACTTCCATGTCGGCGACATAGCTCGACTTGCGCTCGTGGAAGCCGACCAGCACCTTGCCCTTCTTCGCCACGTAGCGCACCGACAGCCGGGCGCGGAAGCGGTAGCCCCAGGCGGGGCCCTCGATCGGGCGCAGCATCTGCTCGGCCTTGACCTTGCCCAGATGCCACAGGGCGTCTTCCAGCGCTCGCTGCTTGGTCGCCACCTGCGCCGCCACGTGCAGGTGCTGCATCTTGCAGCCGCCGCAGGTGCCGAAATGGCGGCACTGTGGCCGCACACGCTGCGAACTCTCGCGGCGCCAGGCCACGGCGGTGGCCTGCTCCCAGTTGTTCTTGCGCCGTTGCACCGTGACCTGCACCACCTCGCCGGGCAATGCACCATCGACGAACACCACCTTGCCCTCGGCGTTGTGGGCCACCCCCTGCGCCTCGAGGTCGAGCGAATCGACCGTCAACCATTCATCTGCAGCTGTCATGGGGCGCGATTATCCGGCCCGCGGCTGCTACACTGCGCGCCGTCAGGAGAGAGCTTCCCCGTGAAGCCGCCGAAGGCGCAGAACAGGACATCGTTCGAACGCTCAGGCAAAAGGACTGGCAAGCGTCTTGCGTTCGCGCAGGGCGTTCCTCGCTGGAGAGAGGCCCGTTTCGAGCGGGCCCACCGAAGGGGCAAGCGGACGCGCCAGTTGCGGCTCCGCCAATCTCTCAGGTAAAGCGGACAGAGAGGGCAGCTCCCCGGTTCGGCCATGGCCACGCCGGGGTTGGCTCAGGCCCTCGATGCGCGCTCCAGGAGGCGAACATGTCCGACGCTCCGCTCCAGCACACCCCGCTGAACGAACTCCATCTCGAACTCGGCGCCAAGATGGTGCCCTTCGCCGGCTACGCCATGCCGGTGAGCTACCCCGCCGGCATCCTCGCCGAGCACCGCCACTGCCGGGATTCGGCTGCGCTCTTCGACGTCTCGCACATGGGTCAGGTGCGCCTGGTCGGCGACGACGCCGCACTCGCCCTGGAGTCGCTGGTGCCCGTCGACGTGGTCGACCTGGCACCCGGCCGCCAGCGCTACGGCTTCTTCACCAATGCGGCCGGCGGCATCCTCGACGACCTGATGATCACGCGGCGCGAGAACGACCTGCTGGTGATCGTCAACGCCGGCTGCAAGGACGCCGACATGCGCCACCTGCAGACGAACATCGGCCACCGCTGCAGCGTGGTGCCGATGCCCGAGCGGGCATTGCTCGCGCTGCAGGGCCCGAAGGCGGCTGCGGCGATCGCCCGGCTGGCGCCCGATCTCGCGAAGCTCACGTTCATGACCGGCGCCTTCGCGCGCATCGCCGGCACCGACTGCTTCGCCACCCGCTCCGGCTACACCGGCGAGGACGGCTACGAGATCTCGGTGCCCGCCGAACAGGCCGTGGCGCTGGCCCGCGCGCTGCTCGCGCTGCCCGAGGTGAAGCCAGCCGGCCTGGGCGCACGCGACACGCTGCGCCTCGAGGCGGGCCTGTGCCTGTACGGCCACGACATCGACGACACCAAGACACCGGTGGAAGCCGGCCTCACCTGGGCCATCCAGAAAGTGCGCCGCGCCGGTGGCGCGCGCCACGGCGGCTACCCGGGCGCGGCGGTCATCGACAAACAGCTCGGCGCCGGCGTGACCTGCAAGCGGGTCGGACTGGTTGGCCTGGAACGCATGCCGGTGCGCGAGGGCGCGATCATCGTCGACGCCCAAGGTCACAAGCTCGGCCGTGTCACCAGCGGCACGCTGGCGCCGACGGTCGACAAGCCCATCGCCATGGCCTACCTCGCCGCCAACCATGCGCTGCCCAATCACGAGGTCTACGCCGAGGTGCGCGGCAAGCGCCAGCCGATGCGCGTGAGCCCGATGCCTTTCGCCCCCCACCGCTATTTCCGCGGCTGAAGCCGTCCCGTCACCCCAAGGAGAACACCGATGACGACGATGTACACCCCCGATCACGAGTGGATCAACATCGAGGACCACGAGGCCGCCACCGTCGGCATCACCCACCATGCGCAGGACGCGCTGGGCGACGTGGTCTTCGTCGACCTGCCCGAAGTCGGCCGCACCTTCAAGAAGGGCGACATCGCCGGCGTCGTCGAGTCCGTCAAGGCCGCCGCCGACCTGTTCATGCCGGTCACCGGCGAGATCGTCGAGGTCAACGAGGCACTGCGTGCCGACCCGTCGCTGGCCAACACCGACCCGCTGGGCAACGGCTGGTTCTTCAAGGTGCACATCGCCGAAGCCGGCATGGCCGAGTTCGACCAGCTGATGGACGGCCCGGCCTACGACAAGCTGCTCAAGACCGCCTGATCCTGCACCGACTTTCACGGGAAGCCCCATGCTGATGTCCGCCCACCAGCCGCTGCGCGAGCTGGAGAATGCCGCCGAGTTCGTCGCCCGCCACATCGGCATCGATGCCGCGGCCGAGCAGCACATGCTGTCGGTCATCGGCGCCGCGTCGCGCCGTGCGCTGATCGAGGCCATCGTGCCGCGCCCGATCGCGCGCGCCATGCCGATGGCCCTGCCCGCACCGCTGACCGAAGCACAGGCGCTGGCCGAGCTGAAGGCCATCGCCGGGCGCAACCGGCTGCTCAAGAGCTTCATCGGCCAGGGATACCACGGCACGCACACGCCGGGCGTCATCCTGCGCAACATCCTCGAGAACCCGGCCTGGTACACCGCCTACACGCCCTACCAGGCCGAGATCTCGCAGGGCCGCATGGAGGCGCTGGTCAACTTCCAGACCATGGTGTGCGATCTCACCGGCATGGCCATCGCCGGCTCGTCGATGCTCGACGAAGCCACTGCCGCAGCCGAGGCGATGACGCTGGCGATGCGCATGGGCAAGAGCAAGTCGACCCGCTTCTTCGTGGCCGATGATGTGCTGCCGCAGACGCTGGAAGTGGTGCGCACGCGGGCCCGGCCGCTGGGCATCGAGGTGGTCACCGGCAGCGCCGAGTCGGCCGCCACGGTCGACGCCTTCGCGGTGCTGCTGCAGTACCCGGGCGTCAACGGCACCGTGCGCGACCTGAAGCCGGTGATCGACGCCGTGCACGCGCGCGGCGGCCTGGCCATCGTCGCCGCCGACCTGCTAGCGCTGACGCTGCTCGTGCCTCCGGGCGAGATGGGTGCCGACATCGCCGTGGGCAACACGCAGCGTTTCGGCATGCCGATGGGCAATGGCGGCCCGCACGCGGCCTACCTGGCCACGCGCGACGAGTTCAAGCGCTCGATGCCCGGCCGGCTGGTCGGCGTCAGCGTCGACGCGCACGGCGCACCGGCCTACCGCCTGGCGCTGCAGACGCGCGAGCAGCACATCCGCCGCGAGAAGGCCACTTCGAACATCTGCACGGCGCAGGTGCTGCCGGCCGTGGTGGCGAGCATGTACGCCGTCTACCACGGGCCCGAGGGCCTCAAGCGCATCGCACGCCGCGTGGCGAGCTACACCGCGGTGCTCGCCGCGGGCCTCACGCAGCTCGGCGCCAAGGTGGCTGCCGAAGCGGCCTTCGACACGCTGTGCGTCGCCACCGGCGCCCGCACCGAGGCCGTGCTGCAGGCGGCGCGCGATGCCGGCTTCAACCTGCGCCGCGCCTCGGCCGACAGCGTGGGCATCACGCTGGACGAGACCACCACGCGCGAGGACATCGCCGCGCTGTGGTCGCTGTTCGCCCAGGGCCAGGCCGTGCCCGACTTCGCGCCGTTCGAGCAGGGCGTGAAGCCGCTGATCCCGTTGTCGCTGTCGCGCAGCAGCGAGTTCCTCAAACACCCGGTGTTCAACCGCTTCCACAGCGAGACCGACATGCTGCGCTACCTGCGCAGCCTGGCCGACAAGGACCTGGCGCTGGACCGCACGATGATCCCGCTCGGCTCGTGCACGATGAAGCTCAACGCGACCAGCGAGATGATCCCCATCACCTGGCCCGAGTTCGCCAACGTGCACCCGTTCGCGCCGGCCGACCAGCTCGCCGGCTACGCGTTGCTCGACGAACAGCTGCGCGCCTGGCTGTGCCAGGCCACCGGCTATGCCGGCATCAGCCTGCAGCCCAACGCCGGCTCGCAGGGCGAGTACGCCGGGCTGCTGGTCATCAAGGCCTGGCACGAGTCGCGCGGCGACGCGCAGCGCGACATCTGCGTGATCCCCGAGTCCGCCCACGGCACCAACCCGGCCAGCGCGCAGATGGCCGGCATGCAGGTGGTGGTGGTGAAGTGCGATGCGCTGGGCAATGTCGACCTCGACGACCTGCGCGCCCGGTGCGAGCAGCACAAGGACCGCCTGGCCTGCGTGATGATCACCTACCCCTCCACCTACGGCGTGTTCGAGGCGCGCGTGAAGGAGCTCTGCGCGCTGGTGCATTCCTTCGGTGGCCGTGTCTACGTCGACGGCGCGAACATGAACGCGCTGGTCGGCGTGGCCGCGCCCGGCGAGTTCGGCGGTGACGTCAGCCACCTGAACCTGCACAAGACCTTCTGCATCCCGCACGGCGGCGGCGGCCCCGGCGTCGGCCCGGTGTGCGTGGTCGAAGACCTCGTTCCTTTCCTGCCCGCGCACCGCAGCGCGGGCATCGGCACCGCCTCGCAGGTCGGCGCCGTCAGCGCCGCGCCGCTGGGCAACGCGGCCGTGCTGCCGATCTCGTGGATGTACGTGCGCATGATGGGCGCCGAGGGCCTGCAGGCGGCCACCGAAGCGGCCATCCTGGCGGCCAACTACGTGGCTGCGCGGCTGGCCGACCACTACGCCATCCACTTCAGCGGCGAGATCCCGGGCATCAAGGGCGGTGGCGTGGCGCACGAGTGCATCCTCGACCTGCGCCCGCTCAAGGACAGCAGCGGCATCAGCGCCGAGGACGTCGCCAAGCGCCTGATCGACTACGGCTTCCATGCCCCGACGCTGAGCTTTCCGGTGGCCGGCACGCTGATGGTCGAGCCCACCGAGAGCGAATCGCGGGAGGAGCTCGACCGCTTCTGCGACGCCATGATCGCCATCCGCGCCGAGATCGCGCAGGTCGAGTCCGGCGCCTGGCCACGCGAGGACAACCCGCTGAAGCACGCGCCGCACGCGGCCGAAGCCTTGCTCAAGGCCGACTGGCCGCATGCCTACACGCGCGAGCAGGCCGCCTACCCGGTCGCCTCGCTGCGCCGCGCCAAGTACTGGGCGCCCGTGGGCCGCGTCGACAACGTCTGGGGCGACCGCAACCTGTTCTGTTCCTGCGTGCCGATGTCCGAGCTGGCGAGCTGAGCGCGGCACGACCATGGCCGTCTCCGTCTTCGACCTGTTCAAGATCGGCATCGGCCCGTCGAGCTCGCACACCGTCGGGCCGATGCGCGCGGCAAGGCTGTTCGCGCTGCGCCTGCAGCACGACGGCCATCTCGCCGCCACGGCGCGCGTGACGGCACGCCTGTACGGCTCGCTGGGCGCCACCGGCAAGGGCCACGGCAGCGACAAGGCGGTGCTGCTCGGCCTGGCCGGCCACGAGCCCGACACGGTGGACGTCGACGCCATTCCGGCCCTGCTGCAGGACCTGCGCACGCAGGGGCTGCTGCATCTGCCCGGCGGACACGCGGTGCGATTCAACGAGAAGACCGACCTCGTCTTCCTGCGCCGCGAGACGCTGCCCTTCCACGCCAACGGCATGCGCTTCGAGGCCTTCGGCGCCGACGGCGTGCGGCTGGCCGAGCGCATCTACTACTCGGTGGGCGGCGGCTTCGTCGTCAGCGACGAGGTGGCGGCCGACGGCTCGAAGCAGAAGGCCATTGCGCCGGATGCCACGGTGCTGCCCTTCCCGTTCCGCTCCGGCGCCGAGTTGCTGGCGCTGGCAGCGCGCGAGGGCTGCAGCATCGCCGAACTGATGCGCCGCAACGAGCGCCACTGGCGCAGCGACGCCGAGATCGACGCCGGCCTGCTGAAGATCTGGACGGTGATGCAGGCCAGCGTGGAGCGCGGCTGCCGCACGGGCGGCACGCTGCCCGGCGGCTTCAAGGTGCGCCGGCGTGCCCAGGAACTGCACCGCCAGCTGTGCGCCAACCCGGAAGCCGCGCTGCGCGACCCGCTGCAGGTGCTCGACTGGGTCAACCTCTACGCGCTGGCGGTGAACGAGGAGAACGCCGCCGGCGGCCGTGTCGTCACCGCGCCGACCAACGGCGCGGCCGGCATCGTGCCGGCGGTGCTGCACTACTACGCGCGCTTCGTTCCCGGCGCCACCGATCGCGGTGTGATCGACTTCCTGCTCACCGCCGCGGCGATCGGCATCCTCTACAAGGAGAACGCGTCGATCTCCGGCGCCGAGGTCGGCTGCCAGGGCGAGGTCGGCGTGGCCTGCTCGATGGCCGCCGGCGCGCTGTGCGCCGTGCTCGGCGGTTCGCCCGCGCAGGTGGAGAACGCCGCCGAGATCGGCATGGAACACCACCTGGGGCTGACCTGCGACCCGGTCGGCGGGCTGGTGCAGATCCCTTGCATCGAGCGCAATGCGATCGCCTCGGTGAAGGCGATCAACGCGGCACGCATGGCTCTGCGCGGCGACGGCACCCACCACGTCAGCCTCGACAAGGTCATCAAGACCATGCGCGAGACGGGCGCCGACATGATGACCAAGTACAAGGAGACCGCACGCGGCGGCCTCGCGGTCAACATCGTCGAATGCTGATCGACGCCTAGGCGCCGACCTTCTGCTTGAAGGCGGCCAGGTTGCCGGCGGCCTTGGCGCGCACCTTGTCCTTCAGGAAGCCGGACCAGCCCAACAGCAGCCCGGGCGTGCCCAGCGCCTGGCGCGACCAGGTCCAGAACGGGAAGCGGTCGATGTGCCGCACGATCAGCCCGTCGCGGAACTCGAAGCTCGCGTCGATGCGGTTGAGCACCTTGCGGCCGGTGGCGCTGAAGGTGTAGCGCGCATCCCAGTGGGCACGCCCCGTCCGGTCGTCGGCCTCGATGCCGCTGTACTCGAGCGTCAGGTCCTTGCCGGTGGTCAGCAGCATGCGCCACATCAGGCCGGCATCGGCGCCGTGCAGGTCGAAGGCCTCGTCGCTGAAGTGCACCTCGGGGTGGTAGCAGGCCGCCATGCCGGCCCAGTCGCGCTTGGCGAAGCTGGCATAGAAGCGTTCGATCAGGGCGGCATGGGGGTGCATGGCGGGGCCTTCGGGCGGTGGGCAAGGCCGCGAGTGTCGCACCGCCGCGAATTCATGGAAGGTTAAATCGCCGTTAATCCGTTAAGCTTCGCGGCATGAAGCTCCTGCTTGCCGAAGACGACGCGATACTGGCCGATGCGCTCAGTTCGAGCCTGGCCAAGGCCGGATTCGAAGTCGAGGTGGCGCCGAATGGCGCCGTCGCCGAATTCCTGCTGCTGCGCCAGAACTTCGATGTCGGCGTGCTGGACCTCGGCCTGCCCATGGTCGACGGCTTGACGGTGCTCAAGCGGGTGCGTGCGGCCAAGCCGGCGCTGCCGATGCTGGTGCTGACCGCGCTCGACGGTCTCGAGCACCGCGTGGCGGGGCTGAACGCCGGCGCCGACGACTACCTGACCAAACCCTTCGACTTCCCCGAACTCGAGGCGCGCATCCGCGCCCTGCTGCGCCGCACCCGCGGCTCGGGCACCGCGGCTCAGCAGTTCGGCAAGCTCAGCTTCGACCGCGATGCGCGGCGCGCCACCATCGAAGGCAACGTGCTCGACCTGTCGCCGCGCGAATGGATGCTGCTGGACCTGCTGCTGACGCAGCGCGACCGTGTCGTCACCAAGGACCAGATCGCCGAGAGCTGGGCGGTCGAACGAAGCGAGACAGGCGCCGGCTCGATCGAGGTCTACATCCACCGCCTGCGCCGCAAGCTCGAGGGCTCGGGCCTGGCGATCCGCACGGTTCGCGGCCTGGGCTACCTGCTCGAGGCCGAGGCCGAAGCCTGATCCCGCCGGCATGCTCGCGCGCCTGAAGCACGCGCTGCGCCGGCTGCCCGGCGTCACGCCCGGAACCAGCTCGTTGCACCAGCACCTGCTGCTGTGGCTGCTGGTGCCGCAGCTGGTGCTGTGGCTGGCCGGCGCCTTCTTCACCTACAACCTGGCGGCGCGCTACGCCAACCAGGCCATCGATGCCACGCTTCACACCGCCTCGAAGGCGCTGGCGCGGCAGGTCAAGCCGGTAGGCAACGGCCTGTTCATCGACTTCCCGCGGGCCGCGCAGGACATCATCGAGGCCGACCCGGACGATCGCGTCTACTACATGGTGAGCACGCCGCCGGGGCAGTTCATCCTGGGCAACCACAAGCTGCCGCCACCGCCGGCGATCGCGCCGCTGCGCCTGGGACAGCCCTACTTCTACGACGGCAGCATGGGCGAGGGCGACAAGCGTGTCGACGTGCGGGTGGCGGCGCTGTACCTGTCGTACGGCGAGGCCGAGAGCCCGCAGAGCATGCTGGTGCAGGTGGCTCGCAGCCGGGCCAGCCGCGAACAACTTGCCGGCCGCATCCTGCTCGACACGGTGCTGCCGCTGTCGGTGCTGATCCTGCTGATGTCGATGATCGTCTGGGCCGGCATCCGCGCCGGCCTGGCGCCGCTGGCACGCATGCGCGCGCTGGTGGAAGACCGCGGGCCGAACGATCTGGCGCCGCTGAAGCTCGAGTCCGCGCCGCGCGAGGTGCATGCACTGGCCAAGGCCATCAACACGCTGCTGTCGGCCGTGCACGAGAGCGTGAGCGGCCAGCGCCGCTTCATCAGCGATGCGGCGCACCAGCTGCGCACGCCGCTGGCCGGGCTGAAGAGCCAGACCGAGCTGGCACTCAACGAGACCACCGATCCGGCGCTGAAGGCGCGGCTGCAGCGTGTGCACGAGAGCGCCACACGCAGCGCGCACCTGGTCAACCAGTTGCTCACGCTGGCGCGTGCCGAACCCGAGTCCGGTTCGGCCCAGGGACGCGCTCGCGTCGAGCTGGTGCGCCTGGCCAGCGAGCTCACCGCCGAGCACGTGCCGCGCGCCCGCCAGGCCGGCATCGACCTCGGGTTCGACGAGGCCGATGGAGGCTCCGTGGCCGTGACCGGCAACGCGCTGCTGCTGCGCGAGGCCATCGCCAACCTGATCGACAACGCACTGCGTTATGCCGGGCACGGCAGCACGGTGACCGTGCGCGTGCGACCGCTGGGCCACGATGCGCTGGTCGAAGTGGAAGACAACGGCCCAGGCATCGCCCCGGCCGATCGCGAGCGTGTCTTCGAGCGCTTCGCCCGCGCGACGATGCAGGGCGACGGCTGCGGGCTCGGGCTGGCCATCGTCAAGGAGATCGCCGAGCGCCATGCTGGCAGCGTCTCGCTCGAAGGTGCGGTGCCGCGCGGACTGCGCGTGCGGATGCGCCTGCCTCGCGCCGCAGCGTGACCACCATTCAGCCGACCTAGGGAAAGTACGGGGTGAACATGCCCTTGTTCAAACTTTAACGCTTCATTAACATGCGCTCCGCTTGGTTCAACAAGCTGAACATTTCCTAAACCGAGTTCCTGAGGAGACACGCATGTCGATGACCCGCATTTCCCTTTCGCTGGCCGCCGCCGGCCTGATGAGCGCCACGCTGGCCCAGGCGGGCGAGGTGGAGGTGCTGCACTGGTGGACGTCCGGTGGCGAGGCCAAGGCCGCCGCCGAACTGAAGGCCTCGATGCAGAAGAAGGGCCACAGCTGGAAGGACTTCGCGGTCGCCGGTGGCGGCGGCGATTCCGCCATGACGGTGCTGAAGTCGCGCGTGGTCTCGGGCAACGCCCCGGCCGCCGCCCAGATCAAGGGCCCGTCGATCCAGGAATGGGCGCGTGAAGGCGTGCTGGCCAACATGGACGACGTCGCCAAGGCCGAGAAGTGGGACGAGCTTCTGCCCAAGGCGATCGCCGACGGCCTCAAGTACAAGGGCAACTACGTCGCCGCACCGGTCAACGTGCACCGCGTGAACTGGCTGTGGGCGAATCCGGAAGCCTTCAAGAAGGCCGGTGCCAAGCTGCCGACCACCTGGGACGAATTCTTCGTCGCCGCCGAGGCGCTGAAGAAGGCCGGCATCATCCCGGTCGCGCATGGTGGCCAGAACTGGCAGGACTTCACCACCTTCGAGAGCGTGGCACTCGGTGTCGGCGGTGCCGACTTCTACAAGAAGGCGCTGGTGCAGCTCGACGCCGGCTCGCTGAAGAGCCCGACCATGGAGAAGGTGCTGGGCACCTTCAAGAAGGTCAAGACCTACACCGACAAGAACGCCCCGGGCCGTGACTGGAACCTGGCCACCGCGATGGTGATCAAGGGCGAGGCCGGCATGCAGCTGATGGGCGACTGGGCCAAGGGCGAGTTCATCGCCGCCGGCAAGGTGCCGGGCAAGGACTTCGCCTGCGTGGCCGCTCCCGGCACCGCCAAGAGCTACACCTACAACGTGGACAGCTTCGCGCTGTTCAAGCTGAAGGACCCGGCCAACCAGAAGGCCCAGCAGGACCTGGCCGCGGCGATCATGTCGACCGACTTCCAGGAAGTGTTCAACCTGAACAAGGGCTCGATCCCGGTTCGCCTGGGCATGAAGCTGGACAAGTTCGACGACTGCGCCAAGACCTCGGCGGCCGACTTCGTGTCGACCTCCAAGGCCGGCTCGCTGGTGCCGTCCATCGCCCACGGCATGGCCGTCCCCTCGGCCGCCGAAGGCGCGATCAAGGACGTGGTCTCGCAGTTCTGGAACGACGACAAGATGACCTCGGCCTCGGCCATGGACAAGCTCGTCGCCGCCGCGAAGACCAAGTAAGCCCTGCGGTCCGCGGCCGGTTCACGCCGGCCGCGTTCCGTGTCATTCTCCCCGGCGCGGCGTCGCCCCGACGCCGCGCTCTCCTCCCGGGGCCTACACATGAACACGTCGACTGCCACGCCGGTGCGCGCGGCGAGCACGCCCGTGCCCGTCTCGATGGCCACACGGCTGTCGGAATGGATGCCCAAGCTCGTGCTGGCACCCTCCTTCCTGCTCGCCTTCTTCTTCATCTACGGCCTGATGGCCTGGAACGGCTACCTGTCGGTGTCGGCTTCGCGGCTGCTGCCCAACTACGAGTTCGTCGGCCTCGATCAGTACGCCACGCTGTGGGAGAGCGACCGCTGGTGGGTGGCGCTGAAGAACCTGGCCATCTACGGCGGCCTGTTCCTGTTCTTCGGCATGGCCATCGGGCTGCTGCTGGCCATCCTGCTCGACCAGAAGATCCGCGCCGAAGGCGTGCTGCGCACCGTCTACCTGTACCCGATGGCGCTGAGCTTCATCGTCACCGGCACGGCCTGGAAGTGGATCCTCAACCCGGGCCTGGGCCTGGAAAAGGTCATGCACGAGTGGGGCTGGACGAGCTTCGGCTTCGACTGGCTGATCAACCCCGATCGCGCCATCTACACCGTCGTCATCGCAGGCGTCTGGCAGAGCGCCGGCTTCGTGATGGCGCTGTTCCTCGCCGGCCTGCGTGGCATCGACGACTCCATCCTGAAGGCCGCGCAGATCGACGGCGCGAGCCTTCCGCGCATCTACTGGCGCATCATCATCCCGAGTCTGCGGCCGGTGTTCTTCTCGACGCTGATGGTGCTGAGCCACCTGGCGATCAAGAGCTTCGACCTGGTCATGGCGCTGACCGCCGGCGGCCCCGGCTACGCCACCGACATGCCGGCCACCTTCATGTACACGATGGCCTTCTCGCGCGGGCAGATCGGCCTGGGCGCAGCCTCGGCGACGATCATGCTGGCCACCGTGGCGGCGATCGTCGTGCCCTACCTCTACTCCGAACTGAGGGCGAAGAAATGAATACCGCCGTCGCCCCGAACCGGCTCGACTGGCAGCGCCTGGCGCTGTGGTCGGTGCTGCTGCTGTTCGCCGTGTTCTTCCTGCTGCCGATGTACGTGATGCTCACGACCTCGCTGAAGGACATGGCGCAGGTCCGCGAAGGCAACCTGCTCTCGCTGCCCACCGCGCCCACCTTCGACGCCTGGAGCAAGGCCTGGAGCCATGCCTGCACCGGCATCGACTGCGGCGGCCTGAAGCCCTTCTTCATGAACTCGGTGCTCATGGTCATCCCGGCGGTGCTGATTTCCACGCTGCTGGGCGCCATCAACGGCTACGTGCTGTCGAAGTGGCGCTTCAGGGGCAGCGAGCTGATGTTCGCGCTGATGCTGTTCGGCGTGTTCATGCCGATGCAGGTGGTGCTGCTGCCGATGAGCCAGATCCTCGGCTGGATGGGCATCGCGAGTTCGGTCTGGGGCCTGGTGCTGGTGCACGTGGTGGCCGGCCTGCCGTCCACCACCCTGTTCTTCCGCAACTACTACGTCGGCCTGCCCGACGAGCTGGTGAAGGCGGCGATGCTCGACGGCGCCGGCTTCTGGCGCATCTTCTGGCGCATCGTGCTGCCTCTGTCCACGCCGATCACGGTGGTCACGCTGATCTGGCAGTTCACCAACATCTGGAACGACTTCCTCTACGGCATCGTGTTCTCCGGCGCCGGCAGCAAGCCGATCACCGTGGGCCTGAACAACCTGGCCAACACCACGAGCTCGGTCAAGGAATACAACGTGGACATGGCCGCGGCGATGATCGCCGGCCTGCCCACGCTGTTCGTCTACATCGTCGCAGGCAAGTATTTCGTGCGCGGGCTGACTGCCGGCGCCGTCAAGGGATAAGGGGAACAGCATGGGCGCACTTTCCATCCGCAACGTCCGTCGCAGCTACGGCGCGGTCGACATCCTCAAGGGCATCGACATCGAGGTCGAGTCCGGCGACTTCCTCATCCTGGTCGGGCCCTCGGGCTGCGGCAAGAGCACGCTGCTGAACATCATCGCCGGGCTGGACAAGCCCACCGAAGGCGAGATCCACATCGGCGGGCGCGACGTCACACACGCGCTGCCGAAGGACCGCGACATCGCGATGGTGTTCCAGAGCTATGCGCTGTACCCGAACATGAACGTGGCGCAGAACATCAGCTTCGGCCTGGAGATGCGCAACGTGCCCAAGCCGCAGCGCGACGCGGCCATCCAGCGCGTCTCGAAGATGCTGCAGATCGAGCACCTGCTCGACCGCAAGCCGGGGCAGCTCTCGGGCGGCCAGCGCCAGCGAGTGGCCATGGGCCGTGCGCTGGCGCGCGACCCGACGCTGTTCCTGTTCGACGAGCCGCTGTCCAACCTCGACGCCAAGCTGCGCGTGGAGATGCGCGCCGAGATCAAGCACCTGCACAACAAGGCGCAGGTGACGACGGTCTACGTGACGCACGACCAGGTCGAGGCGATGACCCTGGGCGACCACATCGCCGTGATGAAGGGCGGACTGATCGAGCAGCTCGGCTCGCCCGACGAGATCTACAGCCGGCCGGCGACGCGCTTCGTGGCCGAGTTCATCGGCTCGCCGGCGATGAACATCGTCAATGGCCAGCGCGCGGCCAACGGTTTCGCCTCGCACGGCATCGACCTGACGCTGAACGACGCACAGCGTTCGCTGGTCGGCAACGGCCACCCCGACGGCATCCTCTACGGCCTGCGGCCCGAGGCCCTGCTGCTCGCCGATGCCGGCCTGCCCGGCACGATCAGCCTGGTCGAGCCGACCGGGCCGGAGACCTACGTGCTGGTCGACACGCCGATCGGCAAGATGATGGCGCGCGTGCCCGGCAAGGTGCACCAGGCGGTGGGCCAGAACGTGCACCTGCACTGGTCGGCCGCCGAAGCGCACCTGTTCGACGCGAAGACCGAGCGCCGCGTGGGTTGAGCTTCCGTGGGGGGATCGCGGTGGCGGCCCGCGCGTACACTGACTCAAGTCAATTGCCGTACCGCGCGATGCCATGTTCGATGCCCTCGACTCCCTGACGCAGCGCGTCGCCCCCGCCGATGCGCGCTGGACGCTGCGCGCCATGGACGAAGTCTCCGAGACGCTCACCGTCCGGCAAGGCGTCGCCGAGGCGCCGCAGCGTTGCCGAGACACCGGCGTGATGGTCAGCGTGTCGCGCGCCGGAGGCCTCGGCCACGCGGCCACGGCCGACCTCAGCGAAGCGGGCCTGGCCGACGCTTTCGATCGCGCCGGCCGCATGGCCCGTGCCGTGGCTGGCCGCATGGTCTTCGACCCGGCCGACCTGCCGGCCGTCACCGCGCGAGGCCGCTACGAAGGCGTCGTGCAGCGCCCGCTGCGGGCCATGGGCCTGGGCGAGCGGCTGGCTCTGCTGCACGAGGTTTGCGCGCAGGCCGGCGACGACGCTCGCATCGTCGATCGGCTGGCCAGCCTGCTGACGGTGCAGTTCGAGCAGTTGCTGCTGACCAGCGACGGCGGCCGCAGCGAGCAGCGCTGGAGCCAGACCATGCCGCACGTGCAGGCCACCGCCCACGTGGGCGGGGTGACGCAGACACGCTCTTCGGCCGGCCAGTACAACGGCTGGTGCCAGCAGGGCGGTCTGGAGGTGCTCGAGCGCGCCCGCTTCGCCACCGAGGGGGCACGCGTCGCGGCCGAGGCGATCGAGCTGGCGATGGCGCCGCCCTGCCCCGGCGGCACGATGGACGTGCTGCTGATGCCCGACCAGATGATGCTGCAGATCCACGAATCGATCGGCCACCCGCTGGAGCTCGACCGCATCCTCGGCGACGAGCGCAACTTCGCCGGCACCAGCTTCGTCACGCTCGACATGTTCGGCCATTACGCCTACGGCAGCGAGCTGCTCAACGTGACCTACGACCCGACGCGGCCCGAGCAGATTGCCAGTTTCGGATTCGACGACGAAGGCGAGCCGGCGCAGCGACGACACCTGATCGAGAACGGCATCCTCAAGCGGCCGCTGGGTGGCGCGGTGTCGCTGGCGCGGGCCCGCGCGATGCGACCCGACCTCGAAGGCGTGGCCACGGCACGTGCGAGCAGCTGGAACCGCGCTCCGATCGACCGCATGAGCAACCTGAACATCGAGCCGGGCACGTCCACGCTGGCCGAGATGATCGCGAGCATCGAGCTGGGCGTGATGCTGCACACCAATGTCTCGTGGAGCATCGACGACTCGCGCAACAAGTTCCAGTTCGGCTGCGAGGCCGGTCGCATGATCCGCCACGGCAAGCTCGCCGAACTGGTGCGCGACCCGAGCTACCGCGGCATCAGCGCCAACTTCTGGCGCTCGCTGGCGATGGTGGGCGACGAAAGCACCTTCGCGGTGATGGGCACGCCCTACTGCGGCAAGGGCGAGCCCTCGCAGATGGTGCGCGTGGGGCACGCGGCGCCGGCCTGCAAGTTCAGCCGCGTCGCGGTGGTCGGGAGCGCGGCATGAACGTGGTCGAGCGAGGCTACTTCGAGGGCCTGGCCGATGCGCTGTGCGGCCCGATGCGAGGCGAGGAACGCGTCTCGCTGATGCTGAGCGCCGAGTCGTCGAGCTTCATCCGTTTCAACCGCGGCGCAGTGCGCCAGGCCACGCAGGTGGAACAAGCCGTGGCCACGCTGTCGCTGGTGCACGGCCGCCGCCATGCGGAAGTGCGCGCCACGCTGACCGGCCGGGTCGAGGCCGACATCGGCCGGCTGCGCACGGAGCTCGACGCGCTGCGGGCCTTGTTGCCCGAATTGCCCGACGACCCCTACCTGCTGCTGCCCGATGCCGCGGCGTGCAGCGAGCGCCACGACACCGGTGAACTGCCCGACGAAGCCGCGGTCGTGCAGGCCGTGGCGCGCGTGGCCGCGGGGCTGGACTTCGTCGGCTTCTACGCCGGCGGGCCGGTGGTGCGCGCCTTCGCCGACAGCCTGGGCTCGCGCCACTGGCACCACGTGCAGACCTTCCACTTCGACTGGTGCCTCTATCACGCGGCCGACAAGGCCGTGAAGACGGCCTATGCCGGATCGCACTGGAGCGAAGACGAGTTTGCCCGCCACGTCGCCGAGAGCACTCGGCAGCTTGCCGTGATGGCGCGGCCGCCGCGGATGCTCGCGCCCGGCGCCTACCGCGCCTGGTTCACGCCGACGGCGATGGCCGAACTGCTCGGTGCGCTGGGCTGGGGGGGCTTCGGCCTGAAGGAGCGGCGCACGGGCACGTCCACCCTGATGCGCCTGGCGCACCGAGACGCGGTACTGCACCCCGAGGTCGCGCTGAGCGAACACACGGCGCTGGGCCCCGCCCCGGCCTTCACCGCCGAAGGCTTCGCGCGGCCGCCACGCGTGAGCCTGGTCGAACGCGGCCTGGCCACCGGCACGCTGAACAGCGCGCGTTCGGCGCAGGAGTTCGGCCTGGCCGCCAACGGCGCCAACAGGGAGGAGGTGCCGGAGTCGCTGTCGCTGGCCCCCGGCCGGCTGCCCGAGGCTCAGGCACTGGCGGCGCTGGGCACCGGGCTGTGGATCAGCAACCTCTGGTACCTGAACTACTCGGACCGGCAGGCCTGCCGCATGACCGGACTGACACGCTTCGCCTGCCTGTGGGTGGAAGATGGCCGGCCGGTGGAGCCGATCGGCGTCATGCGCTTCGACGATTCGTTCCTGCGCATGTTCGGCGAAGGCCTGCTGGGCCTGGGCGACCGCGCCGAACTGATCACCGAGAGCGACACCTACCTGGAGCGGCAGCTCGGTTCGAAGAGCACGCCGGGGGCATTGGTCGACGGCTGGCGGCTGACGCTGTGAGGCCTACTGGCCTTCGCCGAACAGCACCACGCTGACGGTGTCGATCAGGATCACGAGATCCAGCAGCAGCGAGTTGTTCTTGACGTAGTAGAGGTCGAACTGGTGCTTGTGCACCGCGTCCTCGAAGGTCGCGCCGTAGGGGTAGCGCACCTGCGCCCAGCCGGTCACGCCGGGCTTGACGGTATGGCGCAGGTCGTAGAACGGGATCTTCTGCTGCAGGTCGGCGACGAAGCTCGGTCGCTCGGGGCGCGGCCCGACGATGCTCATCTCGCCCTTGAGCACGGTGATGAGCTGCGGCAGCTCGTCGATGCGCGTCTTGCGGATGAAGCGGCCGATGCGGGTGACGCGTGCATCGTTCTTCGTCGCCCAGCGAGCCACGCCGTCACGCTCGGCGTCGGTGGTCATGCTGCGGAACTTCAGGCACATGAACGAATGGCCGCCCAGCCCCACACGCTCCTGGCGGTAGATCAGCGGGCCGCGGCTGTCGAGCTTGATCGCGATGGCGGCCAGGGCCATCACCGGCGACGCGAGCAGCAGCAGGAACGACGAGGTCAGCACGTCGAAGGCGCGCTTGAGCATCTGCCGCGCCTGGCCCTGAACGAAACCCGGGCCGTAGATGAGCCAGCTGGCCTTCAGGCTGTCCAGCGGCACCTCGCCGTGGGTCTGCTCGTAGAAGCCGGCCAGGTCGAGCACCGGCACGCCCATCGTGCGGCACACCACGAGCTGCTCCATCGGCATCGCACCGCCGCGCTGCTCGCGCGTGGCCACGATGATCGAATCGATCCCGAGGTCTTCGACCAGCCGCTCGAGCGCGACACTCCGATCGAGCACCAGCGCCGGGTCGATGCCGGCATCGGTGGCGGCGTCCTTGGCCGGATAGAAGCCGACCAGTTCACCACGCATGCGCGGGCTGTGCCGCAGGTCGTGCGCCACCGACACCGCCTCGGCCCCGGTGCCGACGATCAGGAAGCGCTGGCGCCCGGCGGCGTGGCGGGCCAGCGCGATCGTGCCGCGCACGAGGATCAGCGCCGCCAGCAGGTTCAGCACCGAATGGCCGATCAGCCGGCCCGGCTCGCCGTCGAAGTGAATTTCCTTGAGCAGCAGGTAGGTCAGGTAGCCGCCCATCCCGGCGGCGACCAGCAGGCGCAGGATCTGAGCCGGCAACGACAGGCCGACCTGCCGGTACAGGCCCATGCTGGCCAGCAAGGCGGCCATGCCGATCGCGAAACCGGCCGCGACCAGGCGCAGCGAGGGGTCGGCCAGCGGCCTGTGGATCTCGGACAGCGGTGCCGCGCTGAGCCACCAGGCGGCCACGAGAACGGCCAGGAAACCCAGGAATGCATCCATGCCGGCATCGAAGAGCACGGAGGCATGGGCTCGATCATGGAACGCTCGAAACACGCTGTCTCCCGGCGGCTGCCCATGGGCGCCGCCTCGGTACGTTGAGGGGTTTTCGATTATTGGGGCCGCAACGAGCGGCGTCCGGCGGGCCCACTCTCGCGCAGTGACAAATGCCACGCGCACGCGCGTCCACGGGCCGCGCCCCCCCCGAAGCAGGGGGCCTACTCGGGCTGGTCGGGCTCGAACTGGTCGTCCGGCAGCTTGCTGCGCCGGCGCAGCACGACGGCCAGCACGCCCAGCCCGCCGAGCATCAGCACGGCTGGGCCGTACCACAGCAAGGCGGTCGTGGACTTGACGGGCGGGCGGTACAGCACGAAGTCGCCGTAGCGCTGCGTCATGTAGTCGATGATCTGCGCATCGCTCTGCCCCTTCTGGAGCATCTCGCGCACCTGCTGGCGCAGGTCCTGGGCGAGGTCGGCGTGCGAGTCGGCGATCGTCTGGTTCTGGCAGACCAGGCAGCGAAGTTCGGCGGCGATGCGCATCACGCGCGCCTCGAGCACCGGGTCGTCGGAGGCCGGGGCGGCCTCCTTCGCGCCGGCGAGCATCGGCAAGGCCAGCAGCAGCGCGAGCATCCAGCGGGAAAGCAGCTCAGGCATTGAGTTCCTTCAGCAGCGGCTCGATCTTCGTGCGCACCACGTCGGGCGTGAGCGGCCCGACGTGCTTGTGGCGGATCATGCCCTGCTTGTCGATCACGAAGGTTTCGGGCACGCCGTAGACACCGTAATCGATGCCGACCCGGCCGTCACCGTCGAACAGCGAGGCTTCGTAGGGGTTGCCCAGCTGGGTCAGGAAGCCCATGCCGGCCGGCCGGGTGTCCTTGTAGTTCAGGCCGTAGATCGGCACGAGCTTGCGCCGAGCGAACTCCACCAGCACCGGGTGTTCTTCGCGGCACGGCGCACACCACGAGGCCCACACGTTGAGGATCCAGACCTTGCCGAGCAGTTCGTCGCGCTTGATCGACTGAGCTGGTGCATCCAGCCGCGTCAGGGTGAAAGCCGGCGCCGGCTTGCCGATCAGCGGCGACGGCACTTCGCGCGGGTTCAGGTTCAGGCCCACCGCGAGGAAGACCACGAGCACCAGGAAGATGCCCAGCGGGAGGAGGAACTTCAGGCTCTTCAAGCGCTCGCTCCCACGATCGACGACGCACCCTGCTCGCTGCGCACCTTGGCGCGGTAGCGGCGATCGGTGGCGGCGAGCAGGCCGCCCAGCGCCATCAGCAGGCAGCCGCCCCAGATCCAGTCGACGAAGGGCTTGAAGTAGACGCGCACGATCCACGCGCCCTGGCTGCCCTCGATCGGCTCGCCCAGCGAGACGTACAGGTCGCGCGTGAAGCCGGTGTCGATGTCGGCCTCGGTCATCGGGTTCTGCTGGACGCGGTACATGCGCTTCTCGGGGTGCATCGTGCGCAGCATGCGCCCGTCACGGCTGACCTCGATGGTCGCCCGGGCCGCGACGTAGTTCGGCCCGGTGACATCGCTGACACCCTTGAAGGTGAAGGTGTAGCCACGCACCTCGGTGGTGTCGCCCACGTCCATCTTCACGTCGCGCTCGACCTCGTGGCCCTTCACCATGGTCACGCCGATGATGAAGGCGGCCACGCCCAGGTGCGCGACCATCATGCCGACCATCGCACGCGGCAGCAGGCGGGCGCGCTCGAGCGGGTTGCCGCCGCGCAAGCGCTCGAACAGGTCGGTGCAGACCGAAGCCACGATCCAGAAGGCCATCGCCAGGCCGAGCGTGGCCTGGAAGCCGATCTCGCCGGTGGACCACTCGACCGCGAGCGCGGCCACGATCGCCACGCCCAGCGCCCAGCGCAGCCGCGTCCACAGGTCGGGCAGCTCGGTGGCCTTCCAGCGCGCCATCGGCCCCACGCCCATCAGGAACACCAGCGGCGCCATCAATGGCACGAACACGGTGTCGAAGTACGGCGGGCCGACCGAGATCTTGCCCAGGCCCAGCGCATCGAGCACCAGTGGGTACAGCGTGCCCAGCAACACCGCGCCGGTGGCGGCCACCAGCAGCACGTTGTTGAGCAGCAGCAGCGTCTCGCGCGAGAGCAGGCCGAAACGTGCGCCGAGGCCGACCTTCGGCGCGCGCCAGGCGTACAGGGTCAGCGAGGCGCCGATCACGATCACCAGGAAGATGAGGATGAACAGGCCGCGGCGCGGGTCGGTCGCGAAGGCGTGCACCGAGCTGAGCACGCCCGAGCGAACCAGGAAGGTGCCCAGCAGCGACAGCGAGAAGGCCAAGATCGCGAGCAGCACCGTCCAGCTCTTGAAGCTGCCGCGCTTCTCGGTCACGGCCAGCGAATGGATGAGCGCCGTGCCCACCAGCCAGGGCATGAAGGAGGCGTTCTCGACCGGGTCCCAGAACCACCAGCCGCCCCAGCCCAGTTCGTAGTAGGCCCACCAGCTGCCCAGCGCGATGCCGATGGTCAGGAAGATCCAGGCCACTGTCGTCCAGGGTCGCGTCCAGCGCGCCCAGGTGGCGTCGAGGTTGCCGCCGATCAGCGCCGCCACCGCGAACGCGAAGGCCACCGAGAAGCCCACGTAGCCCATGTACAGCATCGGCGGGTGGATCACCATGCCCGGGTCCTGCAGCAGCGGGTTCAGGTCGCGCCCTTCAGGGGCGGCGGGGATGAGGCGATCGAAGGGGTTGGAGGTGGCCAGCATGAACAACAGGAAGCCCACGCTGATCAGGCCCATCACCGCCAGGATGCGGGCCAGCACTGGCTGCGGCAGGTGCGCGCTGAAGCGGGCCACGGCCAGTTGCCAGACGCACAGCATGAACACCCACAGCAGCAGCGAGCCCTCGTGGCTGCCCCAGGAGGCAGCGATGCGGTACGGCAGCGGCAAGGCGCTGTTGGAGTTGCTGGCCACGTTCAGCACCGAAAAATCGTGCTGCACGAATGACGTGACCAGGCAGCCGAAGGCGAAGGCGACGAACACGAACTCGGCGATCGCCAGCGGGCGCGCGAGCGACATCCAGTCGGCACGGCCCTTCTGCGCGCCGGCCAGCGGAACCACGCCCAGCACGGCCGATACGCCCAGCGCCAGCCACAGCGCGATATGCCCGAGTTCCGGAATCACTTCGTGCTCCCTTGGGCTACGCCCTTGCTCATCTGATCGTTCACCTGCTGCGCCTTCTTGAGTGCTTCGGCCGCCTCGGGCGGCATGTAGTTCTCGTCGTGCTTGGCCAGCACCTCGCGGGCGACGAACACACCGTCACGAAGTTGTCCTTGCGCGACCACGCCCTTGCCCTCCTTGAACAGGTCGGGAAGGATGCCCTCGTACTGCACCGGCACGGTCTTGGCCGTGTCGGTGACGACGAAGTTGACCTTGACGCCATCGCGCTTGACGGTGCCTTCCTGCACCAGCCCGCCGAGGCGGAAGGTGCGGTTGGCCGGCGCCTCGTGAGAGGCGATCTGCGACGGCGAATAGAAGAACACCAGGTTGCTCTGGAAGGCGTTGAGCACCAGCGCGGCGATCGCACCCACGGCGACGACGACACCACCGGCGATGGCCAGGCGTTTGTGGCGGGGCTTCATGTCAGGACTCCTCGGAAAGACTTGCGGCATCTCGGCGGGCCCGAGCATGCCTGTGATGGGCCAGGATGGGCTCGATGACCATCAGCACCGCGGTGGCAATGTAGGAGCCCCAGACATACAGCCCGTAACCACCCATTGCGAAGAATTCGCTCGCGCTGTTCCAGTTCATGCCTTTGACCCCTGCGTGCGAACCAGTTCCGTCACCCATTCCGTGTGCTGCTCGCGCTCGATCACGATCGCACGGGCGCGCATGAACACCACCGCGAAGGCGTAGGCCCAGAACGCGAAGGTCATCAGCAGCATCGCCGTCAGCATGGTCTGCGCCATCTTCGGGGCCGCCGTCATGCTGATCGTCGCGCCCTGGTGCAGCGTGTTCCACCACTTCACCGAGAAGTAGATGATGGGCACGTTCACCGCCCCCACCACCGCCAGCAGCGCACCGGCCTGGTCGGCGCGGCGGGTGTCGTCGATGGCGTTGACCAGGGCCAGGAATCCCAGATACAGGAACAGCAGGATGAGTTCCGAGGTCAGGCGCGCGTCCCACACCCACCAGGTGCCCCAGGTCGGCTTGCCCCAGAAGGCGCCCGTCCACAGGGCCAGGAAGGTGAACATCGCGCCGGTGGGGGCGATGGCGCGCGCGACCATCGAGGCCAGCCGCGCATTGAAGGCCCAGCCGATGGCGGCCCAGAAGGCCATCACCAGATACAGCACCATCGACATCCAGGCTGCCGGCACGTGGATGAAGATCACCCGGTAGGACTCGCCCTGCGTCGCATCGGTCGGGGCGACGAAGAAGCCCATGTACAGCCCCGCGCCGGCCAGCGCGATGCACGCCGCCCACAACCACGGGATCAGCACGCCGGTAAGCCCGTAGAAGCGCACCGGCGAGGCGAAGGTGAAGAGTCTCAGTTGCCCTTGCATCGAAGGCTCACTCCGTGGCGATGCGCAGCGCCGCGCCGGTGGCCAGCGGCGCGAGCAGCACCGAGGCGATCAGCAAGGCGCCGAGCAGGGAAAAATGACCGCGTGTCGAGATGCCGGCCTCGGCGGCCGACACTGCGCCGGCACCGAAGATCAGCGCCGGGATGCACAGCGGCAGGATGATGAGGATCAGCAGCACCGCGCCGCTGCGCAGGCCCAGCGTGAGCGCCGCGCCCAGCCCGCCGAGCAGGCTGAGGATGGGCGTGCCCAGCAGCAGCGACAGCGCCAGCGTGGTGTTGGCCACCGCGCTGAGGTCGAACAGCAGCCCGAACAGCGGCGCCGACAGCACCAGCGGCGCGCCCGTGACGACCCAGTGCGCCAGCGCCTTGGCCGCGGCGATCATCCACAGCGACTCGCCGGACAGCAGCATCTGCTCCAGCGAGCCGTCGGCATGGTCGGCGCCGTACAGCTGTGTCAGAGACATCATCGCGGCCAGCAGCGCGCACACCCACACCACGCCCGGCGCGATCTGGCGCAGCGTCTGCGGCTCCGGGCCGACGCCGAGCGGGAACAGGCTCACCGCGACGAGGAAGAAGGCGATCGGCAGCAGCGCCTCGACACGGCGCCGCGCCGCCAGCCGCAGGTCCCGCGCGACGATGGTCGTGAAGGCGCGGCTCATCGGGCGGCGTAGGCATCGAGTTGCAGCGTGACCGGTTGAGGGTCACGCAGGCTCAGGTCGATGTGGCTGGTCAGCACCGCGGCGCCGCCTCGGCGCGCATGCTGGCTCAGCGCCTCGTCGAGCATCGCCGTGCCTTCGGCATCGAGCGCGTCGTAGGGTTCGTCGAGGATCCACACCGGCGCGGCGGCATCGACCTGCAGGCGCGCCAGCGCGACACGGCGCCGCTGCCCCTGGGAGAGCGTGCGCACCGCAGCGTTGCGGCGGCTGAACAGGCCGACCTTGCGCAGCGCCGGCTCGACGCTGGCGGCGTCGCCCGCCTGGCCGTGCAGCCGGGCGAGGAACTGCAGCGCTTCCAGAACGGTCAGGTCGTCCTTCAGGGCGTTGGCATGCGCCAGGTAGCACAGGCTGCGGTGATAGGCCGCACCGGCCTGGCGCAGCGGCACGCCGTCCCAGGTGACCGAACCTTCGGCGGGCGTCGACAGGCCGGCCAGCAGGCGCAGCAGGCTGGTCTTGCCGCTGCCATTGGGCCCGCGCAGCCAGACGATCTGGCCGCCCTGGAGCGAGAAGTCGAGCCCGCGGAAAAGCAGCCGGTCGCCGCGGCGACAGGCAAGTTGGCTGGCCGCTAGCGCGGGGCGGGAGGAGGACACGTCAGATATGGCGTCTCGTTCGAAACCCGAACCATACCGTAAACGCCTTGGGCTTCCCTTATCCCTGGTCAACCCGGACGACTGGAACGCTTGATGCATGGCGCCCTGCCGTCTCACCCATCCGAGCGGAGGAATCACCATGCTGGACAGCACCACCACCCGTTTCTCACACGTCAAGCCCGGCGACACCGCCTGGCGCAGCGACGGCCTGCGCGACTTCTTCCTCTACAAGGACCTGGGCGTGGAGGCCGCCACCTCCGGGCGGGTGCTCGCGCAGCTCGTCAAGGCCAACATGGCACCCGAAAAGGGCACCGGATGGCACCGCCATGATGCGGACTTCCACATCGTCATCATGACCAAGGGCTGGGCGAAGTTCATGTACGGCGACCAGGAGACGCTGGTCTCGGCCGGCGACTGCGTGCACCAGCGCCCGGGCATCGTGCACTACTTGTTCGACTACTCGCCCGACATGGAATACCTGGAGATCGTCGGCCCGGCGGACTTCAAGACCGTCGACATGCCGGCTCCTTGCGAAGTACCGGCGCCGACCGCCTGGGAGTGATCAGAACTCCATGTCGAGTTCCTCGATCTCCTCGGGCTCGCGTTTCGCCGCGGCGACCCACTCCTTCATCTCGGGCATCGCCATGATGGTGCGGCAGTAGTCGGCACAAGGCTTGTCCAGCTTGACGTCGTAGGTCAGGAAGCGCGTGACGACCGGCGCGTACATCGCGTCGGCCATCGTGTGCTTGCGGCCGAACAGGAACGGCCCGCCATAGGTGGCCAGGCACTCGGTCCAGATCTCGACGACGCGGTCGATGTCGGGCTGCGCACCAGCCCAGATCTTGAAGCCCGGGTGGTGGGCCTTGAGGTTCATCGGCAGCGCCGAGCGCAGGTTGGCGAAGCCCGAGTTCATCTCTCCGCTGACCGAGCGGCAGTGCGCGCGGGCGATGCGGTCGGCCGGCATCAGCCCGGCGCCGGGGAAGATCTCGTCGAGGTACTGCGCGATGGCCAGCGTGTTCCAGACCTTCGCACCCTCGTGCGTCAGGCAGGGCACGCGGATCGACGGGGCGAGCAGCAGCAGTTCCTTGCGCGCATCGGCATCGTCGGGCGAGACCATCAGCTCGTCGAAGTCCAGCCCGGCGAAACGGGCCAGCAGCCAGCCGCGCAACGACCACGACGAGTAGTTCTTGCTCGACAGCGTGAGCGTGGCACGCGGCGCCGCGGCGCGCTTGCGGGGGGCGGCCTTGGGGCGGGCGGGGCTGGCGACGGGCATGGCGGGCTTCCGGCGGTGCGGGCGCGGCCCGCGGTCCCCGGGACATGCAGCAATCCACGTGCCACGCGGCCGCTGCAGCCGGGCCTTGGCGCGTTAGTTGCTGACGTCGTCGAAAGACACTCTGCGGGGAGGCCTCATGATGTACCACGCCTACCAGGCCCACAACGACCTGCTCTGGCCGCTGCGCTCATTCGCCCGCGCCAGCGTGCCGCTGCTGCTGGACCCGACCCTCGGGCTGGGCGGGCACCCGCCGCACCGGCAGGTCGCCGCGGCCTGCGAGGTGATGCGGCTGGCCGAAGTCACCCACCGCCGGCCCGACTGGGCGATCCCCTCGGTCACTGCGCAGGGCCGCGAATGGCCGGTGGTCGAGGAGGTCGTGCACTCCGCCGCCTTCGGTACGCTGCTGCGCTTTGCCAAGGTCGGCGCGCCCGAGCAGCCGCGCGTGCTGGTCGTGGCGCCCATGTCGGGCCACTTCGCCACGCTGCTGCGCGACACCGTGCGCACGATGCTGATCGACCACGACGTCTACATCACCGACTGGCACAACGCCCGCGACGTGCCGCTGGCCGCAGGCCGCTTCGGCCTGGACGAGTACATCGAGCACCTGATGCAGTTCCTCGCCGCGATGGGCCCCGGCGCGCACCTGATGGCGATCTGCCAGCCCTGCGTGGCCGCGCTCGCCGCCGTGGCCCTGATGTCGGAAGACGAACACCCGGCCACGCCGGCCAGCCTGACGCTGATGGCCGGGCCGATCGACTGCCGCATCAGCCCGACCGAGGTGAACAAGCTGGCGACCACCAAGCCCATCGAATGGTTCGAAAGCAAGCTGATCAGCCGCGTGCCCTGGCGCTTCCGCGGCGCCGGGCGGCGCGTCTACCCGGGCTTCGTGCAGCTCACCGCGTTCATGAGCATGAACAAGGACCGCCACGTCAACGCCTTTCGCGACTACTACGTCAACCTGGTCGAGCAGGACGACGAGAAGGCCCAGACCACCCGGGCCTTCTACGAGGAGTACATGGCGGTGGCCGACCTGCCGGCGGAGTTCTACCTCGAGACCGTTCAGCAGGTGTTCCAGGACTACGCGCTGCCGCGCGGCAAGCTGAACTTCCGCGGCCGTCGCGTCGACCCGTCGGCGATCCGCCGCACGGCGCTGGTCACCATCGAGGGCGAGCGCGACGACATCTGCGCCCCCGGCCAGACGCTCGCCGCGCAGGACCTGTGCAGCAAGCTGCGCCCTTACATGCGCACGCACTACGTGCAGCCCGGCGTGGGCCACTACGGCGTGTTCAGCGGGCGGCGATGGCAGAACCAGATCTATCCGCTGGTGCGGGATGTGATTCACGTGTCGGGCTGAACTTCGGCCCGACCAAGTAGCTCCACAGCACCGGCACCACCACCAGCGTCAGCAGCGTCGAGGTGATGACGCCGCCGATGATGGCGCGTCCCATCGGCGCCTGAAGTTCGCCGCCGTCATTGAGCGCCAGCGCCAGCGGCAGCATGCCGAACACCATGGCCGCCGTGGTCATGATGATCGGCCGCATGCGGATCAGGCCGGCCTGCAGCAGCGCATCGGCCACGCTCGCGCCGTTGCGCAGCTCGCGGTTGGCGAAGTCGACGAGCAGGATCGCGTTCTTCGTCACCAGGCCCATCAGCATCACCAGGCCGATCATCGAGAAGATGTTCAGCGTGCTGCGCCACAGCAGCAGCGCCAGCATCACGCCGATCAGCGCCAGCGGCAGCGAGGCCATGATGGCGATCGGCTGCAGGAAGCTGCCGAACTGGCTGGCCAGCACGATGTAGATGAAGATCACCGCCAGCGCCATGGCGCCGAGCATGGCGGCGAAGGCTTCTTCCTGGTCGCGCGTCGAGCCGCCCACGTCGAACGTGAAACCCGGCGGCAGCGTGGTCGCCTTGACGAGCTTCTGCACGTCGTCGCCGACGTCGCCCGCCGGCCGGCCCTGCACGCCGGCGAAGATGGCCTCGCGGCGCTGCAGGTTCTGGCGCCGGATCACCTCGGGGTTGACCACCGGCTCGATGGTCGCCACCGCGTCCAGCGGGATCGGCGTGCCGTCCTTGGCGAAGGCGACCGGCAGCCTGCCCATCTGCGAGACGCGCTCGCGCTGGGCCTCGGGCAGGCGCAGCAGCACCTCGACCTGTTCGCCGTCGGGCGTCGTCCAGTAGGTGCCGACCTCGCCGTTGACGTAGGCGCGCAGGCTGGAGGCGAGCTGCGGCGCCGTCAGGCCCAGCTCGCGCACCGCGCCGGGCTTCAGGCGCACGGCATAGGCCGGCAGCCCCGGCTTGACGGAGAGCTCGACGTCGGCGATGCCGGGCACCTTGCGCACTTGCTCGGCGAACTCGCTGGCCACCTTCGCCAGCCCTTGCGCGTCGCTGCCGAGGATGGCCACGTAGATCGGCCGGTCGAAGCCCACCGAGACCTCGATGCCCGGGATCTTCGCGATCTCGGCGCGGATGGCGTCCTCGATCTGCTTCTGGGTGCGCTTGCGTTCGCTGCGCTCGACCAGGCCGATGTTCAGCGAAGCCTGGTTGCGCCCGACGGCCAGGCCGGTGCCCTGCCCGCCCACGTTGGTGGAGATCGTCTTCACCTCGGGGAAGGCGGCGACGATGGCCTCGACCTGGCGCACCTTCTCGTCGCTGCGCGCCAGGCTGGAGCCCACCGTCATGCGGATGGCCAGCTGCGTGAAGCCCTGGTCGGTCTGCGGGATGAACTCGCTGCCCACCAGCGGCGCCAGGCCGATGGCCCCGACGAAGCTCGCCAGGCCCACGCCGAGCACGATGAGCCGATTGCGTTTGGGGCGATCGAAAACCCAGCGGATCAGTTTCTCGTAGGCAACGTGCAGCACGTCCAGGCCATGGTCGGTGGCGCGGATCAGGTGCGACAGGCCCCAGACCTTGCGCGCCATCGTGCCCGGCGGGTCGGGCCAGCGGCTGGACAGCATCGGGTCGAGCGTGAAGCTGACGAACAGCGACACCAGCACCGCCACCGCCACCGTGATGCCGAAGGGAAAGAAGAACTTGCCGACGATGCCGCTCATGAACGCCACCGGCACGAACACCGCGCAGATCGCGAAGGTGGTGGCCATCACCGCCAGGCCGATCTCCTCGGTGCCTTCGCGCGCCGCGGTGAAGTGGTCGCTGCCGAGCTTGACATGCCGCACGATGTTCTCGCGCACCACGATCGCGTCGTCGATCAGCAGCCCGATGCACAGGCTCAGCGCCATCATGGTCATGAAGTTCAGCGTGAAGCCCAGCGCATACACCGCGATGAAGCTGGAGATCACCGCGATGGGCAGCGTCAGCCCGGTGATGATGGTGCTGCGCCAGGAGTGCAGGAACAGAAACACGATCGCCACGGTGAGCAGCGCGCCTTCGATCAGCGTGTGCTGCAGGCCCTTGAGCGAGCCCTTCACGAAGTCGCTGTTGGCGTAGACCAGGCGCAGTTCCACGTCCGGCGGCAGGGCCTTTCGCACCTCCTCCATCGCCGCCTTGATGGCTTCGCCGGTGGCCACGACGTTGGCGTCCTGCTGCTTGTAGACGTTGAAGTTCACCGCACGCTGGCCGTTGATGCGCGCCACCGAATCGGCCTCGCGCTCGCGCTCGACGAGCTGGCCGAGGTCGCCCAGCGTCAAGGGCAGGCCGCCGCGGTGGGCCACCACCATGCCCACGAACTGCCGCGGGTCGTTGACGCGTCCCTCGACGCGAAGGATGGCGTCCTGGGTGCTGTCCGACAGCAGGCCGACAGGATGGTCGGCGTTGGCCTCGCGCAGCCCCGCCGCCACCTGCGCCGGCGTGATCGCATAGGCGCGCAGGCGGGCCGGGTCGAGGTCGATGCGCACCTCGCGCTTGGCCAGGCCGGAGACGTCGACGGTCGCCACGCCCTCGACACGCTGCAGCCGCTTGGCCACCACCTGCTCGGCCAGGATCGACAGCTCGCGCGCGCTGCGCGTCGGCGAGAGCAGCGCGCTCACCACCACCGGCTGGCTGTTGTCGTTGTTGAAGCGTGCCACCGTGGGCGGCTTGGCGTCCTTCGGGAAGGCCGACTGCACGACGGCGATGCGGTCGCGCACGTCCTGCATCGCGCGGGCCATGTCGGCGTTGAGGGTGAACTCCACGCTGGTCTGGCTGCGGCCCTCGAAACTGCGCGAGGTGATGCGCTTGACGCCGGCGATGCTGTTCAGGCCCTCCTCCACCAGCTTGGTGATCTCGCGCTCGACGGCCTCGGGCGAGGCGCCGGGATAGGCCACGTCGACGAAGGCCACCGGCGGGTTGACGTCGGGCATCTGCTCGACGCCCAGGCGGGCATACGAGAACAGGCCCAGCACGCACAGCGCCACCATCACCATGGTCGCGAACACCGGGTTCGCGATGGACACGCGGGTCACCCACATGGCGAGCTCCTCAGCGCAGGTTGGAAGAAGCCGCCGCCGAGGCGACCGCAGAGGCGCGCGCCACGACGACCGCCTTGGCGCCTTCGCGCAGGTTGTCGAAGCGGGCGGCGAGCACCTGCACGCCTGCGGCGAGGCCCGAGACCACCTCGACGCGGCCCTGCGCCTCGTCGCGGCGGCCGATGGTGATCGCGCGTCGTGCCAGCACGCCGTTGTCGATCACCCAGACCTGCGGTTGCCCGGCCTGGCCGCCGATGGCCGCCAGCGGCACCGTCAGGCGCTGCGCGGTGTCGGCCAGCGTCACCTGCGCCACCGCGTACTGGCCGGCACGCAGGCGCTCCTTCGGGTTGGCCACGCTGACCGTCACGCCGATCGAGCGTGTGCCCGGCTCGGCCGCCGGCGCAATGCGCTCGAGCCGGCCGGTCACCGGCGCATCCAGGCCCTCGATGCGCAGCTGCACCGGCATGCCCGGCGCCAGCAGCGCCACCTCGTGCGTGCCGACGCTGCCGGCCAGCTCCAGCGTGGCCAGGTCGACCAGGGTCAACACCGGCTGCTCCATCGCCAGCTTCTCGCCCGGCAGCACGTGCCGCTTGCTGACCAGCCCGGCGATCGGCGCCACCAGGGCCGCCTCGCGAAGGCCCAGGCGCGCGGTGCTCAGCTGCGCCTGTGCGGCGTCGAGCCCGGCGCGCGCAGCGTCGAGCGCGGTGCGCGAGCTGTCCAGGGCATTGGGTGAGATGAACTTCTGATCGGCCAGGCCTTGGTTCGATGCGTGGGTGCGCTGCGCCTGCACGTACTGCGCGCGTGCCGACTCGACGGCAGCCTGTCGCTCGGTCACGCGGCTGCCGATGTCGGACAGGTCGATCTGCCCGAGCGGCTGCCCGGCACGCACCCGGCTGCCTTCGCCCACCGCCAGCGACAGCAGCGTACCGGCCGCCTTGGCGCGCACCACGGCGCTCTGCGGTGCGACGAGTGCGCCTGAGAACTCCAGCTGCATCGGCAGGCTCGCCAGCGTGGGCTGCACCACCTCTCGCGGCGTGAATTCGAGCGTGGGCTCGACCTTGGGCGCGTCCTTGGCGCCGAAGGCGACAACCCCCGACACCTTGGCGGCGCCCAGCGCCGCGGCCACCACCAGCAAACCCACCCCGCCCAGCCACCAGGCCTTGTGCATGTCGTGCCCCTCCAGAGCCGCTCTTGTGAAGCGGCGCCAGTCTAGGCGCGGGTTGACATGGCGCAATCCCCCGTTGCGACAGGCTGCGGGGCCGGGGCGACGAACTGCGCCGCCGGCGGACGAACGGGAAGCCCGCCCGGGCCCTGCGATCAGGCCGGCAGCTTGAAGCGGGACACTTCCTCGGCGAGCTTGACGGCCTGTTCCTTCAGCGAGGCGGCCGCCGCGGCGGTCTGCTCGACCAGGGCCGAGTTCTGCTGCGTCATGCTGTCCAGGTCCTGCACGGCCTGGGTGGTCTGGCTCACGCCGGTGGCCTGCTCGCTGGCACCGTTGGCAATGGCCGCCAGCAGCTTGTTGACGCGGTGTGCGCTGTCGACGATCTCGCCGATCGTGGTGCCGGCGTTGCGCACGATCTTCGCACCGTCGGACACCTGGTCCACGCTCACCGTGATCAGGTCCTTGATCTCCTTGGCGGCGCCGGCCGAGCGCTGCGCCAGCGCGCGAACTTCGGAGGCGACCACCGCGAAGCCGCGGCCGGCTTCGCCGGCACGTGCTGCCTCGACGGCGGCATTCAGCGCCAGGATGTTGGTCTGGAAGGCGATGCCGTCGATCACGCCGATGATGTCGCCGATCTTGGTGGACGAGGCATGGATGCCCTCCATCGTCGTCACCATGCTGCCGATGATGTCGCCGCCGCGCTCGGCCATGGTCGCATTGCTGCGCGCGATGGTGGCGGCCTCCTGCGCGCTGTCGGCCGTGGACTGCACGGTGGACGAGATCTCGTCCATCGCGGCGGCCGACTGCTGAAGATTGGCGGCGGCCTGCTCGGTGCGCGCGGACAGGTCCATCGAACCATCGGAGATCTCGGCGGTCGAGTGCACGATGCTCTCGGAGGCACCGCGCACGCGGTTGACGATCCCGCGCAGCGAAGCCTGCATGTCGGCCAGCGAGCCCATCAGGCGCGCTGCTTCGTCCTGCCCCCAGGGGCGCGGGTGCGTCGTGAGATCGCCGGCGGTCATGGCTTCCAGGTGCTTCTGCACCTCGCGCAGGCCGCCGTGGGTGACCAGGTAGAAGGAATAGAAGAGATAGGCCGCGGTGGCCAGCGAGAGCACCACGACGACAGCCACCCAGGCGCGCTGCGAAGCCATGCGAGCGCGGCGCTCCTCGAGCAGGACGTCGAGCTTGTCGAGTGACTTGCTCTGCGCGCTGCGCAGGCTGTCGATGACCGTCGCGCCGGCGGCCAGCTTGGCTTCATCGGCCTTCAGGCTGGTGGCGAGTTCGTGGAAGGCATGCAGCTCATGGCGAACAGACTCGTCGCGCAGTTCCGCCTTGAAGGCGGGCTGAAGCGAATAGACCTTGGGCATGCCCGCGGCCCAGCGTTCGTCGCTGTAGTCGCCCAGCGCCTCGGCGCGCACCATCTCGTGCGTCACATCCGCCGAGGCCGGCATGCCGCGCGCCACGGCACGGGCCCGGTCGCCGAGGCGGGAAGTGGCCTCGATGACGATGGGCAATGCGGCGGTCGCGCCGTCCATCAGGTAGTAGGAATCGAGGTCGGGGTCGAGCGTCAGGTTGGAGCCGTCAGCGGCCTGTGTCAGCAGGGCCAGCACGGCGTCGACCCGCTTCGAATATTCCGCGTAGGTCTTGCTCCAGTCGCCGGCGGCGGCCACCACGCTGGCCTCCTTGACGGCCGCGATCGCCTTGCCCGTATCGAGATCGGCACCGATCTGTGCGTCGATCTGTTCGACCTTCTTGAGCTGGGCGGCGAAGGCGTCGTTGGCTGCACTCAGCGCGGCGCTGTCGCCCCCCTTGAGTTGTGCGGCAGCGGCCACGGCGCGCTGTTCCTGCGCCAGCTTGACCAGCGGAAGCACCTCGCGGGCATAGGCCACGCCCTCGCGCTCCTTCTGCGTGAACGCGATCGCATCGGCCTTGTCGATGAAGTAGTTCCAGCCCAGCACGCCCACGGGTAGCGAGAGCATCGCCAGGATGATCAGTGCCTTGGACTGGAACTGGATGCGGCGAAACAGCTTCACGCCCGGCGCCCAGGCGCCATGGTGGCGGAAGAACTCGATCAAGCCGCCGGAGGTCTTGCGTTCAGCGGTTTGCGGCGTACTGACGGACTGGCTCATTGATTCCCCTGCGACGACGCGAACAGCGGCGCCGACCAGAAAAGATCCGCGATCACTTATTCGACATGGCCTCATTGTCGGCAAGCGACCACGAGACCTTGAGGAGAATTGAGCGGGAATGAGTCCTCATCTCCGGCGCCGAAGCTGGCGCCGGACCGGCAGGATTTCAACCCACGTGGCCGGGAATGGGCGCCAAGGTGCTGCGCACATCGCCACACTGGGCGCGGTGGCGCAGAGCATGGTCCATCAGCACCAGCGCCAGCATCGCTTCGGCGATCGGCGTGGCACGGATGCCCACGCAGGGGTCGTGGCGGCCGAAGGTCTCCACCGTGGCGGGCTGGCCGGCGAGGTCGATCGAGCGGCGCGGGCTGCGGATCGAACTGGTCGGCTTGATCGCGATGCTCACCGTGATGTCTTGCCCGGTGGAGATGCCGCCAAGCACGCCACCGGCGTTGTTGCTGGCAAAACCCTGCGGCGTCAGCTCGTCGCCATGGGTCGTACCGCGCTGCGCCACACAGGCGAAGCCGGCGCCGATCTCGACGCCCTTGACGGCGTTGATGCCCATCATCGCGTAGGCGATGTCGGCGTCGAGCTTGTCGAACAGCGGCTCGCCCAGGCCTACCGGCACCTGGCGGGCCACCACCGCGATGCGCGCGCCGCAGCTGTCGCCGGCCTTGCGCAGCTCGTCCATGTAGGCCTCCAGGCGCGCGATGTCGCTGGCATTGGCGGCGAAGAACGGGTTGTTCGGGATGTGCTGCTCGCCCTCGAACGGGATGTCGAGGTCACCGATCTGCGTCATGTAGCCCGAGAAGCTCGTGCCGTACTGCTGCGCGAGCCACTTTCGCGCCACGGCGCCGGCGCCGACCATCGGCGCAGTCAGCCGCGCCGAGGAGCGCCCGCCGCCGCGCGGGTCGCGCAGGCCGTACTTCTGTTGATAGGTGTAGTCGGCGTGCCCGGGCCGGAAGGTCTGGACGATGTTGCCGTAGTCCTTGCTGCGCTGGTCGGTGTTGCGGATCAGCAGGCAGATCGGCGTGCCGGTGGTCTTGCCTTCGTAGACGCCGGAAAGGATCTCCACCGCATCGGGCTCGTTGCGCTGCGTCACGTGCCGGCTGGTGCCCGGGCGGCGGCGGTCGAGCTCGGGCTGGATGTCGGCCTCCGACAGCGCCATGCCGGGCGGGCAGCCGTCGATGACACACCCGATGGCGGGCCCGTGCGACTCGCCGAAGTTGGTGACGCGGAAGAGTTCGCCGAAGGTGCTGCCAGCCATCCGGCGATTCTAGGTCGTCAGTTCGGTGTGGCGGGCTGGGCGCCCGGTTCCTCGACCGGCCAGTCGCGGATGTAGGCCTTGAGCATGCGGTTCTCGAAGTCCTGGCTGTCGACCACCGCCTTGGCCACGTCGTAGAAGGAGATCACGCCCATCAAGGTGCGCTGGTCCATCACCGGCATGTAGCGGGCGTGCCGCTCGAGCATCATGCGACGGACCTCGTCGATCTCGGTTTCGGGCGTGCAGGTCAGCGGGTGGTCGTCCATCACGCTGCGGATGGTGGAATTGCCCACGGTGCCGCCGTTCTTGACGACCGCCGCAATGACTTCGCGGAAGGTGAGCATGCCCACCAGTTCGCCGTGGTCCATCACGACGAGCGAGCCGATGTCGCGGTCGGCCATGGTCTTCAGGCCGACGGCCAGCGCTTCTTCCGGACTGGCCGTGAAGAGCGTGCCCCCCTTGACGCGCAGGATGTCGCTGACCTTCATGATCTTCTCCTCGTCGCAAGTCGCGGCCCAATATAGCCCACAATTCCGGGCGAAGACAGCCCAGTGGAGACCCCATGCCCGGAGCCGCGGATCCCGGATTCGACACCCTCGCGCTGCACGCCGGCGCCGCGCCCGACCCGGCCACCGGCGCGCGGGCGGTACCGATCCACCTGACGACGTCGTTTGTCTTCGAGTCCAGCGAGCATGCGGCCTCGCTGTTCAACCTGGAGCGCTCCGGCCACGTCTACAGCCGCATCTCCAACCCCACCAACGCGGTGCTGGAAGAGCGTGTGGCTGCGCTCGAGGGCGGCGTGGGCGCCATCGCCACGGCCAGCGGCCAGGCCGCGTTGCACCTGGCGGTGGCCACGCTGGCCGGCGCCGGCTCGCACATCGTGAGTTCGAGCGCGCTGTACGGCGGCTCGCACAACCTGTTGCACTACACGCTGGCGCGCTTCGGCATCGAGACGACATTCGTCAAGCCGGGCGACATCGACGGCTGGCGTGCGGCGATCCGGCCGAACACGAAGCTGCTGTTCGGCGAAACCCTGGGCAACCCGGGTCTGGACGTGCTGGACACCCCCACCGTGTCGGCACTGGCCCATGAGCACGGCCTGCCGCTGCTGGTGGACTCCACCTTCACCACGCCCTGGCTGATGAAGCCCTTCGACCATGGCGCCGACCTCGTCTTCCATTCAGCCACCAAGTTCCTCTCCGGCCACGGCACGGTGATCGGTGGCGTGCTGGTGGACAGCGGCCAGTTCGACTGGGACCGCTCCGGCCGCTTCCCCGAGTTGAGCCAGGGCTACGGCGGCTTCCACGGCATGGTGTTCAGCGAAGAAAGTACCGTCGGTGCCTTCCTGCTGCGCGCCCGCCGCGAAGGCCTGCGAGACTTCGGCGCCTGCATGAGCCCGCACACCGCCTGGCTGATCCTGCAGGGCATCGAGACGCTGCCGCTGCGCATGGCGCGGCACGTCGAGAACACGCGCAAGGTGGTGGCCTTTCTCGCCGCGCATCCGATGGTGTCTTCGGTCGGCTATCCCGAGCTCGAAGGCCACCCGAGCCACGCGCTGGCGAAGAAGCTGCTGCCGCGCGGCTGCGGCTCGGTGTTCAGCTTCGACATCAAGGGCTCGCGCGCGCAAGGCAAGGCCTTCATCGAATCGCTCAAGCTCTTCTCGCACCTGGCCAATGTCGGCGACTGCCGCTCGCTCGTCATCCACCCGGCGTCGACCACGCACTTCCGCATGGACGACGCAGCGCTTGCGCAGGCCGGGATCGGGCCGGGCACGATCCGCCTGTCGATCGGCCTGGAAGACGCGGACGACCTCATCGACGACCTGAAGCGCGCGCTGAAGGCCGCCGAGAAGGCGGTGGCCTGATGGAACTCATCGTCGACAGCCGCAAGGCCTACGCCTATACCGGCGGCAAACCCTTCGACCCCACCTTGCCCTGCATCGTGTTCGTGCACGGCGCGCTGCACGACCACAGCGTGTGGAACCTGCTGGCGCGCTGGTTCGCGCACCATGGTCATGCGGTGCTCGCCGTGGACCAGCCGGCACACGGCCGCAGCGACGGCCCGCCGCTGGCGAGCGTCGAGGCCTTGGCCGACTGGACGCTGGCCCTGCTCGATGCCGCCGGCGTGGCACGGGCCGACTTCGTCGGCCACAGCATGGGCTCGCTGGTCGGTCTCGAGGCCGCCGCCCGCGCGCCGCTACGTGTGAACCATCTGGTGATGGTGGCCACCGCCTACCCGATGAAGGTGTCGGACGCACTGCTCACCACCGCACGCGAGCAGCCGCTGCGGGCGATCGACATGGTCAACGTGTTCTCGCACTCCAGCATCGCCAGCAAGCCGTCGTTTCCCGGGCCGGGCATGTGGCTGCACGGCAGCAACCGGGCCCTGATGCGGCGCATGCTCGCCGGTGCGCCCGGACTGGACGGCAGCAACCTCTTCGAACACGACTTCCGCGTCTGTGACCGCTACGCCAACGGACTGCAGGCCGCCGCGAAGGTGCGATGCCCGGTGACGCTCGTTCTCGGCGAACGCGATCAGATGACGACGCCGAAGCACACCCGCGACATCGCCCAGGCGCTTCGTGCGCACACCGTCACACTGCCCGCCGGGCATACCCTGATGACCGAGGCGCCGGACGGGGTGTTGAATGCCTTGCGTGAGGCCCTGGCCCGCCCCGTGGAGCATTCATGAACACTGCCGCCGCCGATCCCAAGGCGATGAAGACCTTCGCCGAGTTCTACCCCTTCTACCTCAGCGAGCACAGCAACCGCACCTGCCGGCGGCTGCACTTCGTCGGCTCGACGCTGGCCCTCGTCTGCCTGGCCATGCTGCTGGCCACCGGCCGGCCGCAGTACCTGCTCTACGGCCTGCTGTGCGGCTACGGCTGCGCCTGGATCGGCCACTTCGGCTTCGAGAAGAACAAGCCGGCCTCCTTCAAGCGGCCGCTGTTCAGCTTCATGGGCGACTGGGTGATGTACAAGGACATCTGGACCGGCCGCATCCCCTTCTGAGGCCAGCGCACTCCGGATGGCATCCTCGCCGACGCCCATGCCCGAACCGCACGACATTCCCGCCAGCACGCTCGAACGGCTCGTCGACGTCGTCGCCCTGCCGATCGGGCGCTGGGATGAGCAGGCCCGGCTGGTGTTCTGCAACCCGCCTTACCTGCTGTGGTCGGGCCGCACGCGCGACGAGCTGATCGGCCAGACACTGGCCCAGTTGTACGGCGATGAGGCCTGGGAACGCGCCCGCCCTGCGTTCGAGCGCGCGTTCCGCGGCGCCACCACCAGCTACGAGCGCTTGTTGCGTCACGGCACGCTGGCCGGCCGCTGGGCACGCGTGCAGGTGTTCCCCGACGCCGATGCAGGCGGTCAGGTGCATTCGGTGTTCACCATCGCCACCGACATCCACGAAGACGTGACCGCGCGCGAGGCGCTGATCGCCGCGCGCGTGCGGCTGGACCGCTTCACCGAGAACATCCCGAACCCGCTGACCTACGTCGACCGCGACTTCGTGCTGCGCTTCGTCAACAAGGCCTATTGCGAGATGGTGGGCAAGCCGGCCGACCAGCTGCTGGGCCGCCACATCGGCGCGGTGCGCGGCCAGCGCCGCTGGGCCGAGCACGAACCGCACTTCCGCCGCGCGCTCGAAGGCAAGACGGTGCAGTACACGCGCCTCGTCGATGGCCTGGCCAACAACCTGGCCGGCGGCCCGCGCTGGCTGCGCACCAGCTACGTGCCCGACTTCGACGCCGCGGGCCAGGTGGTGGGCCTGTATACCGTGACCATCGACGTTCACGACCTCACGGTCGCGCAGGAGCAACTGCGCCGCAGCGTCGAGCGCGACGTGCTCACCGACGTGCTCAGCCGCCGCACGATGATGGATCGCATCGAGGCGGCGCTGGTCACCGCGGCGCACGACCCGGTGGCGCTGTTCTTCGTCGACCTCGACGGCTTCAAGTCGGTGAACGACCGGCTCGGCCACCGCGAGGGCGATGCCTTGTTGATCAAGGTGGCGCAGGCGCTGCAGTCCAGCGTGCGCGCAGACGATGCCGTCGGCCGCTTCGGAGGCGACGAGTTCCTCGTGCTCGCCTCCGTGCGCGGCCAGGCCGGCGCCCGTGCCCTGGCGCTGCACATGCTCGAGGCGGTGCGCCGCGTCAGCGCCGGCGTGCCCGGTGGCGGGGTCAGCGCGAGCATCGGCTATGCGATCGCGCCCGCCGACGCACAGCATCCACTGAAGCTGCTGCAATGCGCCGACGATGCGATGTACGCGGCCAAGCGGCTCGGCAAGGATCGTGTGCAGCACGGTTCGGTGCGCAGCAGCGCACCCAGCGACCCGGCCACGCACTGAACTGCGCCTTCAGCCCTGCAGCAGATCTGCCAGCGTGAGGCGGTCGAAGCCGATGCGCTCGCGGAAGCCGCGCATCGACGGCAGCGGCTCGAGCAGCATCTGCGCGAGCATCGGCGCGGCCGGTGTCGCCACCGGGTCGCACAGCAGCACGTAACGCGCGGCGCCCGCCTCGTCCAGCCGGGCCAGCCAGTCGAGTTCGACCAGCGCGTCGACGATGGGCTCGGCCTGCAGCGGGTCGACGCGCAGCCTCTCGGACAGTTCCACCAGGCTCAGGCCCCGCTCCTCGCCGCGCCGGGCACGGTCGAGTTCGGCCAGCAGCGCAACGGCCAGCGAAAATCGCGAGCCCGGGCCATCGGGCCAGCGTGTCACCCGCATCAGCAGGCTGGGCGTGTAGGCCGCGATCACTGCGCCGAGCAGAATGATGACCCAGCCGAGGTAGATCCAGACCAGGAAGATCGGCAGCGTCGCGAAGGCGCCATAGACCATCGCGAAGGTGGGAACCTGCGCGATATACCAGGCCAGGCCCTTCTTTGCGACCTCGAATCCCACCGAGACGAACAGCCCGCCGGCCACCGCGTGGCGCCAGCGCACGTGCGTGTTCGGCACGTAGTGGAACAGCGCCGCCATGCCGGCGGCCAGCAGCACGAACTCGATGGTGTTGAGCAGCAGGCTCACGCCGCCGGGCAGGTCCGACACGATGCCGCGCGAGGCGGAGATCACGTAGGACGTCAGGCTCAGGCTGACGCCCAGCACCAGCGGGCCGAGCGTGGCGGCCGCCCAGTAGACGAGCACGCGCTGCGCGATCGGCCGCGGCGTGCGCACGCGCCAGATGGCGTTGAGCGTGCGGTCGATGGTCAGCATCAGCGCGAGCGCCGCCAGCAGCAGGAACACCAGGCCTACGGTGCCCAGGCGGTTGGCCTTGGAGGCGAATTGCGTCAGCGCACCCAGCACCGGCTTGGCGATGCTGTCGGGCACCAGGCTCTGCAGGAAGTACTTCTGCAGCGAGTCCTGGAAGGACGAGAACATCGGGAAGGCCGCGAACACTGCCAGCATCACCGTGACCAGCGGCACCAGCGAGATCAGGGTGGTGAAGGTCAGGCTGCCGGCGGTCAGGCCGAGGTGGTCTTCGCGGAAGCGCTGGCGCAGCGTGCGCAGCGTGTCCAGCCAGGGCCAGTGCTGCAGCGTCGTCAGCAACAGCGCGACCCGTTCCCGCCAGCCCTCCTCGAAGCGTGCCCTCAGGTGAGACGGAAGATTCATTGCTGGCATCATAGCCAGCGATGCATCTGCAACCCTCCCCTATCGTCGCCTGGACGCAGCGCGCTGCCGTGGCCAGCCTGCTCGGCCTGATCCTGCTCGGCCTGGCCTGGGAGCTGTGGCTGGCGCCCACCGGCAACCGCACGCTGGCTCTGAAGGTGCTTCCGCTGACGCTGCCGCTGGCCGGGCTGCTCAAGCGCCGGCTCTACACCTACCGCTGGGTCAGCCTGGTGGTGTGGCTGTACTTCATCGAGGGCGTGGTGCGGGCGGTCGGCGACCGCGGCCTGTCGGCGCAACTGGCGATGATCGAAATCCTGCTGTGCCTGAGCTTGTTCGCGGCCTGCGCGGCGCACGTGCACGTGCGCTTGCGCCGTTCGCCCGAGGGCGCTGCATGAGCCTGGAGGCCACGCTGCGCGGCATCGTCGGCTCGGCCCACGTGCTGCAGGGTGGCGACCTCGCCGCCTACGAGATCGACTGGCGCAAGCGTTACCACGGCCGCGCCCGGCTGGTGGTGCGGCCCGCATCGACGACAGAGGTGGCCGCGGTGGTGCGCGCCTGTGCCGTCGCGGGCGCAGCGATCGTGCCGCAAGGCGGCAACACCGGCCTGGTGGGCGCATCGGTGCCCGACGGCAGCGGCACGCAGGTGCTGATGCACATGGGCCGCCTGAATCGCATCCGCGCCATCGACGGCGCCAACTTGACGATGACCGTGGAAGCCGGCTGCCTGCTGCAAGCCGTGCAGGAGGCGGCCGCCGCGCAGGGATGGCTGTTTCCGCTGAGTCTGGCCGCCGAAGGCAGCTGCACCATCGGCGGCAACCTGGCCACCAACGCCGGCGGCACGCAGGTCGTGCGCTATGGCAATGCGCGTGATCTGTGCCTCGGCCTCGAGGTCGTGACCGCCGAGGGCGAAGTGTGGGACGGCCTGTCGGGCCTGCGCAAGGACAACACAGGCTATGACCTGCGCGACCTGTTCATCGGCAGCGAAGGCACGCTGGGCCTGATCACCGCCGCCACGCTGAAGCTTTACCCGCTGCCCGCCGCGGTCACCACCGCCCTCGCCTCGCTCGACTGGCTCGACTCGGCCGTCGAGTTCCTCGGCCTGGCGCAGGCGCGGCTCGGTGCTTCGCTGACCGGCTTCGAGGTCATGAACCGCTTCTCGCTGGATCTGGTGCGCCGGCACTTCCCGCAACTCGCGCAGCCGCTGCCGGGCGCCGGCTGGACGGTGCTGCTGGAGCAGTCCGACAATGAGGGCGAAGCGCAGGC
>ENA-UOWO01000762-UOWO01000762.1-activated-sludge-metagenome-genome-assembly--contig:-NODE-762-length-44961-cov-11.420501_pt1 | contig 44961 bp, 47 predicted proteins | sample MGYA00238148_ERZ761564 | MGnify/ENA primary metagenome ERZ761564 (study PRJEB28885, sample SAMN05720194) | activated sludge metagenome | isolation source: Anaerobic digester | place: USA... | reverse complement strand
CCAAGAAAACTTTGCCAAATTTACTGAAGCCCACGATTTGGCTATGCAGGGAAAACGTGAGGAGGCCAACAAAATAAGACAAGAATTGGGCTTAAGGGTCGGTGAGCAAAAAGCTGGGTCTAGCTATGGTCAAGGTAAGGGGCAGGGTTATGGGCGTTATTCAAGATAATTATTAATAAAACAAACCCGGCTTGGAATTTCAAGCCGGAGTTTGTTGCTTTTTATTTTTGGAGACGGTAATATTTTATATATGCACAACCTTGCACAGTTATCAGACGAACAATTGGTTGAATATATCATCAAAGAAAATCAGGAATTATTTTCAGAAATAGTTTTGAGATATCAGGAAAAGTTGTTTCGATATGCAAATTTTTTATCCAAAGACCGTGACAAGGCCGCTGATATTGTCCAGAATTCTTTCATTAAAGCTTTTATAAACCTGAAGAGTTTTAAAACAGAGATGAAGTTTTCGACCTGGATTTATAGAATTGTACACAATGAGGCGATCAATGAGATTAAAAAAAATAAGAAAGAGATTGAAATACCGGAGGGCCTTGATATTAGGGGTGAAGGTGACATGGAACTTGATTTTGATCGGCAGGAGATGATTAAAAAGGTGAGAAGTTGTCTGGAAGAAATACCTATTTTGTATAGTGAACCATTATCCTTATATTTTTTGGAGGAAAAATCCTACAATGAAATAGCCGACATTTTGAGGCTCTCGCTGGGGACAGTCGGAACCAGGATCAATCGAGCTAAAATTTTTATGAAAAAAATATGTCAAACAAAGAAATAGATTTAAAAGAAAAAATAATGGAGAGAATTAAATCCGGAGAAATAAAAATGAAGCCAAGGTGGTATTTTGTTTTTGGTTCCCTAGCTTCAGTCGCTGGTTTGGTTAGTCTTTTGGTAGTAACTATTTTTTTATTCAATTTTGCCATTTTTTCTTTGAGGACCAATGGCTATATGCGCGGCTATAAATATAATCAAATTATAGCCAGTTTCCCCTGGTGGGCGCTTGTCTTGGCTGTTTTGGGAGTACTTTTAGGTGTGACGCTACTCAAGAAATATGATTTTTCCTACAAAAAAAATTTTTTAACAATCGTGTTCGGCCTAATAACCTCACTTTTAGTCGCTAGTTTATTGATTGATTTTTTGGGTGTCAATGATGTTTTTGTCAGAAAGGGTATGATGAAAAAAATGTATAAAAGATATGACGGCCGGTGCGGAGCTATGATGATTAAAAATGAAGCTGGGTCAAAAATGCGAGCCAACACAATGCGTGTTCTGAAAGATCAGTTTATACTAGAAATTTCCTAAGGAGTGCTTATCGAAGTTGGTTTAAAAAATATTTCCACAATGAGGTGTTTTTTTGTATCGGTTTTTTATTTGACTTATTTTAGTTATGGGTGTATATTCATAATAGGGATAGTGGATAAAGGTCGGACTATCTGCTAAAATTAATATATAAAATTTAAATATATGCCTAGATTAAATAGAACCGGTCCAGCTGGACAGGGCCCAATGACCGGACGAGGATTAGGTCCTTGTGGCGGTGGAATGAGAATGGGTTATGGTTGTCGAGGTGGTTATGGCTATGGCCGAAGATTTATTTCTCCTAAAAACGAATTAGCTGCTTTAGAGGAAGAAGAACAAATGATGGTTGAAGAATTATCTGCCGTCCGCGATGAAATAGCCGCCCTGAAAGGTCAAAAAAAATAAAAGAAGGCGTGAGAACCGACCTCCTGATTGAAGCAGGGGGTCGGACGACCTTCTTTTAAGATTAATTTATCATAAAATATATAAACTATCAATATTATGTCTAGACCCAGACTTTGTCGAAAAGTCAATTTTAATCCCAATATAACTTATTTTAAACCTCAAGGCGTACCCATGAGCGAGCTTGAAATTGTGGAATTGACTACCGAAGAAATGGAAGCTTATCGTTTACGTCACATTAATGATTTAGAACAAAAAGAAGCGGCTAAAAAAATGCACACTTCACAGAGTACCTATCAAAGAATTTTATATTCCGCTTACAAAAAAATTGCCGAAGCCTTGATCAATGGTAAGGCAATTAGTATTATTAAAAAGTAATTTATTATTAATTAACATAAATTTATGGAAACAACAAATTCAAACACACATGTAGAAATAATCGCTATGCCGCGTATTGGCGACAAAGCCCCCGCTTTTAAAGCCGTTACGACCCAGGGAGAAATAGATTTTCCCAAGCAATATGAAGGCAGTTGGATAATACTTTTCAGCCATCCGGCTGATTTTACTCCGGTTTGTACTTCAGAGTTCATGACTTTTGCTAGTATGGAAGAAAAATTTAACGCGGCTAATTGCCAGCTAGTCGGTCTTTCTGTTGATGGCTTGTATAGCCACATTGCCTGGCTTAGAACCATTAAAGAAAAGATTGAGTACAAGGGTATGAAGAATATTGAAGTAAAATTTCCTTTGATTGAAGACATTACTATGGAGGTGGCTAAAAAATATGGCATGATTCAACCTGGGGAGAGTAACACGAAGGCGGTTCGGGCAGTATTTTTTATTGACCCCAAGGGAATTATCCGAGCCATAATCTATTACCCTTTAAGTTTAGGCAGAAATTTTGATGAACTTTATCGGGCGTTGATAGCCATGCAAGTAGCGGATAAATTTTCCGTCGCTTTACCAGCTGATTGGCGGCCAGGTGATGATGTTATTGTGCCTACGGCTGGTTCTTGCGGTGTGGCCAAAGATCGCATGGAGAGCAAAGAAGAGATGCATTGCTATGATTGGTTTTTTTGTACTAAGCCGATTAGTAAAGAGGAGATAAATAAAGAAATTATTACAAAAAATAATTAAATGAAACAAGATGGAATAAAAAATTATTTGTTAGTTTTTTCGGGTAAGGGTGGAGTTGGCAAATCAACCGTAGCTGTAAAATTAGCCATTGTTTTGGCTAAGAAAGGATTGAAAGTCGGTTTGCTTGATGCTGATATACACGGACCGAATTTAGCTTTAATGCTTGGGGTGCAGGACAAGGAGATTTTTTCTTATGATGAAAATCGTATTTTACCAATAGAAATAAATAAAAATTTATTTCTAATCTCGGTTGCTTATTTTATACCAAATTTAGATACCCCAATTATTTGGCGCGGTCCAGCCAAAATGAAGATGATTGAAAGATTTGTTAAGGATGTAGAATGGGGGAATTTGGACTGGTTGATAATTGATTCTCCACCAGGAACTGGCGATGAACCACTTTCAGTTGCTCAATTATTGCCCAAAGCCGGAGCAATTATAGTCACCACACCGCAGGAGGTCTCTTTATTAGATTCTAAAAAAGCGATAAATTTTGCTAAAAAACTAAACTTAAATATTTATGGTTTAATTGAAAATATGAGTGGCCTGGAGTGTCCACATTGCGGTAAAATTATAAATCTTTTTAAAAATGGTAGTGTGGCTAAGATTGCCAAACAGTATAAAATACCATTTTTGGGTGCTATTCCTATTGATCCAGAGATTGTTATTTCTGGCGATAGCGGCAAACCATTGGCAGTGGATAGTAATTCAAAGACAACTAAAGTATTTTTATCAATTGCTAATAAAATATTGACCAAAAAATAAAAATATGAAAATTAAAATATTATTATCCATTTTTTTATTTGTTCTTTTATTACCAGCGACATTATTTGCTCAAGATAATTTGGAACAAAAAGACGAGGAAATCTTTAAGGCCCAAGTGATTGAAATAATGGAACAAAGAGACTCTGTTCGTGAAGATGGTTCAAATGTAATTCAGCAGAAATTAAAACTTCAAGGTCTTGAGGGGGACTGGGAAGACAAGGAAATAATTTTTGATGGTACTGAGTTTGATGTTTTATCAGCTGGTGAATATGCGGTTGGTGACAAGGTTTTGGTTAATTATAGTCTTGACTCAGAGGGAGAAGATAATTTTTATGTAATTGGTTACTCTCGCATCAAGCCTATTTTTTGGCTGGTATTTTTGTTTGCTTTAATTGTTATAGCCATTGGTCGTCTTAAGGGTTTTAGAGCGTTAATTGTTTTACTGCTAACTTTTTTAATCATTTTAAAGTTTATCATCCCCAAAATATTAGCTGGTAGTGATCCACTTTTAATTAGTATTATCGGTTCGTTTTTTATTTTAATATTGGCCGTTTATGTTACTGAAGGTTTTAAAAAAACTTCAACCATTGCTATTTTTTCTATTTTAATTTCTCTGATAGTTACTGGACTGTTATCTGTCTGGTTTTCGTCTATTACAAAATTGACTGGTTTTGCCAGCGAGGAAGTAATGTATTTAATTGGGATAGGGGGTGGCAACATAAATATTAAAGGTCTATTGCTGGCTGGTATTATTATAGGTGCCCTAGGTGTTTTGGATGATGTAATTATTTCCCAAGTGATGTTAGTAAAAGAATTAAAAATATCAAATCCTAAGCTAACTAACGGTCAAATATATAGTCAGGCCATGAGAGTGGGCGTTTCTCATTTAAGCTCTATGGTTAACACATTGTTTTTAGCTTATGCTGGCGCCTCTTTGCCTTTGCTTATTTTGTTTAGCGTTAAACAACCGCCGTTTTTGACTTTCAATCAGGTCATAGAAAATGAAATGATCGCCACAGAAATTGTCAGAACGATTACTGGTAGTATTGGTTTAGTTTTAGCAGTGCCAATTGCTACTTTTTTAGCCGTAAGAATGATTAAAAATAATAATTAATTTTAATAATATGAAAGTATTAAAATTTGGCGCTGTGTGGTGTGCGGGTTGTCTAGTTATGAAACCCCGATGGCAGGAAATTGAACAAGAAAACCCTTGGCTTAAAACAGAGTATTATGATTTTGATGTTGATAAAGAAGCGGTGGAAAAATATAAAATCAACAAGATCTTGCCTACTTTTATTTTTCTAGACAACCAAGATAATGAGTTTTTGCGTCTAAGTGGAGAGATAGATAAGAAAAAAATTATAGAGATCCTTGAGCAAAATCGTACCGAATAAAATGAATTTAAATTTTTTTATCTCAATTTTAGTTTTATCCTGTCTGTCTTTCATCACTACTTATTTGGGAGTTTGGTTGGCTTATTTGTTTAAAAAAAATAGAAAAGTTATGGCTTTAGGTATGGGATTTTCGGCTGGTATAATGATTATGCTTTCGTGTTTTGAACTGATTCCTGAAGCGGCCAGTCAAACTGGTTTGCCGCTGGTTATGACCGGTGTTTTAGCAGGAGTATTTTTAATTTATATTTTAAATTTGATTTTACCACACACTCATTTTTGTCAGGAAAAAGGACGGGTAAGTTTTAAATTAAAGACGGCTTATTTGATAGCTTTTGGTTTAGTATTACATGATTTTCCCGAGGGTTTTGCTTTAGCTTCCAGTTATATGCATTCAGCTCAATCAGGAATTTTGGTGGCCATTTCCATTGCTTTACATAATTTACCGGAAGAGTTTGCTTTAGCTGTGCCTTTGGTCAAAACTGAAAAGAAAAAAGTTTTGCACAAAATGGCCTTTATTTCAGCTTTAGCTGAACCGTTAGGCGCGGTAGCCGGTTTTCTGATTGTGGTAACCTTTTTAAGATTTAATCATTTTTTGTTGGCTTTTGCCGCTGGAGCCATGATTTTTATATCTTTGCACGAACTTTTTCCAGCAGGCAAAAAATGTCAAAATAATCAGTGGTTTATTCCGGGCTTTATTACTAGTGTAATAATATTTTTTATCTTAAAATATTTTATTATCTAATAACATGAAAAAATTTTTATTATTTTTAATTTTATTTTTTTCCTATTTTTTACCATTAAGCGGAGTAAAAGCACAAGCACAAAACAAGCTTAATATTTATTTTTTTTGGCAACAAGGTTGTCCTCATTGCGCCAGCGAAAGACCATTTTTAGAAAATTTAGTTAAACAAAATTCGGCCGTTAAATTACAGGCTTTTGATATTAGTTCGAATAAAGATAGTTTGGATCTTTTAATTGATATTGGTAAAAAATTAGATATTAATATTTCTGGCGTACCTTTTACTTTAATTGGAGAAAATTATTTTATTGGTTGGTATGATGAACAGACTACTGGTGTTGCTATCCAACAGGCAGTTGATTTGGCGTTGAATAGTTCTTGTCGGGATGTAATTAAAGAGATTCAAAGCCCTGAGAATACCACTAATCAGATTGATAGTAATTTAAGTGAAGAAAACTGTGAACAAGAAGAAAATGTTAGTCGCGTGCCACAAAAAATTAATGTTCCATTGATTGGAGAAATTGAAACCAAAAATTTTTCTTTACCTTTATTAACAATTATTTTGGGTGCTTTGGACGGATTTAATCCTTGCGCTATGTGGACATTGCTGTTTTTGATCTCTTTACTTTTGGGAATGAAAGATAGAAAAAGAATGTGGATATTGGGAATGGCTTTTATTGTTGCTTCGGCTTCAGTGTATTTTATTTTCATGTCTGCTTGGCTAAATTTAATACTGTTTATTGGTTTGGTTTTTTGGGTAAGGGCGATCATTGGCTTAATAGCTTTGATTGGCGGAGGATATAATTTGAAAGAGTACTTTACAAGTCCCATAGTCGGTTGCAAAGTGACTGGATCGGAAAAAAGGCAAAAAGTTTTTGAAAAGCTAAAAAACATTACTCAGCAGAAAAGCTTTTATTTAGCTTTGGGCGGCATTATTCTTTTGGCTTTTGCGGTTAATTTAGTAGAGTTGATTTGTTCGGCTGGCCTGCCAGCGGTTTATGCGCAAGTATTAGCTTTGAGTAATCTCGTTAAATGGCAGTATTATCTTTATATTTTCCTCTACATTTTTATTTTCATGCTGGATGATTTGTTTGTTTTCTTTGTGGCTATGACCACTTTAAAAATGACAGGTGTTACCACTAAATATTCTCGTTACTCAAAATTAATTGGTGGAATTTTGATGTTGATTATCGGTACATTGTTGATATTAAAACCCAGTTGGCTGATGTTTGGTTAAAGCTTGTGATTGTGATATAATAAAAATATATGAATAAAAATAAATTAAATTACATAGTAGATATTTTAATGGTGCTTTTTTCTTTGATTGTTGCCGTCAGCGGCTTGATAATTTTTTTCTTTTTGCCAGAGGGAGTCAGACAGGGTGGTTATCAGGAATTTATGGGAATTACAAAAAAGGTTTTTTGGGGTTGGCATAATTGGTCAGGAATAATTTTGATTTTACTGATTGTGTTACATTTTATTATTCATTGGAATTGGCTAGCTATCAATACTAAGAATTTATTTGAATCAAAAGATTAAATGTGAGCTGTTTTTATTAATGAAACAGGGAGTGTTTTTTATTAGTCAACTATGGGTTTGGATTTTATATTAGACTTGGAATTTTTTGTGCAACCTATCACCAAAAGTGATGGATTGTGTTTTTTTACGGTATAGGGCGTGTCTTTATGAATTTTAAAAATATATAAACAAAAAATAAAATATGAAAAAAAATATCATAAAACAAGTTGTTAAAGAAAAATATAAGGCCATAGCAAATAATAAATCATCTTGTGGTTGTGGATGTAATAGTTCAAAAAATATTGCAAAAAGTATTGGTTATTCTGAAAAAGAATTAAAAGTTGTGGGTGGAGCAAACCTTGGTTTGGGGTGTGGTAATCCATTGGCATATGGGAAGATAAAAGAAGGAGATATTGTTTTAGATTTAGGGTCTGGAGCAGGTATAGATGCAATTTTGGCGGCAAAAAAGGTTGGCGGCAAAGGGAAAGTTATCGGTGTGGATATGACTCGAGAAATGATAGTAAAAGCAAAAGCAAATGCAAAAAAACAAGGAATAAAAAATGTAGAATTTCTTTTGGGAGAAATAGAAAATTTGCCGCTTAAAGACAATTCGGTTGATACTATAATTACTAATTGTGTTATAAATTTAACCCCTGATAAAACCAAAACTTTTAGGGAAGCATATAGAGTTCTTAAACCAGGAGGAAAAGTTTATCTTTCTGATATTGTTTTATTAAAGGAACTTACAAAAGAGCAGAGAAATGATAAAGAATTAATATCGGGCTGTGTGGCTGGAGCTTTACTGAGAGACGATTATTTGCATAAAATAAAAGCTGTAGGATTTAAAGTACGGATTTTATATGAGAATAAAGAAATTAGTAAACAACAGTATAGTGGAATTCCACTTGAAAGTTTGATGGTAGAAATAACAAAATAGATAATAATATAAAATATAACGTTTTTGTTTTTGAGTATAATAAGTAAAACAGACTTTGTCTTGCTTTTTCATAACAAATGGTGTATGCTCTATTTACTTTAATTAATAACATATAAAATTATGGAAAACTTTAGAAGAGGCGGCGGAAAACGTTTTGGTGGCCAGAGAAGCGGATTTGGCAAACGAGATGATGGAAATCGCGGCGGTTTTGGCGGTGGCAGAGATCGTGGTCAAACCACCATGCACCAAGCAGTTTGTGATCAGTGTCATCAGCCGTGTGAGGTACCTTTTAGACCAACTGGTGATAAACCAGTCTATTGCAATGCTTGTTTTAGAAATAAAAGAGAAACTAGTGATGATAGAGGTGGAAATAGATTTGCAAATAAAAGTCGTGATAGCTATCAAACTACTGCTAGAACAGATTTTGTGAGCGCCGTTGGTGGTGGTAATAACAACGAAATAAAGAAGCAATTGGAAGCATTAAACGTAAAAATGGATCGCTTGATTAAGGTGGTTGAAGGTATGACAAAAAATAAACCCTTGGTTGTTGAAGAAAAAGTTAAAGAAGTGATAAAAGCTATTCCAGTTGTTAAAGCTAAAAAAGCAGTTAAAAAGATGAGTAAAAAATAATTTTTTCAAACAAAAAAGAACTTGTAAAAACAGGTCCTTTTTTGTTTGCGATTATGATAGATGTTTGGAAACCAGTTTGGTCATTTCAAACATATTGACCACAGCTTTGCCTCCGAAAACTTTTTTCAATTTTTCATCGGCAACAATATTACGTTTGTTACTTGGGTCTTGTAAGTTGTTCTTCTTGATATAGTCCCACAGTTTTTTGACGACTTCGGATCTTGGTAGAGGACCCTTGCCGACGACGGCTTCAAGTTCGGGACTTAGACTCAAAGGTTTCATAAAAGCGGAGTTTGCTTTTGGCATAGTTTTGTTTTATTTATAAATAAAATTTTAGTGTCTATGTATATTATACAGCATAATGTGAATTATGTAAAGCCACAGACGTTGATTATTTGCTAAGTTTGGTGGTATGTGAGAAAATTAAAATATATGCAAATATTTTTAAATATTTTTGATTTTATACTTCATATAGACACTCATCTGGGTGAAATAATTATTCATTATGGAACGCTGTCTTATATAATTTTATTTGCAATTATTTTTGTTGAAACAGGTTTAGTGATCATACCGTTTTTACCAGGAGACTCACTTCTTTTTGCAGCAGGAGCTTTTGCGGCAATTGGTTCCTTTAATATTGTTATTTTGTTTTTGTTGTTGTGGGGTGCTGCTTTTTTAGGTGATACAGTTAATTACTGGATAGGGCATTATTTTGGTCAGAAGTTGATTGATAATCCAAATGTCCCCATTAATCAAGCACATTTAGACAAAACTCATAAGTTTTATGCCAGATATGGTGGTAAGACAATTTTTCTGGCGCGTTTTATACCAATTGTTAGAACGTTTGCGCCGTTCGTGGCCGGCATAGGAAAAATGAATTACAAAAAATTTGTTTATTATAATGTCACTGGTGGGTTCGTGTGGGTTTTGATATTTACATGTTTGGGGTATTTTTTTGGTAACATTCCCAGTGTTAAGGAAAATTTTTCCATGGTAATTATTGCCATTATTGTGTTATCTGTTTTTCCAATAGTGATTGATTTTATTAAAACAAAATTAAAAAAATAAATATTTTAAATTATGAATAACTACGACTGGTACTCACAACTCATTAAGCCGACATGGTCGCCGCCAGCCTGGCTTTTCGGTCCAGTGTGGACGGTGTTGTATGTTTTAATTGCCGTGTCTTTTGGTAAGGTATTTTTAATGTTGTGGCAAAAACAAATTGTTTTCCTTGTAGCTTTGCCATTTATACTTAATTTGATGCTTAATTTTGCTTTTACACCGCTACAATTTGGGCTAAAGAATAATATTTTGGCAGCCGTGGATATTTTATTGGTGTTGGGCACATTAATTTGGGCGATGGTTGCTATCTATCCACATGCCCGTTGGATTACATATATTCAGATTCCATATTTATTGTGGGTAAGTTTTGCAACAATTTTACAGTTCACTGTGACTTATTTGAACAAATAAACAGGATTTTAAATAATTATTAACTAATTTAAATGTATGTTAAAAGAATTTAAACAATTTTTATTGCGAGGCAATGTTGTGGATTTAGCTGTTGGTGTTGTCATTGGGGCCGCTTTTGGAACGGTGGTTGCGGCGTTAGTATCTGATCTACTCACCCCATTAATTGCGGCTATTGCTAAAGTGCCGGATTTTTCCGGTTTTGCTTTTACCATTAATGGAAGCAAATTTATGTTGGGACATTTTATTAATGCTCTGGTGGCTTTTGTTTTGGTTGCGGCGGCAATTTTCTTTTTTGTGATTAAGCCGATGAATTTACTTGTTGCGCGTTCTAAAAAAGAGGCTCCCGTAGATCCAACCACTAAAAAATGTCCGGAGTGTTTAAGTGAAATTCCTATTGAGGCCAAACGTTGTTCACACTGCGCTCAAACTGTTATCTAAATTTTAGAATTAAAATTTTGAATGAAAAATCCGTCAATTGACGGATTTTTGTTTACAAAAAAATTAAAAAATTATTTTTCTTCATCATATTTTTCTAAATATGTGGTTAGCTGTCGATTGACTTTTAAAAAAGTGGCGCGTTTGGGAAATTCTTTTAGTTGTCTGGCACCAATATAGGTGGCAGTACTTCGAAGAGAGCCCATTAAGTCTTGAATAAAGTCGTGAATATCACCTTTGTGCGGAATAAGGGTGTAGCGGCCTTCGCTGGCCCGGTGAGCATCTTTTTGACCATAATATTCTGCCATGGCTTTATTAGATGAAGAACCAAAATATTCTTTAAATTTTTTACCATCTTTGATAATAGTTTCGCCAGCGCTTTGTTCAAAGCCAGAAAAGAGTGATCCACACATATTAAAATCTGCACCGCCGCAAAAAGCTTTGGCTATATCTGAAGGATATTGTTGTCCGCCATCGGCAATAATTCTGCCCACGCCTTGTTCATTAGCAATGCCATGAGCAGAATCCGCGCATTCAATAACTGCTGAAAGTTGCGGATAGCCTACGCCGGTCATTTTTCTGGTGGTACAAGCTGAACCAGGACCAATGCCAATTTTAACAATATCAGCTCCAGCCAAAATGATTTCTTCAGTGATTTCATTAGTCACCACATTGCCGGCAATAATTATGTGTTCTGGACACAGTTTTCTGATATTTTTTATAACTTCAAGAAAAGATTGTAAATAGCCATTGGGCACATCCAAACAAATGAAAGAAAACTTTTTAAGTAAACCATTTTTTTTCATTAATTTTAGCTGAGTAATATCTTTATCGCGGATGCCTAAAGTGTAACAAAGATAATCTGGATTATTAAAAGTTTTAAAAAATTTTTGATAATCTTTAACAGAATAATATTTATGAAAAGCAGTAATCATTTTGTATTGGGAAAAAATTTTGGCTATGGCAAAAGTGCCGCAAGTAGCCATATTAGCAGCCATAATGGGAATACCGGTCCAAACTTTGGGAGAATGATAAAAAACAAAAGAGCGTTCCAAAATAACGTCTTTTCTGGACTTAAGAGTACTCCTTTTGGGACGGAGCAGGACATCTTGATAATCTAATTTTATTTCATCCAATATTCTCATACTATTGGATTATACACCAAAATATACTTTTTAGGTAGAATAAATATACAATTGCGAGATTGATTTGTTTTCATTATTTTTGTGGTATAATAAATTTAAGATATTATTATGATTATTATTAAATAAAAAAAATATGAAAAAAACATTTGCTAATTTATTGAAAGCGATTGCCGGTGAATCAATGGCGCGTAATAAATATACTTATTTTGCTGAAATTGCGCAAAAAGAGGGTTTAATGTGGGTGGCTAAAGTTTTTGAAGAGACTGCGGATAACGAACGAGCGCATGCGCAAGAAGAGTTGGAAAAATTGACTGAAAAAACAGAAATGACCAATACTTATGACATTCATCCTTTGGGTTCTACTTTGGAAAATTTGAGAAATGCTGCGGCGGGTGAGACCTATGAATTTGGCACTATGTATCCAGAATTTAAAAAGGAAGCTTTAGAAGAAGGTGAAGAGGAAATTGCTACTTTGTTTCAAGAGATTAGTGAAGTAGAAGAAAAACACGCGGAAAGGTATATTCTTTTGGCTGATAAATTGGAGCAGGGTAGACTTTTTCAAAGTGAAGATGAAATTGAATGGAAATGCTTAAATTGTGGTTATATTCACAAAGGCAAAAGTGCACCAGGCAAGTGTCCATTGTGTCAGAAACCACAAGGCTATTATATGGGTTTAAAAATTGTCAGATAGTAGTAAATGTGGTATAATATAATTATTAATTTTTTTATGACCAGAGATAAATGGCTGGATACAATTTATAATTTAAAACAAAAATTTTCCGTTTTAGAAGAACGAGAAGAAGAATTACCGGATAATGTACCTGGTAGGCGTGAAGTGGTCGTTTTTAGTTTACCTAATTTGGGTAAAGTAAAATTAGAATGGACTAAAAAAGCCAAATTACAAGGTGAAAAAACTTTATATTCTGGTCGTGTGGGTTCTTTTGTTAAGGTTGATAAAGTTTATGATGAACAAGAGTTTGTCAGTTATCTAAAGGCTTATTTATGGAATACAATCAAAGATGATTGGCAGGAGGTAGAGATGGAAAAAACTTTTAGTTTTTAAATTTTAATTCATCATTAATCTATACATCCATGAGAAAAACACAAACAAAGGAAAAACAAAAAATTGATCAAATAACCAAAGAGGAAATTGTACGGTGGGGCATTGCTGCGGGAGTAACACAGACTGTCTATCTTGTTTTGGTAGTGTATTTGTTGCAGGTATCAAATGGTTTGGCACGTGAATCTCTAGGAGCGGTTAGTTTTGGTTTTATTTTATTTTTGTTATTTTTTGTCTTTAGTGCAGTGTTATCAGCGATTTTTGTTTTTGGTCGCCCAATATTTTTATTATTTGAAAAAAAGATTCAAGAAGCGGTTTTAACTCTTTTGACGACAACGTTAACCTTTTTGATAATTTTATCATTAGTGACCATTTTGTCTTTAGTGGTAAGCGGTATTTAAGTCATTAATTTCTGGCTTTATTTTTTAAGTCAGAAAAAATAAATATATGTTTTTTGGACTTTTATTAGTAGCATTGGGCGTAATTTTTTTGTTGCAGAATTTGCATATTTTGAGTGCTGCAACCTGGGGACTTATTTGGCCGGTTTTGGTGATAATTTTGGGTTTAAGTATGGTGTTAAAGAAAAATAAAAAGTGGATGGAGTAATTTTGCTTTACTTTTTTATAGAGTTACGCTAAATAAAATAATAAACGCGTTTTATTTTTTATTAGTTAAAAAAATATGCTTGAACAAAATCTTCAGTTTACACCTAAAAATATGATACCAAATCAAAAAGACACAGCGGTAAATGGGCTAACCCCTACTTTTTTTAATTCTCCACTTAAAAAATGGTCACAACTTTTTAAGGATTCCATTGCTTATACTTGGGCAAGAAAGTGGAGGTTTGTTTTTTTGGCTACCGTACCGTGTTTTCTAGCAACCTTACCATTGATATTAATTTTTTTTATTTATGCTGTGTTACGTTTTATATTTAAAGACGACGGTGGAGTTGTATTAAATATAGTTAATGTGATTTTAGGAATCGCTGGAATTTTATCTTTAATTAGTATTATTGTGTATGCTTTAAATTGGCCAAGGGCTTGCTATGTTTACACTATATTTAATTCCACCGCTAGCAAAGAAGAAACATTAAGAATGGGCAGAAAAAAAGTATGGGGACTTTTTTGGGTTGAATTACTAAAATCATTAGTTGTTTGGGGTGGTTTATTACTTTTAATAATCCCGGGCATTGTTTGGAGTATAAAATATGGTTTGGCACCCTATGCTTTTTTAATAGAAGGAAAACGTGGCGGTAAAGCCTTAAAAAGAAGCGCAGAATTATCAAAGGGTTATCGGTGGGCAATTTTTAAGCGCGTTATATTGTTTAGTGGTTTCCAACCCTTGATACAAATTATTTTTGCTCTGGCGTTTTTTCTGGTTAATGTATTTGGTGGATTAGGTACCGTCTTTACTATAATTTCCTTTGTGTTATATCTTGGCCTTTCTCTGTCTAATATGTTAATTTCTTTACTTTTTGGATCGTTCGGTGTGGTATATGACAGTGATATTTATCAAAATCTTTTATTAAATAAAGAAAATAAGACAGAGAATGAAGAAAAATATACAGGATGGCAGAAATTGTGGACGCTGGTGTTAATATTTTTAATCCCATTAATTTTATTGGTTGGGGTTTTGCCTTTTTTCTTAATCAAATCCGAAGCATTGAGCATGAATTCATTGGATTATTTAATGAAATTTTTACCTAATAATGAAATAGTTTCAAGTTTAAACCAAGTTCAAAATCAGACTGAACCAGATAATAGTCAGGTTCAACTAGAGGAAATTTTAAATTTATACAATAATTCATCTGATGAAACTAACATGGGTTCAGAAGATTTGAAAAAAATTTCAGATGTAGAAACAGCTCAGTCTATTCTTGAAATATATTTTAATACAAATGGAAGATACCCAATAGCCGAAAATAATGTTATTTTAGGTCAGGGAGAATACGCTGTGTTATGTAATGTGGGTTTTGTAAGTTTAAGTGATGTTTCAAAGTGTTATTCATCTTTTTTAAGTCTTGTATTTGAAAACTCACAACAAGACGATGGAGATTATACTTATCAAAGCTATGACGGTAAGACATATACTATTAATTTTATGATTGAGACGCCCAGTAATGGTTTTGAGGCGGGAGAATTGATAGCTACACCAAGCGGTATAAAAAACAAAACAGAGGATGAAAATTTAAATTTAGATTCTGATGGTGATGGCTTGACTGATATAGAGGAAGAAGAGTGGAGAACTGATCCTAATTACTCAGACTCTGATTATGATGGATACCTTGATGGTGAAGAGGTGCAAAATGGATATAATCCATTGGGGCCGGGAAAAATGGTGACTGATGAACTGTAAATAAAATTGTAATAATAATTTTAAATCCAAGCATTAATGTTGGATTAAAAAATGAGAATAAATATGATTACTTTATTTTGGATTATTTTTGCAGTACTGGTTTTGATTTTGGCATCATTGCGCCAAATTAACCAATATGAACGGGGTGTCATGTTTACTATGGGTCGTTATGCGGGCATGAAAAATCCGGGTTGGCGTATTGTGTGGCCAATTTTTCAGAGCATGAAAAAAGTAGATATTCGCGTCAAGGCCGTGGATGTGCCGGATCAGGAGGCCATAACCAAAGATAATATTTCGGTCAAGGTTAATGCAGTGATTTATTATAAAGTGGCTGACGCGGCTAAGGCAGTCATTGAAGTGGAAAATTTTTATTACGCAGTGTCGCAATTAGCCCAAACGACCATGAGAAACGCGGTGGGTGAAGTGGATTTGGATCAGCTTTTGTCAAATAGAGATGAGGTATCAAAAAGAATTCAGATGGTGGTTGACGCGGCTACAGATCCTTGGGGTGTTAAGGTTGATTCAGTGGAATTAAAAGATATTAATTTACCAGAAGACATGAAGCGGGTGATCGCCAAGCAAGCAGAAGCCGAAAGAGAAAGAAGAGCAGTTATTATTAAAGCCGAAGGTGAAGTAATTGCAGCGGATAATATGGCTAAAGCTGCGACCATTTTGGCCAGCTCGCAAGGTGCTTTACATCTTAGGACTTTGCAAACAATCAATGATGTTTCTTCGGATCAATCCAACACCATGATTTTTATGATTCCCATTGAGGTCTTAAGGGCTTTTGAAAAATATAGTCAAAAAAATTAAATATATGCCCAAAAAAAACAAAATAGCAATACAGGCCAAGGTGATGTTAATTTTAATTTTTATTTTAGTTAGTATTTTTTTCTTATTGGTTTCTTTGTTTTGTGTCACTTGTATGGTACAAAATAATAACCATAACAAATTAATAGGCAACTTGCCTTTAGTTGATAATAATAAAAACCAGGCATTAAAAATTGATACAGCTGTTGTGGATGATAATTATCGTCAAAAAACCATAGAGATAGTGAAAAAATATTTAACCCAAGATGCTAATTTAGCCACAAATGACTACACAGCCAAAATGAAAAATGTTAAAGAAACTGTGGATGCAATAATGGAGCTAACTTTGACTAGTGCCTATAAAGATGTACACTTAAGTTTGGTTTTAGCTTTGGATGATGCTCAAAGGGGCTATGAAGCTTATGCGACTGGTAAAAAAATAGAGGGGCAAAAGTTGTTACAACAGTCAGCAGAAAAAATGGATGAAGTTATGCAAGCCCATGCCTGGCTAAAGACGGAGTAAAAAATATGTTTTTATTAAAGAGGTTATCTCCTTTCTTGGTTGCTATATTGAATTTGGTATTTTTGGAAGCTATTTTAAAATGGCCATCTTTATTTTTTGTATTAGCTTGTTTAGTATTATTTTTAAATTTATTTTTTGTTGGTTTTTTGGCTGTAAAAAATTTGGGTTTTAAGGCCACTGGTCGTTTCTGGTTAACATATTTTATGTTGACAGTGTCTGTAAGTGCCAGCTTTTTATTTATTGATAATGTTATATTAAGACAAGTATTGATTGTGATCTATGTTTTAGTGATTGCCGCATATCAGGAGTTTTTATTTAATTTTTTGTATCGTCCAGAAAAATATAAGGTTTATAGTTTAGAAAATTTAAATAATGTAATTAATTTGTTGACTGTTTTTTTGGCCAATTTGTCAATTTTTGCTTTGATTGTTTTTATGGACATGGTTTTTTGGTTGAGTTTATTAATTGAAATAGGATTGATAAGTTGTTCTTTAATCTTGCTATTTTATGCCAATAAGTTGGAACTTAAGGGAAACGGGTGGTTATTAGTGACAACTGGATTGATAGTAACGGAATTTTTTACAATTTTTACTTGGTTACCTTTTAATTTTTTTATTAAAGCCGTTTTGATCAGTGCACTTTATTATTTATTATCTGGTGTGGCCAAACTCATTGTTAATCAGCAGTTGTATAAGAAAAACTTTTTGGTTTTTTTAAGTGTGGCTGTGGTGGTTTGGGTGGCATTATTTGCCACTAGCCGATGGATTTAATTTTTTAATAATAAAACAAAATATATGTCAGCAAAAGATTTTAAAACAAAGTATCTTGATAAGAATCAAATTAATGATACACAGGAACACAAAACACAATTACACACCGATGATTTGCAAGAGCTTTATCAAGACGGTTTGGCTGAGTTTAAAAAACCCATGGCACACAGTCGTGTGTGGGTGATTAGTTTGACAGCCAGTGTGATTTTTGGTTTTTTGGCCGGTATTGTGGGAGTAATTTTTTTCTTTTCCGGTTCACTCTCGGTTTTAAAAATAAGCCCAGAAGATCTTTTTCCAATGCAACAATTAAAAGTTGAACGCACAGAACAGGTGAATGTTTTGGAGGATGAAAGGATAAGTAAGGTTAGAAACGGCACGCTAAGAGCCGTGGTTGGTATTTTTAATCGCAAAAAAATAAGTGATAATTTATTGGATAATGTTTATTTAGCGAATGAAAGTAAGGGCAATGGTTTTGTTTTAACCGCTGACGGCTGGATTATTAGTACCGATCAAGTTGTTGCTGACGCTGGTGATTTGGTGGCTATTACGAACGATGGACAGGTTTTAACTATCGAAAAAATTATTAACGATGATTATTCAAATATGGTTTTTTTGAAGGTTCAGGGCAATAACTTGATAACTTTACCCTTAGCCAATGAGGCAATAGTTGGTGAGAAAATACTAGTTTTTAATGGCTTTAATTTTAATCAAAGTAAAACCGCTTTGGTGCGTTTGGCGCAGAATAATTGGGAACCGGAAAATACAACCCAAGATTTAATTAAAAATACTAGCCAACTAAATCGTTATTTAGTGTTAGATAAAGATTTAGACAATTCTTTTGTTGGTAGTCCTTTAATTAATATGGCTGGCGAAGTGGTGGGATTGTTGTACAAACAGAGTTCAGTTTTAAAAGGCATATCGGCTGCTGATTTTAAGTCGGCTATAAATCAAGTTTTGGGTGGTGCACAGACAGTTGAACGGGTAACTTTGGGTGCTAAATATTTGAATTTAGGTCGTGCGGTGGGCACCAGTTTAAAGATTAAGACCAATGGTAAATCGGAACCATTGAGCAAAGGAGCTCTAGTTATGGAAGTTATTAAAGATTCACCAGCTAGTCTGGCAAAGCTTTTAGTTAATGATGTGATTGTCAAAATCGGAGAGAATGAAATAAATAGTGATAATGATCTGGCAATTTTACTACAGAATTATAAAAAGGGTGAAAGTGTCAATTTGGTCGTTTTACGGCCGGAACAAGACAAAGAAATGATATTGACAGTTAATTTTTAGTTTAAACTAGTTTAAAATAGAGTAGATGTTAAAAATAATTATTCAAAAAATTCATTTATTTTTTATTCCACACCAAAAGAATGGTTATAAACCGCACGCTTTACGTCATCAGACTTTGTGGTTATATTCATTTTTATTATTAGCCGCCAAAGCTGGTGTATTGTTGGTTATGTTTTTTGTCTATCCGTCGCCGGCTGAGTTTTCTACTATTACGGCTAATCGTATTGTGGAATTGACTAATAAGGCACGAGTTGAATATAATTTACCAGTTCTAAAAATGAGTGATGTTTTAAATCAGGCGGCCCAAAAAAAAGCCCAGGACATGATTTTAAATGATTATTTTGCACATAATTCTCCACAAGGAATCAATCCTTGGCACTGGTTTAAAGAGGTTGGTTATAACTATACTTATGCAGGAGAAAATTTGGCTATGAATTTTGTGGATGCTGAAAATGCTTTACAGGCTTGGCTAGATTCGCCTTCGCACCGTGAGAATTTATTGGGAAAAAATTATGAGGATATTGGTGTGGCAGTAGTTTTGGGTAAAATTAATGGTCAAGAAACAACTTTGGTGGTCCAACTTTTTGGTACTAGTTTTGCGCGAGTGGCTGGATTAGAAACTTTTGGTCCGAGCGCCAAGATAATTGAAACACCCACAACAGCCGATAAACTGACTGATGCTAGAGAGTCGGTGGTTATAAGTGATGAGGCTGGGGTTAAGGTTGTTACTTTGTCTATAAATGAAAAAACCGGTTGGTTTTATAAACTGGTTAGTTATTCTTCTAAGCTTTTTTATGCTCTGTTAATATTTGTTTTTATCAACTTGCTGTTAACAATTTTTATTCGTATAGAGATTCAGCACAAACCAATCATTATACATTCTTTGTGTGTAATTGTTTTAGCTTTGGCTATGATTTTGTTACACACACATTTTATGGAAGGATTAGGAAAAATATTAGTGGTCTAATTTTTTAATTAATAAAAGGGTTTCTAATGGTTTCGTCGGTTTTTATTGCCGGCGTTTTTTTATAGTCAAGGTTTTGTTTTACTTTTTGCCACAGATTTAAATCAACAATCTCAAAAGATACTTGGCTTCTGAGCATATAGACCGTTTGGACTTGGGCAATGGCTTGATAAAAATAAGTGTATAAAAAGAATATTGTGGCGCCAAAAGAAGCAACCACAAAAGCAATGGAGAAATAATAGATATAGCGACTGGTGGTTGTTAGTTTCATGTTATTTTAATCGCGATAATAAACATAACCTCCCAAGCGGAGTGTAAGTGTGGGCTCAAGAGATATATTTTTGTTGTCATTGTTTTGGGTATTACTTGCGAAATTAGCAAAAGAGCCGTTTTCAATGTTAAAATAAAGATTTAAGGCTTCAATGGCTTGTAAATAATTTAATAAGTTGCGATAAGTTCCGCGGACTTCAAGAGAGATTAGTATTTTGGTTTGTGGATCTGTTTTTTTATTGTCAATGTCTAAATTTTGAATAACTTTATTGTTATCAGCAATTTTTTCTAAAGCCGTTATCAACCCTAATTCGTTTCCTTTGGTTATAAAGACATCGTCTAGTTGGGTAGTTTCTTTTTTTACCGCAGTATATTTTTCTTTGGCTTCAGTTAAACTTTGACCCTTTAGATAAATTTCTTCTAATTGCTTTCGCTCTTCAAAAATACGATTGTTTAAAAGTATTATTTTTTTTACAGATGGTATGACAGTAATAAAAAAAATAATTAATAATGCTAAAAGTGAACCAGCAAGTAGACCATATTTAAGAATTATTTTTTTTAGTTTTTCTGAATTCATGGTTTTGTGGTTTCAAGATTTATTTCTCCGTTTAAATTAAATTTTACATTGGTTTGATAGAGTAGGTTGGTAAGTGGTGATTTTATATTTTTGATTAAATTGGATTCCTCAAGTTGTTTTTTAAGTATTAGGAAATCGTCGCGTGTGGCAGCCGTGCCGTTTAATTCTAAAAAATTATTTTTTTTGTCAAAAGAAAATTGATTTAAAACAATTCCGGCAGGAATATTTTTATTCAGTGCTACTAAAAAATCAGACCACTTGGTATATTCATTTTGGATGGTACTAATGTTTTTTAGTTTTTGATTAATAACTCCAACATCTTGATTAAAGGGTTGATTTTGTATTTGAATAGCTTCTTTTTGTCTTTTAATTTCTTCAAAGTTTTCAACTAGATAGTGATTGGATAGCTCGAGAAAAAGGCTATTAATTAATGTGATAAAAAGTAGTAAAAAAATAACATCCTTAATTAAGGAAATAATTTTTTCTTTTAAGATTTCTTTTTTTATATTAGGATTAATTAAATTTAAAACAAGCATAAAATTAAAAATCCTCAATCATAAGGTGACGCAAGCCGAGGCCAATTGCACAAGTTAGACCACTTAAATGAGCGGGTGGAATGTTGGGTTGAACGTTAATATTAGCCAGCGGATTGGCTAAACAAATGTTAGTTTTTAGTTTGTCTGCTAAATAGTTTTTGAGACCAGGTAGACTGGCTCCATCGCCAACTAAATTGAGTGAAAATGTTTCAACCGGGTTATCTTTTAAACGTAACCAGTAATCCTGAGCTTTTTTAATTTCAGACATTAAATCAATTAAAAACTCATCAACAATTTGATAAACCTCACCCTTGCCTTTGTGTGGATCTAGACCACAGATGATTTTAGCTTTTTCTGCTTTGTCTTCTGAAAGATTAAGTTTTTGGGCTATTTTTTGTGTAAGTTTATGACCGGTGATATCTAAATCGGCGGTAAACTGAATAGTATTATTATCCCAGAAAATGAGATTGGATTTTACCTCACCCAAATTAACGATGATTAAAGAGCGTCGTGGACAGTCTGTTAAATTTTTATTTTTTTTGTTTAGAATGTTTGTTTTTATCTTTTCAGTGATGGTTGAATTTGGAAAAATAGCACGTGTTACAGCTTGGGCTTCAGTCTCTTGAACTATGGGTCTAAGGTTAGTTGCCAGCATAGCTTCCAGATATTGGTCACAAATTATTTTAGGAATGGCAGCAATTAAAACATCGCTGGTGTCTGGGTTTTTGGCAATGACTTGAAAGTCATAACGCAACTCTTCAATATCTATTGGAATGTGGTTGGGTAGTTCTGTTTCGATTTGTTTTTTTAAATCATCGTGATTGGTTTTTTTGATTGATTGGTTTTTGAGAGTAATTATTTTAATAAAGACTTTACTTTCTGGTAGGGAAGAAACAACGTAGTTGGTGGTTAAATGGCCATGAATATTTTTTTGTAAGTCCTTAATGGCTTGGGTCAATTTTGCATTGTCTCTTATTTCACCTTTTTCAATAATACCAGCTTCAATTTTTTTGACGCCCCAGGCTTGGATGCGAGTGCCTTTGAGGGTTTTAGTGATTTCGGCCAATTTTAAATAACCATCAGAAAAATCAAGGCCACAGGAATTAAATTGAGTAGAAAAAAAAGACATAATTATTTTTCAGTAATTTCTTCCCATTGTAAAATGGAATATTCATCAACAGACGGAAAGGATGGTGGCGGCCCGTAGGTTAAGTGCGAATCATATTGAGTGTTCGTGTGTTGATAACCAGAAGTTACCCAACTACCACTCGAGACCCAGGTCCAGGTCCAGGTTTGATTGGTAATAATAGAACCGTAAACCGTGATAGTATCTTTGATGTCGTTTGGATAATATGGCCGGTAAACTGAACCGTTTTGCGCGATCATGGCGGCATTAATTTCTAAAGTATTAGGCGCACTATAAAAAGGAACCATAATATCTTGCTGGGCAATTAAACCCAAGACATCATCGCCGTTTTTTTGCTGATAGACTATGTTGTCGTTGATGATTATGTTGCGACGATTGTTGGGAACTTCTGGTAATTTAGCTGCAGCTATTGTGACACGACCATTAACCGTACCGTCTACCCAGACATCATCTTCCACAAATATTATAACACAATCTGACGGTAGTTGGTAATTAAAATAATCAGGATATGGTTCTTCACGATCAATATCCCAGCTGTCTCGTTTTTTGTCGCCATTCATATCATAGTAGGTGACAGGGGTTTCTAAACTAGTGACACGATAGACATCAATTTTGCCATCAGCTTTAAAACGAATGTGATAACCCAGACCGCGTTGTGGTAAATAAATGCCAGAACTGGTGGCTAGGTTTTTTAAAGCAGCCAGATTGACAGTGAGCGCGTTAAAATCGATGTTGGAAACTGGATAACTCCATAAATCATTATTTTCACCAGTGCCCCACACGCCGGGTTTGGTTTGACTGTAGGAACAACCCTGCGATCTGGTACAGGTATAGGTTTGACGTGCAGAAGTAACCTGCGAGTCATTGGTGCCATCTTGGTGAATACCACCATTGGAATGAATTAAACCGTGAATGGTTTCTTGTGATCCAAACCACGCATCGGTATTGGTGATGAAAGCAAAATTAGCGAGTGATTTTTTACCGTATTTAATTTGTAACTTTCTTTTGGTTTGTGGAGCGGCACTGGTCCAACCTGTAGATTGGATGGTGATATTTTGAGTGCATAAATTGGGTGGAGTGATTTCTAGTTTATATTGACCAAAAACCGCACCTTGAGGATCAAGGTAATCGTGTACATAAGGTCCTGGTTGTGCTGTGCCATCTTGGTAATCAGTAGGGGCGTGAGCCAAATGCCAGCGGTAATAATTTAGACCGGCTTCGGCAATATTTAAAGCATTGTGCCAAGCGATTTTAGCTTGAGCAAGTTTATATTGATAATTTACTACACTAGCAATACCAACCGCAACCACAGCAAAAATACCGGTAAAAACCAGTGTTAAAATTAAAATTGAACCATGAGTTTTTTTTGTTTTTAAAATCATGTTTTATAAATTATCTTTCAGGTTTCTTAAGACTACATCCGATTCTAAATCATAATTCATGGGCGCGCGTGTTGGCACAACATTTATTTTTAAATAAATGTGCACTAATTTGACAGTGTCTGGATCAGCTGGCGTGTTTAAGGGAGTGTAGTTACCATCGAGATAAGTAAAGGTAGGTATAGAATCATTACGTACATAACGAGAAATGGTTTCAATTTGTTCATTGGCTGGATTATAAGTTAAAGGTGAACCACTGGGTTCGGTGACCCCTTTTTTTAAATCTGAACCAACAAGCCAGTAATGTACTTTTTCAACAGCACTGTCGCGATCAAAATCGGTATAGAAAACAATATTTTGTGCATTGGCAATTTCAATTGGATAAGCACCATTGTCGCCAGGCAGAGCTTCGCGTAATTCTTTGACTAAAGTTTCTACGCCGCGCTGTGCTTCAGTAATGGCATCGGATTGTTCCATGGAAAAGTTTTGTACTTTATAACTATTAACTATAAATGACCATAAAATAATTGAGACCAATACAAAAATACCTATAGCCACCAAGATTTCCATCAAAGTAAAGCCGGTGTGTTTTTTTGTAAAAAAAATATGCCGCATAGTTTGAATATTTTTTATGGACGGATCAGAGTGATTGTTTCTGTATAATAGCCAGAGATGTCTAAAACATCTTGATAATTGTTGTAGCCATCTTTGCTAACTTCTAGGGTGGTTGTAGCTGCTTGCCAAGGTGCAAAATAGGCCTGGCCAGCGTCGGTGGTGGTAGCAATTGAATCCAAACCCAAGCCAGTGTTAAAAAGATGGACTGTAGCATCAGCAACAGGCTGACTATCCACATCTTTTATTATGACCAAAACTGAATGGGTTTCTTTTGGCGCGAGTGTGAGACTTATGGTGGTGCTGGTGTTGGGTGATAAATTAAGTGGTTGTATGGGGCTACTTTCTGAAATATTATAAGGTTCGTGGTCTAGTAAGGTAAAATGATATGAATCCCATTCCAAATTAGTTAAACCAATAAGACCGACTGCGTTGGTTTTTTTGTCTTGATCGTATTTATAAATTGGGGTACTACTGGCGGTATAGCCAATAATTTTTTCACCTTTTATATTAATATCGATTGAACTTAAGTAGATGCCATTGCTATCTTTGACGGTGTTAGTTATGGAAGAGGTTTCGTCAATGCAAAAACTGATTGAAGTGACTTGACCTTCATAAATTGACAAAGGAGGTTTGGTGGTGGTAGGCATGTCGGCTGTAGCTACATAAGTTTGATCGACAGAATAGCCGTTCTTTGTGGTACTGATTTGATAACTTTCTATAGCAGTCGGCGCGCCAGGTAAAAAAACTAAACCCGCTGAATCGGTTTGGGTGTTTAAATCAACGGCGGGCGTAACGGTGGAGTTGATAATATGTACCTGGGCTTGTGGTACTGGTTGACCGGCTGAATTAAAAACTAGAATTTTTAGCGTGCCACCCCCAGTTTCAGATTCAATACCTTTGGGTGTGATACTACTTAAGAAGGTCAGTTTTTTGGCGCCAAATTTAGAAATCCAGCTAACTTCGACGCGGATTTGTTTATAATCCGCAGACAGGGTGTCGGGTGTGGTGGTACTATTAATGGTTCCATCAAAAGGATCATCAATGTAATTAATAAAGGTATTGACGGAAAATTCAATGCCGTTGCGAGTGATAATCTCGACGGGTGGAATGATTCCAGCGGGAATGCCCCCTAGCGTTCCAACTTGGTTGTATGATAGATTGCGCGCCATTTCCATTTTTTGGTTGGCAAGTTGGGTGGCAGTAACTTTGGCTTTAGACTCCCAGAGAATTTTGAGGGACATGTTGTAAAGAGAATAGGTGGTTAGGGTGGCGATGGATAAAATAAAAATAGCGATTAAAACCTCGATTAAAGTGAAACCTTTATTGTTTTTATTTTTTAAAGTTAACATTTTTATTTTATATGGCGTCTGATAAAGAATACATAGGCATTAGCACCGCGACCGCCATGCCAGCCACACCAATACCAAGAACGAGCATTAGGACCGGTTCTATAATAGAAGGTAAATTTTTCATAGTTTGGTCAACTTCTTCTTCATAAAATTCAGCTAATTCTTCCAAAATAGTATCAACCGAACCTGATTCTTCACCAACGGTAATCATTTGGGTGACAACAGGGGGAAATAGAGTTGGATATTCACGTAGAATTAAATTTATGCTGGAACCTTTTTTAATTTTTTCCGCTGCTTCCAACATGGCTTCGCGATAAAAAATATTACCCAAAGTGCGCGAAGTAATATTAAAACTTTGTACAATAGGAATATCTGTTTTTATTAAAGAAGAAATAGTGCGTGAAAAACGCGCTAAATTTATTTTTTTTACAATAGGTCCCAAAATGGGTGCCACCAAAAAGAAGTGATGTAACAAACGATGGCCTTTGGTGGTTTTAAAAAATTTAATCAAAACTATTAGGGTGGTAATAAAAACCAAAGCTACTAACAGGCCGCGAGTTTGTACTAAATCGGAAAGACGAATTAAAATTCTGGTGGGCAGCGGAAGAGTGGCTTGGAATTCCGCGAAGATGGAAACAAACTTGGGCATGACAAAAATAATCACAAAGGTGCCAATGCCGAGCATGGCAACTATGACGACAGATGGATAAATCATAGCACCGCGAACTTTGGAAATTAATTCATGATCTCGTTTAAGTTGGATGTGTAGTTGCTTAAGAACTTCCTCCAAATTACCTGAAAGTTCACCTGATTCCACCATGTTGACAAAAAGCTCGTTAAATATTTTGGGAAAAAATTTTAAGGCATTAGCAAATGATTCGCCCTTATCAACCCGTTCACTTATTAATGTTAAAACATTTTTTAGACGCTTATTGGGAGTTTGTTCTTTTAAAGCGTTTAGAGCCGCACCCAAAGATAGGCCAGCTTTAAGCATGATACTTAAGTTTTGCACTAAAAATATTTTTTGTGTCAAAGGTACGCCGCTAGTGCTGTCCAGCCAGTTTTTTATTTTTAAGCGCCAGTTAGATATCTTATTGGAGTTGTCAGTTGTTTGAGTGCTTTTTTCAACTTTACTATCTGGAATGATTTTAATTTGCGGGATGGATGGTTCATCCTCTGATTTAGTATCAACGGTTTCAATTTTAAGTTTTGACGCTTTAATTTTTGAGATTGCGGGTTTTAATTCCACTGTAGCGATATTATCAGTTTCTGGGATGGCTTGTGCTGATAAACTTTTATAGAGTATTTTTTTTGTTTTTGCAGGCATATAAATAATAGTGAGTCCGAATAACTTTATTCTTTGGTAACGCGTAGGATTTCTTCAATGGTAGTGATACCATTTTTGGCTTTAATAAAGCCGTCCTGCCAGATAGAAATCATACCCTTGGTTTTAGCTTGCTTGTTGATTTCTTCGGCCGAAGCTTTTTTGACAATCATCTCGCCGATTTCCTGATCAATATCCAGAACTTCATAAATGCCAATACGGCCTTTGTAGCCAGTATTGTCGCATTGCTTGCAGCCCTTGCCTTTATAAAAAAGTAGAGAAGTCAAAGAATCTTTAGCGGTTTTGATGAGACCATTTTTTTCCATGACTTTTTTTAAATCAGCCAGGTCAAATTGTTTTTCCAAATCTTTTTCCGCTTCAGCAGTTAGATTGTAAGAAACAATACAATTTTTGCATATTTTGCGTACTAAACGTTGAGCAATAATTACATTGGTCGTGGAAGCAATTAAAAATGGTTCAATTTTCATGTCTAAAAGCCGTGGTAAAGCAGTGGCGGCATCGTTGGTGTGCAGGGTGGAAAGTACCAAATGTCCGGTCATGGCGGCATTGATGGCAATGTCGGCAGTTTCATTGTCGCGAATTTCACCAACCATAATTATGTTGGGATCCTGTCTTAAAAAAGCGCGCAGTCCGGCTGCAAAAGTGTAGCCAATTTTGGGGTTAACCTGGGATTGATTGACACGTGCCATGTGATATTCAATAGGATCTTCAATGGTAGTAATATTAACGCCGGGTTTGTTTAAGAGATTTAAAATTGTATAAAGAGTGGTGGTTTTGCCGGAGCCGGTGGGGCCGGTGACCAGCACCATACCATGTGGTTTAATGATATTAGCCTTAATTTTTTCTAAAGCTTGCTGTTGAAACCCTAATTGCTCCAAAGTTAAAACCTGTGTGGATTCGTTTAATAAACGCATGACAATTTTTTCACCATCAAAAACTGGAATAATAGAAACACGAAAAGAAATTTTATAATCGCTGGTTTGAATTTTAAAGCGCCCATCTTGTGGTGTGCGATGTTCGTCCAATTTTAAATTGGCAAGAATTTTAATACGGGCAACAATGCCAGGTAGAGATTTTTTGGGCAGGCTCATCACATCGCGCAATATTCCGTCTACACGATAGCGCACAATAACGTTTTTTTCTTGTGGTTCAATATGAATATCGGAGGCGCTTTCAAAAATGGCGTATTCTAAGAGCGTATCCACAATTTTTATAATGGGCAAATCAGCAGCGAGTTCTTTTAATTTATTTACGTCACCGCCAGCTTTTTCTTTGGCTTTGATTTCTTCTTCTTTAGTGATTTGAGCAAACTCAGCGTCCAGACCCTTGTGATATTGTTTTAAAATTTCGCGCATGGCCGAAGGTGTGGTCAAAAAAAGTTTTAATTCACTTTCAATCTTTTTTTTAATGAATTCAAAAGTTTCCATATCGTCCGGCTCCAGACAGGCTATTTTTAATTCGGTATCATTTTGATCAAAAGCTACGATTTGATGAGTGGCAGCGATGGGTTCGGGAATGATTTCCAAAATATCCTTACGAATAGTTTCGTTTTTGAGGTTTAAAAAAGGCAGATTATAAAATTTAGCCAAAGTTTCATAAAGCATTTCTTCAGTGGCTATTTTGTTTTGTAATAAATAATCAATTAAAGCCAAATCTTTGCGTGTAGCTTCTTTTTTATAAGTGCTAAATTCTTCTGCGGTGATAATTTTGGCTTTAACCAAAATTGGTTTTAAATCTTTGTCTTCTAACATAGAGCAGGGGATTAAGTTAATTAAATTATAACACAAAATAACTTGACAAGCCAAGAAAAAAATATAAATTGACAGATTGTGGTGAAGGTGAGAAAATTAAAGCATGATATTTTGGTTTAAAAATAAAATTTTGCGTTGGAATTTTTTGTTGGGAGTGGTTTTAAATTTAGCTACCTGGGTTTTTTTGTATTGGCAATTTGCTCCACAAGTGGATCCAGTTTATCTGCGTTACAGTGTGTATTTTGGCATTAATTTGATTGGTGACTGGTGGCAGGTTTTTTATGGTCCGGCGGTGGGTACTTTGGTTTTAATATTGAATTATTTATTAGTGTTGATGTGTCTAAAAAAATCGCGTTTTGCCGCTTATTTTTTGGCTTTTGGCGCCAGTGGTATCCAGTTGCTCCTTATAGTCAGTTGTATTTTTTTAGTTATGATTAATCGTTAAAAATATGAAGGAACCTAATGCAGGTAAAAATTTAGCGCTGGAAGTGAATGGTCAAGTTTTTTTGCGTTATCCAATTAAAACCAAACTGGTTACTCAAAATGATAAATTGGCCGATATAATTAGAGAGTTTGTGTTAGCGTATTATCAAACGGGAGACATTGTGGTGTTGTCAGAAAGAATGGTGGCTATTACACAGGGTCGCTTGATTCATGAAAGCGCTATTACTCCGTCGTGGTGGTCAAAAATTTTGATTAAATTTGTAAAGAAGTGGCCCAATGATCCGGGTTTTAGAAATGCTAAAAAAATGCAGGTGGTTATTAATATTGTTGGTTTACCGCGTGTTTTGTTGGCAGCCGCGGTGAGTGCGTTAACAAAACCACTCGGGATTCATGGTCTTTTTTATCGCCTGTGTGGACATGGCGTATCTGAAATTGATGGTTTTGCGCCAGGTACTATTCCACCCTATGACCAATATGCTGTTTTGGGTCCGGAAAATCCAACCCAGGTGTGCAATGATTTGGCACGAGAGTTTAATTTTGAGTGTGCCATTGTGGATGCTAACAACATTGATGTGGCAATTTTGGGTGCCAGTCACAATTTATCCATCACTCTATCGGATTTAAAAAAATCTTTTATTGATAATCCCATTGGACAAGGTTTGGAACAAACACCAATTTGTTTAGTTCGTAAGCAAAATAAAAATTAAATAAAAATATAGATAAAAAAATAAAGCCCAAAAATATTAGGGGCTGTTTTTTTTATAAATTTTAGATCAGATATATTTTCAATTTGGACCTGATGCAAAAATAAACCCGGCTTGCTGATCCGCAAACCGGATGTTTGTTCACTTCATCAAAACCGCTTTTTTTACGCTGCTGAACTCGCCTCCCTGAAAGACGAAAAAATAGAGTCCAGAAGAGTGATCAAGCGCTTGCCAATTCACCCGATGCAGACCGGCTGCTTCTGATCCATCAACTAAAGTCGTAACCAGCTGTCCCACAGCATTGAATACCTGCAATTTAACATTACAACTCTTTGGTAAATTATATTCAATTGTGGTTACTGGATTAAAAGGATTGGGGTAATTTTGTGTCAGCAAAAAAGTGGCCGGCAAAATATTTTTTACCGCTTTTTTGCTTAGTGACTCGTGATAATAGACATCAATATATGGATCTTTATCCGTGCCACTTTGTTCCGAAAAATACAGGCCAATGTAGTCTTCGGTGGAAGGAGCGGAATTATTAATATCCGATTCGACCACTCTTAAGCCTAGTTTGGTCCAGCCGGTTGTGTTAATCCAAGTTAAGCCAGTGGCATTCATTGTCATGGTAACAGCAGTGTTGGAACTGGTGGCGGTCATGGCCAGATCAGGAGCACCGGCGACCGAAGCGACTGCACTAAAATCGCTCGTTACAAGCTGACTGGTTCTGTTTTGATTGGCTTCGACTAAACGGATATGCTGGTTGGAATGAATGTATGGATTATCCCATTCGGTAAATACGAATTTGACAGAATCAACCACCGCCTCATCCGGCAGGTCGCTGGTGTCAAACGGTAAAAATATTCTGGTGACATAGTAACGGCCGCTTTCCAAATCAGAATTCAGATAACGCGTGGCTTGTGTGTACTCGGCTTGCAGGCCGCTGCCTGTATGGGCCGCGGTCCAGCTGGCATCAGAATAACTTTGCACCCGGCCATCACCAGATCCCGAGTAATATCGAACCAAACTCGCTTCTGGCGGTTCTGGGTCCGGATCAATGTCTTGTTCACCTCCAACAGTATAGAAAATGGTGAGCTGCGGATCATAATTAGTGCCGGAAGCTTCAGATAAATAGAGATAAATGTAATCAGCTCCGCTTGGCGCCGTATTGTTAACATCTGTTTCCACCACTCTTAGGGCAAAACAGGTGCTGTCAGTTTTGTTGATCCAACTTTTACCAGCGGTATTCAACGTTAGATTGAATGATTGGTTTAACACTGCGCTGGTCATGGCATAATCAGTCTCACTTAATGTTGTTGAACCAACTTGACTATAATCCGCGGTTGTCAGCTGAGATAGATTTGAAGGAGTTCCAGCCACCAGCCTCACGTGCGGATTGTAGTTTAAATAAGACGCATCGCTGGGGGTTAGACGTAATTTGACGCTGTCAATTTCGGCGTCATCTGGCAAATCAGCTGTTGGGAAAATTAAGAAGATTCTGGTGCAGTATCTGCGATTAATTTCTACATCGGAATTCAACGCGTTGGAAGCATTGTTGGCGTCAACCCAAAGATTTGCGCCGTTCCAGCAGTTTGACCAACTAACGTCGCTGTAACTTTGCACACGGCCGTCCGCGTTGGTACTTTGAACAATTAATGTATCGTGTACCGCTTCGGTCGTGTCAGTGTAGGTTGAGTCATAGATCACCACATAGTCAATTTCCAGGCGCGGGTCATGATCAATGCCCGAGGCTTCGTTTAAGTAGAAATAGACATAGTCCTCGCAGGTGGGCACGATATTATTGATGTCTGTTTCTACCACTCGTAGACCCAAGTTTGTCAGACCTTGTCTATCCACCCAGCCCATACCTGTGGCGTCTAAATTTATCGTCTTTGCTTGATTAGCAGACATTGACGACATAGCGAAGTCATTGCCACTGCCAGTAACTGTGCCAATTGAATCGTAATCAGTACTTGCCAAAGCAGAAACGTTAGCGGGCCAAGAGTGAACAACCCTCAAATTTTTTCCGCTTTGCAAATATGGCGTGTAAATATTGGTCACAATTAACCGAGCCGCGATGATGGTGGTGTTGTCCGCCAAACCTGCGGTATTAAAAGGCAAGAATATTTTGGTGACAAAATAGCGGTTAATTTCTTTGTCGGAATTGATACAGCCTTCGTTTTGATTGGTTTGCACCCAAATATTATCAGCGCCGCTGCGGGCATTGGCCCAAGAGTTGTCGCTGTAGCTTTGGATGCGGCCGTCCCCAGCGTTTGAATAGAAAGTGGCTGTGTGGACAGTGGATCCGGTGTATTTTGCGGCTTCTAATATTATTGTTTGTTCTACGCCGTTTGAATCTACCAGGATTATGTCCCGATATACGCCGCGTTCTAAATTTGTAACATTAATGGAAACTGTGCATTCCTGCTCGGCTTCGGGATAAAGACCGAACGTGCTGTCAGACAAGACAAAGGGATAATCCACTGCAAGCGTGCCGGTTAGAAATCCGGTGTTGCTGTTTTTGATTGTGAAATTACCCGAGAGACTACCAGTGTCAATACAGCCGAGTGTCAGCTTTTCCGCGCTGACATTTAGTTCCGGATCGTCCGGCGCATTAACATAAGTAAGAGTGGATTTATCTACAATGAAGTATTGATTGGCCACTCTGGTACTCTCGGCCAAATCAATTTCATAGCTCCAGTCTTCATTTTGAATGTAGCGATAAAAAAACAGATCAATCCAATCTGTAGAATTCACTTCCTGATCCGCAGCCACACCCCAAGGCAGATGCATTTTGGGCCACTGCCCATTTATCTGTCCGTCAGCTTTGACCCTAATCTTAATCATCAACCAACCGGTTGGACAATCAGTTAAGTCCATTCTTAACCACCATTTGCCGTTGGTAACCAATACATCATCGTTCTCATCCTTAATCAGGACATCGACGTTATACATGTATTCACCATGGATACCCATAGGGAAGTTACCGGATACGGCAGGGGGATTAGTTTCTGCAACGGTAAGTTCGATGAAGACTTCGGTGTCCTCTGGTTCAACCCCAATTTCTCCCTCTTGATAACCATACTGCCTGGCACTTAAGGTATAGGATGAATCATCTTCAAATTGTGTAGTAAAAGGCGTTGTGCCCAAGTACTCGCCAAAGTTGTAGATGTCTACATGGTATGGTTCGGAATTAAAAGTGACATTATGACGATCGATTGTTGTGATACACATCGGCCAGCTTACGCCTAGAACGCCAGGACTTGGAGTTGTATCCCAAGTTAAGGTTCCACCTTGACAGTGCTGGACAGTGGTGTGACCGTCGCCTGAATGTTCATCACTTTCCACCTGCTTTAAGGCAGCAATGCCGTTATTGGTAAAGTAAGTATAACGGAAACCCTCGCGTAGAGTGTAAGCATGATTTTTGGCCGCATTTACAACGATAGTAGCTACTGAATTGTTGTATTCATTGTCTTCATTGTAGAAGTCCTGAAGGGTAATTCCGTTTTGAGTGTGGGCATAAGCAGTCCAGTAAGTATTGTACGCTTGTCCCAGATCGTGACCATTGGCTTTCTGGGTGTTGTATTCATCTACAATCGCTTGAGAAGTACCATCGGTGTGCCAGCCGTCTGAGAAGAAACCAACATCGGCTGGGTGTTGCATTACAAAATATACTGGGTTGACATAATTATTAGGCCAATTTTCTGTAGGCACATAACCTGCCAACCATGCTGGATAAACACCCGTTGAAGCGCCATATGAACCGGAGTGGATGGCAAAATGGATGTGATCGTCCCAACAAGAATAATGTCCAATGGTTCCAATTTTATCACCCATGTCCACCACTGTACCTTCTGAAATGCTGGCTATGGTATGACCATAGATTACACAAACATTTCCATCAGGCGTGTGTGATTCAATTACAATCAAATTACCCCAATTTGGACAATTTTCATGAGTCCTTGCATATCGTATGTATCCATTGGCACACGCAAACACATCTGTGTTAGCGTCTACACATTCATCATCACCCGCATGGTATGTTCCTGGAAATGAAGAATTTGTGTCTTGCCAATCTAAACAATTATCGTTTGTGTTGTAATTGTTTAGTGGCAACTTGAATCCAAATGATTCTGGAATTGTTTGTGAAAAACCAGGTAATGAATATAAGAAACTGGTTAAAACAATTCCTAACAGCGTTGCAAAATAATTTACGGTTCTCATGTCTGACTCCTTATTTTTTTCAATTGCACAGTTAATTATGAACTTTGTCCATCAGCTATACCTCCTTTCAGAGCTGATAGCGTTGAATTAAATTGTAAAGAACCATTGTGGTGATTTATCATCACTGTAAGCAGACCGTAGCAGTCTGTCAAGGTAACGACGAATCACTTAAAATTTATTGTCGAAACTAAACGATCAAAAATTTTCTCATAATCAAAACTAACTTGATTTCCAACAAATGTTCTGACATCATTTACTTTTAAGGTGATACCCTCTTTGTTAAAAATTGCGACGGCTGTCTTGAATTTTTTATAAGGGGGAGACATAGGAAATTCACCTTTAATTATTAGCAGATTACTGTTTTTGGAGGTTATTTCTTGTTTATTTATTATTGAATTAACATATAACATGTCTTGAGACTTGTCGGATATATTGATAATAATCGGCGCAAAGTAGCCATTTAAAAATTCATTAAACAATATCTCTTCGTCGCTGATTAATAACTGTTTATCGGGCTTGCTAAGACGGTCAAGTAAGTAGAAATTTTTTGGGTATTTAATCTCGAACCCAACAGTTTTGTTCCTATATGTTTTCCAATCAGAAGTATCTATTGCACCATCTAGTTCATTGTTAACTAATTCCTGCTTTGGCCATAAAAACAAGTACGCTAAACACGCCAGTGAGATAGCAATGGCCAGAATTGATAATATAATAACGATTTTTTTTATCATATAATTTGTTCAAATTTATATTTTAATTTTATATCAAAACACAAATTTAGTAAAAAATTAGCGAAAATTCACTTCCTGATCCGCAGTCACACTCCAAGGCAGATGGATTTTGGGCCATTTATTGGGGCTATAAAAAACAGATTGTATTTTATTAAATCTCACATTTATGGTATAATTTTTTTATAAACTTTTTAAAAAATATATGGCCAATCAAATTAAAGACTGGGAACAAAAAATAATCGCCGAGGGTGATAAAGTTTTAGCCGAGGTGGGCGAGGGGTTACATATAAAAAAGAAAAAACCATTCTTTATGCGTGGTTGGTTTTGGTTGTTGTCAGTTTTTTTTATAGTTTTAATAGTTTTAGGTTTTGGGTATGTGCAGTATTGGTTACCCTTAAAAACAATAATTTCTAAGTCAACTCAAGCGCAAGATTATTTTTTAGCCGCACAAGACAAACTTTTGCAAGGAGAATTTAAAGACGCAATTATAGCTTTGGAACAGGCGCGTTTAAGTTTGGCTGAAACCGAGCGAGGTATAAATAGTTTAGGTTTTATAGCTCGTTTAGGATTATTGGAAAAACAGCGCCAAACACTTAAAACCATTGCCGTGGCCGGCCAAAATTTAAGTCGTGGTTTGGAGTTGGCCACCGATCTCACCAGCCAGGTGATGGCACCCCTGGCTGGACCAGAACACAAGAAATTTAATGATTTAAAACCAGCTGATAAAAGAGCTATTTTGAAGAGTTTTTATGAAGCCGCACCAGAGATACAGGGCGCCAAAGCTGAAATTGAATTAGCGCAGACACAGATGGATCAAATTGATCCTGATGGTCTGCACCCGCTTTTGGCGCAATACGTGAAAGATTTAAAAGTAAAATTGACGGATATCAAGAGTATATTAGAACGGGCGGCGGTTTTGTCACGTACAGTGCCAAATCTTTTGGGTTATCCGGTTGAGCGGGTGTATCTTTTTTTACTACAAAATAATAATGAGCTGCGGCCATCTGGTGGTTTTATTGGCACAGTGGGTGTCTTAAAAGTTTTGGATGGCGAGATTAAATCTTTTGAAACCAGGAATGTTTATGAGTTGGATATTAATGCGGAAAAGAAATTAACTTTAGCTGCGCCACTGCCAATTACCAAATATATGCAGGTAAAAAATTGGTATTTACGCGATGCCAACTGGTCGCCAGATTTTCCCACAGCGGTTGGTGACGTAAAAAAATTATTTCAAGCTGAAAGTGTGTTGGATGGCAGCCCATTTAAACCAGAAAAATTTGATGGCGTGATCGCGATTACACCAGATGTCGTCAGAGATTTTTTGAAATTGTCAGGTGCTATTGAAATCAAGAATTTTGTCTTTAATTCTGATAATTTTACGGAACGTTTACAATATTTAGTAGAAGTTGGTTATGAAGAAGTGGGTGATGAATATGGACAAAGAAAAAACATTATTGGTTTGTTGTCACAAGAACTTATTCGTCGTTTTCAGATGATGAAATTATCCCAGTGGGTGGATTTATTAGATATCTTACAAAAAAATTTAACCGAAAAACAGATTGTACTAAATTTAACTGATACTGTTTTACAAGATGAAATTGCTCAAGAGGGTTGGATAGGCGCCGTGCAACAGACACCTGTGGATTATTTGATGTTTGTGGACGCGAATTTGGCGGCATTTAAAACCGATGAATACATGAAGCGAAACATTAACTATCAAGTCTTGCAGAATGAAAAAGGTGATTTGATTGCCCAAGCAACCATGCAGTATGCAAACACGGGTACCTTTACTTGGAAATCAACGCGTTACAGAACTTATACGCGTTTATATGTGCCAGCTGGTTCAAAGTTAATTAGTTACACCGGCACCATGGCTGATGATCGAACTACAAAAAAAGGTGATGTAGATGTGGGTGATGAATTGGGCAAAACTTATTTTGGTGCTTTTATTGCCATTGAACCAGGCAAAACAGGTGCGCTGTCTTTTACTTATCAATTGCCGGATTATATTAAAAAAATAGTTTTGGATGGACACTATAGTTTGTTGGTACAAAAACAAATTGGCACGCGGGGCCATGGTTTAAATTTAGATTTACGTTTTCCTGCCAAAATTTTTAGTGCTGTTCCGGCTGAAGTTAAAACAGAATGGAATGATAATTTTTATCGCTTAAGTAGTGATTTAAAAACAGACCGTCAGATTACATTAAGTTTTGAAAAATAAAAAAGATGTCAGTAATAAAATTAAATGACACCAAATATAATTTTTTGTCAGGCTTTGCGCGCAGCAAAGTCTGATTTTTATTTATTTTTAAAGAGTCTTGTTTTCTGGATGGATAATTTTTTCAGACGGAGAAAATTTAGGATTTTTGATGCGCCATTTTTCTACAAACTGCCCGATGCCTTCGCTATCTCTTTTTTGTTCACGTGAAGGCAGGTGTTGAGACCAACGCACCAAATCTTCAAAGTTTATTTTATAGCGGCCTTGGACTATAATATATCTAAGCTCGCCGTTTTTTAGAGCGCGTCGAATTGAGCGTTCGTTTACACCAAATAATTGAGCTGCTTGAGAAGGTGATACGCGTATAATTTGCATCATAATAACTATCTGTCTACACTGGTGTAGACAATATCGTAATAATATATATATTTTGTCAAGTTTACCTAATTTTGGGTGTCCAGACTAGTCTAGACAAATATATTATAAGACTGGCTACCAGACTTGTCAAATTGCTTGTTTTTTGTTATAGTGAGTGTAACATTTTTTTACTTTTTAAGTCTTATTAAATGAAGATAGCAATTAAAGATAAAATACTTATCAAGCGGACACAAAAGAATGATAAAGATGCCTTTGGAAAAATTTATGATCAATATGTAAAGAAAATTTACAGATTTGTTTTTTTTAAGGTGCCGACCAAGGAGCAGGCTGAAGACTTAACCCATGAAACCTTTGTCAACTTATTAGTCCATATTCAGACTAGTGAAAGACAGATTGAAAATTTACAGGCTTTTATTTATAAAATTGCGCGTAATTTAATTGCCGAATATTATCAGTCGCAACATCGTCTTGAAAATCAAACAGAAGAACTACTATCTAATGATGAACTGGGTGAACAAAAAGTCGTGGACGAGGCTGATGTGGTGGGTGAGTTGGATCAAAACATTGATGTGGAAAAAGTTTTAGCTGCCATACAAAAAATAAAAAACGAAGATTATAGAGAAGTTATTTTATTACGTTACGTAGAAGATATGGGTTTTGACGAAATTGGAGAAGTGATGAACAAGAGCGGTGGAACACTAAGAGTTCTTCTACATCGAGCTATGCAGGAACTAAAAAAAATATTATTAAAACCATGAACGACAATCAACTTATAAAACTTACGAGCGGTTTAAAAAGTAGTTTGGAACCGCGATCAGAATGGCTTAAAAAGAGTCGTCATTTGTTGTTGGCAGAATTGGAAGATAAAAAAATCTCGCTTTGGCAGCGCTTGACTTATAATTTAGTGCCACAGAATTTTATTTTTAAACCAGTCGCAGTTTATGGTTTAATCGCGGGTTTATTTTTAATGTCTTCTTTTGCCACAGTGAATGCTTCCAAAAATACTTTGCCGGGCAGTCCTTTATATATAGTAAAAACCAGCGCTGAAAAAGTACGTTACTTTTTAACTTTTTCCGCAGAGTCAAAAGCACGTATGGGTTTGGATTTGGCTCAACGGCGTGCAGGTGAGTTTAAGGTTTTAATGTCTAAGAATAATTTGGCAGCCTCAACTGATGGTAAAAAAGTTTCTTTGCAGATTGCGCAGGAGTTGGATAATGTTAAAAATAATTTGAATAAAATTAAAGAAGACGGTAAAGATAATACGCAAGTTTTAGAAGTGGTACAGTTGATTGATAAAAAAGTGGTGGCTTTAAAAGATGATTTAGCTAAGGTTGAAAACACAGATCCAACGTTGAATGTTGATGCAGAAGTGAAAAATGCACTGGCCAAGACTGATGATATAAAAGTTATGGTGTTGGCGGTTTTAAATGATTTGGAAAAAAATAAAAATAATGAACAGGTTAGTGAAAGTGGTGTGGTGACAAGCACAGTAGAAAGTTTAATAACACCAGTTGAAGTTATAAAACCAACCAGTACTCCAGTTGAGGAGTGGAAGCTGGAACGGGAGAAAGCCCCAGTATTGGAAGTTAAAGAGTTTACAGTTCAACTTTTAAAGTAGAATAAAATAGTTTGTCATATTGAATGCAGCAACTCGTCATCCCGAGCGCAGCGATGGGATCTTAGAATTCAACCGATTGAATACTGGGATCCCATCGTCCCGTCTGATGACTGGACTCGGGATGACGAAGAATAAGTTTTTAATAAATAATAATAAAGAGTGTTAAATCCCCTGCCTGTCGCGGTTATAGAATTGCGATGAGCAGGGGATATCCAGGCAAGGTCGATGCTGCTAAAAACAGCAGGTTAACCCTCTTTATATCCAAAAGTAAATTGGATAAATAATTTTTTATCAATATAAACTTGTTTCAAAATCTTTTAAGACGCCAATTCGAAAGGTGTCTTAAGCAGAAGAAATAAATTCATTGATAAAAATAAAGGTTAAAATAAAATATGAAAAGAGTTTTTAATTCTATAATGGTTGTTTCTATGTTGGTTTGGGTGTTGGCTGGTGTGATGACTCCAGCAACAGTGCACGCGGCTTCCGCCGGCGACCTAATTAAATCCGCTGGTAACAGCGCGGTTTATTACCTAGGTGCTGATGGTAAACGCTATGTGTTCCCAAATCAGAATACTTACAGAACCTGGTTTGGTAATGATTTCTCCAAAGTCGTTACCATTTCAGCAACTGAAATGGGTAATATCCAATTAGGTGGCAACGTGACCTATAAACCGGGCACCCGCATGATCAAATTAAACAATGATCCAAAGGTGTATACGGTAGAACCAAATGGTGTTTTACGCCATGTGCCATCTGAAGCAGTCGCAGCTGATTTATTCGGCGCCAACTGGAACAAACAAATTGATGATATGGTGGATTCATTTATGACTCCGCCTACCTATAGTTATGGTTCAGCTTTAACCACCCTGTACCCAACTGGTTCATTGGTTAAAGAAGCTGGTTCAGCGACTGTCTATTACATTTCTGGAACTGAAAAGAGACCAATCGCTGATATGGCGACTATGTCTGCTAACTATTTGAGAGAAGAATATATTCATACTCATAGTTTGGCAGATTATACAACTGGTAGCGCTTTATCTGGTATGGAATCTGAATTGGCCACCTTAGCTGGTGGTGCATCTGGCAGTTCAACCACTTCCACTGGTACTTTAACAGTGGCTTTAGCATCTGACACCCCAGTTTCAACAACTGTGGTCAAGAACGCTACGTATGTTAAGTTTACTAAAGTAAACTTAACTGCGACTGGTGGCGATGTGACTGTTGATTCTATGACCATTCAGCGCACTGGTTTGGCTCAAGATGCTAATTTTTCTAATGTCTATCTTTTAGATGCAACAACCGGACAAATGTTCGGTAATGAAAAAACTTTGGGTTCAGCTCACACTGCTGTAGTAAATGATGATATAACAATTACCAATGGTACTACCAAGTCTTATTACTTGGCAGCTACCATGAGTGCTTCCACTAATGCTGGCGAAGTAGCTGGTTTAGCTTTAAGCGCAGTAGTTGTTAAAGGCAGTGCAACAGTGTCTGCTTCTTTGCCAATTTCTGGCAACCCAATGACCATGAATAGCACCATTGCTATTGGTTCCGTAACTCAAGACGGTGCTGCTTCTAATCCAGTTGGTTCATCTACCACTTCTAAGCCAGTTGGTACCACTGATTATGTCTTTAATGCTGCCAACTTAAGTCTAAATTCTGTTGAAGACGTGCAGGTTGAATCAATTAGATTCTACCAAGCAGGTACTGCCTCTGATTCTGATATCGCTAATTTGGATTTATTGGTTGATGGTGTGGTTTTGGCTACTGTGGCCAAACCAACTGATAGAGCTGTGGTATTTGATTTATCCAGCGCTCCTTACACAATTACCAAAGGTAATAATAAAACCTTTGAAATCCGTGGTGATGTTGTCAATGGTTCTGGTAGAACAATCTACTTTAACTTTGACAAAAAGACTGATGTAAAAGTTAAGGGTAAAACCTATGGCTTCTATATCACTCCTAGCTATACCACCGGAATTATTGTTTCAACATCTTCTCCATATTGGGATAATGGAACGTCCGGTGATTATGCCATAACCGAGGTTTCGACCGGTACTTTAACTGTGTCCAAAGCCGTGGTGACAGCAACTAATGCCTCAAAGGGTACAAACCAACAGGAATTAGGTGCTTTCTATTTCCAAGCTCAGGGTGAAGCAATCATTGTTACCCAGATGATTATGGATGTGGTTACTTCCACCAATGCTGGTGAAGTTTCCAATCTTACGGTCTATGATGAAAATGGATTAGTAATAGCTGGTCCACAGGATAAGACTGATGCGGCTATTGACTATGTCACTTTTACTGATACTTTCACTGTACCAGTTGGTACACATAAGTATGTTGTTAAAGGTGATTTAGATACCGGTTTTTCTGCGAATGACACAGTGCAAATGAGATTTAGTACTCCAGCAACTGATATTACGGCTAAAGGTGAAGTGACAAATAATACTGTTACCGCAGCCCCAACCTCTGATATCACTGGTGATACAGTGTCTGTCAAAGTGGGTGATTTAAACATTTCATCTTCTTCATCTCCAGCTGCACAAACTGTGGCTGCGGGAACGAGCGGCTATATTTTTGCCAACTTTGTGTTGGATGCCTCTCAATCAGGTGAAGATGTAAAAATATCACAGTTGAAATTGAAACACACCACCTCTGCTGCCAATTTGCATAGTTTCATTACTGGCTTAACATTGTATGATAGTTCTGCGCCAAGTGCACCTTTGAACACTCCACAGGGTGGTGAAAGTTCAACAACTGTCTCAACCGCTACTTCAACCATTACCTTATTGACTCCGTTGATCATTACTAAAGGCACTTCCAAGACTATTATCTTAAAAGGTGATATTTCTGGTTCAGCTGCCAATGCTTCAACACATCAATTTGGTTTGGTGAGTACTGGTTGTGCAACTGTGTATGGTAATTCAACAGGAAATTCAATTACACCAGATGTTACCAACAGCGATGGTCAGAAAATGACCATTTCGACCGGTGGTACTTTACGTATGAGCGGCAGCTCCACTCCTTCAGCAGGTTTGATCTTAGCTGATTCAACCAACACAATTGGTACTTTCAGTTTTGAAGCTTTGTATGAAAATACTGAAGTACAACAGGTTGGTTTGACTATTGGTGGAAGCTCAGAAGCTTTCCAGAATGTTCAATGGTTACAGCTTTATGATGGTTCTACAAAACTTGGTGAGGTTGAAGTAACTGGTGCCAATGCCACCATTACACCTGCCTCTTTAGTTATTCCTTTGAATACCACCAAAGTTTTGACTTTAAAAGCCATAACTCACAAAGTGGGAACCAGTGAATCTGGTACTTCTGGTGAAAACTTTACTGTGAAAGTGTCTGGTGTTGAAGCTAAGGGTACATCCACTGGCTCAGCAGCCACCAAGATTGGTTTAGATACTACAATCACGACTGCACAGTATATTTTCAAGACCAAACCAACTGTTACCAAAGTAGCTTTGTCTGGTATGTCGAATGATACTCAGGATCTTTATAAGTTTACCCTTGCCGCTGATTCAAAAGGCGATGTGGGCTTCTTTAAAGCTTCCTTCTCAATCAACACCACCACAGCTACTGTGACTGCTTTCAAATTCTATGAAATTGATAGCAATAATGTTGAGACCGACGTTTCTTATGGTGACCTCTCAATTGGTGAAATTACTACCGCTTCGTCTGATGGCGATGGTGGCACTTATGTCATTAATGCCAAATTAGACACTGACGGTGCTAATAATCTAAGAACGGTTGCTGCCGGTACTTCTAAGACCTATGTCTTAAGAGGCACTGTGGCCAACTGGGTTACCACCTCTGTTATGACTGTAAAGATGTTGGGCGATAACGCGGCAGTAAGCGTTGATAGCACAGCTGCTGTTGACGATAACGCTAGCGACAACTTTATCTGGTCAGATTTGTTCATGGGTTATTCCACTTCAACCGCAACTGGTGCCAATGAATGGACCAATGGTTACAAAGTGGTTGCTACCACCACTCAATCTTTCTAACTTAAAGGTTAAAAATTTTGAGCAGTCGGTTTAATTTATTAAACTGACGAAAAACTCCCGCTCAGTGCTAAAAGCACCTGAGCGGGATGTTTTTTTTGACAGATTTTTTGTTGTTTTGTCAAAAAATGGTATTATTATAAAAGATATACACATTTTAATTTTAAATTATAAAAATTATGAAAAGGTTAATAAGCGTACTAATTTTATCTTTGCTTTTGGTTCCGGCTGCTTTTGTCAACGCGGCTAATACTGTGACGGTGAGCGAAAATGTAAATATAAGCTTGACCAGTCCAGTTATGACAGTAGTTTTGGAAGCTGGAAGCACATATAAAACAATGACAGTCACTGCCAGCACGATTGCTTTTACTCTCAACATGAATGATGTTGTTTCAATGACCTCCAGTGATAAATATAAGTTTAATGCCGATTTGAGTGGTGCAACAGAAACCTGTGGCACTACTTCTGGAGTAACTTATCAGATGGGTCCTGATGATGCTGAGAGGGTCATTACTTTTTCACCTACTGCCGTGGCGTGTGATGATACAAATCCAAGCGATGCAACCACCAGCAGTGGTGGCGGTGGTGGTAGCGCGGTAACTCCAGTGGTTGTTTTGCCTCCAGCTGGGACGCAGGCGGTGTCTAAAACCATTAATGGTGAAAATGGTGGTGGTACAAATACAACCGATAATCGAGCCGCAATGACCGTGCCTGTGGGCTTGGTCAGTGGCAATATTTCTTTAAGTATTGATCCTAAAGCCAGCTCCACTTATGGTGCTTTGGGTAGTACTTATCAGGCCGTTGCCAGCCAGATGTATGATTTTAATTTGTCAACCAACGGAGCCACGCTTAATCAATTTACCAAAGAGGTGGAAATAAGTTTTCAATATCAAAATAATGATATTTCTAACATCAAGGAAGACACTTTGAAAATCTATTACTGGGATACCACACAAAGCAAATGGGTTTTGGTAGGTGGAACTTTGGATAAAGTCAATAATGTAATTACAGTCAAAGTTATGCACTTCACTGTCTTTGCGGTGTTTGGTGAAAAAATTAGCACTACAAGTGAAACACCTTCCAGTCAATATTCCGCCGGCGACCTAATTAAATCCGCTGGTAACAGCGCGGTTTATTACCTAGGTGCTGATGGTAAACGCTATGTGTTCCCAAATCAGAATACTTACAGAACCTGGTTTGGTAATGATTTCTCCAAAGTCGTTACCATTTCAGCAACTGAAATGGGTAATATCCAATTAGGTGGCAACGTGACCTATAAACCGGGCACCCGCATGATCAAATTAAACAATGATCCAAAGGTGTATACGGTAGAACCAAATGGTGTTTTACGCCATGTGCCATCTGAAGCAGTCGCAGCTGATTTATTCGGCGCCAACTGGAACAAACAAATTGATGATATGGTGGATTCATTTATGACTCCGCCTACCTATAGTTATGGTTCAGCTTTAACCACCCTGTACCCAACTGGTTCATTGGTTAAAGAAGCTGGTTCAGCGACTGTCTATTACATTTCTGGAACTGAAAAGAGACCAATCGCTGATATGGCGACTATGTCTGCTAACTATTTGAGAGAAGAATATATTCATACTCATAGTTTGGCAGATTATATAGCAGGCACTGCGGTATCAGGAAAGGAAGCTGGGTTACAAATCTTGCATTAGACAATTTTTGGCAAAGATAAAACTTAAAAGCGGGTCTAAAGCCCGCTTTTATTGTTTTTTTACACAAAGAATGATAAAATAAAAGTGTTAATAAGAGAAATACTATGTCCAAAAAAACAAAGTTAATTATACAGATTATTTTATTTGTTATTTTGTTAGTGGCTTTGATTTATTATTTTACTGGTGAAAAACAAAAAAAAGATAATCAGTCGGCACAGACTAAGCCAATTACTTTAGAACAGATTTTTGTTTTTAATCCACTACGCACTGATTTAACCACGGCCCAAGTTGAAAGATATCGTCAAGAATTTGAAGCAGAGAA
>ENA-UOWO01000761-UOWO01000761.1-activated-sludge-metagenome-genome-assembly--contig:-NODE-761-length-44978-cov-4.908800_pt1 | contig 44978 bp, 40 predicted proteins | sample MGYA00238148_ERZ761564 | MGnify/ENA primary metagenome ERZ761564 (study PRJEB28885, sample SAMN05720194) | activated sludge metagenome | isolation source: Anaerobic digester | place: USA... | reverse complement strand
TGCAAGAATGTAATTTTCTAATCCTTTGGTTGATTCCGTAACCTGGTTTTCAATAACAGAAAATGTTTGACCAGCATTTTTCTGGTCCAAAGTTTCCCCAACACAAACAATAGGCATTAACCCAGATTCTAGAACCCTTAATGCTTTTTGATTTACAATATCGTTTGTTTCGTTGTGATATTGGCGACGTTCGCTGTGACCGACAATTACATATTTTGCACCTGATTCTGCAATCATTTTTGCAGATACTTCGCCTGTGTATGCCCCATGCTCGTGTGTGCTGACATCCTGTGCGCCTATTGAAATTCTATCGGATTTTTTACAATTCAACATCGTAAAAGGGACGCAAATTATCACGTTGTTTTCAGTGTCAATTTCATTTAAAACCGAAATCATACTATCTAATTCTGCAACTGAACCGTTCATTTTCCAATTTCCCGCGATTATCTTCATTTTTTACCCTTTTTTCCATTTGATTTTTTATCCAAATTTCTGCTATGTTATCCCAAAAGGATTAAAAATGCTAGAATATTTACGCGACATGTCAAACAAACCTATTGCCAAAGTATTGATTGGAATCTTGATGTTTTCATTCGTTGGTTGGGGTGTTGCCGAATGGATTTTGAATAATGCAAACCGCGAAGGTACATTGGTTCAAGTCGGCGATATTAAAATAACGCCCGGTCAGTTCAGCAGTGAAAAATCACGTGAAATGGCCAGACTGTCAAAGCCACAACAAAAACAGATTTACACAGATCCAGCTGTTGCAACCGCATTTTTGGATAAAGTAATGGCAGATTTAATCAGCAATGCGATGGTTGAAAATCGTGCAAAAGATTTGGGATTTATTGTAACTGATAAACGTATTGCAATGGAAATCCGTATGTTCCCAGAATTTCAAGAAAAAGGTGTATTTTCACCAGAAAAATTCGAAAGACTGTTGAATAACGCTGGATTTACAGAAGAACAGTTTGCAGATTATTTACGTAATCAGATTTTACGTTCAATGGTTTTGGGTTCAATGTCAGTACCGGTAAAAGTTTCAAATTTTGAAGCTTTGGCTGCGTATAATTCCCGTTATGGTGAAAGATTGATTGAATACACCCAAGTTAAATTTAGCGATTTCAAAGTTGGTGTACCAAATGATGAAAGTCTGCGTGAATTTTATAAGAAAAATCCAAAAATGATTCCGGAAACCAGGGTTGTTTCTTATATAATGATTCCTGCAAAAATGGATCAACCGGATAGCTATGATGCGGGTTATACACGCGCTCAAAAAATGGAAGATGCGATTATTTCTGGTGAAACCATGTCAGCGGCCGCAAAAAGCGTAAAAGCAAAATTTGTCACACTGCAAGCATTTTCAAAAAATAAAAGACCAATTGATCAATTGCTGACAGATTCTGTCGTTGAAAAATTATTTTCAATGGACCAGGGTCTGGAAAGTGAAATTACAGAAACAAAACAAGGATTTGTAATTTTCCGTGTTGAAAAAATTAATCCTGAATATGCCGCAGATTTTAAATCAGTAAAAGACAGTCTGATTTCTGCATGGAAAACCGAAGAACAGAAAAAACAGGCATACTTGCGTGCGAATAATTTGTTAATGGATTTGAATAAAACAAAAATATTAAAAGATAAAAAAACAGCAACGGTTTCGCGTGCAAATGGTGCGCCAACAGATGTTTTGGTTGCAGCTTTTGGACAACCAGTGGGAAATAATTCAATAGTCCCAGGTCAGAACTCTTTTTATGTATTGAGTATTAAAAAAGAAATATCGCCAAAAGTTGATAATACAAAAATGGCAGCATTGAAAAAAGAACTGCAAAGCATGAAACAACGTGAAATTATGGAAGATTATAATTCATTTTTGATGCGTGAATACCGGGTTAAGGTTAATCAAAAAGTTGTTAAAAGATTATTTGGTGGAAAATAATAAAAAATTTGCGGGCAAGTCCCGCATTTTTATTTAAAATATTATGTTTTTATTAGGCAGCTTTTTTCATATCTTGTTTTATACCGCGGACATATTTGCGTAAATCATCAATTGGAACCAGTGAACCGTCACGTTTTTGTGCACTCCAGTAATCCCAACCATTAAAGCTGGCACTTCGCTGCATTTTTGCAGCCATTATGTGAATTGATGCTTTACCATGTAATGAATGTGTCAGTTGACCATCGCGTGTTATCATTACTCGTTCTCCACGCGGACTGACCAGTGTTTGTCCCGAATATAATAATCCAGCTTCGATTAATTCATTGAAAGCGACTTTGATTTCATCACGTTTCGGTGTTGAAATTTCGATTTCTGACAAATCTATTGGTTTTACAGATTCCAGTCTGGCAATTGCTGCATTAACATAAGATTCATCTTGTTCAAAACCAATAAAGTTTCGACCTAATTCTTTGGCTGCTGCAGCTGTTGTTCCACTGCCAATAAACGGATCTAAAATTATGTCGCCAGGTTTCGTTGAAGATAAAATAACCCGTCGCAATAAATCCATAGGTTTTTGGGTATTGTGCAAACTTTTACCATTTTTATCTTTTATTCTTTCTTCTCCCAGGCAAATATTTATATCCCAATCAGAACGCATTTGTTTGCCACCGTTCAACTTTTTCATAGTTTCGTAATTAAAAGTATATTTTCCGGTTTTATGCGGTGTTGCCCAAATCATTGTTTCGTGGGCATTTGTAAATCTGGTACCACGGAAATTTGGCATAGGATTATTTTTTACCCAAACAATATCGTTCAAAATCCAAAATCCCAGGTCTTGTAAAATGCTACCGACACGGAAAATATTGTGATAGCTGCCAATAACCCACATAGCCCCGTCTGGTTTTAATACACGTTTACATTCTGTCATCCAGGCACGGGTAAATTCATCGTACGCAGCATTTGATTCAAAAGAATCCCAAGAATCACGTACAGCACGTGCGGCCGTTTGATCTTCGGGTCGATAAAGCGTTTTTTCGCCCAGTTGCAGATTATAAGGAGAGTCAGCAAAAACCGCATCCACCGAGCCATCGGGTAATTCGCGCATACGTTCTATGCAATCACCGAGCAAAATTTTGTTCAGATATTTTTTCATTCTCTCTTTTGGCATTTTTTACTGCCTATAATCTGTATTTTACCATATTTTAGACCCATTAAAAAGCGCTGGACGCGGGATATGGGTAAAATAAATAGCTTGATTTTTATAAAAACCTAAATTTTTTTTCATACTATAATTTTAATTTTGTTCTTTACACTTTGACCCAAGATTGCTAATTTACAATGGTTATGAGATGCCCCTATTGCAATTCTACAGACAGTCAGGTGAAAGATTCACGCCCTGATATTGAAGACGCGATTATTCGCCGTCGTCGTGTTTGCAATCAATGTGGCGCCAAATTTACAACCGTTGAACGTGTTCAAATGCGTGATTTAATGGTTCGTAAAAATAGTGGTAAAACAGAGCCTTTTGATCGTGAAAAATTAAAACGCAGTATCAGAATTGCTTGTCGGAATCGCGATGTCAGCGACGAGCAAATAGAAAAAGTCGTAACATCAATTCATCGCAGATTGGAAACTGAAACGACTGATGATTCAGTAAGCAGTGAAATGGTTGGAAAAATGGTGTCGGATTCTTTATTGAACCTGGACCAAATAGCTTTTGTACGCTTTGTATCTGTTTACAGAAAATTTTCCAAAATTTCCGATTTTAAGAAAATTATCAGCCAAATACCAGAGGTAGATGAAGGCGCAGTTGTTTGTGAATTGCCAAAAACATCACTATTTTAATTATGAAGAAATTTTTATTTGTTTTAATAATGTTTTTTATCCCTGTGACATTACGCGCGGCAGATTTGCCGTCTATTTTGTCTGATCAGGATGCCGAAATTTATACAAATATTTTTGATTTACAGTCACATGAAAAAATCGATGCAGCAATTAAATTGGAAAAACAAATTTCTGACCCAATGCTGATGAATGAAGTTTTATATCAAAGATACACATCAAAAACTTATCATACCAAGGGAAAAGAAGTCATAGCTTGGATGGAAAAATACTATAATATGCCAGGTGCTGAACGTATGTATAATCTGGCTAAAATAAAAAAAGTAAGTGTTCGTTCGCCCAGATTACCATCTGTTATAAATGGAAAATCAATAGAAACAGCGCAGTCTGAAAATTGGACACAAAAAAGATATTATGGTGAAACAGATAAAAATATAACTAAATTTAAAAAATCAATTCGTACCGGCAGTACAAAAAATGCAAGATTATTGTTGGAAAATCCTTCTTTCAAAAAGAAACTAACCGAATCTGATTATGGTCGATTGGCTGGTCGATTGGCTTTTGTTTATTATACAAATGGTGAATTCGAGTTGGCAAAAAAATGGGGATTTGTATCATCTGATGCAAAATCAGAATATGGTTTGTGGACAATGGGATTATTGTATTATAAAGAAGAAAAATTTGAAGAAAGTGAAAAATATTTCAGTGAAATTTTAAAATTACAACAAATAAACGATGCCAGAAAAACCGAGGCGGCATTCTGGGCTGGCCGCGCAGCAGAAGCAAACGATGATAGAAATAGTGCAAAATCATATTGGAAAATTGCTGCTGCTCATCCAATGGCTTTTTATGGAGCTTTGTCCGCGACAATGTTGGATGATGTTCCCGACTATGAATTTTTTGAACAAGATTTAAGTGATGATGATTTAGATGCATTGAAAGATTCTAAATATGGTAAATTAGCCCTGGCTTTGTTACAGGTAAAACAAAATGAACGAGCAGAGCAATATCTGAAATTATTAATAACTTCTAAGGCTGCTGATAAAACATTACATGCTGTTAATTCTGTTTCAACCGCTTACGCATTGCCGCGTGTTTCTATGCAGGTTGCAAACGTAGTAAGGGATCGTGGTATTTTGGAAATTGATCCTGGTATTATTTATTCTGCTCAATATCCTTTGCCAGATTGGGAACCACTGGGTGGTTGGTCAATTGACAGAGCTTTGTTATTTGCAATTACAAAACAAGAAAGTGGATTCAAAACTGGGGCAAAATCAACTGCCGGGGCCAAGGGATTAATGCAGTTAATGCCTGGAACTGCAAGAATTGTTGCACGTCAAAATAAAATGAAAATGTCTGATATTGATATGTCAAAACCAGAACATAATATGTTTTTGGGTCAGCAGCATATTGTTGATTTGTTGGCACACCCCAATATTAACAATAATATTATAAAAATGTTGGCAGCATACAATGCGGGTATGGGTATGTTGGTTCGTTTTGATAGAAACTTTGATACTTCGGATCCTTTGTTGTACATTGAAAGTTTTCCAGCATTTGAAACAAGAAATTATATAAAACGCGTTATGTCAAATTTGTGGTTGTATCGTGCACGATTGGATCAACCTTTGACTTCTATGGAAGAATTGTCCGAAGGAAAGTGGCCACTTTACAGCAGCGAAGACGAATATGTTCAAAAGCAAATTGCTGATAGAACATCAATATAAGCCCGATTAAAATAAACATAAATTATGGACACACCAAATTTTTCTTTTGAACAAGAAAGTGGTTTTACTTTTGTTGCAGGTTGTGACGAAGCAGGGCGTGGTCCTTTGTGTGGCCCAGTTATTGCAGCAGCGGTTATTTTCCCAGATAAGAATATTTCGATACCGGTTTTAATAACAGATTCTAAACAAATGAATCATAAAAATCGTATCATTGCATATGATTGGATTATTAAAAATACAATTTGGGCAATTGGCCAGTGTAGCGCCGCTGAAATTGATGAGATTAATATTTTACAGGCATCAATGTTGGCAATGAAGCGAGCTGTGGAATCTTTGGCAACCAAACCAGAATTTTGTTTGGTTGATGGAAACAAAATGCCAAAAAATTTGATTGGCAGGGCAATTGTCAAAGGCGATTCTAAATCAATATCAATCGCGGCCGCATCAATAATTGCTAAGGAAACACGTGATAAAATTATGACCGAGCTAGCATATCAATTTCCACAATACGGTTGGGATAAAAATGCTGGTTATCCAACAGCATCGCATTTGCAAGCAATTGAAAAATATGGTATAAATCAGCATTACAGAAAAACATATAAACCTGTTAGGGAATTATTGGAAAAAAAGGATAAATAATGGTACTGCGTACGATTGAAGATTTAGATGTTAAAGGTAAATTTATTTTGCTGCGAGATGATTTTAATGTTCAAATTATAGATGGAAAAATAACAGATGGATTCAGAATCGAACAGAGTATGCCAACAATTATTAAATTAAAACAAGCTGGTGCAAAAATTGCAATTTGTGCGCATTTGGGTCGACCAAAAGGTTTGCGTGATATGAAATTTACTCTAGCTCCTATTGCCCAGTATATGAAAATTCCTTTGGTTACAGATTGTCTGGAAAAAGATTTTATGAAAGATATGAAAGATGGTGATGTTGTTCTGTTGGAAAATGTCCGATTTTATCCAGGTGAAGAAGAAAATAATCCAGAATTTGCGTCAAGATTAGCATCCGGATTTGATATTTTTGTAAATGATGCATTTGCAGTCAGCCATCGTGCACATGCAAGTACAGTTGGTGTAACTAAATTTTTACCATCTTATGCTGGTGAATTGTTGATGTCTGAAATTGAAAATTTAAACAATCTGATGGAAAATCCAAAACGTCCATTACTTTCTATTGTTGGTGGAAGCAAGCTTTCTACAAAAATTGGTGTTCTGAAATCTTTGATAAAATTGTCGGACAAATTGATTGTTGATGGAATGATTGGCACAGCATTTGCGGTTGCTGGTGGTGCAAATGGTGGTGATTTCAAGAGTGATACGGAAACATTGCAGGCTGCGATTGATTTAACTGAATTTGCAAAACAAAACGATTGTGAATTGTTTATCCCGATTGACAAAGGTATCGGAAAAGAATTTTCACGTGATGCCATTCGTGTAAACAAAACTTTTTCAGAAATACAAAGTGATGATGTTATTATGGATTCTGGAATTGAAACAACTAAACGTAACATACATATAATTGACAGTGTAAAAACAGTTTTATGGAATGGAACATTAGGAATGGCCGAATGGGGTGATGTATGGGGACAATCCACATTTGAAATTGCCAACGAAATTGCGACCAGAACACGTCAGGGAAAATTAGAAAGTATAATCGGTGGTGGTGATACTGTTACTGCATTGGAAGTTGCGGGGGTAAAAAATGATATGACATACGTATCTACTGGTGGCGGAGCATTTTTGGAATTTATAGAAGGAATCAGTCTGCCTGGTATAAAAGTTTTGGAAAAATAAAAAAACCGCCACATTGGCGGTTTTTTTTAACGATTTTTTATTTTATAATAATTAAAAATATTTTCTATTTGATTACGCTTTTTACCAATCTCATTTAATTTTAAATTAATTTCTATAGATTTTAAGAAACTTGATTCTAAGACGTATGGAAGTTCTTTTAGATTATTGTTACCAACAGAATCACAGATAGTTTCAGAAAATTCACAATTTTTTAATCCATCTCTTTTACAACTATTATCTGAATTTTTTATACAATCATTGCAGTATAAATTCATATTATATTTACCATCTGAAATTTTTACAATTTTTACTTTTTCTTCTGGAAGTATTACACCTTCTTTTTCAAATTTTTCTAATTGTAAATCAATAAATTCTTTAAATAATTCTAAATCTAATTCTGCAATTATTTTAAGTATATCATTTCTTTCCATACCGGATTTATCAATCAGGTATTCAATACATATACCATTGTGTAAATTTATATCTTTAATGTTATTTGTGAATTTAATATCAATTGACAGTCCAAGTAAATATTTTGCAATAAAACGTACCTGATCTTGTTTTTTAGATTTTCTTAGCTTTTTTACAATTTTCTTAATTTCATTTTTATTTTCTAATTTTCGTAAATTCGTTCCCGAAGCTAACAGGTAATTGTTTGGTATTTTCTTTTCTAAATAGAAATTGGAAATAACTGCCTTTATCAATAATTGGGAAAAAGACATTTTTTTTGGCGCTGCCGTGGTAAACAGATTACGAAATTGTTCCATTTTCTGTCCCTTGTTATTTTTGTGTTAATTTTAATACTAAAATTATTATTTGTCAATTTTTATATAAATTACACATAAAAAGGGTATATGAATCATTACTAATTATATCACATCACTTGTATTTTTTCAAAAAATACCCATATATATGATAAATTCGCGAATCGGATTTTTGTGTGATATTATTTGCAATAAGTATAAAGGATTTAAAAAATGGCTTTGATTCCAATGGTTATAGAAGAGTCCCCACGTGGTGAACGTTCGTTTGATATTTATTCCAGATTACTTCGTGATCGTATAATTATGTTGCAGGGCGAAATTGAGCCAGGTATGGCAAATATAATCGTTGCACAATTATTATTATTGGAATCTGAAAACCCAAATGCTGATATTTCATTGTATATAAACAGTCCTGGCGGGGATGTTACAGCTGGATGGGCAATTATGGATACTATGAATCATATTAAATCGCCGGTTTCGACGATTGGTATGGGATTGGTTGCATCTATGGGTGCAGTATTATTGGCCGCTGGTGAAAAGGGTAAAAGATTTTCTTTGCCAAATACAAATATTATGATACATCAACCATCTGCCGGAACACGTGGACAAGTGACAGATATGGAAATTCATGTTAAACAGTTCCAAAAGAATAAAGTAGCATTAACAAAGCAAATGTCAGAATTTACTGGTAAAAAAGAAAAAGAAGTTTTTGATGCAATGGAACGTGATAATTTTATGACACCAGAAGAAGCAAAAGCATTCGGTTTAATTGATGAAATTTTACAGAAAAAATAAAATTAACTCTCTTTGTAATTTAATTTGATGAGGGATTAAAATGAGCGACGAAAAAGATAAAAAAATACAAACCCAGAATGAACACGATCCGCAACAAGTTTGCAGCTTTTGCGGCAAGGCTGTGTACGAGGTAAAAAAACTTGTCAGTGGCAAAAATGTTTGTATTTGCGATGAATGTATAAATTTATGTAATGACATTATGGCTGATGATATGCGTACCGAAATCAGCAAAGATGTTTCTAAATTGCCAGTCCCCAGCAAGATTTATAAATTTTTGAATGAATATATAATTGGTCAAGATGAAGCAAAACGAACACTTTCGGTCGCAGTTTATAATCACTATAAGCGTCACAGTGCTGGAATTTCATCAAATGTCGAGATTCAAAAATCAAATGTTTTAATGATTGGACCAACTGGTACAGGTAAGACTTTGTTTGCCCAAACTTTGGCGAAAATATTGGATGTTCCATTTGCGATTGCCGATGCAACTACTTTAACCGAAGCAGGATATGTCGGCGAAGACGTTGAAAGTGTTTTGATGCGTCTTTTGCAAAGTGCAAATTTCGACGTAGAACGCGCCCAAAAGGGAATAATTTATATTGATGAAATAGATAAAATTTCACGTAAGTCTGAAAACCCATCACTTACACGCGATGTAAGTGGCGAAGGTGTTCAACAAGCACTTTTGAAACTGGTAGAAGGCACAGTTGCAAATGTTCCAGCCGGTGGTGGTGGTCGTAAACATCCTGGTGAAACAATGGTTCAATTGGATACCAGCAAAATATTATTTATTTGTGGTGGTGCTTTTGACGGTTTGAATAAAATAATCGGACACAGAACTGCAGAAAGAGTTAATATTGGATTTGGTGCTAATATTCAATCAAAGCGCGAACGTGAAGAAAAAAATAATTTATTCAGTGTTCAACCAGAAGATTTAGTAAAATTTGGAATTATTCCAGAATTGGTTGGTCGTTTACCGGTGATAACAGTATTGGACCATCTTGATGAAAAAGCATTGGTCAGAATATTAACAGAACCAAAAAATGCAATTGTAAAACAGTACAAGGCTATATTGGAAATGGATGGTGTTAAACTGAACATAACCGATGATGGTTTGACTGAAATTGCAAAATTGGCATCCGAAAGAAAAACAGGTGCACGTGGTTTGCGCAGCATTTTGGAAAAGATATTGTTGCAACCAATGTTTGACGCACCAGATAAAGAAGATTTAAAAGAAATAGTAATCGATGCAGAAGTAGTGCAGGGTAAAAAACCACCAGTTGAAATTCTGGAAGATGCAAAAAAAGCTGCATAAAATAATTTTCTGATAAAATAAAAAAACCGGAAATATTCCGGTTTTTTTATAAATTTTATATATTAGAAATATTTAGATTTTTTATTTGCAGAAACACTTTGCATTTTGTCGAACAATGTCGTCGCCGCAGCTGTATCAGTTGGATAGTCTACACTTGGTACTGTTCCGTTGCGGCCAATAACTTTGTCTGAACCGTTTAATACAACAATTCTTTTAGGAAGTAAATTATCACCTTCACATTCAATATAATATTTACTTGGGTCAAAATATTTTCCATAACAACGTTGATTTACAACGCCAACCCAACCATTTCTTGCTAAATCTTTGCAAGTTGGTTGTGTACCAGTTTGAATTTCACCAGTCTGAACAGTTTCTGTTGGATTATCCAGAATACCATTGCACCATACGTTAACAAAATTACCGTCAACCGACGCCACGCTTCCGTTTGATGCAGTCTTTCTGGCACCAAAACAATCACCATTCAAAATATTTATATCAAAATCAGATTTTATTCCCGTTCCATTTGCAATTTGACTTTTTCCCATTGCAACTGGTTCAGAATCGTTTGCAGTTGTCGCTTCTGAGCATATCATTTTCAATCCCCAGCAATTACCATTTGCATCCCACATTCCGGTATCAAAACCTGCGCCCATACTGGTATAGCAGTTTGTTGGATTTGTTCTGCAAACTGTTGGCTGTTCCCACCAAGGTACGGAATTAACAGATGGTATAGCAAGTGCGAAAACATTTTCTGCACAAAAAATTCCAAATATAAAAAATACAGTAAATAATTTTTTCATAATGTTAATTTTCTCTCTAGTTGATTCTATCAAATTTTCAGATTAATCGCAAGTTTGTAAAACAGTGAAACTATTATCATTTGTACAACTACTATAATAATTTGAAAAATTCGCAGCTGAACATGTGCCACCACTTACAGTTATCCAGGAAGAACATAATGTATTATATTTTCTACGAATTCTAAAACCAGCAGTACCAGTCCAGCTTGTTGTAAGAGGTGTTTGTGTAGTTGCGTCAAATATTGTTGTTTGTCCGTTACATTCCCCTTGGCATTGATAATTACCAGGCGTACATCCACCAGAACCATCTGTACTTGTACCAGAAATACACCTGCAGTTTGTTGTTGCGCAACCGCTGGATACGCCAGTTGAATCAGATGATGCACAGCTGGAATCTGATGCAGAATAATTTGGGCATATTATAGATGGTTTGACAGAGCAATATCCCCACTTTTTATTTGCACTGGTTTCAGTATAAAATGACTTAAGTATTTTATCAGAAGATACATTATTTCCAGGTGTTTCAACCCATATTCCACCAAATCGTTCACACTCTGTAGACAGTTCTTTATTCATAGAAGTTTTTATAGAATCCATGACCACATTAACATCTGCTAATATACTTGTGGGTATAATATTACTGGATTGAGAAGGTCTTATACATGTTTGTAATGCATATCGAACAACTTTTTGATACAAACTGCCGATATAATCAGAACCACAAACCGAAGTTGCATCTGCATCGTTATTAACAATTTGGCCTGGTCTGGTTGTACCACCTGAACACAAATATCCATCTGGACATGTCAAACATGTATTTCCAGCAACAGGTGTTCCATTATATATATATACCCCACCTGACATTGATGCCATGTAATATCCGTTGTTGCAACTTGTATATTTCATACGAACAGGACATGTAAACCCTGGATTATCAGGTTCGTTTTCCCCACCTAATTCACCAGTAAAATTAGTGTCTTCGAAATCTGATGTCTGCGTGCTTGAAAATACAGCGTTGCATTGTTCAATAGAAGCATATTTTTGTTCGCCAGGTGCATAGGTTTTGCAACCAAATGGAAATCCATGAACAATGTCATTTGTCGAAACCGAACATATGCTGGTTACATAATCCATAAGAGAACTTTTGCAATCTTTTGCAATTTTTTGATCGGTTATATTTTGCATAGTTGTAACAAGTTCACTTAAACCATTTTCTCCGCCACCATATAAATTACTGCATGCATCCAGTTTTTCTTTGCACATTTCTTCTGATAATTCAAGTCGTGAGCCCAGCAACAGTTGTTCTTTTACATTACTAAAGTCTTTCAAAGATTTGCTTTGAGAGTCATAACAACTGTTAACAACATCAATACATTCATTTTTAACTTGTCGAATACGTTCTTGTTGTCCTTGATAAATTTCTGATACAGCCTGACGCAAGAATTCATCCCAAACCTCACTTGATAAATCGCTGCAAGTCGAAAGGCCACGTTCAGCAAAGTCTTTCTTTTTATTTAATTCGCTTATTAACAATCTGTTTGTTTGATTTGATAAAACATCGCCATCTAATGATGTTTGTAATTCAAGTTGATAAAAATCAGAACTATAAATTGGTTCACCCGTATCGCTGTTCAAATATTTTCCCGTAATATCCAAACAATGAACATAATCTTTTCCACAAGCAGAATCTGTTGTTATATCCTTTCTAACTTGGGCTATGCAATTATTGATAGAAGTGGAATTATGAGCATTATAATTATCTAATCTGGCCTTGTTCATTTCGTATTCTGTTTCACGAATTGTTCCAGCAGCAGTTGTTGTCTGTTTTGATAAAGAATTTGCCAATGCATTGCAATCATTTTCTATGTACATTCCGTATGCAGAAACAACCATGTTCAAAGTTGCTTGGGATTCACAACTGTTTGCTGCAAAAGCAACACATTGTGCATGTACAGCATTATAAAGTTTTTCACCAGTAAGATTACTGATATCAGCACCAGCCGCCAAATCAGTTGTTGACCATATAGAATTTATGTCGCCTGCAATATCCAATTTTCCCTGGGTTGATAATGATTTTGATTTTGTGTTACTTAAAACAGCGCTGATACCATTCAAAGCCTGTGCACTGCTGGAATTATCTTTTGCAGAGCCAGCAGTTGTTTCACCGGTTGTTGCTGTAAGCATAGATTTAACTTCGTTCCCAGTTTTAGAAATCGCATCAATATTTAAATCTTTGAAATCTTGCAATTGTTGTTGAGTTTGTGACAAAACACGTTGTTTGTTTTTTATTTCATCTAATTTAGAAGAACAAACACAACGTCTGTATGTTTCATCTTGTTTCGCACAAAATTGATCCATACACGTAAAGTATGAATCACGGCATGCATTATATCCAGTACCAAAAGTTTTGGAAGTTGATGTTGTATTAGAAGAAACTGCGCTTCTGGAAGTTTGAATTGTCTTTTTTAAAACTGCGCTTCTGTTTTTTGTGACAGGGGTTTTAGAAGATATAGATGATGTTGAAGCGCGTTTCGAAGATACGTTTCCTGGGGCAACTGATGATCTGGAAACAACATTATCCAAATTACGGTTTGAAACATCACGACTAGTAACCGTTGTACCGCTTCTTGGGCTGGTTGTTCTTTCAGATGTCTTTGTAACGCTGGTTGTGCTGCTGCGTTGCAAGTTAGTGTTGCTTTGACGACTTACAGCATTGTTGTCACGCGCAGTGATGGCACCGGCATAACCCGTACTAATAAGGCATAAAAAGATAAAAAATAAAATCTTTCTCATTCTCTGAGGAATGTTAGCAAAAATATGAAAATCAGAGCAAGAAAATAATATATGATATTTTATAAAAAATCCCGCTAAAAAGCGGGAAATTTACTTCTGTTGTGGTGCGGGGGCGGTTTTATTTCTTTCTACAAAAGTTATACGTCCCTTGTCCAGATCATAAGGTGTCATTTCAACGCGAACTTTTTCGCCAACATTAACCCAAATTCTGGCTTTTCTCATTTTTCCGCATACAGTTGCCAAAACTTCATGTCCGTTTTCTAATTTTACACGAAACATTGTATTGGGTAACTTATCCTCGACAGTTCCATTTAATACTATTACATCATCTTTTGCCATAAAATACCTTTTCATTAACTTTGGCTATGGTATTAACTGTAATGCTAAAAATCAAGAGATTTTTATCTGCTTGCACCAAACGCCAGCATTTGATAAAATTGTATAGTAAATTGATGTAGGTGGTATTTATGAAATTAAAAGTATTTTTGGCATGTATGTTTTTATTGCCCGGTATTGCGACAGCAGCAGACAGAAGCGATGCCAGGGTCGGTGTTCCTAGGGCTTCCCAGGCTGGTGCCAGGGCACCAACGTCGGCAAAAAGCTATGTTGCGTCGTCTGAGAATATATCTGAAACAGCTGTAAATTCTGGTGCGGTAGAGCAAAAAAATACTTTGCAAAAATCTTCAGACCTTGATGAAAATACTCAAAATTCTACCAATAATTCAAAATTAAATGGTTGTCGCGATGAATATCGTTCATGTATGGACCAGTTTTGTTTATTAGATGAATCCGAAGGCAGCAGATGTGCTTGCTCATCAAATATTGAACAATCAAAAGGAATTATAAAAGAAATCCAGGATATCCAAAGCCAGGCTGATAAATTATATACCGAAGGCGTAGATCGTGAAAATCTTGGTGCAAAAGCAAAACTGGTTTTTGGTGAAAGCGAACAAGCAAAAAAAGCTTCGCGTGCATCGGGACTAAGCTTTGCGGATTGGGTAAATTCCGGAAATAACGAACAAGAAGAATTGGGTACAGATGCGGATATTGGTGATAATTTATACCAAATCGCATCAAGTTATTGTAAAGAAAAATTAAAATCATGTGGTGGTACAGCAGATATGGAAGAAATGCTTTATTCCCGTATGATCGTTCAAGATTGCAAAAGTTTCAGTAATTATTTGAATGATCAAAAACGTGATGCAGAATCAAATAAACAATTAGCTGAAACAGCAGTTCGTAATGCACGTAAAAAAATGTTGGATACAACAAATAAATATAATCGTGGTGAGTGTTTATTAGCATATAAATCTTGTATAGCAGACAAGGGTGGTTGTGGGTCAAATTTTGAAAATTGCCTGGATGCTGATTTATTGGCTCGCCGTGCTAATGCTTGTGAAAATATCTTGGATCAATGTATGGCGGTAAAAGATTATGTTTTACAAGATTGGGATGCGGAAAGCAAAACTGTATTGGCAGATGCAGCAAAATATGCTGATAAAAATAGACGTAGTACTTGCTTTGCAAAAATTCAAATGTGTTTAGAAGATGGTTGTTCAACCAGTACAGATTCAGCTTGTTTAACAAATATTAATGTTGCTGCTGGTGTGTGTCCAATCATTGACGAATGTAATGAAATGATTCCAGGAATAAAAAATTCTGTTAATGACAAGTTAGCATATCTGCGTACTCAATTTTGTCAGAACGATGTTGATAAATGTTTGCAGGATAAATGTGGTAAAAACTATGATGCTCCGGAATGCTTGGGTAAAAAGAACACGGATATAGTTGCATTATGTCCACAATCCATGTTCCCATCATGCAGTGGTGAAAAGCAATTTAATATAATTGTTCAATCTACAATTTTGCAGATGGATTACCAAATGTTGCAAGGTTGTACAAATTATTTTGCAGAACAGTTGGGCAAGGTTTGTGGAACAGATATGAATTGTTTACCAAAAGATTCAACAGTTGTTGCTTTGACTGAAATTCCTGAAACAGAAGAAGGTATGATTGCACTTCGCGGGCAAGTTATCGCAAATTCACAAACAGCGGTTGATAATTTCTTTAAACAATTTGAAAAAGATATGACAGTTGCTGCATGTAAAGATAGCAAAAAACCATCAGGAAAGTCTTCTTTGGGTGATAGTGTTTTCAATAGTGCAAAAATTATTGCAGAAATCGGTGCAGAAAATCGTGCGTTGAGTCAACTGGAATCAAAAATTGCAGAACTGTCACGTGCACAATCAGTTCAAAAAGCAGAAGAAAATTGTTTATCAACATACCAAGTTGAAACACCTGATAAATCAAGCAAAAATTATAGTTATGTGAAAAGTGTAGCTTTTGAACCATCGCTGCGCAATTGTCATGTTTGCCGTATTCAGCAAGTTTGCGAAAAGGGTGGTGAAGATAAAAACACATCCGGATTAAAAGCAGCAGGTGGTGGCCTGGCAGCGGGTGCATCTGCAGGTACAATGATAGCACCCGGTTGGGGAACTGCAATTGGTGGTGTTGTTGGCGCAGTTGGTGGCTTTATTGGTGGTCGTGCATCATCTAGTGGTATAAAAGAATTCTGTCAAGAAATTGAATCATGTGAAGACGTTAATATGTAATGTTTTTTACATAAGAGGGAGAGAATAAAAATGGTACGTAAATTTACAATATTTAGCATTATTGCTTTTTCAGTTTTCCTGGGGTTGAATTCGGGATATTCTGCGACGGCAACACGTACCAGTAGGGGGCAGTCTGTAATACAGAGTGGTACAACTGTTCGTGCAAAAGTTGCAGCAACAGGTCTGTATTCCCAAGAATGTTATGATGCTTATTATGGATGTATGGATCAATTCTGCAATGTTGATAATGAAAATGGCGGAACTTGTGCATGCAGTGATGAAAATGCAAAATATGAACAACAGCTGGCAGATATACAAAAACAGTTAGCAAATGCAAATAATTTAAAAACAGTTCAGGTTGAAAAAATAAATGCAGGTTCACAGGCTGATATTATTTTTAATGGGGGTCGCCAATATGATGAATCTGGAAATGTTATATCTGTTGATGGTGTTTCAGCACAACAACAAAAAGATCAAAAGAAAAAAGATTTAATGGCTTTGTTCGAAGCAAATTCTGTTGATGATAGTGTTGATTGGACAGATGCTGTTGATAACATAGCAGATAAAAGCGGCGGTGCTCTTTATACCGCGGCCGATGATTTGTGTATGTCACAGATGCCGGATTCTTGCAGCAAAGATGTGGTTTTCTTGAAACAAATGTATTCACGTCAAATTGTTTCAGATTGTAAGGCTTTTGCAAACAGTATTGTTGATAAACAAAAAGATGCAGACCAAGAATTAGCAAGTGCACAATCTGATGTTCGTGCAGCATTGAAAAAAAGTTTTAATGATGCAAATAAATATGATCGTGGCCAATGTATGGTTGAATTTAAAAAATGTATGCAAACTGAAGATGCATGTGGTAAAGATTGGACAAATTGTGTTTCTACAATTGCCTCTGAAAATATGCAAAATAATAAAGCTGTCAGTACGGCTGGTACAACTGTTAAAAATATATCAAAGTTTGATATAACAGATTCAACTATGGAAATATTAAGCTCTAAAAGAAATATTTGTGAAAATGTTTTAGACCAATGTGTTGCGGTTCGCGATATGGTATGGCCTGATTTTTTACGCGAAGCCGCACCAACGATAAAAGTTGCAGAGTTAAATGCAGAATCAAAAATGCGTCAATCTTGTTTAACTAATATTTCCGATTGTATCCAAAAGGCGTGTAAAGATGACATAGTTGGCAAAGGTGTTGCAACTATGGATTCTTGTTTATCAAGACCAGATATGGCACGTTCTTTTTGTAAGGTTCAAATTGATACATGCGAAAGAATGGAGCCACTGATTTGGGGATATGTTACAGATAAATTGGCTGCTATGCGTGTTGATGCATGTACCCAAGAAGTCAAAGATTGTTTTACATCAGAAGACAGATGTGGTAAAGATTTTTCAAATTGTGTCGGTATGGATTACAATTATATAAAAGATATTTGTCCAGTTGATAAGTTAGTTGTTTGCAAGGCAAATAATCCAAAATTTTCTATGGATGATTTAGATACTATGCTGATGGGTTTGTATTTAAATGTTGATAATGCAGCACTGGATAATTGTCAAAACTTGGTTGATAAAAAGATGGCTGAAATTTGTGGCAGCACAACTGATTGTAATAAATTTGCTTCTGATCAAACTATTGGAACTGGTTCTTTGCGTTCACAAAAAGATGGTGATGTTTATCGTGTAACTGGAATGATTTCGTTTGGCAGTATCAATATGGGTGATTCTGCTGGAAAAATTCTGGATGACGGAACAAGACTAGCACCAGGGGAAATTGGTGTCTCTGATTATATAGCCAAAGTAAAGGCAAATAACAAAGGTGTCGATAATTACTCTGGTATAACAGCGTCAATAGAAGAAGAATTGAATAATATTTCTGGGACAATAAACCGTACAATTGAAATGATAGAACAGGATCCAGAAATTCAATACTGTATAAAAGGACGTGATTTATCACAAATAACGGGTAGATCAGAAAAAACAGAAGGTCGTTTTCCAAATCTTTTGAATCAGGTTAAAATGCAAATTGCTGTCGCAGCACTACGGCAGGCCCAGGATAATTATAATGCAAAATTAAACAAAGAAATATCTGATGCAACCAAGAATGCATCTACTGACTTGGCGCAGTATATGTGTCAGAAAATTGCTGAAAACGGCGGAGCAGGTGGTTTGGGCGATGTAAATGCCAGCACACCACTTACGCCACCATATGCAATCAGTTATGACGTTGGTTCGGGACTTACAACTGCAGATTTAATGAAAGGTGGTTCGGGTGTATTGCATGCTGGTGGTGTAACAGTTAACAACGGTGGTTATCTGGGCGGTTCAAAGATGACTGGTGGTGGAATGACAAAACAGATAACAGCGATATTTAGTCGTGAAAGCAGAAATTGTCATATTTGTACAACAACTATCACAGAAAGTTGCAAAACCACAGGCAGCAAGAGCTGGTTCCATAACAATCGTAATACCAGCTGCAAAACAGAAACATCCGAAGCAAAATGTGAAGATATTGTGATGTAAAATATTTATTCATATGACAGGAAAAATTAAATAATTGATTTTTCCTGTTTTTGAATATATAGTTCTGTTCTTGAAATTCTTTATTCATATATAAATTTGTTTTTTGGGTTTCATAATTATTAACCCATAAATTAACAATAAGAAAAATAATGAAAACTTTTGACACCTTGGGAATTCCCAATCAGATTATGGCCGTACTGGCTGAATCAAAATATGTAAATCCTACACCAATACAAGAAAAAGTTATCCCAACTGCATTGGCTGGCAGGGATATTTTGGGAAATGCCCAAACTGGAACTGGAAAAACAGCAGCATTTGGAATCCCTGCCATAGCGCATTTATTAAAAAACGATACTGATGTTGTTTTAATTTTATTGCCTACACGTGAATTGGCCAGTCAGGTTCTGGCTGAAATAGTAAAAATAATGGGTAGTTTAATAAAAATTCCAACAGCACTATTGATAGGTGGTGATTCTATGGATAAACAATTACGTCAATTAAAAATGGGGGCACGTCTGATTGTGGGACACCTGGGCGTATAAATGATCATTTGAATAAACGTAAATTAAGACTGGGCAGAACCGGTATGCTGATAATTGATGAAACAGATCGTATGTTGGATATGGGATTTGGTAAACAATTAGAAACAATTATTTCCGAATTGCCAATGCCACATCAAACATTGATGTTATCAGCGACATTTCCAAAAAATATTATGGAATTAGCTGGTAAATACTTAAATGATCCAGTACGCATATCAATTGGTGAACAGAATGTTGTTACAGATAATTTGGTTCAAGAATTGGTACTTACTACTGATGAATTAAAATATTCGGTTCTGACAGAATTATTGGATAAACAAACAGATTCAGTATTGATTTTTGCCAAGACAAAATATGGAACTGAACGATTAATGAATAAATTGAACAGGGCAAAATTTTCTGTATGTGCATTGCATGGTGATATGAACCAGAATAAGCGCGTCAGAATGACAGCCGATTTTCGTAGTAAGAAATGCAATATTATGGTTGCAACGGATATCGCCGCACGTGGTTTAGATATTTCGCATATCAGGACTGTTATTAATTATGATTTGCCACAGGCCCCAGAAGATTATATTCACAGAATTGGTCGCACGGCACGCGCTGGTGCTGCTGGTGTTGCGATTAATTTATTAACTAAGAACGATTATTCAAAATGGATTGCCATTTGTAAATTATTAAAAATACCAACAGGCTTACCAGATGATGTAAAAATTGAAATGAAAAAAGAATCTGGTGTGGTTAAGAAATCTCGTAATTCAAGAAAATTCCGTAAAAGAAAATAAATAAAATCCGCCAGGGCGGATTTTATTTTATCTGTTGGTCAGGCGCAATTCTATACGTCGGTTCTTTTGCAGGCTTACGGGATCATTTCCCAATTCAACTGGATACATTTCACCAAATCCTGTTGGAATCAATCTGCGTTTTGAAACCCCATAATTTGCCATTTCATTGGCCACAGCGGTTGCACGTAACAGTGACAATTGTGTATTGTTTTTGTATGCATGATTACCTGGGATAACTGGTTTTTTATCTGTGTGACCATCAACACGAACAATCCAATTAACATCTGTTGGAATTTTATTTTCCAAATCTTTTATAACGTTTGCCAGTAAACGCAATTGATTTTTACCTTCGGGGGATAATGTGTATTCACCACTGCCGAATAAAATATCGCTGGAAATTATAAATCTGTCACCATCTTGTTTAATTGTTGTTCTGTCACCCAGGGCCATTTTTATAGCCTTGTAAAAATCTGATTGATATTGTGACATTTGACTTAGTTCAGCAACTTTGTCAGCCAATGCTTTGTTCAAACGATTTGATAGTTCTGCATATTGAATTTCCTGGGACTGAGATTTTGCGTCTGCAGCATCTAATGCAGCCTGAAGTTTCGATAATTGTTCACTGAGTGACATACGTTGGGCTTCCATGTCGGATTGTAATTTTCTGCGTTCCTGTTCTAATTCTGCAGTTTTTTGTTTATCAAAAGTTGCCTGGTTCAATTGAGCATTAAGTTGTTCAATTGTATTCTGCATATCATTGCCAGATTTTTCTAATTCAGCAACCTTGCTTTCATATAAACTAATCATATCCTGCAGGTCTAAATCTCTCTTTTGTAGCTGTGAATCCAACTGGTTTATTTGACTTTCAAGTGTGGCTTTTTGGTTTTCCAATTCTGCAGTCTGGGTTTGCAAGTTTGCAGTTTTATTTTGCAGTTCATCAGTTTTGCTTTGCAATTGTGCGGTTCTGGATTCCAAATCTGCTTTTACTGATTGCAAATTTTCCAATTCGCTGCGTGCCATAATCAACAAACGTTTTGCTTCTTGTTCATCAGACGACATTTGGGCAATAGACTGTGCCTGTTCTTCATTTGTTTTCTTTAATTCTGAAATAGTTTTCAGACCTGTGCTTTTATTAAAAACACTGGTTGTTGTCCATAAAAACACAAATACAATCAACAAAAAGATAAGGATTATAACTAGATTTGAAAACAAATCTACAAACCCAGGCCAGGTATTAGTTTTTTCACGAAAACGAATATTTAACATTTTATTTTCCTCTCTCTCGTTTTTTATACTCAGGTCAATTTTGAAACAGTGTTTTCCAATTTTTGGACCGCACGCGAAAGTTCTCTTGTTGCCAAATTTATCTGAGGCAGAGTTTCCAGCGCATCAACTTCTTCGGATTCAAATAACCGTGCGCGCGCTGATAAATTTTCTTCTAAATCGCGGAATATTGAATTCTGTGCCAATTGTACCTGTAATCCCAAAAATCCAACAACCAAGCTGCCGGCTAGACCAAATAAAGAGCTGGTAAATGCAGTCCCCATACCCATCAAAGGTTTGGTCAGACCACTCTGTACAGCCACCATTACGTTTTCATCATTAAAATTCAAACCATTTACTAATTCAGCAAAACCGCCGACTGTGTGTATCAATCCCCAGAATGTCCCTAATAAACCTAGAAATATCAATGTATTGGTTATATATCTGACGGATTCACGTTGATCTTCAAATCGACCAATAATTATATCCAAAAAGTTACTTAAGGTGCTGGTTGAAATTGGCCCTTTGGTTTTTTCACTATGTTGTAAAATCATAGCAACTGGGCGCAATAAACGCGGTGGTAATTCTGCATTTTTATTTTCACCAAAATATTTTCGCATCCATTTGTATTCTGGCAATAATTTGAACATATCTATAAAGCACAAACCAATACCAAAAACGGTTGCGCCCATTATTATTCCATTTAACCATATATTTGTCACAGCAATATCAAAAAATTGCCGATAAAACAGAATTACGCCCGCAATAACCATTGTTGCAAATAATGCCATTCTATTAAGATTTCTGTGAAATTGACTCGTCATCTACATCTCGCTTTCAATGGATAATAGTAAAAATAAGGGAATAAAGTCAATAGGGATTATTTGCTTGATTTTATCAAAAAAATGTCCATAATGTGGTTGTTCCTGCTGGTGACATGTGTGTTGCCGGCCGATAATTTAATAAAGACCAAAGGAAATAAAATGGCTTATTATGAAAGCGTCTTGGTTTTCCGCCAGGACCTGACTGAGTCGCAAGTCAAAGAAAAAGCGACTAAATTCGAAAATATCGTAAAAGAACTGGGCGGTTCTGTTAAATCCACAGAGTTTTGGGGATTAAAAAACTTAGCTTATGTTATTCGTAAAAACCGCAAGGCTCACTATGTTATGTTGAACATAGAATTGCCAGGTGCACAAATAACAGAATTGGAACGTCGTTCCAGAATTGATGAAGACGTAATTCGTTTCTTGAACGTACGCGTTGAAGAATTGTCTTCGACACCTTCAATCATGATGAAAAAAAATAGCGAAGAGGTAGAATAATGGCAGTTCGTGCAGCGATTTATCGTAAAAAATCTAACCCATTAAAGGGTAAAGTTATTGATTATAAAGACACAAAATTATTGAGTCATTATATTACAGAACGTGGAAAGATTGTTCCATCACGTATTAGCGGTGTTTCCCAAAAAGATCAACGTCAATTGGCCCAGGCTATCAAACGTTCACGTCATTTGGGATTGTTGGCATTCGTCCGCAACCATCTTGGGTAAATTAAATATAATAACGCATCTGCGGGCATTTGTCTTCGGTCATGTATATTCAATACACTCCCTTTGACAAATGCTGTGCATCTTCATCATTCTATTTAATTTCATTAAAATAGTAAAAAATTAACATTTGGGATATATCCCTAACTTTATAAAAAAGGACAGATTATGAAAGTTATATTAACAGAAAAAATTAATAAACTGGGTAACATCGGCGATACAGTCGAAGTTAAAACAGGATATGCCAGAAATTATTTGTTGCCAAACAACAAAGCATTGCGCTGGTCTGCAACTAACATTGCTTTGTTTGAATCAAAAAAAGCAGAATTACATGCAAAACAGGAAGCTGCTAAGAAATCCGCAGAAAGCTATGTTGATGCAGTTAAAAATTCAAAGTTGCATATGATTCGTCAGGCCGGTGACACAGGTCAATTGTATGGTTCTGTATCATCCCGTGATATTGCACGTATGTTGGGCGAAATTGCAGGTGTACACATTGAATCTTCACAGGTAATGTTGGGCAGCCCAATTAAATCGGTTGGTACTTTTGAAACAAAAATTGCTTTGCATCCAGACGTTATTGTGCCTGTAAAAATTTACGTTGCACAAACAAGCGATGAAATTGAAGCTTTGGTTGCTGGAAAAGTTTTGACTTTTGGTACAAAGAAAGTAGAAGAAGTTGAAGAACAAGTTGCAGAAGTAGAAATCGAATCAGAAGAAAAAGAAGAATCCGCAGAAGAAGCTGCAGAATAATTTTTCTAAATAAAGTAAAAAGACCATGTATAAATTTGCATGGTCTTTTTTTTATTAACTGTTAAAAATGTATTTTTAATTTTATAATGAAATTATGAAACTGGAATCAACAGGAATTTTAATAGAACTGCGTCCATTGGGTGAACGCGATTCGGTTGCGCGGATTTTTACACGCGACCATGGTGTAATGTGTGGAATGTTAAAAGGTGCCCAAGTGTCAAAAAAAAATAAATCATTGGTCGGGCAGGTTGGTAATGTTTCTTGGAATGCTCGCATTGATTCTCAATTAGGAGTTTTTCATTGGGAACCTGAAAAAAATTTGGGGGCATTTTTAATGATGAATCCAAAGTTATTGTCAGTTATGAATTCCGTATTTGCACTGATTGCCACATTATTACCGGAACGTGAAAGTTATGAAACTTTATATTTACAGACTGAAAATTTGTTGAATGGTTTAATAAACCAAAAAGAAAATTTAACTGATATTTATCTGTATTGGGAAATTAGTTTATTACAAGAATTGGGTTATGCATTGGATTTGACGCGTTGTTCTGGTTGTGGAACAAAAGATAATTTAAATTATTTGTCACCGCGCACTGGTCGTGCAGTATGTGACAACTGTGCAAAACCATATTTAGATAAATTATTTAAGTTGCCGATAACAGTGGATGTTACAAAAAAATTTCTGGAAAAAATTTATGAACACCAAGGCGGAGTTGTGCCGCTTTCAAGAAATCTTTTGGAATTATAGTTGACAAAAAAAGTAGTAATATTTTCTCTTGCGATTTTATGAAAATTTGCTAGGATTCCTCTCGTTCAACATAAAAGGAGAAAAAACTATGACATGGACAATACTTGTTCTGGTTTTGGGAATTGCCCTTTATTTGTTTGGCGGTAAAATGCTGAAACAAAGCGGTGGAAAATCCCAGGATTCTAGAATGGATTTGGTTAAAAACTCTGTAAAAGTTCTGGCCATTGTTTTAATAGCTGGATCTACATGCCGTTTGTGGACACCATACTATTTGACATCGGTTAATCCGATGATCTTGCAGGAAATGGTCCAGGGTATGCAAACACAGAAATCAGCCGAAGGTAATCGCGAAGTTCGTGGATATCTGCATAAAAACGCTGATAAAATGATGGCAGATGCGCCAATTTTGGGTAATGTTAATGCAAAGAAGACAATCTTCTTGTTTACAGATTATTCTTGCCCATATTGCCGCCGTGTTCACGGTGAATTGAAACGTGTAATAAAAGATGATCCAAATGTACGCGTAGTTGTTAAAAACTTCGTCGTTCATGGACCTTTGTCAGATGCACCAGCACGTGCAGTTATCGCTGCAAAATTGCAGGGTGATGACAAAGCCGCCGCATTGGATGCAGCTTTGATGGACGCAGAATACTACACACAAAGCGACTTGAAAGATCAGTCAAAAATCGACGAAAAAATTACCAAGAACGTTATGAAATTGGCAAAAAAAGTTGGTTTGGATGTAGATCAGTTGCAAAAGGACATGAATGGTCCAGTAGTTGCACGTGAATTGGGTCAGGTTCGTGACTTGGCACAACGTTTTCAGATTGGTGGTACACCATTCTTGATCGTTAATGACAATGTCTTCCCAGGCGCAGTTCCATACGACCAAATCATGAATGCTTTGAATAAATAATTATTCAGGTAGTTATGAAATAAAAAAATCCGGCGATTGCCGGATTTTTTATAAATTAAAATTTTTATACACGATTTTTTTTAGCTTCTTCTATGGCTTTGAGTAGTTTTAAATAATTTTCAGAATTTTTATCTAATTTTTCTACAGCAACTTTTACAAATTCGCATGAATCTTTTACATTATCTGGGTTTATTTTTATAGGTTTTATTTTTGCAGAATCTTCAGCAACTGGTTTATATTCTTCTTTTTTTTGGGTTGGAACTTTGTCTTTATTATAACCTAGTTCACTAACAACACTAGAATCAAAATCTATTCCTAATTTTTTCGCAATTTTTTTCAATGAGAATCTTTTTTTATCTGGCATTTTTTATCCTTTTATTACTTCTAAAGAATTATACCATAAATTTAATTTTGTCAAAATAACTATTTACCCCAACTTGTATCTATGTTGTATTCGGCCAGCAGAGGAACAGAAAGTTTAACAACTGATTCCATTTCTGATTTTATTTGTTTTGCAAAATCTTCGGCCATTGTTGCATTACATTCAAAAACTATTTCATCGTGAACCTGCATAATCATTTTTATGTTCGGGTTATTACCTAATTTTTTATCAATTTGAACCATAGCAAAACGCATTAAATCAGCTTCGAATCCCTGGATTGGGGCATTAATAGCTGCACGCAAAGCATACGCGCGCATGCGTGGATTTTTAACATCCGGTAATTCAATTCTGCGACCCCACGGTGTATAAACACATGAATGTTCGGTTGCAAAAATTTTAATTTTTTCCATATATTCTTTTATTTCAGGCAAACCAGCCATGTACGAATTTATAATACTTTGCGCTTCAGTTCTGGAAACATTCAACTGTGCTGCCAATCCAAAAGATGAAATACCATAAATAATTGAAAAGTTCACAGTTTTAGCAGCGCGGCGTAAATCCTTTGGTACGGGTTCGTTTGTTGGAATATTGAAAATTTTACGCGCTGTTTGTTCGTGAATATCCAATCCGTGTTGAAAAGTTTCCTTGAACATTTTTACATCTGCAACGTCCGCCAGTAATCTTAACTGGATTTGTGAATAGTCTGCAGAAATCAAAACACGATTTTCTGGTGCAATAAAGCATTTTCTAATTTCTTCACCTAAATCTGTTTTAATAGGGATGTTTTGCAAATTTGGGTCACGACTGGAAAGTCGTCCAGTATTTGTGCTTGTTTGTAAATAAGTTGTATGTATTCTGCCATCACGCCCAATTTGTCGTGGCAACGCATCTGTATATGTTCCAGCTAGCTTCGCAATTGACCGCCAATTTAGTACCTTTTCAATAACCGGGTGGCTGTCGGATAATTCTGTTAGTGTATCAGCATCTGTTGATCTTTTTTTATTTTCTAATAAATTTAACTCATCAAACAGAACATTTCCTAATTGTTTTGGACTTGCGATATTAAATTCGTGACCAACCAATTCGAAAATTTCGGATTCCAACTTTGTTAGTTGTTCGTGAAAAATATTAGAAAGATGATGTAATCTACTTTTATCAACCAAAACACCATTGCGTTCAATTTTTAATAAAATTGGTAACAAGGGCAGGTCGCAATTTTCATACAGTTTTTTAAGTTTTTCGTTTTTATCTAATTTTTCTTTAAATATTTTATATAACGCAAAGCAAACATAAGAATCTTCTGCTGCATAGGCCGATGCGTTTTCTATTCCCAGTGATGCAAAATTTTTTTCTTTGGTTTTATTTGAAAACAAAGAATCAAAAGAAATGTTTTCATGATCCAAATAAACCTTGGCCAATTCGTCCAAACCATGTGTATGTAATGTACCGTGCAAAACATAGGACATCAGCATTGTGTCATCAATCGGTGAAATTTCATTCGTATCCCAGCCTTCGTTTGCTAGAATATGCAAATCGTATTTCAGATTGTGTCCGACCTTTGTAATTTTTGGATTTGTAAAATATGGCCATAATTTTCTTTTTACCAAATCAATTGATAACTGATTCGGTGTGACGATTTCACTATCTCCAAACAAATCGGATTTTCCGGATTTGTGGCGCAGTGGAATATAAACCCCAAATTCAGAATTTGTTGACATTGAAATTCCAACAATTTTATCTTCCATTTGATTTAATCCGGTTGTTTCAGTATCAAATGCCAAAACATCGTTTATGGTTGATAAAAATTTATCCAATTCATTTTCTGATAAGATTGTTTGAAATTCTTTTTTTTCTGAAATTTTTTCAGTTTTTATTTCAAACAAATTTTCATAATCTGTCAAAGAAATTTCTGATTGTGTGGGAAATAATTTTTCGATTCGAGCAGCCAAAGAGTTACTTTCAACAACATTTTTTACAAAATCTAATGCTTTGTTTCTATCAAACAAAAAAGATGATAATTTTAATCCGTCCAAGTCGACATCAGTTTTCAGAGTTACCAATTGATGTGATACTCGTGCACGATCTTCGTTATCAATCAATAAATTTCTGATTCGTTCATTTTCAATTTGATTTATGTTTTTATACAAATTATCCATCGTTCCGAATTTATTTATTAATTCGGCTGCTTTTTTTGGACCAATTCCTGGAACGCCGGGGACATTATCAGATGAATCACCAATCAGACTTTGAACCTCGATAACCTGATTCGGTTTAACACCAAATTTTTCGAAAACTTCTTTTTCACGAACTTCGGCCTGTTTCATACCGTCGTACAAGAAAATGCAATTTGAAACCAGTTGCATTAAATCTTTGTCACTGGTTATAATTCTGGTACCACCATCGTGTTCACAAAAAACATTAGAAAGCGTGGCAATAACATCATCAGCTTCGACCCCATGAATTGATAAAACCGGCATTCCCATTGCGCGCGCGGCATCACGGGTTAATTCCATTTGGGTTACCAAATCTGCAGGCGGGTCAGTTCTGTTTGCTTTGTATTCTGGATATATTTCATTTCTGAAATTTTTTCTTGCAGCATCAAAAACGCATACAAAAATATCATTTGGTTTTGCCGCCGCCAACACTGGTAAAATCATGCTGATAAAACCATATACGGCACCAATAGGTGTTCCATCGCCCCGCGTCAGACGTGAATTAACACCATAAGCGCGAAACAGTAAAGAGTTTCCATCAATCAGTGTAAGCATATTTGTATCAGTAAAATCAGGGCAGTTTTTTAACTGCCCTGAATATTTTTTAATTAAAATACATAGCGCAGTTTAATGCGGAAGTCATAATTTAACAAATCTGATTTAATAGAATAAAATTCTACAAAGTCAGGAACGTATAAAACGTGTCCTTCGGCATCAATTTTGATTGGCATTGCAGGGATATCAAATGTTACACCAACCATACCCTGATACGCTGGGTTTGATGAAATGTCTTGGCCACTGATTTTGCCATTGAATGCAGAACCAATACCAACACCAATGTATGGTTTGATAACAGTGGATGGCATTTTCAAATAACCATTAACCATTGCCAAATCCATTTTCAAATCAGAATTTGATAAATGGTTATATTCTACTTCGGCACGTAAAACAGGGATGTCGATACCGAACATTGCACCATAAGAATTCACAGAATCACTGGTGTCGCTGCCATCTGTCATAACTGTTAATCCACCGGCGCCAACTGTTGCACCTGCGTACATATCCATAACAACGCCTGCGTTTGCATTTGCAGCAAAACCCAAAACCGAAACCAATGTCAAAAGACCAGTAGTTTTTAATTTCATTATTTTTCTCCTTTGTGTAATAATATAGTAAAACAAACTGGTTCAAGTATGCAAGAAAATAAACCGATTTTGATTGTTGGTCTGGGTAACCCTGGTGATAAATATTCACGTACACGACATAATGTTGGTTTTATGGCTGTGGATTTTTTGACTGGTACAGATGCATCATGGAAATCTGAAAAAGAAGCATATACCACAGTTGCAAAAATTGACGGAAATAAAATTATTTTTGCCAAGCCGCAAACGTATATGAATAACAGCGGAATATCAGTTGCAGGTTTGATGAAATTTTACAAAATACCATTAGAAAATTTATTTGTAATCCATGATGATATGGATTTGAAACTGGGTGAGATACGTGAAAAAGTTGGTGGTGGCAGTGCAGGTCATAACGGTATTAAATCCATTGATAATCATGTTGGCAAAGAATACAACCGAATCAGAATTGGAATTGGACATCCGCGAGATGTTAATTTGCAGATTGATCCATCGGACTGGGTTTTGGGTAATTTTTCAGATTCAGAATTGGAAAAAATAAAATCCGCAATAAAAAATATAAATTTAAGTAATAAATAAAAACTGTCTAAAATAGACAGTTTTTTATTAATTACCAATGTTAATTGGTAAATGCAAACATCCATTTGAACCACATAGTTTTGTGCCAGATGCCCCACCTTTGTAATAACAATTTGTTAAAGAAGTTGCAGCTTCATCACTGGTCATGCCACCAGTACAAGGCGTAACAGAAGATGTTGGTGTTTGTTTATAATAACCTGGCGCAGCATGGCAATCGGTTGATTCATCTGCCCCAGCATAACTGGTTGTATGTGATGGACATTGTTGTCTGGTTCCACCAGGACAATAATACCCGGCAGAACAAGTTGAACAAGATAAAGAACTGCTTGCTGACGGATGTGATTCATCATAGTTTGAAGTATTTTGAAAACCTGCATTGCAAACAATATAATAACCGCCAGAACCACATGTATTATTTGATACAATTTGATAAACAGTACCATTTGTCCCCGCTATTGTTGGGCATTCTTCAAAATTTGCATACAAAGTGGTTGGATTTTCAAAGGTTGTGTTAACTGGTAAAAGACCATTTGCTGGTATTTTTATTTCATTTCCACCAGAATAATAACCTGTGAATATATAACTGCTTTTAACGGGTATGGTAACATGTGTAACTTCATTATCATTTACATCTACCCATCTGGTACCATAAATTTCACGAACAATTCCCATACCACCAGAACCACCATTTGCGGAATCATTCAGGGTAATTCCATATGTTGCACCGGAACAAGTTGCAGCCTGGAAATCAGAGCATCTGTCAAAAGTAACTTCGTATCCGGGTTGACAGGTGATATTATAAGCACAATGATTGTTTGCTGTGTATGGTGTCGCACTCCCATTTATAACTGTACATGTCGGACAAGATTTACAAGTATTTGAAGGTGAATCGTAATAATAAGTATTATTACAAACACAACCCCCACCAGTACTAGTATAGTGTGCATTTGCAACACAACCAACTTGTTTACAACAAGATGAATTAGATGTATTAAAAACGCAAATGTCAGAATAATTTTCAGGAGGTTTATTTACTAATCCATCCCAAGGATTACAATATGCATCACTTAATTCAGGTGAACCTGAGCAGGTTGAGCCTGATACAGAACAACTAGCTTGCAATTCATTTTGAATTGATAACAAAAATAAAATTATAATAAATTTCTTTAGAAAAAATTTCATACCAATCCCCGTGTTTTTAATTCTAGAATAAAAGGTTGTTTAAAATCAAATAAAAAATCCGCATAATTTTATGCGGATTTTTTAATATTTAATTAAAACTAATTACTTACCCTGGGATGCCAACAATTCCAAACGCTTGTTTGCAATCGGTGTCAAGAAACTTAGATAAGTATCAGATGATGAACCAATGTTATTCAATAAACCAATAGATGCAGCTGTCAATTCGTTGGTACCGCTTGGACCATATTGAGTTATAATTGATGTAGTTGCATTTTTATAACCACCGCTTATAGTCCCGTCAGGCTTTTTGCCGGCAACACTGTCTGCAAAGTTAAGAGGTAATGGGGTTGAATAAACAGCTTTAGCCCAAAATGCAGCTTTTACACCACTTTGTGTTGATGGGTCCGATAATTCAACATCTGTATAATGTTTAATAGCTTCTGCCATGTTTGCACTGTCGACCTGCATAGCTTCGTATTCTTTCAATAATCTATCGTATTCGCTTAAGCTATCATTTTTTTTGCTGCATGATGCTAAACCCATCAAAGCCATCAAACCGAACAAATAAGCTTTTTTTATATTGTATGGTAAAACTATTCTCATCTCACACTCCTTTTTTGTTTGTGTTTTGTGATGTCTTACATATACATTATAGATACAAACAAGTAATTTGTCAAGTATTTGTAAAGAAAATATTTTTTGGCGGAAATTGGGGATTTTTTAACAAAAAAACCGAATCTATTCAAATGAATCGGTTCGGTTTTGATGATTTATAGGTCAATATTATTTGATTTAGTTTGGATAAAATATAAACATATTGTCAGATAATGTGTTGTTTTGTGGATAGTATGAATCCAATGTACCATCACCATTCAAATCATATGCAATTTTATTACACTTTGCATTATCAAGATTCCAAGTTCCGGTGAAAGACGAACTGCTGATTGTTCCCCATGAACTGGATTGTGCGTCAAATACACATCTGACAACCGGACTGACAGAAGAATCATAATTGTAATACATATATGGATATGTTGATCCAGTTGATAAACCAGGTGTTGGTGTGGCCGCCAAGCTTTCGTTCGGGCCCATATATGTACCGCGTGACAGGTTTATTATAACAAGATTTCCACCATTACAATTAACAGTCTGTCCATTTGGGAATGTTGTTGTGGTATCAGTATATGTTATGTTTCCACCAATGCACAAGAGTACGTTTTCACCAGCTTTGTAATAACCACTGTCGGAACTTAGATAAAACTTTGCAACAAATGTCACATTACCAGCTGACAAATCAGCAGGTATGCATATATGTGTTGTTTCATTAGAATAATTTTCATATGTTGTAATTCCTGTATTATCAAACAAGAAACCCTGTACTTCATCAACATTTTGACACCAGTTTCCAAAATCGTCCATGTACCAATTTTCTGGACGGCAATTTTTCCATACAGGTGAACTGTTGCTGGATACAATAAACTGAGAACTTGATGTACATTCTTCTTTGTCAGATGACAAATTATTAGAATCAACGCACTTTGTAACACCATCAACAGTAATTGGTATAAATCCAGCCCCACAAGAAGTATCGCGACAACTATCAATTAAATCTGCAGTGCCAGTGTTATCAGCAAACCAAGATAACAAAGTTTCTGTACTGTCAGTTGTTTTTTTGATTTCATTTTGTGATATATCAATCAAATCACGTGTTTGCAGGAATTCACAATTACCCCAAATTTTTTCAGCCAATCTGCAAATGGCACAATTTTCAGCCGATCCACAATCCGAGCAAATGTCGTAAACACAAGACTGTTCTTCAGGGTTACAAGGTACAGCAGAACTGTTTGTACGAATAAAATCTGACTCTACGCCGCCGTAATTTTCAGAATAGAAATCACCACCGGTTGCGCTGGGGGTTTTGTTGAACTGGGTCATAATTTTTGAAATTGAATCGGTACCTGCATCAGCAACGCATTTCATTACATCTTTCCAGCAAGCCGAGCGATTAATAATAGATTTTCTGTTAACCGATTTATCAACGCTTTCGCATAATCCAAAGTTTCCAGATACTGATTTACAAGTTTGTACGATACATGCTTTTCCAACTTCGCGACATGTTTGAATAATGGTGTCATATGTTTTTGCGGTTTGAATCTGACTCATACCGCCGACCCAGTCTGTATCACCACCAGTTGTCTGCAACAGAGCAGTACATGCAGTTTTTACATTTGCACACATTTCATTTACTGTTTTATCTGCTGTTACACCAAAAATAGATAATGCACGTGCATCAAAGTCAGAAATAGATTTTGCTGTATTTGATAAACATTGAGTTGTCAAAGAAGTACAACTTTGACGCATATCTTCTAGTTTTTTATCCTGGGCCAGTTTAATTTGCGATAATGCATCTTCTATAAAATCGTCCCAAACACTGTCACCAATATCCTGGCAATTTGCCATTGCTGGTTCCAGATAAGTTTTTTTGGAATTTAGAAAAGTAACAAACTGACTGTTTCCAGGAGCATCAGTCCATTTTTGATCACCAGAAGGTCTGGTTATTAAATTACCCAAGTTTACCAAATTAACAGTCAAGAAAGCTTCACCAGTCGAAGGATCTATGTATCGACCAGTTATATCCAAACATTTACCCAAATCAGTACCACAAACAGAAGAACTGGTCATCATATCCAACATTTTCTTTTTACATGTTAATATATCGTCGGAATTACGTTTTTGATGAACATCTAATCTGGACATATCTAACAGGGCGCTGCCTTCTCGAACTTTGTCCAGTGCCTGGTCCTGCATTGTTTCATAAGCTTTGGCAACAATATTACAATCTTGCTCGATTGCCATTTGGTATGCACTTTCTGCAATTGCAGCACCATCTGTATCACAAACTTCGGCCGCCATTTCACGACATACGGGCAGGGCAGCATTGTATAAATCAGTACCTTCTTTTGTGCTGGTTGATGCACCCAGTGTGGAATCAATACTGTCAAATGCAGAATCTGTGTTCAAAGATAAAGAAATCGCAGACATGTTTTTATTAAAATTATTATCAGCAGTACTGGATTTAAGTTTGTTTGAAATTTCGTCCAAAATGCTTTTTGAATCAGATTTGTCTGCCTGTTGATATGCAGTTTCACCTTCTGTTGCCTGGGATATAGCTTCGGCGTCTTCTTTATCTAAATTTACAGAAACCAATCGTTCATTAAAATTCAAAATTTTATCTTCTACGTTGGACATGTTATTCTTAACATTATCAAAATCATGAATTCTGGATGAACAGGCGCAACGTTTTAATTGCGTGTCTTTGTTTGCGCAAAATTCATCCATACAACTGTAATAAACTTCACGGCATTTTTTATATTTGTTAATATCATTTGTATCAGACGACCCGTCTTTTACTGAATTGGTTGTTGCTGCACGTGAAGTGTTTGTACGTTTTACAGTTCTGGTGTTGGATGATTTATTTGAATTCAAAGCATTGCGATTAACAGTTGCTGCACGGGTATAACCAACATTTGATTGTGTAGCACTGCGATTAACACTGGTTCTGTCTGAAACTTTTTGATTTACAGATGATCTGCTTTGGACATTTGTACTTCTGGGGGCGGTATTTGACACTGTTGTCTGAGAACTTCTAGAAGAATTAGATTCTTCGCGTGTTGTAACAGATCTGTTATCGCGTGAAGATTGTGAAGAAGAATCTTTTTTTACAGAAACGTTTGCAGTTCTGGACGCCAAAGATAAAACAGGTGTTGATGTTGAGTTATCAGATTTTTGTCGATTAGAAACAACTGTTGTGGTTGTACCCCGTTTCGCAGCACGTGCAACATCTGTATCATCGTCAGCAAAAGCCGCATGAAAACCAAGCGCAACAAGGCAAACAACAAAAAGCAGATTAAACTTCCTCATTTCTGGTAGTGATGTTAGCAAAAATATGAATTTTTGGGCAAGAAGAATTTATATGGTGGGACTAAGGAGACTCGAACTCCTATGGATTGCTCCACTACCACCTCAAGGTAGCGCGTCTACCAGTTTCGCCATAGTCCCAAAACACTTCGCCAATATTACAAGAATCTTTTTGTTTTTCAACTGTTTTTATGGTAGAATGCATCAGACAGAATGTAGGATTTTGATATGAAAAAAAATAATAATTATTGGCTGTTTGCCATTTGTTCTTTGTTTTTTAACCCATTTGCATATGGTGAAGGAACTTATTACAATGGTACTTATCAGTCACCGCAGCAAAGATATAATACAAACGGATATTACAACAATTATTCAGATCAGCAAAACAGTTATAATAATTATTATTCAAGATATCAGCCACAATATCAGCAACAAATTCAACAGCCTGTTGCAACAAAACAAAATAAATCAAATTCAAACCAAACAGGATTTTATCTAAGTGGCGGGATTTCGCATGAAACTGCTATGTGGCGGTTTGATATGAATAATTCAAAAAGTATTCTGCATTATGACAATGTTAATTGGAATGTTTTTGATGTTAATGCTGGATACAAATTCAATATGGGCAGCACACCCGCCCAGGTTGATTTGGGTTTAAAAATTGGTATGCAATCCGGCGATTCAACAATGGTTGATGATGATATAACGAATGGTGGTTATTTTATAACCCAATGGGTTGACAGCGGAACAGGTGATATTATTGGTGATCAAATTGGTCATGCCTTATCAGTTGGTACCAGTAATGGCGGTAGCATGTTGGGATTTAATATTGGTTTTGGATTGACAGATTTCTTTAAATGGGGAAATGCGAAGATAACACCTTCTATTGGTTATCGCAGTTTGAATTATAAATTGGAAACAAAAAACAATTATGGACTGTCTGTTGATACTGCAAATTGTTTCACAGTACCAGAAACGGGCGAAGTTCAGTGTGATGCAGCAATAGTAGTTCATTATTCTGATGGCAGCAGTCAAATTTTATGGCGCGATACAATTATTTCACCAATGGAAATAGTTGGTACTGCAGATCCAGAAAGTGTTGATACAGGTGGAACATATTATTATCAACAACCAGGAACCAGTCATTCTTATGATGTTACTTGGTCTGGTCCGTATGCAGCTGTTGATTTAAGATATGATATAAATAAAAATAACTCAGTAAATGGACGTATTGAATTAGGTTTGCCTTCTTATACTGCAACTGGTGATCAACCATATCGTTCCGACTGGCAGCATCCAAAGAGTGTAGAAGATACAGCTGGATTGGGAGCTGCAACACATTTGGGATTATTAGCAAACTGGAATACATCTTTGACAGATTATATAATGTTGTCTTTTGGTTTGACATATGATTACTATTCAGTAAGTGGTGCAGATGCAAAAACATATTTGAATCAGAACTATTATATGACAATTTATAATAACCTGTTATCAGGTGGTGTAATAGATGGTATTGATTGGGGGGCAGGTTATGCAACCGAAGCAGATATGTTAAATCCAACCACCGGAAGCCAGACGGCTATAAATATTAAAAGTTTAGAAACTACTTGTCCTGGATGGGTTTGCACAGCAAAAAGCGAAGTGGATTCCATTTATAAATCTATGGGAATTCGTGTAGGGCTGAATGCAAAATTCTAAATAAAATTTGCCAAGCCAGTTTAAAAATAATTAAACTGGCTTGATTTTTTTTGCACAATTGCTATCCTTTTCGGTCAGAGGTTTTTTATGAGAAAATTATTTATAAGTTTTATAACGATGTGTTCTTTTGCTGTGTTTCCAGCAATTGTTTTTGCTGCACCTGATTTGACTGGGGTTGCATCTGTTAATGTTACCAGTGATACTGCTATGAATGCAAAAACGATGGCTTTTAATGAAGCACGCAGACAGATAACAACAGATGTTTTATCAAAATATTCTGATCCTCAAAAATTAGATGAATTAATTAAAAACACTGATGATTCGACAATTACAAACTTGATAGCTTCAACCAGTATAGATAGTGAACGCTTGTCTGCAACGACTTACTCTGCAAATATAAAAATGACAATTGATCCAGTAGAGGCAAAAAAATGGTTCACAGAAAATAATATTCAAAATTGGTTGGATGTTGGTGAATCCGAATCTATAGATAAAATAACCGTAGTAATTGAAATTCCAGATGGATTGCATGACTGGATAAATTTGAATCATGCAATACGGTCAGAAAATACAGATTTTGAAATAAAAAGAATTTCAGGTAATCAGGTAACTATAACAATTCCTGTAACAAAACGTTCTGAATTCATCAAGGCTGTTCAAAATTCTGGTTGGAAATCTTCGGATACAGATGGTTTCTTGAAAATTTGGAAGTAATTCCCACAGTGTTTTTTAGATTGACAATGTGCCAGTCAAAATATGACAATTATATTAACAAAAATGTACGTGATGTTTTCTAACTTTTTATAAAAGTAAGAATTGGAAAAAAAATGAAATTAAAATATCTGGTTTTATCTTTATTGTCTTTATTATTTTTTGGATATGCCAAAGCAGAAGTTACGCTGGGTGTTTGTACTTTGTCCAGCTGTGCAACTGGTTATTATTTGGATGGTACAGTTTGTACAGCTTGCATAACCCCTGGTACCAGCGTAAATTATAATACTGGTGGTATAACAAGTTGCTTTATTCCAGCGGGAACTTCCTTTACTGATACTACTGGTACTTATACATATAATGCGAATTGCTCGTATTCAATTTAGAAATATTAAAGAGAGAGATTAAAATTGGCAAAAAAAATAAAATTCTTTTATCAAAAAATTTTCACCCTTATTTTTGGTTTGATGATAGTACCACTTTTAAAGTTGTTTGGTATTGGTTCAGAAGCGTTTGCTACAGATACGATTTGTTTGGCCAGTCAATGTACTGTTAATGACACAAGATATACTTCTTGTGGAACATCACAATTACAGAAACAGGTATGTCAGGCATGTACTTATACAGAACAAGTCTGTATGGATGGCGATGGTATAAGTGGTGCAAATGGTTGTTCAAACTGGGGATGGGTAACAGTTAATGGAACGCAGTGGATTGATACAGGCGCTTGTACAACATATTCAAACGAATGTACTTTGGGGCAGACTTCGACACGCGCCTGCACAACCGAGGTTGGAACTGGTACACAGACCAGAAGTTGCACAACTTTGGTAGTCGGCACATATACTTACTATATGTGGGGTTCTTATGGTACTTGTGTTTATACATCTTGTGCTGTTTCAACAGATGTATTAGATTCTGGAAAGTGTTATTGTCGTGCCGCTTGTCCAATGCCAAATGGATATGGAACAATGATTGCCCAGGTCAGATATTCATCTGTTTGTCCTGTTGCAGCCTCGTCTTCGTCAAGCGAAGTTCAATGATATGTTAAGAATAAAAAAACATTCAAAACTAAATCCTGTATTATGGAATTCTGATAATTCTTTGCGGTCTGATGTTGCGGAAATTTTAACCAGAATATACATTTCTTTTATGACAGTTTTATCAAATTACTCTGGATTATCACTTGATATTGAAAACGATGTAATTGATGTAATTTTTGGTGGATCTGCGGCAGAATATTTCTATGATAAAAACTCTGATATAGATATTACTTTGGTAATACGCGCCGACAGATATTTAAAACAAATGAATCCTGATATTTTTGATGGCTTTATAAAATTTATACAGGTTTTCTTTATTGAAAAATATGCGCCAAGTGTAAATGGAATCCCTGTGGATATCAGTATTGTTGCCAGTGACAGTTTTAATTTTACCAGATATTCACTGATTCAAAAAAAATGGCTGCGTGAACCAATAAAATTTTCAGATGATGAAATCAGAAAAATGGAAATTCAGGCTGATAATATATATTGTGATATAAAAAAAGAAATAAAATTATTCCTTAAAAATAAAGCTAATCAGGAAAAAATAACAATTTTTGTTCATGATTTACAAAAAAGACGTGTTGATGCGTGGACAGATGATATAAAAGATTATATACCATTTGCCAGGGCTTATTCGCGTATTTCCCATCAGGGTATAATAAAGAAAATGTTAAAAATAGATACTGATAATATAAAAAAATTAATGATGGAAAAATGATAATCCGGGTACCGAATCATAAAAGATTAAATCCAAAACTGTGGAACGGTGATGGTTCATTACGTCCAGAAACATACAATGTCATAAATAATATAGTTGTTTCTGCAATCAGTTCGTTGTCTACTTTTTCAAAAATACCAGTTGATTTGGAAAAAGATATTGTTGATGTTGTGCTTTGTGGATCCAGTGCAAGTTATTTTTATAAAAAGTATTCTGATTTGGATATTAAAATAGTCGTTCGTCCAGACAGGTATCTGAAAAAAATGAATATAGAAACATATAAAGTTTTTTCAAAATTTGTTAGTAGTCATTTTGTAAAAAAATATTCACCAAGTGTTTGTGGAATCTCGGTAGATGTTGGAATAGTTGGTGAAACATTGGAAATTGAAAAATACTCATTTAATCAGAAAAAATGGTTAATCAAACCAACCAGATTAACCAGTGATGAAATAAAATATATCAGAAAAAGAACCCGTATTTATTATTTGGCAATGCGCAAAATGATAAAAAGTATATTGAAAGATAAAAACAGATACAAAGAAGCAGGCGAGCTTTATGGATATATGCGTACTCGCAGAAAACAGTCTTGGGACGAAAGATTTTATAACAGAACACCATTTTCATTGGCTTTTTCATACCTAAGTCATGATGTTTTTTTTAAAAAACTGTTAAAGGCCCAGGAAATTTATATAAAAAACATGATGACAGATATAAACTGCAATCCATCATAGAGTTGTTTATTTTTTCTTGATTTTTGTAATTTATTGTTCTAAAATTCGCTCACGCGCTTGGCGCGAATAACACAGTCGTTTTGCTGTTTTCTGTCCAGATTGAATATCTGGGTTCAATTGCAAACGACGAGGATAATAACAGAAAAAAGGAAAAAATCATGGCATTGCCAAACTTTACTATGAAACAATTAATGGAAGCCGGTGTGCATTTTGGTCACCATACTCGCCGCTGGAATCCTCTTATGACATCGTACGTTTACGGTGTAAAAGATAAAATTCATATCATTAACTTGAACAAAACTGCACCTATGTTGCATCGTTCATTGGTCGCATTAGAAGCAATCGCAGCTGCTGGTGGAAAAGTATTGTTTATCGCAACAAAACACCAGGCAAAAGATATTGTAAAAGATGCAGCAGAACGTTGTGGACAGTTTTATGTTAACAATCGTTGGTTGGGTGGTATGATGACAAACTGGACCACTGTTTCCCAAAGCATCCGTCGTCTGAAAAAGATGGAAACTGATATTGCTAATGCTGATAAATTAGGTCTGACCAAGAAAGAAGTTGGTGTTATGACCAAAGAATCAGAAAAATTACGTGGTATTTTCGGTGGTATTTTAGATATGCACGGAACACCACAGGCTGTTATTATTATTGACGTTCCACGTGAAATGAATGCAGTACGCGAAGCAAAAAATTTGGATATTCCAACAATTGCTATTTGTGATACTAATGCAAATCCTGATATCGTTGATTATCCAATCCCAGGAAATGATGATGCTTCACGCGCAATTCAATTGTATTGTGATTTGTTCGTAGATTCGATTCTGTCCGGTATTGAAAAAAGATTGGGCGGCGTTGCAGGTAAAAAAGTAGAATCTGATATGAGTCACTCTGAAGTAGAAGAATTCGAAGAAGAAACAAAACAAAAAGTCGCAAAACAGAAACTGAAAATATCCGAAGCTCGTGAAGAACGTCGTGAAAAGTTGGCAGAAAAAGCTGAAAAAGGCGAATAAAATTGCGGGGGATAAAAATCCCCCATATGAATTTAAGAAAATTAGTTAGGAGTAAAAAATGGCAGAGGTTACAGCAAAATTAATCCAAGAACTGCGTGAAAAAACATCAGCAGGTATGATGGATTGTAAAAAAGCTTTGATTGAAAATAACGGTAATATCCAAGAAGCAGCCGATTGGTTGCGTCAAAAAGGTATTGTCAAAGCAGCATCCAAGGCCGGTCGTGTTGCCGCATCTGGTTTGGTAACTGTTGTTAAATGCGATGGTATGGGTTGTGTTGTCGAAGTTAACGCGGAAACAGACTTTGTTGCCAAAAATGAAAAGTTCCAAAAATTGGTTTCAGACGTTGCAAACAAAGCTTTGGAATTTTCTGGTGATTTTGAAAAAACATTGGAAGCTGTCAAAGACGATGTTGCAGCAACAATTGCAACTATTGGTGAAAATATGAATTTGCGTCGTGTTGCTAAGGTATCCGGTGAAAATATTTATACATATGTTCATAATTCATTGGTGCCTGGAATGGGACAAATTGGTGTTGCAGTTGCAATCAATGGTGATGCAGCTAAAATCGATGAAATTGGTCAAAAAATTGCAATGCATATCGCAGCTAATAAACCAGAATTTATGACAATTGCCGAAGTTGATCCAATTGCAGTTGAACGCGAAAAGAAAGTATTTATTGAATCTGGCGCAACAGCTGGTAAACCAGAAAACGTTGTTGAAAAAATGGTCGAAGGTCGTATTAAAAAATACTATGGTGAATCAGTATTAGAAGAACAGCCATTCGTTATGGACCCATCAAAAACAGTAAAACAAGTTGTTGCCGAACATGGTGGAACTTTGGCTGGTTTTGCATATTATCTGTTGGGCGAAGGAATTGAAAAGCGCGAAGATAATTTGGCAGACGAAGTTGCCAAAATGCTTTCTTGAAACCCAGACGGCGATGCATGTTCTATATCGGGACAAAGTTGTTTTGCAAAAGCTGCAAACATAATGCAAAAAGCCGGGTTCAGTATGGGAAAGAAACAAAATTAAAAACCGCGCAATATGCGCGGTTTTTTATCAACATGATTGCGATTAAATGTAAAATTTGATATGATTGAATAAAAGGAAATTAAGATGACACAGAAACTTTTTGATATGTTATCAGAACGCGGGTTTGTAAAGGATATAACACATCCAGAACAAATAAAAAAAATATTGAATGGTGATAAAAAAATTACATTCTATCTGGGAATTGATCCAACAGCAGATTCATTGCATATTGGACACTTTTTTGCTTTGCGTATGTTTCGTCATTTGCAAAATGCGGGTCATAATGGAATCTTGGTTGTGGGTGGGGCGACCGCACTGGTTGGTGATCCAACCGGTAAATCAGATATGCGAAAAATGCTGACAAAAGAGCAGGTTGCACATAATATAGAAGAAGTTAAAACTCTGGCGCGCCGGTTTGTGCTGGATAATACGGAAATTGTTGATAATGCAGAATGGATGAATAAATTTACTTATGTTGATTTTATGCGTTTTGTTGGAACACATTTTAATGTTAATACTATGTTGGCCAGTGAAGCATACGCACGTCGTCGTGAAAATGGAGGATTAACATTTTTGGAAATGGGTTATATGCCTATGCAAGCGTATGATTTTGTTCATTTGAATAAAAATAAAAACTGTATTTTGCAAATTGGTGGCAGCGATCAATGGGGAAATATTGTCGCCGGTACTGAGTTGTTTAGAAAAATTAATAATTTGGAAAGCGAAAATTATAAGTCCGAGATTTATGGTTTGACTTCACCATTGCTGATGACTGTTGACGGTAAAAAAATGGGTAAGACGGAAAAAGGTACTTTGTGGGTTGCGCGTGAAAAAACAACGCCTTTTGATTTTTATCAATATTTCTATAACATGCCCGATGAAAATACTGGATTATTGTTGTCTTTGTTCACTGATATTCCAATGTCAGAAATTGTTGCAATGTGCAACAATGACATTGTTGCAGCAAAAAAGAAAATGGCGTACGAAATTACTAAGTTAATACATGGTGAAACCTTGGCAATTGATGCGGTTTCAACAGCCAAGGCTTTGTTCAGTGGTGGGGCAGAAAGTGCCGGTATTCCAAGTACGGAAATAAAAATGTCCGAAAAAATGAATATTGTTGATTTTGCAGTTGCCAGTGGAATCGTCCCCAGCAAGTCCGAAGCGCGCCGTATGATAGAACAGGGTGGGTTGCTGGTTGATGGCGAAAAAATTACAGACAAGGATTTTATGGTTGAACCTGCAAAATCCATCATGTTGCAAAAAGGTAAGAAAACTTTCTTAAAAGTTTTGGTGAAGTGAAATGAAATCCGTATCAAATGAAACTGCACTGAAACTTTTAAAGTTGGGTGAGTTTTTTTTATATTTTTTGATAATAATTCCAATAATAACAATATTGTATCAATCCAAGGGTGTCAGCATTGGGGATTTTTTTATGATACAAGGGTTGTTTCGTATAGCATCTTTTTTATTTGAAATTCCATCTGGATATTTGTCGGATACATTAAGCAGAAGAAAGGTAATGTTATTTGGAGCATTTATATTCTTTGTTTCAATTTTTTGTTTGTTTTGGGCATACGGTTTTTGGCAGATTGCCGCTTGCGAAATGGGGTTGGGACTTTCTATGGCTCTTTTCAGCGGTACCAAAGAAGCATATGCGTATGATTTATTAAAAAGAATGAAACGAGAAAAGTATTTTCTAAAAGAATATGGAAGTATAAATACATACTCGCAAATTGCTAGTTTTTCAGCAACATTGATAGGATCGTTTTTATATTCAGTTATTGGTAATAATATTATATTGGTTGAAGCAGTAATTGCAATTTTTGCGGTGGTTTGTGTTTTATTTTTACCTGAATTACATGAAGCTAGAAGAAAAGTTTCGCCAGAAACAAATCCTATTAAGGATATTATTAGTATAGTAGAAATGTCTATAAAACACCCGGAAATTAAATGGTTTATGACATTTCCCGCAATTTATGCAGCTTTTACATTAGTATTATTTTGGATGCTGCAACCAATTATGAGTGCGGCTGGTGTAGCAACGGTTATGTTTGGTTTGTTTATAGGTATAAACCAATTTTCAAGGGTTTTATTTTCAAAATATGCGCATAAAGTTTGTGATACAGTTGGGCACAAAAAAGCATTATATTTATCAGTTCTTATGATGTTTGTTGCCATGTTGTCTATATTTGTCGTTTTAAATTTAAATAATATGTTTTTTATTTATTTTTTGTTAGGTATAATAGCAATAGTTCCAGCAAGTCAAAAATTGAACTCTTTAATGTTCAACAGTTATATTCATCACAGAATAAAATCTGAAGAACGTGGAACGGTTTTATCTGTTAGTGCCATGTACAATACTTTTTTGACCGGTTTGGTTATGATGTTAATGAAACCTATTTTGGACGGTTTTGGGATAGAATTTACAATAGGTATAGTTTTAATTTTATTTTTATTTATTTTTATTCCATTAAAAAAGGTTATGGCAATAAAATTATGAAAAAGACATTTGTTTTTTGTATTTTATTTTCTTTTGGTTTTGGTGCGGCATTTGCCGCGCCTGATTTGTCACAAATTAATGCACAAATAAAACAAACAAAAAGACAGAATGAAATAATTGAACAAAAAGTAAAATCATCTGATCGTGATATTGCACAAACAAAAAAAAAGTTGGTCACAGCTGCAGATAAAGTAAGCAGTTTGGAAGAACAACGTGCAGTTTTGGTAAAAAAATTACTTGAATTAGGTGTCAAGCATGACAAATTAGCATCATCTCTGGCAGAAAATAAAAAGCGTCTGGCAGATGCAGCGGCAACAATTTTGTTTATTTCATCACACCCCAGTTTTGATTCTGAAAATATGCATGAATATGTTTTGACTTCCAGTGTACTTTCCGGTGCTTCGCAAAAGTTTGATTCACAAATGCAAATTGCAATTAAACAGATGGAAGAATTAGAAGCAATTCAAAAAGCGCGCGCCGAAGAAAAAGAAAAATTGGATAAAACTGTTGAAAAATATGCAGTGGAAAAAAAAGATTTGGACAAACTGTTACGCGTTCGTGCAGCACAAAATGAAAAGTTGAAAAATCAACAATACACTTTGCAGCAAAAACTGCGCGACTTGTCAGACCGTGCA
>ENA-UOWO01000759-UOWO01000759.1-activated-sludge-metagenome-genome-assembly--contig:-NODE-759-length-44995-cov-28.487472_pt1 | contig 44995 bp, 37 predicted proteins | sample MGYA00238148_ERZ761564 | MGnify/ENA primary metagenome ERZ761564 (study PRJEB28885, sample SAMN05720194) | activated sludge metagenome | isolation source: Anaerobic digester | place: USA... | reverse complement strand
CTATACGACGACCATGTATTGCGGCAGGCTCGACTCGTAATGCCGGCCCGGCCGCCGCAGGCGACCGAACCGCTTCGCTCGCCGGCGGACGGACGCTACGGCCGGTCTAAGCCCGCTCGATGCGCTCCTGTCCGTTTCGACGATCCTGTCGATACAAACTATCAGATTGGTATTGTGCTCCATGAGAATGACCGTCCGGCGCATCTCGGCCTTTGATCCTGCGGGTGCATGGGTGGAAGGGTGTTCTTCTGTCCGGCGGGGAGGAAGCCCGTTCTGACCGGCTGAGTACATCCCCGGAGCGAGCGGAGTGGATGAGGAAACCGTCAAGGCCGGATGAGCTTGCCTCTTATTCCGATGAGCAATATCATACCTTTATGAAAGCCCGACTGATATCATCCGCAGGTCTCCTGCCGTTGCTCGCTCTCTGCCTTATTCCCGGCGGTGCCCCACAAGCATCCACGACCGGAGCCATTGCAGGAATCGTACAGGACTCCAAGGGAGCGGCTCTCGTCGGAGCATCGGTCATGGTCGAGGGAACCCAGCTCGGCGCGATGACAAGCGGTTCCGGCGAGTACTACATCCCCCGTCTCGCACCCGGCACATACTCGATCACGGCCAGAATGGTCGGCATGGGTACAGTCACCGTCCAGGGAGTCACGGTCGTCTCCGACCAGACCACCAGGATAGACCTGGTCATGAACCCGGAGGTCGTCGGAGCGACCATTGTGGAAGTCACCGGTCAGAGGAACCTCGTCCTGGAAGACATCCCTTCGACGATATACGTTGTGGATCGGAGTGAGATCGAGACGATGCCTGTCGCCAGCGTCCTGGACGTGATCCAGAGACAGGCCGGAGTCAGCGCCCAGGGTGGCGAGATCCATGTCCGCGGCGGGCGTGCAGGCGAGGTCGCCTTCCTGCTGGATGGAGTATCTCTCCGCTCACCGGTGACAAACGCACTGGCATCCAGCGTTCCGCTGTCCGCCATAGCCGAGGCTTCCACCACCACGGGCGGGTTCGGCGCCAATTACGGAAACGCCATGTCCGGGGTCGTCAACATGGTGGTGAGAGAAGGCGGATCAGACTACGAGGGAGATGTCAATCTCGGCGCCGGCGACATGACTGCCTTCGGGGTGGAATCCGAGGAGCGCAACTATTCCGCATCCGCAGAGAACGACAACTACCGCAGCGACTGCCTGGATGGAGAAGTCTCCCTCGGCGGCCCTGAGCCCTTCACCACCTATCTGCTGCCGGCGATCGGTATTCATATGCCGGGCGAGATGAGGTTCTTCGGAGCCTGCGAGTGGGTCAGGAGCGGCTTCGACCTGAAGGACAGCAGAGGCAACTGGGAGAACAACTGGCAGAACTACCTTTCCGGCTGCCTCAACCTGACGTATCGCCCCGATGTCCTTACCAGCATCGGCTGCCTGGGAAGGTACTCCTATCGTCAGAGCGGATGGGATGAGTGGGCATGGTCCCGCTACGACCAGCCCACATATGTGGAGGGAGAGCCGTACCTGGGCGGGAGTACCGACCATGCCCTGCCCATCAGATTCGACGAGAGCTGGGGGATCACCTCGAGGGCTTCGAGGATGCTGGGAAGCAATACGTTCATCGAGCTGATGGTAGATCGCAGCGAGTTCTGCCGGTGGCAGAGGATACGGGATCCCGGGGGCGGCTACGTCGGAGAAGACCTCACGCCGGCGGCCTGGTTCGCGGAGTACTTCCCGGGGAGGGCGGCCGATTCGCTGGGGTTCTACCACTCGGGGATGCATCCCGACGTCTGGCTCGAATCGCGGAGCAGCGTCACATCCGGCAGGCTCGGTCTGACTCGCCAGTTCGGCAGGATACTGCAGGTCAAGGCCGGGATCGAAGGCAATTACTACGACATCTACGATCTCAGCGTCTATGCGAGTGGACCGGGGCAGACCTTCGTGAGCAACTGGAGGGCGTATCCCAGCTCGGGAGCCGCCTATCTGCAGACCTCCGCGGACTTCTCGGGTGGCATGGTCCTGAACACCGGCCTGAGGGTCGACGCCTTCAACCCCAACACCGACATGATACCGCCCGGCGAGACCGGCTCGACGGACATCCCGGTGAAGTGGCAGTTCAGCCCGAGGTTCGGTATCACCCACCCCATATCCGACAGGGACGTCTTCTTCGCCACATACGGCCACTACTTCCAGATGCCCAGTCTGAACCAGATGTTCTGCGGCACCAACTACAATCTCTCGGGCGACTACTCGATCGTCGGCAATCCCGACCTCGACGCCATCCGGACGACCTCGTACGAAGCAGGAGTCAGGCACCGGATCGGAGAACTCTCCACCCTTTCGCTGTCGGCCTTCTACAAGCAGATAACCGGTCTCGTACAGACCACTCCCGGCTCTGACGGCTCCCAGTTCTTCTTCATGTACGCGAACGACGACAGCTACGCGACGGTGCAGGGGGCTGAGCTGACCCTGATGAGGCTTCCCGGACGGCTCATTTCGGGCAGCGTCAGTTACACCTACTCCCTGGCCACCGGAAGATACTCTTCGGCGACGGAGCAGTATGACTACAGCAGCCAGGGATACTCGGTGATCCCGGCCGAGGAGAACTATCTGGACTGGGACCAGCGGCACTCGGCCGGCGCCCATCTCACTATCAGCACAGAGAGGGGCGAGGGCCCCAGCCTCGGCGGATTCCATCCGCTCGGGGGCTGTGCGCTGACCCTGGACTGGTCCTACGGCAGCGGATTCCCGTTCAGCCCCGCCTCCAGCGACTCTCTGCCCCGGATAAACACCGAACGCTACCGCTGGACGATGCAGTCCGACATGAGTGCTGCGAAAAGGTTCTGGACCGGCGGGCTCGAGATCGAGGCGAAGATGACGGTTTTTAACCTGTTCAACAGAAGGAACATTGTCCGCATCTACGATCCCGGGATCTATCTCGATTCGGGCGATCCCGGGGGATCGATGTCCAATCCCGCCGCCTACTCTCCGGCTCGTCACGTTCTCTTCGGGATCAGTTTGAGATGGTAGGCGGTCTGACGATCCTCCGGCGGATACCGGCCTGGTCGGTCGCAACGACCATCCTCGGCTGTCTGTCTGTCGCCGGATGCCACGACCCTGTCGAATACGACGTCTCCGCACATAGCGGCGTGGTCAAGATCCGGGTATCCGACAACACTGTCGTGGGCAGCCTCGGCGGGATCGAAGACGGCAGATCGCTCTGCTCACTGGGCAACACTCAGTTCCTGGTCGCGAGCGGCAGCGGGCTCCTCTACAGGTTCGACTCCGAACAGATGCTCCTGGATACCTCGTACGCCATCGGTTACGGGAGCGGCTCCGGCTACGGGGACATGGTCATGCCGAAGCCCGGCTCGGTCTATGTGATAGGATCGGCGGGGAAAATACTCGAGGTCAGCCTCTCATCCAACTCCGTCGTAGATCGGTTCGACGCCGGCCCGCTGCCCGGAGCCCTGTGCGCCTCCTCGACGAACCGGCGATTCTATGTCGCAGACGGCAGTGACAGGAGAATCCGGGAGGTGGACCCCGTGGGCAACGTCGTCCTGAGGCAGTCACAGCCCCTGGATGAGATACCTGTCGCGATCACGACGGAGTCTTTCCTGGACGAGTACCTGCTGGCCTGCTGCTCGGACGGCGCCGGGAGTGTCGGAAGAGTCACCCTGAGCACGATGGCGACCGGTCCGATCTCCCTGGGATCTCCTTGCTCCGCGATCACCTCGTTCCCGGCCGAGTCGACCTGGGCGGTCACTCATCCGGAGTGGTTCGCTGAAAACGGCGCCGTGTCGATCTGCAGAAGCTTCCTTCTTGTGCCGGATGTTACCGCCGTACAGGTGGCCGGACACCCCACCGACATCTGCAGCGTGCCGGGAACGGTCTTCTTCTATGTGCTGAGCTATCTCGGCGACGGGACGAGCCGGGTCACGGCCATCGACTACGTGAACGCAACAATCGTGGGCGAAGTGGACATCCCGGGCTTCCCCTGGGACATCACCTCGCACGCGAACGGCGAGTACGTGCTGGCGCTCACTTCAGACATGTGACCCTACATCGGATCAGCGTGCGGGGGGCAGGGCTCCGAGCTGCTCGAATGCCGCCAGGAGTACTGGATCGATACCCGCCGAGAAGTCCTCTTCCGTGGCCTCGACGAAGATGTCCGGAGGGATGCCGGCCCCCTCGATGACTGTCGTGTCCGGCCTCAAAACCGTGCGTATCGGGCAAGTCATGTACCAGTTATCGGGAAGTTCCCAGTAGCTTGACGGCCAGTTCACCGCGCCCATGGTCGTATCACCGATGACCGTGACCCGGGGAATCTCAGCCATTTCGCAGACGAACAACTCGCAGGCGTCGGCGTTCGACGATCCGGCGAGTACGATGACGGGATTGCCGAAGAACCATGACCTTGGACGGAGTTTGTGCGGCTCCGGCGGGGTAAGTTCGTGAGTGTCCGCACCGATCCTCTCCTGCCACAGGTAGCCCACTTGGAGTTCGTCCACGAACCGGCGGACCACGTTTTCCACAGGCGCTTCGGAACCACCCGGATTCATCCTGACGTCGATGATGAGGCCCGGCCGGTCCAGAGCCTGCTGGAGCAGATCGTCGAAGAGGCTGATGTTGAAGTTGGAGTCCCATGCGGTGATGACGAAGTAGGGTATCGAGTCGGGCCCGGCGAGGCAGTAGCCCCATTTTCCCGACTGCATCCACAGGAAGCCCCAGGGTTCCAGGTAGTCCATCAGCACATCGAGGTCATAATTCGGAACGATCACCGGGTCGTAGGTGAGAATCCGGCCGTTTGCCGGATCGATCAGCCGGACATGGTAGTCCTCCAGCCGGGAAAGCATGCTCAGGGTCAGGTCGGTCATGCCCGCCCGGGAGGAGATCGTATCGGCCATCGGCCTGTACTGCTCGTACACGGCGTCCCAGTCGACGCCCTTCACCTCGAAGCCGACATACTCCGAGTCGAACAGATCCCAGACAAGCTGAAACTCGGAGGCGAACCGGTCCGGGGGATCGGTGGTCGCCGGATTGTCGATGCAGCCCAGGGATAGAAACGGAATAGTCATTAATACAAGGGTCTTGTTCGACATGACCGGCCTTCCGTCAGGTTTATCTTAAGTATCTATGTGTAGAAATCCGCTGACAAGAGCCAGGCGACGACCCGCCGAAGCTCGTTGACGGAACCGAGGCGCTGCAGGATATTCTTTCAGGTAGACATCCATTCCGGGAGGAGTCGCAACGGGAATGAGTACTCCCTGATGTCTTGCGGCATGACGAAGATTCTCATGATTCCTGCGTTGCTCGTCATCTGCCCGACTGAACCCGTTCATGCTTTGGAACTGGGAGATACAGTCAATCTGCTCGTCCCCGACATCTCCTACTTCCCCGATTCGCTCCAGACACGCCAGTTCACCTGCAGGGCGGTGACCGAGCACGCCTGCTGGCTGGTGCAGGACACGACCTTCATCGATCTGGCCGACACGAGCATGAGCTACCAGGTGATCTGGGGCGGCCTGATGACCCAGAACGAACTCGACAGCATTTCGGCGCAGTTCGAGGGGGCGGGGGTAGGGATCTATTCGACGGTGACCTCCGTCTTCGGTGAGATGCCGGTCACCGGAAACCCAGACGACAGAATCTGGGTGGCGTTCGCAGATATCCGCGACTACTACCCGAATCCCGGCGGCCCGCCGTCCAGGCTCAGAAACTGGGTCTATACCTGGCCGGAGGACTACGACGGTGAGAGCCTGACCGGAAACAACCACGACCTGTTCTATGTGAACCTCGCGCCATACAAGAACATGCCCGGGGCGACATGGGCGAACATCCGGAGGCAGGTTCACGCCTGGTCGGTTGCGACCGGGCTGGGGCAGGTTCTCCGGGTGGCCAACAACCCGCGGGAAGAGCTTTGGGTGACACGCGGCCTCGGGATCTATGCGCAGTTCCTATGCTACGGCCTGACCTCCGCCTTCAACGGTCGGGTGGGCATAGAAGGCTTGCTGGATAACTTCGCTACTGCCGGCGGGATCGAACTCGTCTCATGGTGTTCCGGTCAGCGGGCCAACGATTTCGGTGAGAACCTGGGCGGCGAACTCCTGTGGTTCCAGTACCTGGAGCAGAGGGCCGGAACCGGGGTGATCACCTCGATCGCCCGTTCAGACGAGTCCGGGATGCTCGGGATCGCTCATGCGATCGATCCATCGATCTCCGACGAAACCGCCATCGCCACCGTGATCTATCCTCTCTACGAGGACTGGCTGATCACGAACCTGATCGCACACATCTCCGGGGACTTCTCCGGGGGGATCTACAGATACGACTTCCTCGACGGCACCGGATACACCTTCACGATCATCAACAGCCCGGCCTCGTTCCTGGGGGAGTTCAACTTCTATCCGTTCCCCACATGGATAGGACCCCGGGGCCACGGCATCAGCGCCCAGGAGTTCGCGGCCCAGTACGCCAGCTTCGACGGCGACTACCAGTCCGGCGGCAACGACACGGTCTGGTTCAACGGAATGTACAACCAGAACAACGGATCCGGGCCCAACCTGGACGGCAACTGGATCGCCTACCGGGTGTCGCTGGCGGACGATTCGACCCTCCAGTCTCTCGATTCCCTCCAGTTCGATGCACTCTTCAACGGCACGATACAGCTCGAAGGCTTCAGGACCTTCGTGATACTCACCAACAACAACCCGCGCGGAACCGCCCAGCTCAGGTACACCCTCAGCCAGGATACAGGGCCGAAGAGCCTCTACCTGGTTGCACTCCAGAATGGGATGAACCAGCAGTATCTACAGGCTTTCTCAACCCTCTTCCGCGAAGACCGGCAGATCCCCTATGGATTCGACTGGGTCGGCCCGCGCCTGGAGGTTTCGCATCTCGACGACGCAGGAAAGCCTGACAGCACTGCGATAGTGAAGATGTCTCCCCTCGTCGGAACCATCTGGACCGGACAGGTGTATGCCTGGGAGACAGGGAACTACATGCTGGCCTGCACGGGATGGGATAGTCTCGGAATCCCGCACCGGGACTCGATGGAGTTCGCCGTGGGCTATGGCGGCACCCGGCCTCTGATTCTCGAGGTGGGGAAGGCGAGGCTGGATATACCTGCCGGGAGCATCGCACCCGGCAGGTTCGTCAGCATGTCGGAAGCCCGTCAGCCGGGGCTCGCGACGGGAGAACTCCCGGATTGGAGCGTTCAGTCAGCGGGTCTGAACGAGCTTCTTGCAGGCCCTGTCGCCGTTCCTGCCGTAAACGGGACTATCTCCTTCGCCTCCGGATGCTCCGGCAGCTCTGTCTTCAGGCTCGAAGGCGACGCCTGGGAACGGGTCGAGAGCTACTTCCAGGCCGGCAGAACCTGCTCGCATATCACGGAAGGCGGCATCTACCTCCTTGGGACGGGGCCCGGAGTATCCTCCCCGTCGGTGCCCTCCGAGCTGGTCATACTCGGGGCCTGTCCCAACCCCTTCTCCGATCAGGCTTCGCTCAGCTTCTCGATTCCGGGCGCCGGGTCGGCGTCGGTGGACATCTACGACATATCGGGGCGGCTCGTAGCAAGGCTCCAGTCCGAGGATCTCTCACCGGGGACAGCCTGCCTGGTCTGGGACGGGCACGGCCGGTCGGGTGAGAGTGTGCCTCCGGGTGTCTATTTCCTCAGGCTCGAAGCCCTTGGACAGAGCGCCACAACCCGAATGGTAAGGATCCGCGAATGAGTATCGCATCCTCCCGGTCTGTCCTGATCGTGACCCTCGCCATCCTCGTCACGGGCATGTCGGGCTGCGTCGAGTATCCATCCGGCCTGCCCGATCCCGAAGGCTACGACGGCTTCCTGGCACTGGGCTGGCAGGCCATCCAGCAGGGGCGGTACCCGGAGGCTTTCGACTGGTTCGAACAGGCGATCGACGTGGATGTGTCCAGATCCGACGCATACCTGGGCGCCGCTACGGCATGCCTGTATCTGCAGAACCGATGGGAGACTGCGGACGGCTACTTCCAGGCGGCGATCCAGCAGGATCTGGGCCGTTCCGCCATCGTCAGGCACATGAACGAGGTGCAGGTGCAGGATACCCTCTGGACAGTCTTCGAATGCGTCGATCCCGATCTGCCGCAGGAGTCCCTGGCCGTCTGGCTTCCTCTGACGGCTGACTCCGGCGACATCTGGGTCGGCCGGAAGATCTGCGATTATCTCGAGCGGGGCGGGTTCGACACCGACCTTGAATACAGGTTCCTGCCGGGGTCAGGCGACGCCATTTCGTGCCTCGATTTGTACAACTCCCAGAGCGGGTCTTTCTACGACGGAGACAGCATCTTCGCGGGCTATATCTACCTTGAGGTTCCGATGGCCATCGTGCATGTCGGGGGGATCAGATACAATACCTGGATCATGGTCGGCCAGAACGTAGGGTACGATTACGCGACACTCAACGCAGACGCGTCGGCCGGTCAGATCACGAAGGATGCACTCGCGGGCTGGACGATGCTCCAGCAGGTCATGGGGGAGGACGGCGATCTGCTGCAGGCGTCCGCCTGTGCCCAGGGTCTGCTGCAGATAGCCCCGGACTATGCCTTCGGAGAAGGCGACTCACTGCGCGAGGGCTTGTTCGATATCGATGCCGCCCGGGTGGTAGCCGGCAGCGCCTCCTATGCCTACATACACCGCAAGTTCATCTACTCCTGGTTCATGTGCAGGCAGGCCGGTTACGGGCTCGACCTCGACCCGGAATCCGAAGGCTTCCTGTTCGACCTGCTCGAACTCTTCTCAGAGATGCAGGGCTGACATGACCAGGATCAGTCCATTCATTCTGCTGGTCGTAGCAGGCATCTCCGTCGCGAAACCCGGCATTCCTCTCCCTCCCTCCCCGGTCGGAGGGATGGATGGCAGGCCCTCAGAAACAACTTCGAATCACAACCTGTCGAACATGTGGATGGTTCTCTCGAATGTAGGGATATATGGCAACCCCCGGGGCGATCTGGACCAGTTCGGCATGCAGTGGCCCGGAGGTGAAGGATCCTGCTATCTCTTCTTTGCCTCGATATGGGTCTCCGCCTTCGGGACCGTGACTCCATCGGCACTGCCCGGAGCGTATGTCAGTTACTCGTCCGCATTCACAGGCAGTTATGAGTTCAGGCCGACGGAGGGATTTCCTTTGATGAAGCTTACTCCCGGCCCGACCGCACTCGAGGAGTCGAGCTGGGGGGAGGACGATTGGAGCACAAGCAATGAAAACCCTTTAGGGGTCAGGACCTATCAGAGAGCATTAAATTGGGCTACGCCTGGATACAACCAGTTCATGGTCAACGATATAGTCATAACGCATCTCAGTGAGCATGCTAATCCGGGCGTGCCGCTGGATGGCCTGTGCTTTTCTCTTTTCGCCGAAGTCGATGTCGCAACAGCAGATCCGGACTTCACGAGGTTCTACTTAGACGATCTCGTATTCTATGATGGCCACGCGATCTGGTGCAACGATCCAGACGCCACCTTCGACTACGAGTTCGATGATGGTTCGAAGGCGAGCGAATCGGACATATTCGTATACCAGCGCAACCCGGACGCCTCCTGGGCTGATCCGGAGGACGATATCTACTACTTCTACAACTATCCCGGCTCGGACGGCATCGTGGACGCCGACGCAAATTCAGACGGAGTCTCGGACCACTTCACGGTTTTGTTCAAGGTTGCGGACGGCGACACCGTCTATGCCACCGAACCGAACACCGGACTCCAGTTGTTCGCCGACGGGATGCCCCCCTCGTACTGGACGCATACGGCAGGCGACACAGCCTATGCCGTAGTGCCACGGAACCTGAGCTACATGTGGGATGGAGACCGTCCCGGATCCGCAACGGACGACTCCGGTGAGCCGACCTACTCTCCTCCCTGCAATGGCTTTGCCGGCTGGCGGCTTCTCGACTTCTGGATCAGGAAGGCCGACGGCACCATCGAGCGCCCGATAGACGTCAACGGCTGTCCCATCCCGCTCAGCCACTCCTGGTGGTGCTTCCAGTTGTCACTGCCTGAAGACGACGAAACTGCCTATAAGATCCAGTGGGGTAACAACCAGGAATGCAGCGGCAGGCGAAGCGGACCCGCCTATCTGGCGGACTGGATGGGCGATCCCAGCGCTCCGGAAGCTTTCCAGCCCATGAACCCCGGGCCGTTCCCGATTGTCCAGGACAACCCGCTGTCGCTCGATTACCTGCCTTTCGACTACAACTTCCTACTCACTATGGGCCCTGTCGATCTGGCTGACGGGGACAGCCTGCACATAGTCGGTGGGTTCGTCATCGGCAGGGGGCTCGAGGATCTCAGGCGGCAGGCCGACAACATGCTCGATGCCTATTACCGTGACGGTGGCTGGGGCGTGCCGGACATCCCGCCCGTGCCGACGTTCTTCTACGAGCCGGGCGACGGTGCGGTCGATCTGATCTGGAGCGACGACGCCGAGATCTATGATCCCTTCGGCGGATATCATCTCTACCGCTCGGTTTTCAACACTACGAACTGGCAACTCGTCGCCGAGCCGGCGGCCGGCACCTACTCCTTCTCGGATTCCAGCGTTACGAGGGGCTTCCCCTATTACTACGCGCTCTGTGCCTGTGACGCAGAAACAGGGGTCGAGAGCCCCAGGACGAACTACAAGCAAGCGCTCGACGGCACTCCCATCCCCATTGTACCGGGCTGGGCCTCGGATTCGAACTGGCAGGAGATGATCAGCGTCGTTCCCAACCCGTACCGTGGTTCTGCCGGCTGGGAACAGAGCCATGCCGACAGGATCGCCTTCACCCACCTCCCACCGATGTGCGACATACGCGTCTATACGCTTGGCGGGGATCATGTCGTCACGATCCAGCATCGTAGCCTGGGCGGGAACTCCGGCGAGGAGTACTGGGATCTCAAGAACGGCGAGGGCAGGCTGGTAAGCTCAGGGCTCTACGTCTTCGTCGTCCAGACCACGGATGACCAGGCTGTCGGGAAGTTCGCGATCATCAGGTAGAACGAGCCGACCGATCACCTGCCGTCTCTGATGGAAAACCCGAACCCGTAATGCCGGCTGCCGCAGGCGGCCGAATCGCTTCACTCGCCGGCCAGCCTGACCGCTACGCCGGCCTTTCTTCCATGTAACAAGCCCACTGGAGCCTTCAGGGTATCACCAGGCCGGACATCAGGATGGTCTCGCCCGGAACGCAGCTCTACCGCAACCAGGTCATCATCGCGATGGAGTTCCCGGCCGGGATGACCGGATCGGGGGGCGGGAACTCGCCGCCCGGCATGACATCAGCCCGGACAGGGTGATTCAATGGCTTGCCCCGCTCAATGTGCCGGCAGAGCGGCTCATATGAGATAACTGCTCCGGGAGATGACCGGGACAAGGCGGGCAGCGAGTGAGATCCGGCGGTCGTCTGCACCGAAGGCCGCCATGGAAACGGGCCGCTGAAGAATAGCGGCCCGCCACAGTCTATTGCCGCCTGCCTACCTCAGCAGCACCACCCGGGTGGAAGCCTCGATTTCATCGCTGGAGAGCCTCACGAAGTACACACCCTGGGCCAGCGCCTGCCCGTTCCCGTCCAGGCCATTCCAGTAGTGGGCCTGTGAGCCGGCGGGCAGGGTTCCCAGATCCTGCGTTCTCACAAGCCGCCCGGCGGCGTCGTAGATATCGAGCGTAAGCGGGGAGAGCCCTGTGCTTCGGAAGGAAAGCTCGACGCCGGAAGCCGTGGGGTTGGGAGAGGCATGAAGGGTGCCCGTTATGACTTCCGGGGTGTCATCGATCCCCACTTCTGGATCCCGCCACCTGGCGATGTAGCCGGCGGGGCTGCCTCCGGCCTCGGTGAACCATCCCCCCGCATACACATCCGAACCGCTCACGGCAACGGCTTCAACAATGTCGTTCACCCCGGTTCCGAGAGCATGCCAGGAACTGCCGTCCCACCGGGCGATGCGGTTGGCCGGGCTGCCTCCGGCCTGGGTAAACCATCCTCCCACATACAGATCCATGCCGCTCACGGCAATGGCTTCTACCCACTCGTTCACACCTGTTCCCAATGCACACCAGGTATCAGAGTCATCGTCCCACCGGGCGATGCGGCTGGCCGGGCCGCCTCCGGCTTGGATAAACTTCCCCCCAACGTACACATCCGGGCCGCTCACGGCAATGACAAGGACATCATTGTCCACGCCACTTCCGAGAGCATGCCATGAGCTGCCGTCCCACCGGGCGATGCGGTTGGCCGGGCTGCCTCCGGCCTGGGTAAACCATCCTCCCACATACACATCCGAGCCGCTCACGGCAATGGCATAGACTCCGTCGCTCACCCCGCTTCCGAGAGCATGCCATGAGCTGCCGTCCCACCGGGCGATGTAGCCGGCAGGGCTGCCTCCAGCCTCGGTAAACCATCCTCCCACATACACATCCGAGCCGCTCACGGCGATGGCTTTGACACAATTGTTCACCCCGCTTCCGAGAGCATGCCATGAGCTGCCGTCCCACCGGGCGATACTGTTGGCAGGGTTGCCTCCAGCCTGGATAAACTGCCCTCCCACATACACATCCGAGCCGCTCACGGCGATGGCGTGGACCCAATCGCTCACCCCGCTTCCGAGAGCATGCCATGAGCTGCCGTCCCACCGGGCGATGTAGCCGGCAGGGCTGCCTCCAGCCTCGGTAAACCATCCTCCCACATACACATCCGAGCCGCTCACGGCGAGGGAAGTGACCCGGTCGTTTACACCGCCTCCGAGAGTGTACCAGGTGCCTGCATCGTACTGCCCCCCTGAAAAAGAAGCAGGTTCCCCGGAAAGGGATGCTTCCTCCACGAACAGCGGCTCCCCATCGGAACCGTAAGTCATGCGGAACCCTTCGGGATCGAAACTCCCCGACGCACCCTCCAGGATTCTTCCGTCTGGCGTCAGCACCGTGGAAAGAGACGCATCCCGGCCGGCAAGGGCTGCAGAGGTAATCACAAGAAGCATAGCCACATGAGCCACGTTCATGTCTATCCCTCTCTGATGTGGAATTGTTTCGTCAAACCGCTCTGGAGAACATACCCGGATTGATTGAGTTTACGCCAACATAAGCCGTCGATGCCGGAGATGGGCGTTCAGGAATGAGTTATCTCCCTGGAGGCGTGAACAGGGGAGCCGTTTTCACGGCGCCCCATTATCCAATCCATCCCCTGGCCCAGACTGCACCGCGAATTTCCACCGGGAAAAAATCGACGATCCACTAAAATGAGGACGGGGGTCTTTCGACCCCCGCCGGCGGTGCCGAGAGTACCCGCATTCGGACAAGCCTACTGGGCACAACAGGCACCGTGACGAATCTATACCCCAGCAGACTGGAGGAGTCCACCGATGCAGGTGCCGGGTGTGAATCGACTGTCCGAGGCTCTTCATCACCGAGTGGGACACCGGGGCCGCATGGGGGTGGCAGGAAAACCTGAAACCGTGGTACGCCCGTCGCGATTCGAACGCGAGGCCTGCGGATTAGAAGTCCGCTGCTCTATCCAGCTGAGCTACGGGCGCACCGACGGATGAGACTGGAACTATACGGTATTCCTGGTTTCTCCGGAAGCGGGGAGGGGCATCAAAAGCCCTCCGGGCATCGTCTTTCGAGGGGAAGGCGGCTTCGGCGTTCTCACGGCTCGCCGCACCTGGAACAAAGGCGGCAGCCATAAATGCTCATCCCCGCAGACGCGGGGATGAGCGAAATGGTACGCCCCCCGGGGCTCGAACCCGGAACCTACGGATTAAGAGTCCGTTGCTCTACCAGCTGAGCTAGGGGCGCAAAAAACTGGGGTGGGAGACCGGGGTCGAACCGGCGACCACTTGATCCACAGTCAAGGGCTCTACCAACTGAACTACTCCCACCAGAGCGCACCGATTCTAGGTCGAAAGCCGCTCAAAGTCAAGAAGGGCTGCTCTTGACGCGGATTACTCCAGAGAATACGCTAATGCCTGTCACCCTTTAGGAGCTGGCGGGAGCCTATGAGGTGTCCTAGATGCGGAAGCATGGACGACAGGGTCGTCGATTCGCGCATTGTCAAGGAGGGCAGGGCCACCAGGCGCCGCCGCGAGTGCTTCGACTGCGGCTACCGCTACACCACCTACGAGTTTATCGAGACCAGCTACCCATCGGTGGTCAAGAAGGACGGCAGGCGCGAGCCCTTTGATCCCGCCAAACTCGAGAAGGGCATTGCCCGGGCGTGCGAGAAGCGGCCCGTTTCCGCCAAGCAGGTGAAGGACATCGTCGAGAAGCTGACGGCCTCCGTGTCGGAGGAGTTCCCCGAGGAGGTCAGTTCCGAGTATATCGGGGAATGCGTCATGGAGATGCTGAAGACGGTCGACGAGGTGGCCTATGTCCGTTTCGCCAGCGTCTACAGGAAGTTCAGGGACGTAGCCCAGTTCAGGGAGGAGCTGGATGGGCTCCTCCGGTCGAAATGAAGGCTTTACGGCCTTCCTCGGAGGGGTCGCTTCGCTTATAGATTCTTCACATGCCCGCACTCTATAATCTACGATCCACAGCCCCTCGGAGGCTTTTCACGGGAATCGAAATACAACGGGAGGGTCATGACGAAACTGAGGACTTTTCCGGGTGGGGTCCACCCGGACGAGTACAAGGAACTGGCCGGGAAAGCCGCGATACGCCGGATAAAGGCGCCTGAGACCGTCAGGGTGGCCCTTTGCCAGCATCTGGGTGCGCCGTCCAAGCCGGTTGTCGCCAAGGGTGACAAGGTCGTCCGCGGCCAGGAGATCGGCTCTCAGAACGGCTATGTCAGCCTTCCCACCCACTCGCCGGTGACGGGGACGGTGGCGGGGCTGGAGGAGATGCCCCTGCCGCACAGGAGATCCGGCCTAGCGGTCGTGATCGAAACCGATTCCGAGGACGGCCCGCCGCCGTTCGAGCCCTGGCCGGACTTCACATCCCGCACCCCGGCCGAGATCATCGAGAGGATAAGGCTGGCCGGCATCTGCGGCATGGGCGGGGCGAGCTTTCCTACGCACGTCAAACTGTCCCCTCCCGACGGGAAGAGGATCGACACCCTCATACTGAACGGCGCCGAATGCGAGCCCTATCTGACTGCCGACCACAGGCTGATGGTCGAGAGGACGGCCGACGTCGTTCTCGGCATGAAGATCATGGCTTTCGTGCTGGGTGTGGAGAGATGCGCCGTGGGCATCGAGGAGAACAAGCCCGACGCCATCGCGGCCCTGTCCGGGGCGGGAGTCGACGTCGAGGTTTTGAAGGTCAAGTACCCCCAGGGCTCCGAGAAGCAGCTCATCAAGGCCATAACCGGGCGGGAGGTGCCTGTCGGCGGCCTTCCTCTCGACATAGGGGTCGTCGTTCCGAACGTCGGCACCGCCGCAGCCGTGGCACAGGCGGTGCGCGACGGGGAACCGTCCATCCGCAGGATAGTCACCGTCTCGGGAGCGGGGGTCAGGGCTCCGGGCAACTTCGACGCTGCCGTCGGCACTCCGTTCCACGACCTGATCGCAGAGGCCGGAGGGTATGCCGGCGACGTATGCAGGCTCCTGTCGGGCGGGCCGATGATGGGCATCGCCCAGTTCACGGACGCCGTTCCGGTCACGAAGGGCACGAGCGGGATCGTGGCGCTCACGACCGCTGAAGCCAGGAAGCTCACGGAGGGCCCCTGCATCAAGTGCGGGAGATGCGTGGACGCATGCCCGATGAAGCTGCTTCCGTGCCTCATCGCGGCCAATGCCGAGAAGGAGAAGTGGGACAGGGCCGAGGAGCTGGGTGCCCTGAACTGCATGGCCTGCGGGACGTGCAGCTTCGTGTGCCCCAGCGACAGATTCCTCGTCCACTACATCAAGAGGGCCCAGGACGCGATCCGGGCCGCCAAGAGATCGAAGGAGGCGTGATGGCCGAGACTAGAACCTTCCAGGTCTCGATGTCGCCGCACTTCGGCTCGCCGCATTCCACCCGCAGGGTCATGTTCGACGTGGTAATCGCCCTGCTCCCGGCCCTCCTGGGGGCCGTGTGGCTGTTCGGCCTCCGTGGCGCCCTGCTGCCTGTCGTCGTCGGCGTGGCTGCGGCCGTGGCGGCGGAGTTCGTCTGCCTCAGGCTGATGAAGCGGGACACGTCGGCCGCCCTGGACGGCAGCGCGATAGTGACCGGCATTCTTCTGGCGTACAATCTGCCGCCGGGCGTTCCCTGGTGGCTTCCAGTACTCGGTTCCGCCTTCGCGATAGTGGTGGGAAAGCAGGTCTTCGGAGGCCTCGGCAGCAATCTGGTGAACCCGGCGCTGCTCGGCCGCGCCTTCCTGATGGCCAGCTTCCCCGTCCTCATGACCGCCGGATGGAGCGCTCCGTTCGAGTGGCGCAACGCGGCGGCGGGATTCGAAACCCATGGCATGCCCGCCTCCGTCGTGTCGGAGATGCCCGTGGCCGACGCCGTGACCGGCGCTACGCCCCTTCGCGCGTGGAAGGACTCCTTCGGGATGGAGTCCCATGACGGGCAGGCCGTCCGCGAGGGGCTCACCGATCCGGGCACCCTGATGAATCTCCTCACGGGAAGGCGTGGAGGCTGCCTGGGCGAGACTTCGATAATACTCCTCCTGCTCGGGGCGCTCTACCTGTTCGTACGCAAGGTTCTCGACTGGCGGATTCCATTCTCCTACCTGGGATCAGTGGCCCTGTTCGGATGGATTCTCGGCGGGCCCGGGTTCTTCGACGGCAGCGCGGTCTTCAGCGTCCTGTCCGGAGGGGTGATCCTCGGCGGCTTCTTCATGGCTACGGACATGGTCACCACCCCGGTCACCCACGCGGGACGGCTGGTCTTCGGTCTGGGTGCAGGGCTGCTCACCGTCGTAATCAGGCGCTGGGGAGGATATCCCGAGGGCTGCTCATATTCGATCCTGCTCATGAACCTCGCCACCCCTCTCATCGACAGATTCACGAAGCCCAGGATGTTCGGGGAGGTGCGGAAGCATGCGTGAGATGGCGAAGCTCGGGCTGATACTCATGGCGATGAGCCTGCTTTGCGCAGCCGCGCTCGGGTACGTGAACGCCCTCACCGAGGACAGGATCGCCCGACAGAAGGAGATGGCCGTGGTCGCCGCGATGGACGCTGTGTCCGCGCCCCTCGGCGACAGCCTGGTCTTCGATTCCCTGGCCGTGCCGGGGCTCTCCAACCCGTACGCCGAGACAGGGCGCAGTCTGGCGGTGGTGGAGGTTCGGGCCGGCGGCGCCAGGGTCGGATATGTCTTCACCGCATACAGGAAGGGCTACTCCAGCGTCATCGAGACGATGGTGGCCCTCGACCCGGCCGGAACGATCGTGGGCTCCACGATCCTCTACCAGTCCGAGACTCCCGGCCTGGGAACCCGGTACGCGGCTCCCGAGTGGCTGGAGCAGCTCTCCGGGCTGGACGGCTCCTCGGTGGCCCTTGTCAGGGACGGCGGCGGCGTCAGCGCCGTAACCGGAGCGACGGTCAGCGGACGGGCCATAACCGGCTCCGTAGCGGACGGGGTCTCCGCCCTGCGCGATGCGGGCCTGTTCAGGGACGGAGGGGCGATATGAGCCTCTGGAAGGACTTCAGCAACGGATTCTACACCGAGAATCCCATCTTCAGGATCAGTCTGGGCATGTGCCCGTTCCTCGCTCTCAGCACCTCGGTCCAGAATGCGCTCGGCATGGGCGCGGCGGTCACATTCGTGCTGATCTGGTCCAACGTGGCGATATCGGCGCTGCGCAACGTGATCCCCGACAAGATCAGGATCCCGTGCTACATCGTCTTCATAGCCACCTTCGTCAGCCTCGTGGACATGGTCATGGCGGCCTACGCGCCGTCGCTCCACAAGGCGCTGGGCATCTACATTCCCCTGATAGTGGTCAACTGCATCATCCTCGGCAGGGCCGAGGCCTTCGCAAACAAGAACACCGTGACAAGCTCCTTCCTCGACGGGGTCGGAATGGGGATAGGCTTCACGCTCGCGATGGCGCTGATGGCTTCCATCCGCGAGATACTGGGCAGCGGCACCTGGTACGGGATCAACATTCTCGGCCAGGCCTACGCGGATCAGCCCGTCCTGATGGCGATCCTTCCTCCAGGAGCATTCGTGCTGATGGGCTTCGTTCTCGCGGCGTTCGCCGTCATAGACCGCAGGAAAGAGCGTGCGGCATGAACGCCCCGACAATCCTGGCCGCTCTGCTGGGTGCGACTCCCGCCGGCGGCGGTGCGGGTCTCTCTCAGATAATGGGTCTCGTCATTGGCGGAATCCTTATAAACAATTACGTACTCTCGCGCTTCCTCGGGATCTGCCCATTCCTCGGGGTCTCGAAGCAGCTCGACTCTGCGCTCGGCATGGGCGCCGCCGTCGTCTTCGTTATGGCCATGACCGCTGCGAGCTGCTACGTCCTGTGGCAGCTCCTCCTGGTCCCGCTGCACCTGGAGTACCTCAGCACCATCGTGTTCATCCTGATAATCGCGGCGCTGGTCCAGTTCGTGGAGATGGTGCTTCTCAAGTTCAGCCCGGCGCTCTACAAGGCTCTCGGAATCTACCTGCCCCTGATAACGACGAACTGCGCCGTGCTGGGCGTGGCGGTCCTGAACAAGGACGCGGGCTACAGCCTCGGGCTCGGCGTGGTGAACGCCGTGGCCGGCGCCCTGGGCTTCTCCCTGGCCCTGATACTCATGGCGGGCCTTCGCGAGCGCCTGGAGATGTCGAACACCCCGGACGCGATGAAGGGCAAGCCGATCACGTTCATTCTCGCGGGCGTGATGTCCATCGCCTTCCTGGGCTTCGCCGGCCTGGGGGTGTGAGATGATCGCGGAACTGCTATTCATGGCGGCGGTCTCCCAGATCCAGTCCACGGAGCCGTCCCTTTCCGAAGGAGTGCTTCTGCCTGCGGGTCTTCTCGGCGCCACCGGCCTCCTGCTCGGCGTTGGCCTCGCGATCGCGGCACGGAGGCTGGCGGTCCAGAAGGACCCGCTGATCGAGAAGCTGGAGTCCCTGCTTCCCGGAGCCAACTGCGGCGGATGCGGATTTCCCGGCTGCGGGGGCTTCGCGGAGGCGCTCGCCAAGGGAGAATCCCAGCCTGCGGGCTGTGTGGCCGCCAATCCAGCGACGCTCTCCGCCCTCGCATCAGCAATGGGCGTCGAGGTGCAGGACTCGGTCCGCAGGATCGCGGTGATCCGGTGCAACGGAGGACACTCGACCGGACTGGCTTTCACCTACGACGGCCCCTGTTCCTGCGCTTCCGCCGCCATGGTGATGGGAGGGGACAAGGCCTGCAGGTTCGGATGCCTCGGCATGGGCGACTGCGTAAGAGCCTGCCCCTTCGGGGCCATCCGGATAGGCGAGAACGGCGTTCCCGTGGTGGACGGGGAGAAATGCACCGGCTGCGGCAAGTGCGTGAAGACCTGTCCCAAGGGGGTCGTCTCCCTGTGGCCGGAGAATCGCCAGGTCACGGTCGCCTGCAGCAACAGGGACCGCGGGTCGACCGCCAGGAAGGCCTGTGCGGTGGCCTGCATAGCCTGCGGCAGGTGCGCGAAGGCCTGTCCGGCGAACGCGATAACCGTGAGCGACAACCTCGCCTCGATCGATCCGGAGAAGTGCATCAACTGCGGGCTCTGCGCCACTGTCTGCCCCACCGGCGCCATCGTCGACAGGGCTCCTGCACGCCCGAAGGCCTATATCGACAACGAGTGCACCGGCTGTGGCATATGCGCCGAGGCCTGTCCGGTGAACGCCATAACGGGAGAGCCGAAGGCGAAGCATGACGTCGACAAGGACAAGTGCGTCGGCTGCGGGCTCTGTGCTCCGAAGTGCCCCGGCAGGGCCATTCACCTGCTCGGCGCCCTCTCCTACACCAGGGAAGGCGCGTAGGGCATGGCCGGCGGAGATCTCAGCCGTCTCCCCGCCGTCAACGAACTGCTGGCGATTATAGAGAACGCCAGCCCCGGCATTCCCCATGCGCTCGCCCGCCGCGCCGCCAGAGCCGTTCTGGCGAGAGCCCGGGCATCCATCAGGGACGGCGGAAGCCCGGTGGAGGACATCGGCAGGGTGGCCGTCGAGGAGGCTTCGGCCATGGCCCGGACGAGTCTCGGACCGGTCATAAACGCCACGGGGATCGTCCTTCACACTGCTTTCGGCCGTGCCGCGCTCTCCGACTCCGCTGCGGAGGCCGTGTCTTCCGCCGCCCGGGGCTTCTGCAGCCTCCAGTGGGACTGGGAGACGGGAGCGAGAGGCAACCGCGATTCTCATGTGGAGGGCCTGATCTGCGAGCTTACAGGCGCGGAGGCGGCCACAGTCGTAAACAACAACGCGGGCGCAACGCTCCTGGCGCTGTCCGCCCTGACTGCCGGCCGGGAAGTGGTGGTGTCCCGCGGTCAGCTCGTAGAGATCGGCGGTTCCTTCCGCATCCCGGACGTGATGAAGCAGTCCGGTGCGATCATGCGGGAGGTGGGCTGCACGAACCGCACGCATCTGAAGGATTACGCCTCGGCCATCGGCCCCGAAACCGCCATGCTGCTCAGGGTCCATCCCTCCAACTACCGCATAAGGGGTTTCTCATCCGAGGTTCCACTCGAAGACCTGGTGGCCCTGGGGGCGGAAACCGGCATACCGGTCATGGATGACCTGGGAGCCGGCTCCCTGGTGGATCTGTCCCTGTTCGGGCTCCCGCCGGAGCCGACCATTCCCATGAGCATCAGGGCCGGCGCCGCGCTGGTCACGAGTTCCGGCGACAAGCTCATAGGCGGCCCCCAGGCGGGGATAATCGCCGGCAGGAGGGATCTGGTCTCGATCATCAGGAAGCACCCGCTCGCAAGGGCCCTGCGGGTATGCAAGCTCACGCTGGCCGCCCTGGAGGCTACGCTCAAGATCTTTCTCGAGGAGCCCGGGTACGTCAGGACCAACCATCCGGTCTACGCGATGCTGGCAGCCGACCCGGAGGTTCTCGATGAGCGGGTTGCCGGGCTGATCGGGATGCTCCGTCTCCCGGCGGTCTGCACCGTGTCGGCCTCGTCGATGGACAGCTTCGTAGGAAGCGGTGCGCTGCCCGATTCGGCGATACCCTCCCGGGGTGTCGTCATAGATTCGCCGGACTGCGGAGCCCTGGCGGCGGCACTTCGCAGATGCACACCGGCGGTGGCCGGCAGGCTGGAGAACGGCAGACTCTATCTCGACCTCCGTACGGTCCTCCCCGGTCAGCTCGAAATCCTCGCCGTAAAGGTCAGCGGCGCAGCCGGAGAACTGTGGGCGTAGTCGCCGGCACCGCCGGCCATGTGGACCACGGCAAGAGTTCCCTCATGCGCCGTCTCACGGGAGTCGATCCGGACAGGCTCGAGGAGGAGAAGCTCAGAGGCATAACCATCGAGCTGGGCTACGTCTTCATGCCCCTGCCCGATGGCGGGGTCCTTGCCTTCATAGACGTGCCGGGCCACGAGAGGTTCGTCAGACAGATGGTCGCCGGAGTGGCCACCGTGGACTTCTTCCTGCTGGTCGTGGCCGCCGACGAGGGCGTGATGCCCCAGACCCGCGAGCACCTCGACATCCTTCGCCTCCTGGGCGTGAAGCGCGGCCTCGTGGCTCTCACCAAGTGCGATCTCGTAGATGCGGACCTCCAGGATCTGGCCGAGGCCGAGATCGAGGAACTGCTCGCAGCGGGCGGCTACGCCGGTTCCCGGATATACAGGGTCTCCTCGCTGACCGGGGCCGGGATGGAGGAACTGCGGTCCGCCCTGATCGAGATGGCGGTGCTGACCGACAGGAGTTCCACCGACGGAAGGTTCAGGCTCTCGATCGACAGGGTCTTCACACTGCAGGGCCATGGTACGATCGTGGCCGGTACGGTGCTGGCGGGCGCCGTGAACCAGGGCGACACCCTCGAGCTTCTCCCCGGGGGGAGGCAGTTCCGGGTCAGGGAGATGCGCGTGAACGAGGGAAGGACAAGGGGCGCAGGAACATCCGGCGACAGGGTGGCGCTCAACCTCGTAGGCCTGGAACGCGAGGAGGCCCACAGGGGGAGCTGCCTGGCCACCCCGGGATGGCTTTCGGCCCCTACGGCTCTCGACACCGAGATGACGCTTCTTCCCGGCTGCCCTCTCAGGATGAGACAGAGGGTCCGCTTCCACTGCGGCACCGCCGAGGTGATGGCGAGGGCGATTCCCATGGAGGGCTCGGATCTGGCTCCCGGTGAGACGGGATACGTCCATTTCCAGCTCGAGGAACCGGTGGTCTCGATGCCCGGCGACAGGTTCGTGATCAGGAGGTTCTCGCCGGTCACAACGATTGGCGGAGGCGTGATACTGGAATCGGACACCGCCAAGGTTAGGCTCAGGAACAGGGACGACAGGATCAGACGGGTGGAGATGCTGGCCGGAGGAGATCTGGGCGGATTCCTCATGGAACGGCTCAAGGCCAGGCCTTCCGGGGGGCTTTCGATATCGGAGGCCGCGCGGGAGGTAGGCAGGACCCCGGAGGAGATGAACGAGGCGGCGGCCGCCCTGGTTTCGTCCGGCGCCGCTCTGCTGGTCAAGGATGGCTCCTCGGAAAGACTCGTGCCGATGGAGCACTTCCAGACGGCATCCGGGACGATCGTCTCCGCCCTACGGGCATATCACGCCGAGAGACCCCTGAGCAGGGGCCTCCCTACCGCATCGGTTCCGAAGGTTCTGACCTGGCTGCCCCAGTGGTACGTAAAGGGACTCATGGCGAAGCTCTCCGAGGACGGAACCATCGTGAAGGTCGGTGAGAGGGTCGCCCTCTCCGGGCATCCGGCCGAACTCACGGCCGCCCAGCTCGAAGAGATCGAAACCAGGCTCTCCGAGATAGACTCGGCGGGCTTTGCGGGCTTCGAAGCGGCATACATGGATGCCGCCGTCCTCGATTCCCTCCTGGAGAGGGGCCTTGTCCTGGAGCTGGAGAAAGGTATTGTCAGCACTCCAGCCATGGCGCGGAAGGCGCACGGACTGCTGGCGGAGCGTTTCGGCGACGGCGAATTCCGGCTGGGGGAGATGAGGGAGCTGATGGGCATTTCCAGAAGGACCGCGGTGCTCTGGGCCGGCCTTCTGGACGGCATGGGGATGACGGTCCGCAACGGCGAACTCAGGACCGTCGGAAGATCGGAAGAATAGGCACGGCATAGTCCCGGCCCACGGAAGACATGGAGGACTGATGCGAATCGCGGTAGTCGGCAGCGGATATGTCGGCCTCGTGGCTGCGACATGCTTCGCTGAGACGGGAAACGAAGTTGTCACGGTCGACAGGGACCGCAGCAAGATAGATCTCCTGAACAGCGGCGGCATTCCGATATACGAACCCGGACTCGAGGAGATGGTTCAGCGCAACAGGGCCGAAGGCCGCCTCGTCTTCACCACCGACCTCCCGGGAGCGGTCCGGAGCTGCAGGATCATCTTCATCGCCGTGGGAACGCCCCCGGACGAGGACGGTTCGGCCGACCTGAAGCATGTCCTCGCGGTCGCGCGCGAGATCGGAGAGAACATCGACGGCCCGAGGATCGTGGTGAACAAGAGTACGGTCCCCGTCGGGACCGCCGATCTGGTGCGGGCCGAGATCATGAAGTACACTACGCACGAAGTCAGCGTCGTCAGCAATCCCGAGTTCCTCAAGGAGGGAACCGCGATCGACGACTTCCTGAAACCCGACCGGGTGGTGATAGGCACGTCCGACCCGGCCGCCGCGGTCACCATGAGGGAGATCTATTCGCCGTTCGTCCGCACCAACAACCCCGTGATCGTGATGAGCAACCGGAGCGCGGAGATGACGAAGTACGTCGCCAACAGCCTTCTCGCCGCCCGGATCTCCTTCATGAACGAGGTCGCGAACCTCTGCGATGCGATGGGTGCGGATGTCGACGAGGTGAGGATAGGCGTGGGCTCCGACCGCAGGATAGGCCCCAGCTTCCTCTTCCCGGGCGTCGGTTTCGGAGGCTCCTGCTTTCCCAAGGACGTCAGGGCGCTCATGGCCACGGCCCGCGGGCAGGGCATGCGGATGCACACCCTCGAAGCCGCCGTCGAGGTCAACGAGGCACAGAAGCGGAAGATGCTCGAGAAGCTCGAAGCGGTCTTCGGCCCGTCACTCAGGGGGCTCCGGATGGCGGTCTGGGGCCTGGCCTTCAAGCCGAACACGGATGACATGCGCGAGGCTCCTTCAGTCGTAGTGATAAAGGGTCTTCTCGAAAGGGGCGCCCGGGTGGCCGTCTACGATCCCCAGGCCATGAAGAACGCCCGGACCATCCTCGGGGAGACCGTCGAGTACTGCCGCAGCGGCTACGAGGCAGCCGAGGGCGCCGACGCCCTGATCCTCCTCACGGAATGGCTCGAGTTCAGGGAACCGGACTTCTCGAAACTGGCTTCGACCATGAGGAGGAAGGCTGTATTCGACGGCCGGAACGTCTGGAATCCCTCGAAGCTGAAGGGACTCGGCTTCGAATACTGCGGCATGGGCAGGAGATAGGCCGGAGGGTGTGATGGTCGCTCTGTTCCTGCTCGTATCGGTACTGGAGGCCCAGGGGCTGGACGGCTACATCGTCCCGGGAGTCGAGACCGGCAATCTGAAGATGAACGTCCATGTCTGGGGCGAGGTCGTCTCCCCGGGCACTTACATGCTGCCCATCGACGCCGATGTCGTCGAAGCCCTGTCCGAGGCGGGCGGACCTTCGGACAAGGCGAAGCTCGACGGGATCAGGATCATAACGTCCTGGGGCGAAGTTGATTACGATCTTGCCGCGTATCTGAGGGGAGAGGGCCTCCCGGCCCCCGCCCTCACCCCCGGGACAACTGTCTTCGTCCCGGTCTCCCGCTCGGACTGGTGGAAGGAAGCCCTCGACATCGTATACAAGATAATAGTGACGGTGAACCTGGTATGGCTGATGGCGGAACGCTGAACGGACCACCCAGGGAGGACTGCGAGTCCCTGCGGATCGGGGAGTACCTGTGGATGATCCGCCAGGGGAAGTGGATCATCCTCACCTTCGTCGTCCTGTCGGTGATCCTGAGCATCTTCATAACCATGAGCACCAGGCCCGTATTCAGATCCTCAGCGACCTTCCTGTACGACTTCAGCAACAACATGTCCCGGGCGCTGGATTTCCCCGGTGTATTCTGGTTCGAGGTCGAATCCGCCAAGAACAACCAGATACAGATCATCCGAAGCCGCAGCATGTCCGAGGCCATCGCCGACTCGATCCTCAGGTCTCCTGACTCGGACAGCCTCATCTCGCTCCTTTTCAACGGCGCTCCACCGCCGCCCCAGTCGCTTCGTGCCTCGCTCGTCGGGCTCGTTGGCGGCAGCATCTCCGTCAGCGTTATGAAGGAGACCGATTTCTTCATCCTTTCCGCGGTCGGAGGCTCTCCGGAAGCTTCCGCCGTCCTGGCGAACCTGGCGGTACAGTCCTACTACAAGTGGAACCTGAACGAGGCCCGGGGCGAGAACAGGGAGGTCCGCGAGTTCCTCGAAAGCCAGATGGCGAGCATGGAATCCCAGCTCTCGATGGACGAGGAGACACTCAGGAACTACAAGGAAGAGAACGAGTTCATAGATCTCTCAACCGAGGCCCGCGAGATGGTCACCAGGCTGGTCGCACTGGAAACCGCCGCGGCAGGCTCGAGAACCCAGATCGGCGCCCTCCGTGCACGGAGGGACTATCTGGCCGCCAGCCTCGACGATTTCAGAGCCGGAATGGCCGGGGAGATAGCCTCGATCAACGATTCGTACATAGACACCCTGCAGGAGGAACTGGCCCTGCTCGAAGCCTCCAGGGCGACCCTCCTGGCCCGTGGCGCACAGCCGGACGATCCCGCCCTGACCGAACTGGAGGAGGAGATCTCGATCCGCACCGAGGCCCTGTCCTCGTCCCTGGAGGGGCTGGTACGGGCCAGGTATCCCGAGAATCCCTCGGCGGCCGTCCAGTCGCTGGTCGGTGAAATCATCAGGGTCGAGGCCGACCTGAGGGCCGAGACCACACGGGAGTCCGTCCTGAGAGCCCAGGCATCCTCTCTGGAATCCGACCTGTCCCGCCTTCCCGCCGCCGAGATGAACCTGGCGAGGCTCCAGCGGAACAGGCTGGTCAGCGAGAACGTCTATCTCCTGCTGAGGAACAAGTACGAGGAGATCAGGATAGCCGAGGCGGGCCAGATCGGAAACGTGACGATAATCGACACCGCGCTCCCGGGAAACATGATAAGGCCCTCCAGGCGGAAGAACCTGATGATGGGCCTCCTCGTCGGCCTCGCCCTGGGTCTCGGAACGGTGTTCCTGAAACAGCAGCTCGACACCAGCATCTCCAGCCCGGAGCAGGTCGAAGCCCTCGGGGTGTCGATACTCGGTGTGATCCCACATCTCCCGAAGAGCGCCCTTGCATCGCGGGCGTCGAGGACGGTTCCGTCATCCACTCTGGTGACCCATTTCGCCCCGCGCGATCCCATCAGCGAGGCATACCGCGATCTCAGGACGAGCCTCAAGTTCGCCCGGGCCGATCGGCCGCTCGAAAGCATACTGATAACCAGCGCAGGCCCCAGGGAGGGCAAGTCCACGATCTCCGCGAACCTGGCCGTCGCCTTCGCGCAGTCGGGCCGGCGCTGCATACTCGTCGACGCCGACCTGAGAAGACCCGTGATCCACAACATCTTCGGCCTGGACAGGGAGCCCGGGCTGTCGGAGGCCGCCGCCGGGGTCACGCCTCTCGCCGAATGCGTCCGGAAGACCTCCATCGATAATCTTTCGATCCTCCCGAGCGGCTTCATCCCGCACAATCCCTCCGAACTCCTCGGGAGCCGGCGCATGAAGGATGTCATCGCCGGCCTGACCGCCGAATGCGACATGCTGATAATAGACAGCCCCCCGATGGCGGTGGTCACCGATGCGCTGCTCCTGAGTCCAGAGGTGGACGGTACACTCCTCGTAGTAGGTGCCAAACTCGGCAACAGGCGCGTCCTGCAGACCTCCCTCTCCAGGCTGTCGCGCACTTCCTCGTTCATCGTGGGCGCCGTGCTCAACGGATTCGACCCGCTGCGGATGTACACCTCCTACGGCTACTACACCTACCGCTATTACTACCCCTACTACAACCCCGAAGGACAAGGCAGGGGGAAAGGCCGCCGGACCCGCTGACCCGTCCGGTCCCACTTCCGTAACTAAATAATCTGCAACGCAATATGGATTGCCGCCATCCTGCGGTCGGCGTTTCCCCCGGTCCCGGTGGGGCGAAATCCCATAAAAGGGGTTGACAGTGGGGCGTGGTGGGATAGAATATGCCGCGGGAGGGAAATGGCCGAGTTTTCAGGCAGGCATGAACACATTCTGGACGAGAAGGGCCGGGTCAGCGTACCCGCATCCTTCAGGCGCCAGATCACGGGTGAGGATCTGTACCTCAACCTCGGGATGGACGGGTGCCTCGAACTCTACTCCCCGGAAAAGTGGCGGATCCTCAGGGAGAGCCTCAGGAGGCTCAACCGCAAGGAGGAGAAGCAGCGCTTCTTCCTCCGCAGATTCACCAGCCACCTCAGACCGGTCAGCATCGACGCCCAGGGGAGGATAGGCATACCGGCCGATCTCCTCGAACTCTCCGGCATCCGTTCGGCCGTCGTGTTCCTGGGTCAGATGGACACAATAGAACTCTGGGATCCGGACAGGCTGCAAAGGGCGATGGCGAAGCCCGAGGTCTCCTACGAAGAGGTGGCCGAGGGGCTGGATATAGAGCTGTAGTCCGGGTCGGAGGAGGAGGCGTGGTCAGAGCAGCCGGGCGCGACTTCGTATCCGGGCATCTGCCCGTGATGGTCGCCGAGGTGATCGCCTTCCTGCGAACCGCCGGGCCCGGGGTGATCGTGGACGGAACCGCAGGCGGCGGGGGGCATCTCAGGGCGATGATGGAGGCCTTCCCGGAGGCACGCTTCATAGCCGTGGACCGCGACCCCGACGCTCTCGACCGCCTGCCGGCGCCCTCGGATCGTCTGATCGTCAGGGCTTCGAGCTATTCGGCCCTGGACGGAATCGTGGAAGAGTCGGGTTTCGGAGCCGCGGACGCGGCGCTGTTCGATCTGGGTCTGTCCTCCATACAGCTCGACGATCCGGCGAGAGGTTTCTCCCACAGGCTGAACGGCCCCCTCGACATGAGGTTTTCCCGCCGGGAGGGCGTGCCGGACGCCGCGGAGCTGCTGAATTCCCTGCCGGAGAAGGAACTGGCGGACGTCATCTTCAAATTCGGCGAGGAGGGGAGGAGCCGCATCCTGGCCGGATCGATCGTGGCAGCCAGGCCCCTGGAGACTACCGGCGACCTGGTGGCGGCCGTGGGCAGGGCGATCCGCGGGAACCCGGCCAGAGCCCTCTCGAAGCTCTTCCAGGCTCTCAGGATCGCCGTCAACGACGAACTGGGCGAGCTTTCCAGGCTGCTCGACGGGATGCACCGATGGATCAGACCCGGCGGAGTGGCCGCCTTCCTGACCTTCCATTCGCTGGAGGACAGGATGGTCAAGAGGTTCTTCATCGACTCGGGAATGTTCGAGCACGCCGATCCTCCCTGGGAGGTGCCCTCCCGCGAGGAGGCCCGCTCGAATCCCAGGGCCAGGTCGGCCAGGCTCAGGAGAGGGGTGAGGTTGTCGTGAAGAGGGCCGCAGGAAGGGTTGTCTTCGCATTCGCGTCTCTACTTGCGCTCCTGGCTATGAGCCAGGTGGTCCTGTACAACCTCAGGCTGCACAGGACGCTGCAGCTTCAGCAGATCTCGGGCGAGTGCGCATCTCTCGAGCGCGAAATCGAGGAACTACAGAACGAGGCTACGGAACTGCTCTCGCCGACGCGTCTGGAAGCGGCAGGGGAGCGCCTCGGGCTTGCTCCGATGCCCCTGGAGAGGCTCGCCGTCCATGACGGCGGTGCGGACTTTGGCGTGATGTCCGGGGAGGTCGCGCTTGCGCAGCCAAGATGAGATGTCCTGCGACCGGAGGACGGCCCGTATAAGGCTCGCGGCGGTACTCACCCTCGCGCTCTTCGGAGTGGCCTTCGCGAAGCTCGTCAGGATACAGCTCATAGAGCACGCCCACTATGCGGGCCTCGCCGATGCGCAGCACACTCACAGGGAGACGCTGGAGCCGAGGAGGGGGCGGATACTCGACCGGAACGGCTTCCTCCTCGCCGGCAACACCCCCGTGGTGACGTTCGAGGTTTACTGGCCGAACGTCCCCGTGGGTTCGGAAGCCTCCATAGACACGCTCTGCATGCGCCTCCGCAATTCCGGAAGGGATGCCGTCATCCTCGACAGGACAGGCGTCAACCAGATCCTCGCCAGGAACGTCCCCTACGAGGAGGCTCTGCCGTTCATCGAGGCCGGCCTGCCCTCGGGGGTCAATCTGAGGATGGTGGAACTCCGCACGTATCCGCTCGGCGACCAGACCGCCATGATCCTCGGCAGGGCCGGCCAGGGCTGCCTCGAAGGTCTGGAGAAGGAGTTCGACCAGCTTCTCTCCGGCACGGCTGGAGTCCGGTACGTCGAGCGCAGCGCCTACCCCGGGATGAGCGTGACGGACTCCCGCGCCGACAATCTGATGCCGGTCGACGGATCGGACCTCATGCTCACCATCGATGCGAGGTTCCAGTGCATCGTACAGGAGGAGCTGCGCGAAGCGGTCGAGCACTCCGGGGGAAGCTGGGGCGCGGCTCTGGTGGTGGACCCGTCCAACGGCGACATCCTGGCCATGGGGAGCTGGCCCGTCAGGGCGCCCGACGGCTCCATAGCCGCGAACCACTGCATATCGAGCATTCACGAGCCTGGTTCCACGTTCAAGCTGGTAACGCTTGCGGCTTGTCTGGAGGAGGGCCTCGCCGTCTCGTCCGACTCGTTCGACTGCAGCACGGGTAAGATCCCCGTTGCGGACAGGACGATCTCCGACTGCCACGTTTACGGAGTTCTGAGCGTCGAGGAGATCATCGCCCATTCCAGCAACGTCGGCACGATCCGCCTCGCACAGCTCATGTCGGATTCGTTGCTCTACGCCTACTGCCGGGCCTTCGGATTCGGTTCGAGAACCGGGCTCGAGCTGCCGGGCGAGGAGGGCGGGATTCTCCGTCCGCCTTCCCAGTGGTCGGGCATGTCGCACGCCTGCATTGCGATAGGGCAGGAGGTGGGGGTGACGCCCCTGCAGCTCGCCATGGCCTTCAGCGCGGTGGCCAACGGAGGCGTCCTGTATCAGCCCAGGCTCATACGGGCGAGCAGGGAGGACGGCGCCTGGCGGAACTGGGCGTCCTTCCGGTCCCGCAGGGTGATCTCCGAGGAAACGGCCGGCGAGATGAGGAGGATATTCTCCGGCGCCGTCGAGTACGGCACGGGCCTGTCGGCGGCCGTGGACGGGGTGACCGTTGCAGGGAAGACCGGCACCGCCGAGAGGCTCCTGTTCGGGTCCGGCGTCTATCTCTCGGCCTTCGCAGGGATGATCCCCGCCGAGCAGCCCGGGCTGGTGGCCGTGGTAGTGGTGGACAGACCCGGCTTCGCCTACAGGTACGGCAGCACGCTCGCCGCCCCGGCGTTCTCCAGGATGATGTCCGGCATCCTTTCCTGCGAGCCGGGGCTGGCCATGAGCGGAACCCCCCGCATGGCCTCCGGAATGCTCGCTCAGGCAGACTCCGGGACGGGTTCATTGTGAAACTTTCGGAGCTACTCGCAGGAAGCGGTCTGGAAGTCCCGCGGGGCCTCTCGGACGCCGAGGTGTCGTCGGTTACGAACGATTCGCGGAAGGTCAGGCCAGGCAGCCTGTTCGTGGCCATCGAAGGCTATCGTGAGGACGGGCACTCCTATGTCGATTCCGCCCTTGCGGCCGGTGCGGTGGCCGCGGTCGTCTCGAAGCCGGTCGAAGGGGCCTCCGGCCGGACGATCGTCTGCATGCCGGGAGACGGGAGGCGTCTGCTCGGGATGCTCTCCGCCCGGATCGAGGGCTCGCCCTGGGAAAAGCTCCGGACGGTCGGGATAACGGGTACCAACGGGAAGACCTCCACCGCGCACATGACGGCCTGGATACTGGACCGGCTCGGCCTGCCCTGCGGGATACTGGGAACGGTAGGCCACAGGGTCGGCGGAGTCCACCTGGATGCGAAGGAGACTACGCCGGATTCGGCCGAGATCGCATCGCTCATGCGAAGGATGGTCGATGCAGGCGACGCCGCCTGTGCGATGGAGGTCTCGAGCCATGCCCTGACCCTGTCCCGCGTGGACGAGGTCAGATTCGACGTGGCCATGTTCACCAACATCACCCAGGACCATCTCGACTTCCACGGGACTATGCACGACTACCTCGCCGCCAAGGAGAGGATCTTCTCACTGGTCAAGCCGGACGGGCACATCCTCGTCGGGACTTATGCCCCGGGGTCGCCTGTTCCCGACCGTGCGCTGACGTTCGGAACCTCGGAGGACGACTCGTTCTCGATCCGCGGGGTCGAATCCGGTCCTCTCGGATCGGCGTTCACCCTGGTAAGGGACGGTGAGACCCACCGGGTTTCGCTGGCCGTCCCGGGCCGGGTCAACATCTTCAATGCGGCGGGGGCCGCCGCCGCCTGTTCCCTCCTCGGCCTGGACCTCGGCGACTGCCTCGACTCGCTGTCCGGCTTCAGGGGCGTGCCTGGCAGGCTCGAGGTCGTCGATGAAGGCCAGGCCTTCCTCGTGGCCGTGGACTACGCGCATACCCCGGATGCAGTCGAGCGGGTGCTTCTCCAGGCGCGCGAGATGGCCGCGGGCAGGGTGATAGCCGTCATCGGGGCCGGCGGAGACAGGGACAGGACGAAGAGGCCCCTGATGGGCGCCATCGCCTCCGAGCTGTCCGACGTGGTCATCGTCACCAGCGACAACCCCAGGAGCGAGAACCCCCTCTCGATAATCGACGAGATCGTAGCCGGGGTGGACGGGCCGGCGGAGGTGGAGGTGCAGCCCGACAGGAGGGCCGCGATCACTCGGGCGGTCGGGCGTGCGTCGGACGGCGACGTAGTGATCATCGCCGGCAAGGGACACGAGGACTACCAGATCATAGGCGGTGTCAGACATCACTTCGACGACCGCGAAGAGGCCCGTCTCGCCCTGAGGGCGAGGAGGGACCGGGAGGCGGAGGGATGAAGTTCCTTCTCTCCACCATAACCTCCGCGACAGGAGGGGTGCTGGAGGGGCCGGATGCCGTGGCGGACGGCGCGTGCATCGATTCCAGACTGGCATCCGCCGGCATGGTCTTCTTCGCGATGCCCGGAGCCCGGACCGACGGCCACGCATTCGTCCCGGAGGTTCTGGCGCTCGGGGCATACGCCGTCGTTTCCGGCGGTCCCGCACTTCCGGGAACGATCAGGGTCCGATCCGTGCCGGATGCGCTCCTCGAAGCCGGTTCGGCCGTTCGTTCGACGCTGGAGGGCCGGGTGGTGGCGGTGACCGGTTCCAGCGGCAAGACGACCACCAGGGAACTGCTGTCGCTGGCGCTGTCGCCCGCTTACAGAACCGACTCCTCGCGCGGCAACCTCAACAACAGGATCGGCCTTCCGCTCTCCATCCTCAATCTGGACGAAGACGCCCGGGCCTTCGTTCTGGAACTCGGGATGAACCATGCCGGGGAACTCCTCGAACTCGGTTCCGTGGCGCGTCCGGACGCGTCCGTCATCACGAACGTAGGTACGGCTCACATCGAGTTCTTCGACGGCCACGACTCCCTCGCGGCCGCGAAGGCGGAGCTGCTCGACACGACTGCAGGGGGAGGGATCTGCGTGATACCCTCAGGCGAGCCGGTGCTGCTGGAGGCGGCCCGCAGGAACTCGCTCGACTGCACGACGGTCGGCCCGGATGGCGACTTCCGGCTAGTGTCCGAAGGTTCAGGCGCGAGGATCGAACCGCTGGGCCTGAGAGTCGTCCTGTCCGTTCCCGGCTCTCATCTCCTCGAGGACGCCGCTCTCGCGATCGTCGCCGCGATGCGGATGGGAGTCGATCCCGTCGAGGCCGCCCGGGCTGTCGAGGGGTTCGCCGGTCTTCCCGGGAGGGGGCGGATCTTCGTCTCCGGGGGGATGACGGTGGTCGACGAGAGTTACAACGCGAACCCGGAGTCGATGAAGGCCTGCCTCGAAGCCCTGTCGCACAGCCCCGGAAGGAGGGGCGCCGTGCTGGGGGACATGCTGGAACTGGGGGGCAGGTCCACGGAGCTGCACTACGAGGTCCTGCGGAAGGCGGCCTGCTGCGGACTCGAGTTCGTGGTGCTCGTGGGCCCCGGAATGCGCGACGCGGCAACCGCCCTGTCCGGGTCCGGCGCAAGAGTCGAATACGCCGATGACCCGGAGGAGGCCCTGGAGCGGTTGTCCGCCTTTCCTGCGGAAGGGCTGCGGCTTCTCGTGAAGGGAAGCCATTCGATAGGGCTCGACCGGATTGTCGATGTCCTCCGTGAGGGGGTGCGATGCTCTACTGGCTCCTGTACCCGCTGAGAGACGAGGTCTCTCTCTTCAATCTGTTCGGCTACATATCGTTCCGGGCCGCCTACGCCACGGTGACGGCTCTCGTGATCGCCTTCCTGATGGGGCCCGTGGTCATCCGGGCGCTCCGGAAGAGGCAGATCGGCCAGCACGTGCGGACGGACGGTCCGCAGACCCATCTGAAGAAGGAGGGCACCCCGACCATGGGCGGGCTGCTGATCCTCCTGTCCGTGCTGGTGCCTGTGCTCCTGTGGGGGAGGCTGGACAACAGGTATCTCATTATCGTGCTCATCTCGACCATCTGGATGGGCCTCATCGGCCTGCTCGACGACTACCTCAAGGTCGTCAAAAACTACCCCAACGGCCTGATCGGGCGGTACAAGCTGATCGGCCAGTTCACGCTGGGCCTCGGAATCGGGCTCTGGCTCTACCTGTTCCCGGTGGTCGGCGAAGGTCAGTCGAGCATCCTGCCCGGCATCCGCACCATCGATCTCTCCACGGGCAGCTTCTCCATCCTGCCCACCGAGACCATCGTCCCCTTCTTCAAGGAACTCCGGTTCGACTTCGGGCTGCTCTATATCCCGTTCGTGGCCCTGGTCATGGCCGGCACGGCCAATTCGGTGAACCTGACGGACGGTCTCGACGGTCTCGCCACAGGGGTGAGCCTCCTGTCGATCCTGGCCTTCGGCATCATGGCTTATCTGCTCGGCAACTCCAACTACGCCGAATACCTGCAGTTCCCGTTCCTGAACGGTGCGGGCGAGGTGGCCGTCTTCGCGGGGGCGGCGGCGGGGGCGTGCCTGGGCTTCCTCTGGTTCAATTCGGCTCCGGCGTCGGTCTTCATGGGCGACACCGGCTCTCTGGCGCTCGGTGGGGCGATCGGGTCGATGGCGATCGTGACCCACTGCGAATTTCTGCTCCTGATAGTCGGCGGCGTCTTCGTGGCGGAGGTGCTGAGCGTGACCCTTCAGGTCGGGCACTTCAAGCGCACCGGCAGGAGGATCTTCAGGATGGCACCCCTCCACCATCACTTCGAGCTGCTGGGGTGGGCCGAAACGAAGGTCGTAGTGAGGTTCTGGATAGTGGCGGCCCTGCTGGGCCTCATCGGGCTCTCCACGCTGAAGATCAGGTAGCGGGATGCACGATTACTGGACAAGAGGAGGGGGCAGGAAGATCGGGGTGGCCGGTCTGGGCCGGAGCGGGCGGGCCGCGGCCAGGCTGCTGGCGACCAACGGCTTCTCGGTCAAGGGCTTCGACGACAACCCGGCTGTCCCTCCCTGCGAGTGGTGTTCGGAGGTAAGCCTCGGAAAGCCCGTCGCGGACATGATCGACGGGCTGGAAGGCCTTGTGCTGAGCCCCGGCATCCCCCTTTCGTCGCCTCTTCCACAGGCGGCGGTCGAGGCGGGGATTCCCGTCACCGGCGAGATCGAGCTGGCGTTCCGGTTCGCCCATGCGCCGATCCTCGCGGTGACCGGCTCGAACGGGAAGACGACCACTACCGAATGGCTGGGGCATGTCCTCGCAGGGGCGGGCCTCCGGGTCTCCGTGGCCGGGAACGTCGGCTATCCCTTCTGTCTGGCAGTGATCGACAACCCCTATCCGGACTGGTTCGTTCTCGAGATCAGCAGCTACCAGCTCGAAACGGCGGATACTTTTCGCCCGGCGGGGGCTGCCGTGCTCAACCTCACCCCGGATCACCTCCAGCGCCACGGCGACATGGAGGGTTACAGAAACGCCAAGGCCAGGATATTCGCGAACCAGCACTCGGAGGATCTGGTCGTACTCAACTCCGACGATCCCGAATCCCTGCCCCTGCTGGGCCGTACCGCCGGCCTCGAGTCTCTCTTCAGCCTGAAGAGGGAGGTGCGGAACGGGGCCGACTGCCTCGAAGGCACGATCACGATCGCGAACGAGGGGGTCAGAACGCCCCTGATGAACTCGTCCGCCCTCTCCCTGCGGGGAAGGCACAATCTGGAGAACGCTCTTGCGGTGATCTGCCTCGCCGGGAAGGCGGGCGTCGGCGCAGGGGCTCTGGAAGGCGGACTCTCGAACTTCGGAGGCGTTCCCCACAGGATCGAGACCGTTCGTGTCCTGGACGGGGTGACCTGGGTGAACGATTCGAAATCCACCAATCAGGACTCGCTCAAGGTCGCCCTGGAGAGCTTCGACAAGCCCGTCATCCTGATAGCCGGGGGCCTTTCCAAGAAAACTTCCTACTCCGATCTCCACGATCTGGTGTCCCGCAGGGTCAGGGAAATCATCCTGATAGGAGACGCGACGGAGGAGCTTGCTCTCGCCTGGGACGGCGCTGCGCCCATGCACAGGGCGGGCGACATGAACGGCGCGGTATCCATTGCCAGGTCCATCGCGGGGCAGGGCGACGTCGTGCTCCTTTCGCCAGCATGCGCCAGCTTCGACCAGTACGAGAACTTCGAGAGGCGTGGAGAGCACTTCCGCGCCCTGGTGGAGGCGCTGAAGTGACCATAACCCCCCTCGGCAGGGACGGCAGGATCCTCCTCTCGACGGCTCTCGTGCTGGTCGTCTTCGGTGTGCTCGCCGTCTATTCGGCCAGCTCCTTCGCCTCGATGCGGGTCTTCGGGAACAGCTACCACTACGTCGTCGGCCATCTTCTCAGGATTCTCGTGGGAACAGTGGCGGGAATCATCGTCTATATCGCGGGCCCGAGAGCCTGGAAGGCTATGGCATGGCTGCTTTACGCCCTCTCGATCCTCGCCCTGCTGCCCACCGTTCTGGGTGGATCGTCCATCGCCCCCGTGGTCAACGGTTCGAGCCGCTGGCTGGTGATAAGCGGCGTCAGGTTCATGCCGTCCGAGTTCGCGAGGTTTTCATACATTCTGCTCGTGGCCACGCTGATTTCGCGCGGGCATATCTCCGCGCGCGAGCCCAGGGGGTTCGTCGCGATAGTCGCCCTGGCCCTGGTGCCTGCGGCCTTCACGATCGCACAGCCCGACTATGCCGGCAGCTTCTACATGCTCGCGGTGATGTCGGGGATGCTCTATCTGGCCGAGGCCCGGTTCAGCCACATCCTGATCCTCTTCGCCGCCATCGCGGTTCTCGGGGCGGGGGCGCTCATGATGGAGAGCTACAGGATCGAGAGGATCCAGAGCTGGATCAATCCCGAGGCCGGGATGACGGACAACAATTTCCAGACTCAGCAGTCCTGCATCGCCCTAGGCAGTGGAGGCCTACTGGGAAGGGGGCTCGGCCACGGCCGCCAGCAGAGAGGCTTCCTGCCGGAGGTGTTCTCCGATTTCATCCTTGCCGTGATCGGCGAGGAAACCGGCCTCCTGGGCACCAGCCTAGTCCTTGCGGCCTTCTGCGTACTCCTCTGGACCGGCTTCCGGATCGCGGAGAGGGCGGACGGCTTCTTCGGCTCGGTCCTGGCGGGAGGGCTTACCGCCTCGATAGCTCTCGGCAGCTTCATACACATAGCGGTAGTCACCCGCCTCCTCCCAGCGACCGGCATCACTCTGCCGCTGATTTCCTGGGGAGGGACCAGCATCGTCTTCACGATAGTCTCGCTGGCCATGACGGCCAGAATCTCCGCGGAGGAGAGGCGGTGAGCGTCTTCCTGATAGCGGGAGGGGGAACCGGAGGGCACATCTCTCCGGCGATCGCGGTCGCGGAATCTCTCGGCTCGAAGCTGGGCGACTCCGTGACCGTACACTTCGCGGCGACCCCGAGGCCGGTGGACAGGCGGATGTACGCCCGCTTCGGCGAGATGGTCCACTTCCTCGACCCTCCCAGGATAGACGGAGGGGTGCGTGGAATCGTCCGCTTCGCCCTCGGAGCCCCGCGCGCATGGAGGGCCGCACGCGCCCTCGTCTCCGGCGTCGGTCCCGAAGCCATCCTCTGCACCGGCGGCTATTCCTCGGTGTTCTGCGCCGCCGCCGGGCGCTCGCTGGGGATACCGGTGCTGCTGCACGAGAGCAATGCAATACCGGGGCGCGCGAACAGATTCTCCGCCCGGTTCGCCTCCAGGATTCTTCTGGGATTTCCACAGGCTGCAGGGTTCTTTCCGGCAGGCCGCACGCTCGTTACGGGCAATCCCGTCCGCGCCGGCCTCACCCGGATGCTCAGGTCCGAGGCGGTCGCGGAGATGGGCCTCGATCCGGCCCGGCCGGTTCTGCTTTTCCTCGGAGGGAGCCAGGGGGCACGCACGGTGAACGACTTGGCCGCAACGGCTCCGGAAGGCGTTCAGATAGTCCTCCAGTGCGGAGAACGCGACATGGAGAGGGTGTCCGGGGAACTCGCCGGAAGGCGCGGCATAGTCGTGAAACCCTTCGTGGACGATCCGTCCGTTCTCTACTCCTGCGCCACTCTTGCCGTAGCGAGAGCCGGAGCCATGACGCTCGCCGAACTCAGCCGCTTCGAGCTGCCGGTCGTTCTGATCCCTCTGCCCTTCGTCTCCAGGGATCACCAGACCGCGAACGCAAGGGCCGCGGAGGCGATAGGAGGGGCGATCGTCATACCCCAGTCCGAGCTGGATGCCGGCGGCTTCTGGCGCAGGATCGAAGCGCTGCTGGCCGATCCGGAGGCGATCGGGAGGATGTCTTCCGCCATCGGCGGGCTCTTCCCGGGCGATCCGGCGGGCGTGGTGGCCGATCTTCTGATCGGAGCGGCGGGGGGGAGCGGCGCATGAGATACCACCTGATGGGAATCTCCGGCAGCGGAATGAACGGTCTTTCGCGATGGCTGGCCCATCTGGGCCACGACGTGGACGGATGCGACAGGAGCGTGGTCGTGGAGACCTCCGTCGATGGGATCAGGCGTCTGCCCGGGCACGATCCTTCGCATGTCCACGGAGTGGACGTGCTCGTCCACAGCGCGGCCATTCCTCCGGATCATCCGGAGATCACCGCCGCAAGGGCCGCTTCCGTGCGCGTGCTACGCAGGAGCGAGATGCTGGCCGAGCTGGCGGCGGATCACCTCGTGCTCGCGGTGGCCGGCGCCCACGGCAAGACCACGACCACGGCCCTGACGGGATGGGCGCTGCAGGAGGCTGGACTCGATCCGACCGTGCTGGTCGGTGGAGAGGTGCCGGGCTGGCCCGGGGGCTTCAGGCCGGGAGGCCGCCTGACCGTGATCGAGGCGGACGAGTACGACAGGGCCTTCCTGAGGATTCCGCACGCCCATTCCGCCGTAACGAGCTTCGACCTCGAGCATCTGGAATGCTACGGGTCACCGGAAGCCCTGAGGTTTGCCTTCGAGGTCTTCCTCGAACTCACGCTTCCGGGCGGAGGCGTGGTGGTCCCAGTGGAGGAGAGCGCCCTCGGCTCCTGGGCCGCCAGGATCGGTCGGAGGATAGTCACCACGGGGCCCGGCGGGGATTCGTACTGCCTGCCGCTCGGCGCCGACGGGTGGGGAGAGCGGTACAGCATCGACGGCATCGAGGGGATCGTGCCTCTCCCGGGGCTCGCCAACCTGAGGAACGCCGCAACCGCCCACGCCCTGCTCGGTCTGTGCGGAGTCTCCGCCGTGGTGGCCGCACGGTCGATGGCGTCGTTTCCCGGCACCCGCCGGAGGCTCGAACGCCTCGGATCGGCGGGGAGGACGCTGATCGTATCGGATTACGCCCATCATCCCCGCGAGATGGAAGCTTCGATCCAGGCTCTCCGGAGGGCCGTGCCGGGCAGGATATCCGTCGTCTTCGAACCGCATCTCTATTCCCGTACCGCTGCGATGCACGCCGAGATGGGGCGCGCCGTCTCACTGGCGGATTCCTCCGCCGTGCTTCCCGTCTATGCCGCCAGGGAGGCTCCGGTTGCGGGAGTGGACTCGTCACTGGTCGTCCGGAGCGCATCGGAGGCGGGAGCCGACTGTGTCGCGCTCGATCCCCGGGATGTCCTTTCGTTCGTCGAATCCTGCGGCAGCGATGCCGTGGTGTTCATGGGGGCCGGCGACTGCGACCGGCTGGCCCGCGGACTGCTGGAGGCCCGGCGATGAGGATCGGCTTGCGAAGCGGATTCGTCAGGCTGTTCGGGGCGCTCCTCGTCACGACTGCAGTGCTCATGCTGGTGTTCAGGTACCTGGAAGGCAGCGGCGAGTTCGATCTGAGGGAGATCGGCGTCTACGGATGCAGGGCCGTGGATTCCGCCACGGTCGCCCCCGCTCTCCACGCATATCTGGGCCGCCCCCTCCCGGGCCTCTCCGCGCGCGGGATCGAATCCGAACTGGCCTCGATCCCGGGCATCGATTCGGCCGAAGTCCTGTTCGACTTGCCCGACAGGCTGGACGTGGTGATCAGCCTCTCCCGGCCGGTACTCGTCCTCTGCGACGGCGCGGCCGAGGTGGCCCTGACGGGCCGATGCGAGCCGCTTCCCCCGACGTTCCTCTCCGACACCCTGCCCAGGGTCGAGATTTCGGGAGGGGATTACCACAGAGTCCTGCCCGGGCTCGCCGAGTGGGCCTCGACGGGCGGCATCCCGGATACGGTGGACAGGATTCTGGTCGAACCCTCCGGAGCCGTGGCCATAGCAACGGACGGCATGAGGATAATCCTGGGCTATTCGGATTTCGATTCCCGGATGCAGACGTTCGTCTCCTCCGGTGGAAGGTGTGCGATGCGCAACGGATGGGTAGAAGCCGACACCCGCTTCGACGGTCAGCTCGTCCTGAGGGGGAATCCCTCGAACCGGGCGGGGGTGTCGATATGAACAGCCTCCTGGCCGGACTGGACATCGGAACCTCCTCCGTGACCTGCGTCGCCGCCGAGCCGCTGTCCGACGGTGGGGTGCGGATCGTGGGGGCCGGGCAGGCTCAGATCGACGGCGCGGTGCGCGAGGGCGTCCTCCTCGACGTCGCCCAGACCGTCCAGGCGATACGCAGGGCGGTGTCGGAGGCTGCGCTGCTCTGTACCGACGACATCAGGAGCGTGTTCCTGTCGGTCAGCGGATCGCATGTCCGCGGTTTCGAGGGAATCGGCACGGTAAGCGTGGAAAAGCCCGATTCGGACAGTCCTCACGAGATAACCGGGGAGGATGTCGCCCGTGCGGAGGAGGCCGCCAGGCTGGTACGCCTGCCGCAGGGCGCCAGGGTGCTCGACATCGTGAAACGCGACTACTGCGTGGACGGATTCGACAGGATCAGACGCCCTCCGATCGGGCTCATAGCGGAACAGATCAGCGCGAGGATCTACACCGTCATGGCCGACAGGCTGGCCGTGTCCAACTTCGAAAGCGCGGCGGAGTCCGCCGGCCTCTCGATCGAGGGGATCGTACCGGCGGCCCTCGCGAGCGGAGCGGCGGTGCTGACCGGCGACGAGATGGATATGGGCGTGGTCCTCGCCGACATCGGCGGCGGAACCACCGACGTGGCGGTGTTCAGGAACGGAACCCTCGCTCATCTCGGCGTCGTTCCGCTGGGCGGCAACTCCATCACTTCCGACCTGCAGGCTCTCAGGGTGCCCTGGGACCAGGCCGAGAAGCTGAAGACGGAGTGGGCGGTGGCATCGAGCGACCTCGTCGATCCGAACCAGAGCACCAGGGTGGCCAGGCTCGGCGGGAGAGGGACGTTCACGGTCTCTCACTCGGTCGTATCGCAGGTGGTCGGCCAAAGGGCGGAGGAGATCTTCGAGGCGGTCGCCCAGGAAATAGCCCGTTCGGGGATAGACTACGTCGATCTGCCCGGCGGGCTGATCCTGACGGGTGGAACGAGCAGACTGCGTGGAATCGTGGAGCTGGCCGGGAGGATCGTCGGCATGCCCACCGACGTCGGTGTCCCGACGGGTTTCGAGACATCGACGGATCTGGTCCTGTCGCCGGAGTTCGCGACAGCCGTGGGCCTGGTGATCACGGGCAGAGAGCGCCGTGAGGCGGCGGGAGATGATCGTGAAGGACTACTTTCAGGCTTTTTCAGATGGATTTCGGGAATCGCGGGCAGGCTCAGATGAGCCGAGAGGAGGGGAGATGGTAGTCACACAGCTCGTCGAAGTAGGTGAGGAGACGACCGGGAGGGCCAGGCTCAAGGTCGTAGGCGTTGGAGGATGCGGCTGCAATGCGGTGAACCGGATGATCAAGGCCAACCTCACCGGTGTGGAGTTCGTCGCTGTAAACACCGACATGCAGTCGCTCAACACCAACCTGGCTGAAACCAAGATCCAGATCGGACCACGGGCCACCAGGGGGCTGGGGGCCGGCGGCAACGTGGAGATCGGAGAGCAGGCAGCGGAGGAGAGTCTGAAGGAGATCGAGGAGAATCTCTCGGGGTGCCACATGGTCTTCATCGCAGCCGGGATGGGCGGAGGCACCGGGACCGGCGCCACGCCGATAGTGGCAAAGGCGGCGGCCGACTCCGGCGCGATAACCGTCGGAGTGGTCACGAGGCCGTTCGAGTTCGAGGGCTCGATAAGGCTGGATCAGGCCGAACACGGGATCGCCGCGCTGCGCAAGGTGGTCGATACGCTCATCGTCATCCCCAACGAGCGCCTGAGGACGCTCGCCGATGACGACTCCGGCTTCGAGGACATGCTGGACATGTCGAACAGCGTCCTACTGAACGCCGTGGAGGGGATCAGCAGCCTGATCACCACGCCGGGCATAATCAACCGTGACTTCCAGGACGTGAAGACCGTCATCACCCAGGGCGGCGGAGCGATGATCGGAACCGGCAAGGCCACGGGTTCCAGCCGTGCGTCGGAGGCAGCCCGCGACGCCATCTCGGGGCCTCTCCTGGACGGGATCTCCATCGAGGGCGCCAAGGCCCTGCTGGTGAACATCCAGACTTCCGCCTCGACGTTCAGGTTCAAGGAGTTCGAGGAGGCGATGGAGATCATCACCCGTGCCGCCGGTCCGCAGGCGAACGTCTTCATGGGGACGAGCCTGAACGAGCAGCTTGGGGATGAACTCAGGATCACGGTGGTGGCCACTGGATTCGGCAGCCCCGTCGAGATGGAGCCGGAGGAGATGGTGTTGAAGACGGTCGAACGCACGCCGTCGATCTCGTTTACCCCTCCGGTCAAGGAGAAGAGCCCGGTCATGAGCGTGCCGTTCCGCCCCCAGACGAACGGCTCCGAACTGGTGAAGAGCGATACGAAGCTGCCGGCATTCATCAAAAGGACGATTGACTGAGGTAAACGGCGGATAAACGAACTTCTTTTGTCCGGAATGCTGCCTCGGCTTATATTCCCGGGCGGAATAAAACCCGGAGGGTATTACTGAAGCGCAAAACCGCCGCCCAGAAGTACGAGGAGCGCAGGGTCGGGATCCTCTCCAGCGAGAGGCATATCTATAAAACCGCCTCGAGGGGTATCTTCGAGACGGTGCTCGCCTATCCGAACTCCTATGCGGTAGGGATGTCCTCCCTCGGGTTCCAGAGGGTCTTCAACCAGATGGCGGAATGGCCCGACACCGTGTGCGAGAGGGCTTTCATGCCCGAAGCCGACGAGCTGGCCTGGCGCAGGAAGGCCGGCAAGCCCGTCGTGACGCTCGACGGCGGAAGGCCTCTCCGGAACTGCGACCTTCTCGCCTTCAGTATCTCGAACGAATACGACTACGTGAATGCCCTGAATATGATGCGCCTCTCCGGCATCGAACCCAGGGCGGCCGACAGAACCGACGACTGGCCGCTGGTGATCGCGGGCGGCCTCTGCGTCACCTCCAACCCGATGCCGCTGGCCCAGTTCATCGATGCCATCGTCATCGGGGAATCCGAACCGACGCTCGGCCCTCTGCTCGACACGATCAAGAGCATGGGTTCCCAGGGCGTCGGCAAGAAGCGCCTTTTGAAGCAGCTCGCCACGCTACCGGGCATCTACGTCCCATCCATACACTCGTCCAAGTCCCCCAAGGCCTCGATAATGCGCCAGTGGGCCAGCGTCGAGAGCCTCGGCGCGCGTTCCGTGATCACGACGCCGTCCGGAGTCTTCGGCGAGATGGTGATGTTCGAGATCGCCCGCGGATGTCCGTTCAACTGCAGATTCTGTCTTCCCGGGTACGCCTATCTCCCCTACCGGGAATGCAGGATGGAGGATCTGACCCAGATACTGCGCTCGTTCCCCGAAAACGCGAGGATCGGGTTCGTGGCCTGCTCCCCGGACTCCCACCCGTCCTTCCGCGAGATCATCGATCTCGCCAGGGCCGCGGGGCACGAGGTAAGCATCGGATCCCAGCGGGCAGAGCATCCGTCGCAGCTCGGAGAGGGCAAGTTTTCGGGCACCACTCTCACCATCGCGCCCGAAACGGGTGCGGACGGCCTCCGGAAGGTGATAGGCAAGAGCCTGAGGAACGAGGCCATACTGAACACGGTCGCTTCCGCCTCCGATTCGGTTTCGAGGATACGGATGTACTTCATCTACGGCTTCCCGTTCGAAACCGACGAGGACAGGGCGGAGATTTCCAGCCTGGTCGCCCAGGTCCGTGCCTGCACCAAGCTGCCGATATCCGTCAGCATCAACCCGTTCATCCCCAAGCCCTGGACGGCGTTCCAGTGGTCCCCGCTCGCAAGCGTGAATGATCTGAGAAAGTGGCGCGACGAGATCACGAAAGACATGAGGGCGATCCCCAGTGTCGAGGTCCGCTTCCTCGGGGCGAGGGAGGCGCACATCCAGGCCCTTCTTTCCCGCGGCGACCACCGGGTCGGCGAGGCGCTTCTCAATCGCCTCGACGGCGACGGCTGGCCTCAGGCCTTCCAGAAGGCGGGCATCGACATGAACTGGGTTTTCGAGCCGCTGCAACCCGGCACGACGTTCGAGTGGGACTTCATCAACATGGGATTCGGCCATACGAGGCTCGCCAGGGAGTACAACCTGGCCCAGTCCACCAACCAGGCCCGGTTCAAGACGCCCGAGAAGCTTTCGGACCCCGTCCCGTCGCAGCCCGAATCCTCGCCCTGCCCATAGCCCGGCCGACCGTTTCCGATCCATCAGCATAAAAAGACGAGGGCGACCGAAGCCGCCCACAGTCGGATGATCGAGCGATCTAGGCCTTCTGGATCTTGCCGGCCTTGATGCAGGAGGTGCAGACCCGGACCTTGCGGACGAGGCCGTCGATCCTGATCCTGGCGTTCTGGAGATTCGGCTTCCACTGGTGACGAGTCTTCCTGTGGGAGTGGCTCACCCGGTAGCCGGTGCTGTAGGAACGCCCGCAGACGGTGCATTTGAAAGACATCGGATTCTCCCTGGTCCAAACGGTTTGAGCGCGATTTATAAGCATTGACGGCCGTTCGGGCAAGGGCACTTGACCTTTCCGGGTCTTTCGCCTATCTAGGTGTCAGTGCGTGGGGGCGATCGGTTTCGACGGGCTCGGTCGAGATCCCCCGGCAGCATGCCGAGGCCCCGCAGCCTCGTTAAAATGCGGGACTGTACAACTGCCGCCTAACATCGGCACCTCGCGGTTCCATGAGTGAGCCGCGCGTCCGCCCCGGTGCTGTCTGTCCGCCGGGGGCCGGGCGTAAGAAGGCGGGCTGGCCGAAGTCCCCCCGCTCCCGGGAGATAACGGCGAGACACAATGGGAGATACCGGAGGGAGGGCCGTCCGGAGCCCGACCCGAGGGAAACTTAATCCGGTCTAAGCATGTAGCGGCCGTCGGATCCCTGGGCGCGGACGCGGGTTCGATTCCCGCCGCCTCCACCAT
>ENA-UOWO01000751-UOWO01000751.1-activated-sludge-metagenome-genome-assembly--contig:-NODE-751-length-45219-cov-52.440550_pt1 | contig 45219 bp, 28 predicted proteins | sample MGYA00238148_ERZ761564 | MGnify/ENA primary metagenome ERZ761564 (study PRJEB28885, sample SAMN05720194) | activated sludge metagenome | isolation source: Anaerobic digester | place: USA... | reverse complement strand
AACTGGCCGCTGAGGCCAATCCGGAAATTCCTCCGGAAATCCTGGAGCTGATCGCACACAGCAATGCCCAGACGAGGAATTTCTCGTTCAATTTTGTTGGATCACCATACAATCTGCCAGACTCTGTCGATGTTGCTGATCCTCAAACAGGAGTTTTCAATGAGGACCAGACCTGGATCAAAGATTTCACACGGCACATAGATAATCCGGAGAATGTAGCTTTGACTTTGTCATGGGTGGCTACCGCTCCACCGTTGATGTTCAACATTACCTTTCCAGACCCCGGCAATCCTCTGAAGCTTCAGTTTGAGCCCATAACTCAAAATTGGTTTGGGTCACAGCAAATGGTCCTGATAGCTACTGATCTGATAAGCGGAAATGTGGCAACCCACATGATCCGTGTGAATGTGACCTCCGTGCCAGACCCCCCCGTCTGGAGCGGTTTGCCGGATGGGAACATCTTTGTCACCAACGAAGAAACAGCGCTGCAGATAGAGTTTCAGAACTACGTGAGCTGCATCGATTCGGCCGATCCCGCCAACTTCGACCTCAGCGTGCTGTTTGCCGAATATCCCATTGACGTGAGCCAGGAACCGCCCTCCACAGGTTCTTTGGTTACTTTCACGCCCCAGCTGGATTACAACGGCCTGGCGACCTACGAACTCACGGCGGTGGACCGGCAGTCAAACGCGTTCAGCTCGCAAACCATTTACATCAACGTTTTGGGGGTCAACGATCCCCCGGAGATAAGCCTCTGGCAACCTGAGGAACTTACCCAAAACATCGACCAGGGGAGTTTACTGGCTTTTTTCGTGACCGCGGACGACGTGGATAACGACGCGCTTACATACGCCTGGACCCACAGCGGCAGCCTCAACGGCGTGCCTTTCTCCGATGTGGTTTCCACCACAGCCAGTCTGGACCTGCAATTTGACATTCCCGGCACGCAGAGCATCAGCTGCGAGGTCTCGGACGGCCAGGCCACCGACAGCGTGGTTTGGAGCATTATCGTGCGCCCGAACGGACCGCTGTTCGATCCCCTGGGCGGCACCTACACCAGCGGGATCAGCGTGGCGCTGGCACCGCCGGCGGGATTTGAAACCGCCGTCATTCATTACACCACGGACGGCAGCACGCCCACGGAAGCATCCACGGTCTATACCGCTCCCATAGCGGTGGACGCCCTTCCGAACGCGGAAAACAACGTGACCATCCAGGCTTTCTTCAGCTATCCGGGTTTTCCACCCTCGCAGATCGAGAGTGAAAGCTACCGGATCACCGGAACCTTGGCCGAGCCTGTGTTCGCGCCTCTTGGCGGGCTGTATTACGCGCCGGTGGAGGTTGCCCTGAGCAATGCCAATCCGGCGGCCGTGATCCACTACACGGTGGACGGCAGCGATCCCAGCCCGGGCGCTCCGGGAACCCTGGAATACGTGCTGCCGATCACGGTGGGGGCGGAAACCACCCTCACCATCAAGGCTTTGGCCACCCGGGAAGGATGGCTGAACAGCACGGTGGCTGCGCAAACCTACATCGTTACCGGCGCGGTGCAGATCGTATCCCACACCATGACGCCGCCGCCGCTGCCGGACGGGGAGTTTTACCTCATCGACCAGGGCCAGTATCTGGGGGTGGAGATCGCCGGACTGAGCGTCGCCCCGTCCAGCGCGACAGTCTATTACACCCTGGACAACAGCCTGCCCGGCCCGGACAATCCCAACGCGCAAGTTTACGGCAGCGGACAGCAGATCCAGCTCACCAACCCCAGCTGGATCACCTTCAAGGCCTATCTTGCGGACTGGCAGGCCAGCGAGACCTACAGCTACTACTACGATGTGCGCAGCAAGACGGTGATGCTTACCTATGCCAATGGCACCGTGTTCGATCCCGCCCCGGGCTACAGCACCACTCCGATCTTTGTGAGCATCAGCGCTTCCACCCTGCCTTCCGGAGCGTCGGTTTATTACACGCTGGACGGCAGCGATCCGGACCCCGGCACTTCGCAGCTTTACACCGGGCCCATCCAGATCGACGCGACCACCACCATCAAGGCCCTGGCCCAGTATCCCGGCCTCTATCCCAGCGACATCCAAGCCGGCCTTTTCACAATTACGGGGACCGTGGCCGCGCCTGTGTTCGATCCCCAGCCGGGCAGCTTTTCCTCCGCGCTCCAGCTCACGATGACTTCCAGCACCGACGGCGCGGTGATCTACTTCAGTCTGGACGGCAGCGAACCGGCCCCGAACACGCGCGCGTCCTTCCTCTATGAAGGACCGGTTGACCTGGGCAATGGACTGCACCAGGTGCGGGCCCGCGCCTTCAAGGAATTTTGGGATCCCAGCACCATCACGGAAGGAACCTACAGCATAGGCATCCTGCCCGCGCCGGTCTTTGATCTCGCGGAAGGCCTCTACTTCGATCCGATCGTAGTCCACCTCAGCGTTCCGGGCGCGCCTGAGGCCTCCATCCACTATACCACCGATGGCAGCGAACCCACGGACGCCTCCACCCTCTATGACCCCGGAACCGGCATCCAGATCGGCCTTCAGACCAGTTTCAGCATCAAAGCCATCGCCGTGCAGGCCGGCTGGATCAACAGCGCTGTGGCCCAGCGCAGCTACCAGGTTACCGGAACAGTGGCCACGCCTGTGTTCACACCCGACGGCGGCACCTATTCGGTTTCCACCACTGTCACCATCACCTCCGCCACCGCGGATGCCGTGATCAGATACACTCTGGACGGGGAGGAGCCAACTTTGTCTTATGGCTCCACCTACGAAGGGCCAGTCTTCATAAACAGCAGCGCCACCCTTCGGGCCAGGGCTTTCCGCACAGACTGGCGTTCATCCGAGATCTACGGCGCCATCTACACCATCATCGGCAACATCGCCAATCCGGTGTTCACCCCCGGCGCCGGCACCTACACCAGCCCTGTGGATGTTTACATATCCGTCAATCCGCCCGATGCCACCATCTATTATACCACCAACGGCACGGAACCCAGCCAGAGCAACGGCAGCACCTACGTGACCGGAAACCCGGTGCTGGTGGCTGCCGACGTGCTGCTGCGGGCCAAGGCCTTTAAAAGCGGCTGGAATCCCAGCGGGATCACGGACGCGCAATACTACATCACCGGCACGGTGAGCGCTCCGGTCTTTGACCCGCCCTCCGGGCAGTATGCCACGGCGCAAACCGTTACCCTGTCGGCAGTACCGGCCACAGCGCAGATCATCTACACCCTCGACGGCACCACGCCCGCCCAAGGCAACGGTTCAGTTTATGACGGCCCGGTCACCGTTTCAGCCAATACCATCATCCGGGCTTTCGCCTGGCTGGAGGGTTGGAACGATTCCCCCGTTTCCACGGCTTCCTATGTGATCAACGGTCCGGTGGGCCAGCCCATCATCAGTCCCACCGCGGGCTATTACAACGCCCCGCAGACCGTGAGCATCAGCGTGATCCCGGCCGCGGCCACCATCCGCTACACCCTGGACGACAGCGAACCCAGCCTGGTGAATGGCTTGACCTACACCGCGGCGTTCCCTATCCAGGGCCACACAGTGGTGAAAGCCTATGCCTATCTGGACAACTGGCTGGATTCCGACGTGGCCACCGCGGAGTATTTCTTCGTGGTGAGCAATCCGGTGATCACGCCTTCCGGCGGCAGCTTCGCCGCGGCGCAAACCATCTCGATGAGCGTGGGCACAGCCGGCGCCAGCATCCGCTATACGCTGGACGGCTCGAATCCCACCCCGGAGTATGGAGACCAATATCTGGCCCCGTTTGAGCTGACGGCCAGCGCGACAGTGAAAGCCATCGCCTACCGCAGCGACTGGATCAGTTCGAACATTGTGTCCCAAAGCTACGTGATCAACGGGCCTGTGTCCGATCCCCTCTTTTCAGTGGCCCCGGGTGATTTCACCGCTCCCTTCAGCGTGAGCATCACCACCCTTCCGGCCGGCTCGACCATCTACTACACCACCAACGGTACTGATCCGAGCGACACGAATGGCCTGGTTTACGGCAGCCCTCTGCAGATCCAGCAAAACACGGTTCTGAAAGCCCGGGCTTACCGCGCCAACTGGCTGCCGTCCAACATCAGCAGCGCGACCTACAATTTCTTCGCCAGCCCGGTGAGCATCGTTCCCAACGGCGGCACTTTCACTTCCAACCAGAACGTGACCCTGAGCACCATAACCCCCGACGCGCAGATCTATTACACCCTGGACGGCAGCGATCCCGTTCCGGGAAGCAGCCCGGCATACAATCCCTTCATCCCGGTGCTGGTGGACCACGATCTGGAGCTGAAGGCCGTGGCAGACAAAACCAACTGGTATTCCTCCGCCATCACCAGCGCGACCTTCGACATCAACATCCCGCTGCCGGATGTGGCCACGCCGGTGATCCAGCCGCCCAGCGGAGTGTATAACACGGTCCAGACCGTGACCATCTCCACCGCCACACCGGAAGCGACGCTGGTGTACACCACCAACGGCACGGATCCAGCGCTGGACAACGGCACGGTTTACACAGGCAGCTTCACGGTGTCCAACAACGTGATCATCAAGGCCCGCGGCTTCAAGGACGGCTACGATCCTTCGCCGATAACCACCGTGCAGTATGTGATCGTGATCCCGATCGAAACGGTGGAGACGCCTGTTTTCGCGCCCCCCGCCGGTATCTACAGCGAACCTGTGCAGGTGACCATCAGCACCCAGACCCCGGAGGCCTCGATCCGCTACACCCTTGACGGCACCGAGCCTTCCGAGACCGTGGGTAACCTTTATCTGAGCCCGGTTAACATCTCCCAGACCACCACGATCAAGGCCATCGCCTTCAAGACGGGGATGAACACCTCGCTGATCTCCAACGCCAGCTATGTGATCAATATCATCGTTCCGGAAGTGGCGGCGCCGATGTTTTCCCATCCCTCCGGAACCTATTACCAGCCCATCGACCTGAGCATATCCACCACCACGGAAAACGCTCAGATCCGCTACACCACAGACGGTTCGGTGCCCACTCCCACGCAAGGGACAGAGTATTTGGCCCCGATCAACATACCTTCCGACACCAACCTCTTCATCCAGGCCATTGCCTACCGCGACGGCTGGAACCCCAGCCCGGTGGTATCCGCGAGCTACAACGTGACCGGCACCGTGGCTGACGTGAGCTTCAGCCCCGCCGGCGGCATCTACACGCAGGCCACACCCGTGGTCCTGACCACCTCCACCGCCGGAGCGACCATCCATTATACCACTGACGGCAGCGAGCCGGATGAGGATTCCGAACTCTACACCACGGCGATAGTTGTGCAGCTGAACAGCACGGTGACCATCAATGCCAAGGCTTTCAAAGCCGGATGGCAACCGAGCACCACCACCCACGAAAGCTACACCGTTACCGGCCAGGTGATCATCACGCCTCCGGTCTTCAGCCTTACCTCCGGTGTGTACACCAGCCCGCAAACCGTGGCGATCAACACCCCCATCCCCGCGGATGCCATCATCCGCTACACCACCGACGGCAACGATCCCACCAGCACATCAGAGATTTATGACGGTCCCATCGATCTGAGCCTGAATCAGACGGTCACGCTTAAAGCCAGGGCTTTTAGGGAAAACTGGATCCCCAGTCCACTTTACAGCTCCACCTACGTGATGACGGGACAGGTGACCCTGCCCACAGTGCTCTTCGCTCCGCCCGCCGGGACCTATCAGACGGCCCAGGCGATCAGCATCAACCCGCCTCTGTTGCCCACGGACGCTACTTTGCGCTACACCCTGGACGGCAGCGAGCCCAGCCAGTTCTCACCAGCCTACACCAATCCCATCCAGTTGGGAACTAACAGCACCACAACCATCAAAGTGAAAGGGTTCCGGACCGACTGGACGCCCAGTGAAACGGCTTCCGCGACCTATGTGATCACCGGCCAGGTGGCATTCCTCACCCCGGTGTTCACACCCGCCCCCGGAGTCTATACCACAGCGCAGCAGATCCATGTGAACGACACCCTGCCTGCTGATGCCATTGTCCGCTACACCATCGACGGCACCGATCCCACCGAGCTTTCCCCGCAGTACACCGATCCGATCAATCTGCCCCTGGAAACTTCGCTTACCCTGAAAGTGCGGGCTTTCAAAGCCAACTGGACCCCCAGCGAGATCCACACTGGAAACTACACCACCACCGGCGCCGTGACCATCACCCTGCCGGTGTTCACGCCCGGTCCGGGGCTCTATACCTCGCCGCAGGCAGTGGTGATCAACACCGCGACCATCCCGGCTGGAGCGGCCTTGCACTATACGCTGGACGGCAGTGACCCGAATGAATTCTCTCCAGTTTACAGTGATCCCATCCAGGTCGGCAATGGCCAGACGGTCACCATCCGGGTGCGGGCCTATGCCGCCAACTGGCAGCCGAGCCTGATCCACACCGGAGTTTACACCGTAACCGGCCAGGTGACGATCGCCCAACCGGTGTTCACTCCGCCGGAAGGAACCTACCAGACCGCGCAGGTGGTAACGCTGAACACCCTCACCACGCCGGCTGGAGCGACTTTGCGCTACACCCTGGACGGCAGCGAGCCCAGCGCCAGCTCTCCGGTTTACAGCACCGCCATCCAACTTGCTTTGGGCACCATGACCACCATCAAGGTCAAGGCTTATCTCACCAACTGGCTGCCCAGCCAAACTTACAGCGCCACCTACAACATCACCGGCGCCCTCAGCATCGTCGAGCCCGTGTTCACTCCGGCTGGCGGAACTTATCAGACAGCTCAGTCTGTGGTGATCAACACCGCCACCATGCCTGCCGGGGGAACGGTGCGCTACACAACTGACGGAAGCACCCCCACAGCCTCCTCGCCGCAGTATCTTACCCCGATCGGCATTCCCCTGAACACCACCACCACCATCAAAGCCGTGGCTTTCCTGGCGGGTTGGGCCCCCAGCCAGGTGTATTCCTCAACCTACACAGTAACCGGCCAGGTGCAGCTTCCGTCCCAGGTCTTTTCACCTGCCGGCGGGACCTACCAGACAGCCCAGGCGATAACGCTGAACACCAACACCACCCCCGCGGGCGCGACTTTGCGCTATACCCTGGACGGCAGCGAGCCCAGCCAGTTCTCACCAGCTTACACGGTTCCCATCCAGCTGGGTTTGGGCAGCAGCACCACGATAAAAGTGAAAGGTTTCCGCGATAACTGGATCCCCAGCACCACGGCGACCGCTACATATCTGATCACAGGCCAGGTGGTCTTCCAGACGCCGGTGTTTTCTCCCGCGCCAGGAGTTTACGCCACGGCCCAGCAGATCACGGTGAACGGCACCATCCCGACGGACGCGGTGGTGCGCTACACCACCGACGGTAGCGATCCCACCGAGCTTTCCCCGCAGTACACCGCCCCGATCAACCTGCCCCTGGAAACCTCACTGACCCTGAAAGTGCGGGCCTTCAAAGCCAACTGGACGCCCAGCGCCATCCAGACCGGAAACTACACCACCACCGGCGCTGTGACCATCACCCTGCCGGTATTCACTCCCAGCCCGGGACTATACACTTCGCCGCAGGCTGTGGTGATCAACACCACCACCATCCCTGCGGGCGCGACTTTGCGCTATACCCTGGACGGCAGCGACCCGAACGAAAGTTCGCCGGTTTACGGCACCCCCATCCAGGTGAACAACGGCCAGAGCGTGACCATCCGGGTGCGTGCCTACGCCGCGAACTGGCAACCCAGCCAGATCCACACCGGTGTCTTCACCGTCACCGGCCAGGTCTCGATCTCTGAACCGGTCTTCACACCTCCTGCGGGCACCTACCAAACGGCGCAGGTGGTAACCCTGAACACGCTCACCACCCCGGCCGGCGCGACTTTGCGCTTTACCCTGGACGGAACAGAGCCCACTGCGAGTTCGCCGATCTACACCACCGCGATCCAACTGGCCTTGGGCTCGCAGACCACGGTCAAGGTGAAGGCCTATCTCACCAACTGGACTCCCAGCCCCACCTACAGCGCCACCTATAATATCACGGGAGCGCTCAGCATCCTGGAACCCGTGTTCACGCCAGCTGCCGGGACCTATCAAACCGCCCAGTCGGTGGTGATCAACACCACCACCAGTCCGGCGGGAGGAACGGTGCGTTACACCACCGACGGCAGCACTCCAACAGCCTCTTCGCCGATCTACACAACTCCGATCATCGTTTCGCTGAACACCACAATGACAGTGAAAGCCATGGCCTTCCTCACCGGCTGGGCCCCCAGCCAGGTCTATTCCTCCACTTACACCGTCACCGGCCAGGTGCAATTGCCGGCCCAGGTCTTCACGCCCGCCGCTGGAACTTACCAAGCCGCGCAAACGGTAGCGCTGAACACGAACACCACACCCACTGGCGCCACCCTTCGCTACACTCTGGATGGCTCGGTGCCCACGGAGAATTCCCCGGCTTACACCGCGCCGATCAATCTGCCCCTGAACAGCACGACCACGATCAGCGTGAAAGCCTTCAAGATCGACTGGACCCCCAGCGCGACTGCCACCGCCACCTACGTGATCACCGGCCAGATCGTGTTCCAGACTCCGGTGTTCACCCCCCCCGAAGGCATCTACCAGACCGGACAAATCATCACGGTCTCCGAAACTATCCCGGCTGACGCGACCATCCGCTACACCACCGACGGCACGGAACCCACGGCTTCTTCCACAATGTACCCAGGCCCGCTCAGCCTGCCTTTGAACAGCAACACCACTTTTAAGGTGAAAGCCTTCAAGACAGACTGGATCGCCAGCGCCACCCATACCGCGACCTACACCATCACCGGCCAGGCCAGTATCCAGGCGCCGGTCTTCGATCCCATCCCCGGCACCTATGCCACTGTGCAGACAGTAAGCATCAGCAGCAACGTGGTTCCCGCCGGAGCCCAGATTCGCTACACAATCGACGGCACTGACCCCACGCCGGCTTCAGACCTCTACACCGCGCCGATGCAGTTCCCGCTGTTCACCAACATCGAAATGCGCGCAAGGGCCTACGCCACCAATTGGACTCCCAGCCCTGTGTATGTTGCCAATTACACCTTCACTGGAACAGCCACCATTCCCGATCCTGTCTTCACCCCGGTTGCCGGAACCTATGCCTCGGATATCATGGTGGTGTTGAACACGCAGACCGTGCCCGCCGGAGCAACGCTGCTCTATACTCTGGACGGCACTGAGCCCGAATCGTCATCAACGCATTACACCCAACCGATCCAACTCACCGCTCCCGGCGATTATACCCTCAAGGTCAAGGCGGCCAAACAGGACTACCTTCCCAGCCCGACCTATACCGCGCTGTATCAACTCACGGGTCAGATGCAGCTGCTGCCGCCCTATCTGGATCCCGCTCCGGGAACTTACACAGAACCCATCAGCGTAAGCCCCTCCGGCGGCACCAACCCTGCCGGCGGAACGATCCGCTACACCACGGACGGAACCAATCCCACCGAAAGTTCGCCAGAGTTTACAGCTCCTGTAAACATTGGCCTGAACTCCATCGGTTACACGATCAAGCTCCGCGCTTACAAAACCGGCTGGCTGCCCAGCGTGGTACAAAGCGGCGTATACAACGTGACGGGCCAGGTGCAGCTGCCGCAAGCCATGTTCAGTCCAGAACCCGGAACCTACCAAACCTCGCAAAGCGTAACCCTGGCCGCGGCCACCCTGCCGGCGAACGCCACCGTCCGTTACACAACGGACGGAACCGAGCCCACGGTTTATTCGGCGGCTTACACGGCGCCGATCACCCTGCCGCAAAATGCCACCACCACCCTCAAGGTCAGGGGCTTTGCCGACGGCTGGATCCCCTCGGAAACCCAAACCGCTGTTTACACCATAACCGGAACGGTTTCCCCGCCGGTATTCTCACCTCCGGGAGGCACTTACGGCGCGCCGGTCTTCGTGGTGGTCTCGTCTCCCACCGAGGGTGCCGAGATCCGCTACACCACGGACGGCAGCGATCCCACGGCTGCATCCGAGCTCTACACCGATCCCGTGATCGTGCCCAACTACGCTCAGAACTTCGTGATCACGGCCCGGGCTTTCAAAACCGACTGGACCCCCAGCCCGGCGGCCAGCGCCACTTACACCATCTTCTCCGCGCCGGTGGATGTGCGTGGTTTCAGCTATGCCGGTTACATCCGCGTGTTGTGGAACCTGCCCGGGGCGGGCAAAGGCCTGGACGGCTTCAACGTTTACCGCCGCAAACTGGCGGAAACGGCCTACACCCAGATCAACACCGCTCTGGTGAACACCCAGGTGGACGGTAACTATTACTTCGACGACTACAGCATCGAAATGGACGTTTCCTACGAGTATTACGTTACCGCGGTGTACGACGGGGCTGAAAGCCCGGCCAGCGCTTCCACCGTGGAATACTACCAGTCGCAGGACCTGGATATCAGCGACGCCTCATACGCCTGGCCGAATCCCGCCATGGAGCAGACCGAGATCGTGGTGATCCTCAACCGCAACAACAACGTCACCCTCACCGTTTCGATCTACGATTTTGCCGGCAAAAAGGTCCGGACCATCACTGAACCGCCCCAGAATTCAAATCAGATCAGGATTCCCTGGAATCTCAGGAACACCTCCGGTGCCAAAGTCGGCCGGGGAACCTATTTTGCCCGTGTGGTCGCCAACGACGGCGTGAACAGGTCCGAACGCGTGATCAAGATCGCGGTCAAATAAGGAGGCAAAGATGAAAACGAGAAACATAATGAACCTTATCCTGCCTGTGGTCTTGCTTGCGCTTGCCGCCACATCCCTCTCCGCCCAGGGCATGAACAACTCGCTGCTGGCCTATTCCCGCATGGGAGTCGGCGCCAGGGTTATCGCCATGGGCGAGGCCGGCTCCACCGTAACCAACGACATCGTATCCGGCTACTGGAACCCGGCCGGGTTGACGCGGATGAAGGATTTCGAGGTGGGCACCATGATCAATGTGAACATGGGCTACAACCGCAGCCACAACTACGCGTCCTTCGGCAACCGCTTCGGTTTCGGCGCGCTGGGGCTGTCCTGGGTGAACGCGAACGTTCTGGACATCGACGGCTACGACGACAACGGAAACCCCACCGGCACTTTCTCCGACAGCGAAAACAACTTCACGCTAAGCTATGCCAACAGCGTGGGCATATTCAGCTTTGGCCTCAGCCCCAAATTCTATCTGAGCACTCTGGACGGCGAAACGCTGTCCGGATATGGAGTGGACCTCGGCGCGAAACTTGACATCAACCAGTATCTGGAGGTGGGGGCGATGGCCCGCGACCTGTATGGCAAATTCGACGACGCCACGATCCCTTATCAGATCTCGGCAGGCTTGGCGGCGTATCCGCTGAAAGGCCTGACCCTGGCGGCCGATGCCAAACTGGAAAAGGACGAAGACCCCTACTTCTGTTTCGGGGCCGAGTATTGGACCTCGATAGGCAGCGATCCCGAGGCGGATTCCAAGCTGTCTGTGGTCTCCGTGAGCGAGCAGAGTTCCTGGGAGGAAACGCTTTCCACCCTGCAAACCGGATTGCGCCTGGGCTACAACCGGGGCCGGCTTTCCGCCGGAACCGGGATCAAGCTGCGCAATTTCCAGCTCGACTATGTGTTCCGCTACAACAACCACGAGGTTTTCGGCAACGACCACATTCTGTCCCTCATCCTGAGGTTCTGACCCCATGGGAGCGGTGATGAAAAAAACAGCGATCTGTCTGCTGCTGATCGGCTTGTCAGCCTTGGCCTTTGGCCAGATCAGGGCTCCGGGCTCGCGCTACGCGCAGGAGGGCCTGGAGTATTACCAACGCGGCGAATATGACCGGGCCATCCGGGAATTTTTGAGCGCGGACCGCTCCGCCGACGGCAAGGTGCCAGAGTATCATTACTGGCTGGGCAGGCTGCACATCGCCGTGGCCGATACCGCCAGCGCGATGCGGTGGTTCGATCAATACAGGTCTTCCGGAGATTCGGAGTATCAGGCCCAGGTGGACAGCTACCTGCGCATCGTGCAGCGCCAGAAAAAGATCTTCAGCCGGGTGAACATCCGCCCCCTGCCGGATTATGTAAACAGCCGCAATTCCGATTACGGCGCCATCCTCGATCCCGAGGGAAAATATCTCTATTTCACATCCCTCCGTCCGGCCAGGAAAGGCAAGGAAAACGTCTGGCGCGTGGAGATCGTCCGATCCGGATTTGGCCAGCCGGAGCTGGTGGAAGCCCTTTCCACTGACAAGAACGAAGCTTTTGGCAGCTTTTCCGCGGATCCCCAGGGAGCCTGGATCTTTGGCAATTATGAAGCCAACAAACGTGACGGCGACATCTATTTCGTGCCCCGCACCGACAAATGGTTTCAACCCCAAAACATCTCGCAGCTCAATTCCTCGCAGGTGGAAACGCACCCCATGGTCTTCCGCGACCGGCTGCTCTTTTTCGCCTCTTCCCGCGAAGGCGGCTATGGCGGAACTGACATCTATTTGAGCGAAAAGATCGGCGGCATCTGGACCCAGCCCCAAAACCTGGGACCGCAGATCAACACGGCGGAAAACGAACAAACACCTTTCCTGGACTGGGATGGCAGGACCCTCTATTTCTCTTCCCGCGGCCATCCCGGCTTCGGCGGATACGACCTCTTCAAGGCTTACCGCATCGGCACCAACTGGCAGGACTGGTCTGTGCCCGAAAACTTGGGCCTGCCCGTTAATTCCACCCGCAACGACCGCTATTTCTACCACGCCCGCGGCAGCAACGAAGGCTATATGAGTTCCGACCGCCAGGTGAGCGGTTTCGAAAAGATCTACCAGATCAATTTCGCGCTCGCCACGCCCACCAGCTATCTCCTTCGTGAAGCGGACGGTTCCGTTCGCAACGTGGATATCGAATACGTGGTGCCGGCCCAGAGGCAACCCGCGGACGCCGAAACGATCTTTTCGCGCATCGACGAGAGCCTGGAAACTATCAAACAGGGACTGCCCAAACCGGATTTTGTGCCCGCCCCGCTGGGCCGGGAGCCCCAGAGCTTCGAACTTCCCACGGTACCCGTCCAGCCGGTTTTGGTGCGGATCGAAGGTTCCGTGCTCGATCAGTTCGGCAACCCTGTGGCGGCCGAAGTGCAGATCAACAGCGAAACTGAAAACCAACGCAATCTGGAGGTGCTGAACACCAATTCCCTGGGTAATTTCCTGGGCACCCTGCCTCCCGCAGCGGTTTATTCCGCGCTGGTAAGCACTCCCGGCTACCTGGTTCACAGCCAGGAGATCAGGCCGGAAGAAGGTTCAACCGCTTTGAGGCTGGACATCGTGCTGCAAAAAATGGAGAAAAAGGGCAGCCTCAGCCTGCCTGACATCCTCTTCGAAAACGGCAGCGCCGAGTTGGCAGCCAAGGCCACCGCGGAACTGGACCTCCTGGTGATGAGCCTGCTCACCAATCAGGACCTGAAGGTCAAGCTCTTCGGGCATGCCTGGGAACCTGGCTCCGCGGCCGACAACAAAGATCTTTCTGAAAGACGCGCCCGGGCTGTGGCCGATTATCTGATCAACAAAGGCATCGCCAAAAAAAGGATCTCCTGGAAAGCCTACGGCAACACCCGCACCCTGGATCCCCAGTATGAACCCTCCGCGCTCAGCAAGAGCCGCAGAGTGGAGATCCTGCTGCAAATGTAAGCTCGCGCGCCATCCCCCGTTCACAGAAATGCCGCGTCCTGAGGGCGCGGCATTTCTGCGGCCGGATCTCAAACGCTCAAAGAGTGCGTCTCAGGGTTTGCCGATCCTGGCTTATGATTATTCAAGGCTCTCTTTCAAACCAAGTGGGTACAACCCGTGAGGGCGGCGGAATGATAGCGAGGGTGTGGAGGCGCGGCTTCAGCCGCGACGGAACCCCTCGTACACCGTGCATCTCAAACCTGATTTTCAAGGCCACCGCCCCACTCCGAAACGCGGTGCGTTTCGGGGTGGGGTGGTGGCAATTTTCATTGATCATCGTTCTGTCGCGCAACGTGGGGCTTACGCGCCCTCGCTATGAGCTGTCGCCCTCCAGGCTGCTGGCTGGTTGATCACTTCCACCCACTTGGTTTGAAAGAGAGCCTTTTTCACTTTTGCCCGCCCTCGCCCCCAATATCAATACGGTATCAATACGGAATCATTACGGATAAAATCCGTATTGATTCCGTATTGATACCGTATTGATATTGGGGGCGACCCGGGGATTTTGGCCATTCTGAGCGGGAAGGTGGTGGACGAACAATCGCTGTAAAGGGGCCGGAAATGCAAAATTTGGAGGTCTGGCCGGATCACGCTGTCATTGTTTGAGTTTGGTCAAAGCCTCTATATCTGTAGGGACAAAGCGGAAAATTGGCTAAAATGAGGCCAGAATGGGCGTGATTTTTGGTCTCGGACCGTAAGGGGCGCGCGGAAACATTTCCCGGGCCTGGGAGCGCTTGTTGTAAGTAGCTGGAAAATAGGCAGATAAAATATGGAAAATAATAAGGATTGTGCTTGACAAAAATGGCATATCTGTTTTTCTGGCAACCATATATGGAAGCGCGTGCCGTTATGGCGCGCGGAAGCGTGGAAGCAAGATTTTTAGTACAGTGCAACATATTAGGAGACAATAAATTATGCCTGAAAACAGCTACACTGCAAGTAACATCAAGGTGATGAAAGGCCTGGAAGCCGTTCGCAAGCGCCCGTCGATGTATATCGGCGGCACCAGCGAACGCGGCCTGCACCATCTGGTCTATGAGGTTGTGGACAACGCCATAGACGAGGCCCTGGCGGGATATTGCGACCAGATCAAAGTCACCATCACCTCCCAGGGTGAGGTCGAAGTTGACGACAACGGCCGCGGCATTCCGGTGGACGAACACAAGGACGAGAAGATCTCGGCCTTGCAGGTGGTGATGACCGTCCTGCACGCCGGGGGGAAATTCGACAGCAACACATACAAGGTTTCCGGCGGACTTCACGGCGTGGGCGTTTCCGTGGTGGTAGCCCTTTCGGAATATCTGGAAGCGCGCGTACACACAGGCGGCAAGCTCTATTACCAGCGCTACGAGCGGGGGCAGGTGATGACGGAAGTGAAGGTCCTGGGCGAAACCAACCGCAGCGGCACGGTGATCAAATTCAAGCCGGACGCCAGCATCTTCGAGACGGTGGAATTCAGTTTCGACTACCTCACCACCCGCCTGCGCGAACTTTCCTACCTCAACCGCGGCGTGCGCATCATCCTGAAGGACGAGCGCACCGACCGGATGCACGACTTCCATTTTGAAGGCGGCATCGAAAGCTTCGTGGAGCATCTGAACCAGAACAAGAAACCCCTGGGCGCCAAACCCATCTACGCCAGGGCTGAACGCGAAGGCCTGGAACTGGAGCTGGCCCTGCAGTACAACGAAGGCTACCAGGAAAACATCTTCAGCTACGCCAACAACATCAACACCACCGAGGGCGGCACGCATCTGAGCGGGTTCAAGAGCGGACTCACCCGCGCGGTGAACACCTACATCAAAAACGCCGACCTGCTCAAGAACGAGAAGGTATCCCCATCCGGCGAAGACATCCGCGAAGGCCTCACCACTGTGATCAGCGTGAAGCTGAGCAATCCGCAGTTCGAGGGCCAGACCAAGACCAAGCTGCAAAACTCTGAGGTGGATGGTTTTGTGAACTCCGTGGTTTACGAAAAGCTGATGACCTATTTCGAGGAACATCCCGCCGAAGCCAAAACCATCACCCTGAAAAGCATCCTGGCCGCGCGTTCGCGCGAAGCGGCCAGAAAAGCCAGGGAACTCACCCGGCGCAAATCCGTGCTGGAAAGCGGCTCCCTGCCCGGCAAACTGGCCGACTGCACGATCACGGACCCCAGCCAGACCGAGCTGTTCCTGGTGGAGGGTGACTCCGCGGGAGGCAGCGCCAAACAGGGCCGGGACCGTTCCTTCCAGGCCATCCTGCCGCTTTGGGGCAAGATGCTGAACACCGAAAAAGCCCGTGTGGACAAGGTTTTGAACAATGACAAGATCCAGCCGATCATCCTGGCCATCGGCGCTGGGATCGGGCAGGACTTTGACGTGAGCAAGATCCGCTACGGCAGCATCGTGATCATGGCCGACGCGGACGTGGACGGAGCGCACATCAGCACCCTGCTGCTCACCTTCTTCTATCGCTACATGAAGCCCCTGATCGAGCACGGACACGTGTACATAGCCAAACCGCCGCTGTTCCTGGTGCGCAAGGGCAAGCAGAAGAGATATGTGTTTTCCGAGGAAGAGCGCGACACCGCCATCAGCGAATTGGGAGACAAAGGCGTTGTGATCCAGCGTTACAAAGGTTTGGGTGAAATGAATCCGGACCAGCTTTGGGAAACCACCATGGACCCGGAAAACCGGATCATGATCTCGGTGAAAATGGACGATGCCATCGAAGCCGACCGGATGTTCACCGTGCTGATGGGCGATGAAGTGGAACCCCGCCGCGAATTCATCCAGGCCAACGCCAAATATGTGCAGAACCTGGATATTTAAAGAAGCTGGAGTGAAGAATGGACGATAAGACAAAAATACTGAACGTACAGATAGAAGACCACCTGCGGCAGGCGTATCTGGATTATTCCATGAGCGTGATCGTAGCCCGCGCGCTGCCCGACATCCGTGACGGGCTGAAACCTTCGCAGCGGCGCATCATTTTCGCGATGAGCGAGCTGAACCTCTCTCCCGGCGGGCATTTCCGCAAATGCGCCAAGATCGCCGGCGATACCTCCGGTAACTACCATCCCCACGGCGAACAGGTGGTCTATCCCACCCTGGTGCGCCTCGCCCAACCCTGGAACATGCGCTATCCGCTGGTGGACGGGCAGGGAAACTTTGGCTCCATCGACGGCGATCCGCCCGCGGCCATGCGTTACACCGAGGCCCGGATGCAGAAAGTGACGATGGAAATGCTGGACGAGCTGGAAAAAGACACGGTGGATTTCAAAGGCAACTATGACGATACGCGCAAGGAACCGGTGGTTTTTCCCGCCCGCATACCCAATCTGCTGATCAACGGCTCCTCCGGGATCGCGGTGGGTATGGCCACAAACATGCCGCCACACAACATCGCCGAGGTTTGCGACGCGATGATCGCCCTCATCGACGATCCGGAGATCGAGATCCTGGACCTGCGCAGATACATCAAGGGCCCCGATTTCCCCACGGGAGGATTCATCCTGGGTTCCGACGGGATCAGGGATTATTTCCAGACCGGGCGGGGACGCCTGCTGATCCGCGGCGAGGCCGAGATCGAGATCGGCAAGAATGAGCAGGAATCGATCATCATCCGCTCCATACCCTATCAGGTTACGAAAACCGCCCTGATCGAGCGGATCGTGGAGCTGGTGAAGGACAAACGCATAGATGGGATCAGCGATGTGCGCGACGAATCCGGCCGCGACGGCATGCGCCTGGTGATCCAGGTGAAGAGAAACGCGGACGGCAACACCGTGCTCAACCATCTTTACAAATACACCCAGCTGCAGACAACCTTCGGCGTGATCAACCTTTGCCTGATCGACGGCGTGCCCCAGGTGGTAAGCATGAAGGACATGCTGAACAATTTCATCCAGTTCAGGCACGACGTGGTGCTGCGCCGCACCCTGTTCGAACTGAGGAACGCCGAGGACCGGCTGCACATCCTGGAAGGTTTCAAGATCGCCCTGGACAACCTGGACGAGGTGATCGCCACCATCCGCGCGTCACAGACGCCGCCTGAGGCCAGCGAGCAGTTGCAGGCGAAATTCGGCCTCTCCGAAGTGCAGGCCAAAGCCATCTTGGAGATGCGTTTGCAGCGCCTCACCGGGCTGGAGCGCGAGAAGATCGAGGAAGAATACCGCGAACTGCTTAAAGTTATCTCCAGGCTGCGCGATCTGGTGGAAAACAAGGACCTGCGCATGCAACTGATCAAAGGGGAAACCCAGGAGATCCGCGACAAGTTTGGTGATGCCCGCCGCTCCAGGATCCTGGAGAACTACAGCGGAATGCTGAATCCCGAGGACATGGTGGCCGACGAACTGGTGGTGGTTACCATCACCCACGACGGCTATGTGAAACGCCTGCCCGTGGATACCTACCGGGTGCAGGGACGCGGCGGACGCGGCCTCACGGGCACCAATCTGAAGGACGAGGACAACATCCAGTATATCTTCGTGGCCTCCACCCATTCCTATATCCTGCTCTTCACCGACCACGGCAGATGCTACTGGCTGAAGGTTTACGAGATCCCGGAAGCGAGCAGAACAGCCCGCGGCAAGGCGGTGGTGAACCTGGTGAAGTTCGAGGACAAGGAAAAGATCAGGGCCTTTGTGACCCTGAAGAACTTCAGTCCGGAGCAGAACGTGGTGATGTGCACGAAGAACGGAACGGTGAAGAAATCCGCCCTGGCGGCCTTCAGCCGTCCGCGCAGCAGCGGCATCCTGGCGATCAGGCTGATGCCGGGTGACGAACTGATCGACGCCCGCATCACCGAGGGGAACGACGACATCATCCTGGCCACCAAGAACGGTTATTGCAACCGCTTCAACGAAAAGGACTTCCGCCAGACGGCTCGCTTCACCAAAGGCGTGCGGGGCATCCGGCTGCGCGACGAGGATTACGTGATCTCCATGGGCATCATCTCCCAGGAAGATATCATCGAGAACGGCAACCCCAGCGGCAAGACCATCCTGGCCATCAGCGAAAACGGCTATGGCAAACGCACCCTCACCTCAGCCTATCCCACCACCCGGCGCGGCAGCAAAGGCGTGATCACGCTAAAAACCAGCCAACGCAACGGCCACCTGGCCGCGCTGATGATCGTGGACGACAGCGAGGACCTGATGATCATTACCCAGGATGGCAAGATCATCCGGCAAAAGATCAGCGAGATCAAATCGATCAGCCGCAACACCCAGGGCGTAAGGCTGATCAATCTCTACGACAACGACAAGGTCTGCGACATCACCCTCATCCCGCCGGATCTGGATGATGAAGAGCTGGACGTGGAGGTAGAGAAGCTGAAAAACGCGCCTCCGCTGCCTTCCGCGCCGGCCGATGACGAACCCGCTGACGACGAAGAAGAAGAAATGGATGACGACAACGATGAAGTTGACGTCGACATCGAAGAAGACACAGAATAATCAACAAGCATGTGATCCCCCTTTCCCTCGCGGAGAGGGGGATCAAGGTTTTCCATGAAAAGAGATTTTTGGTTTCTGGGGCTGGCATTGCTGAGCCTGGGTGGCTGTCTGCTAAAGCCTTACCTGCCTCAGCCCGCGGCAGAATACTCGGTGGAGGAAGGTTGGGCCATCATCGATGCCGACAGCCTGATCCTGTTTGCGCGGCCTCAGGCCTATTCCGGTGAAGCTCAGCCAGTTGCCGAAAACTTCTTCACCCTGTATCTGCGGGTGAAAAACAAATCCCCGCGGACGCTTTCCCTGCCCCGGGGTGGTTTTAGCATCTCCACGCAGCAGCAGCACGACCCTGTTCCCCTGTCGCTGGTGCTGGGGAGTTTGCAGAGCGGATTATTTCTGAATGAGCCTGAGGATCCCTTCGCGCCGATGACCGCGGAAACGCAGGATTTGGCCCTGGAAAGAGCCCGGGAACGATATTTCGAGCTAATGAACGGCTACTTCAGCTTCGGCGACATCCTGCCCGGAGGGGTGAAGGAAGGCTACCTGTTCTACAATGAAAGGATAGACCGGACGGACAGCTTTGTGTTTGACGCCCTGGGCACCCGGGTGCTGTTCCAAAGGCGCTGACAGCATTTCCCGGCATTCATCGGGATCATTGCCACCTGATAAAAATCGCGTGGATCCAAGGCTGGATCCACGCAATTCATTTAACCGCGATGGACAACGCGGTGACAGGCTGGACTGCTATTCGTCGCTTTGGTTTGCAGGCAGAAGATCCTGCAAATGCTGAACGTAGGCTCCCGCTCCGCCTTGCTGGTAACCCGTCTGGGCAATGACATCTTCCTGGGAGTTGATCAACAGGATGGTGGGGAAGCCCTGGATGCCGAATTGTTCAGCCAGGGCCTGATTGGCCTGGGCTTCCGCGGGAGGAAGTTTTTTCTTGCTGGGGAAGTCGATGGTCAGCAGGATCAGGTTTGACCCGGCATAATCAAGGAATTCCTGCTGCGAAAAAACCTCATCCCTAAGTCTGAAGCACCATTGGCACCAGTCGGAGCCGGTGAAATTGATCAGAACGGGACGGCCGAGTTCTTCAGACAGGCTCAGGGCGAGCTGGTAGTCCGAGATCCACGTGCCAGGTTCATAGGTAATTTCAGCGCTTTCAGGCATTTGTACTTCAGCTTCGGCAGGTTTCATTTCAGTATCTTCGGCCTGGCAACCTACTATCAGGACCATGCTTAACAGCAGCATTATGATGAGTTTATTCACGATGTTACCTCTTCGTCGTTGATGAAAGTTCGAACCATGATGTTGGCCGCTTTTGAGAGCATGGCATGCACTCCGCAATAACGTTCTACCGAAAGCCTGACGGCTTTGAGGACTTTTTCGGGGGGGAGGTTTTCACCCCAAAAGCGAAAATCAGCCCTGATGGTGTGGTAGGTGATGGGTTGTTCTGTGGTGGAGTCGGCCTCCACGTCAACGCGGAACTTGTAGTTTTCCACGCGCATTTTTTGCAGCAGGGAAACCACATCCATGCCCGAGCAACCGCTCAGGGCGATCAGTAACAAGGGTTTGGGGCGCGGACCGAGATCCTTTCCGCCCCATTCGGCATCGGCATCCAAGGTCAGGTGGTGGCCGTTGGCTTCGGCGTCAAAGGCCATGCCGCCGGTCCAGGTGAGGGTTGTTTTGCTGCTCATCAAATGTCCACTGTGGTAGCTTTCAGCACTTCCTCGTACTTTTCTACATAGGTTTTAAGGGCTTTGTAAACCTCATCCACGTCTTTCTCGGGGATCTGGGTGATGATCTTCTTTTGATGGTCAACAACCGTCTGGCGGCTGTTTTCAGCCAACTTCTTGCCTTTTTCGGTGATGATGGCGAACCAGCAGCGGCGATCCTTTTCCGAGGGTTTGCGCATCACGAGCTTTTTGCTTACCAGGTTGTCCATGATCCTGGTGATGCGGCTGTGGGAAACGTTGAGGACCTTGGCCAGCTCGTTCATGTTGACCGGTTCCTTCACCGCGAAGAGATGATTGAGCAGCTGGCATTCCATTTTTCCAGCCTGCAGACACGCTTTCTGAGCATAGTCGATCTCGCTCAGAACCACCTGAAGTCGGGTGATCATTCCGTGAAAATGTTCAGCGTTGACTTTCATGGCATTCTCCTTAGTTATTGTATTTGCAGCAGACGGTTTATCTTGTCCTTGTCAAAACCGACCACCGCGGTATTGTTTATCCAGAGTTGAGGCACACCCAGCTGACCAGTTTTACGCTGCATGTCCCGCAGAGCCTGTTCGTTCTTTGAAACATCGATGTATTTATAGGTAAAACCATGTGAGGAAAGGTAATCTTTCACTTTTCTGCACCAAGAACAAGTTGGTGTTCCAAAAACGATGATCTTAGCCTTCATACTGTTCTGAACCTCTGAATACAATAATAATGAGACTATTAGATTAAGCAAGAAAAATTTTCCGGCCTGCGATGGTTTCGGGTGAACTGAAAAGGTGGCCTGGATGCCCAAACGCAGATTGGAAAAAAAACTTGCCATATTTTGGGTTGTGGAAAAAATGCCACAAAGCAAGGAGAAAAAAAATGGCGACCATCTTTTTTTGCGCGGATTGCGGCTTCGAAACCACCAAGTGGAGCGGGAAATGTCCTTCCTGCGGAAGCTGGGGAACCCTCAAGGAGAGTACCAGGGTAACCGGGAAAGCCAGCAAGGGTGGTGTTTCCGACCTGCAGTTGCCCAAACCGGAGCGGATCCGGGACCTTAAATATACCGGGGATGCCCGCGCCGCCACGGGGGTGCGGGAATTCGATCTGGTGATCGGAGGCGGCATCGTGAGCGGAATGCTGGTTTTGATCGGCGGCGAGCCGGGCATCGGCAAATCGACCCTCATGCTCCAGCTTTCGCAATGGATGGGAAACCAGGGCAGGAAAGTGCTCTACGTTTCGGGCGAGGAAAGCGCTGAGCAGATCCATCTGCGCAGCACCCGGCTGAACGTGGGCAGCGAGAACATCTGGCTGCTGTGCACCAACGACGCGGAGCTGATGCTCAAGGCGGCAGAGGAAAGCCAGCCGGACATCCTGATCGTGGATTCCATCCAATCGGTGAGCTTGCCCAGCCTGGATTCGTTGCCGGGAAGCATCACCCAGCTGCGCGAAACCAGCAACCGCATTCTGCGTAGCGCCAAAACCCTGCGGATACCCGTGTTCATGGTGGGCCACGTGACCAAGGAAGGCTTTGTGGCCGGGCCCAAGATCATCGAGCACATGGTGGACACGGTGCTCTATTTCGAAGGCGAACTGCGCGGCCAGTACAAGATCCTGCGGGCTGTGAAGAACCGCTTTGGCTCCACCAACGAGATCGGCATCTTTGAGATGACCAATCTGGGCTTGGTGGAAGTGCCCAATCCCAATCACATCTTTCTCTCCAACGACGGAGAGCACAACGGTACCGCCATCGGTTGCGTGATGGAGGGTTCGCGGTCATTCATCGTGGAAGTGCAATCCCTGGCGACCGCCTCCAACTATGGCACGCCCCAGAGGGTGGTGGTGGGGCTGGAACAGAAGAAGCTGGCCATCCTGCTGGCCATCCTGGAAAAAAACCTGGCCCTGTATCTGCGCTCCAGTGACGTCTTCATCAATCTCGCGGGGGGCATCCGCTCCTCCGATCCCGGTCTTGATCTGGCCATTTTGGCAGCGATAATTTCCAGCCTCAAGGACAAGCCCTTGCCGGAAAAATCGGTGTTCATCGGGGAAGTTGGCCTGAACGGCGAAGTGCGGCCGGTGTCCCAACTCGACTCCCGGGTCAACGAAGCAGTCAAATTGGGCTACGAGAAGGTGTTTGTGTCGGCTCACGCGAAGCTGAGGCAAAAGGGGAAGGTGTTCCGGGTCCGTGATGTCAAAGAGCTGTATGGAGCGCTGGACAAATGATTGCGGAGCCAGGCAGTTACCGCGAGTCTGAAAAATCGCCCCGCTTTCAGCGAAGCCCCTTGACAGAAATACCGGGGAAAGAAAGCTAAACCCATGAGTTCAAAGTTCATTTTGCTGACAGTTATCATCACTCTGTGCGTGGTGGGGCTGTATCAGCTCACCAAAGCCAGCAGGCAGGACTATCCTGAGTTTCAGTTTTCCGAAGGCCAGATCGCCGAATACGACATCCTGGCGCCTTTCGACTTTCCGGTATTCAAGACCGAGGACCAGGTTCAGGAAGAGTATTCCGCCAAACTGGCCCAGGCGGGAAAACCGTATCTGCTTAGTCCGGATGTGGAGTTTGAGGCCTACAGCAGCCTGGACCGGCTGTTTGACCTCATCTACGAAGCCGCTGACAGCTCCGATCCCGGGGCAGTTGCGCTCAGTGGCAGGCAGCAGGGGTTCCAGCTGGACAATCCCGGCTTGCTGCTCACAGGCGACAAACAGCGCATAGCCGCTTCCCATGCCAGGATCAAGGAAGCGCTGGAGCAGTTGTACCGGGCCGGCATCTATGCGGGCATCAGCGGAGACAGCATCCGGGTGAAAACAGACGGCGGCACGCAGCAACGCAGTCTGACCCGATATTTTGAACTGGCCGAGGCCAAGCGCCTCATTCTGCAGAAACTGGAGCCCTCCCTGGCGATGCTGGTGGACAATAATGCCGGGAAACTGATCCTGGCAAATCTGGTGGTGGACGCTGATAGTTACGCGGAGCTGCAAAAACAGCTGCTGGATTCCATCGACCGGGTAAGCGGCATGGTCCGGCAGAACGAGGTGATCATCCGCCTCAATCAGAGGCTGAATCAGGAAGACATCAACAAGATGAACTCCCTGGCCCGCGAATATCAGGCCCGGGGGGAAAGGAAATCCACGCTGCTGCAGTGGCTGGGCTTCATGGGGCTGCTGCTCTTCATTTTGATCGTCGTTTTCACTTTCAACCTGCATTATTGGCTGTCACCACTGCGGGAAGAGCACGGCCTTGCCGGCGCGGCGGTGCTCAACGCCGGTTTTTTGGCGATCATACTGGCCGCTTTGCTCACAAACGATGTTCTGGGGCTGCAGGCCAGCCTGGTGCCGTTTGCCTTGGTGATCCTTCCAGCAGCCATCCTGTTGGGTTACACTTTGGGCTACTTTTACACTGCCAGTGCCGTTCTTCTGCTGGGTCCATTCATTAACTGGGACGCTTCCGGCATGGCCTTGCTGCTGTTATCCACCCTGATAACCCTGGCCCTGATCCATAGATTCCAGTCCCGGCACAAGTTCATCAAGATCTGGCTGTTCCTCTATCTGGCCGTGAACTTGATCAACAGCGCGCTATCCCTGATCTCTTACACAGGTGACAACCTGGTGGAAAAAACGCAAAGCCTGTTCCGGATCTCCGGGTATTCGCTGGTTTCAACCACCATCTCCGTTTTGGGCTGTCTGGCCTTGGTAAACTTTTTTGAGCACAAATGGAACCGCGCCACCAAACAAGTGCTGCTGGAACTGCAGGAGTTCAACCATCCCCTGCTGAAAAGGCTGGCCACCAACGCCGTGGGCACTTATCACCACAGCCTGATGGTGGGCAACCTGGCCGAACGTGCCGCCGCGGCCATCGGTGCCAATTCCTCCCTGGCCAGGGTGGGCAGCTATTTCCACGACATCGGCAAATCGGTCAATCCGGAGATCTTCACCGAGAACAATGAAGAGTCGGCGGAATTCTACTCCAAATTCACGCCGGAAGAGAGCGCGGACATTATTCGCGATCACGTAAAAGAAGGGGCGGTGCTGGCCGAAAAACACCGCATCCCCAAAGCTGTGGTCGACATCATCTGGCAGCATCACGGCACCAGCTACATTCGCTATTTTCTGGAGGCTGCCCAGCGCCAGGGAGAGGTTGCGGATTTGGACGCCTTTCGCTATCCGGGGCCCCTGCCCCAAAGTAAGGAAGCGGCCCTGGTGATGCTGGCGGACGTGGTGGAATCCACCAGCAAATCCAAAAGTGCCGCCACCGACGCTGAGATAGCCAAACTGGTTGACGACACCATTCAGCGCCTGATCCGGGAGGGCCAGTTCGACGAAGCGCCCATCACCCTCAAAGATCTGGCCCTGGCCCGGAAAGCCATGTGTCCCGTGCTGGAAAGCGTTTTCCGCAAACGCCTGGATTACCCGGAAGCAAAGCCATCTTGAGCTGTCTGACCTTCACCTTTGAGAACGAGACCGGGATCCAGGTGGATCCGGAACCCCTGCGGGCCGCGGCAGAACTGGTCTGCGCCGAGGAATTGCCCAAGGGTGAATGCGAGATCGGGGTGCTGATCTGCACTGACGAACAGATCCGCCGGTACAACCTGCTTTACCGGGGTGATGACGCGGTGACCGATGTGCTCTGCTTCAACGGCGCGGAAGGCCTTCCCGGCGAGGTTTCATTGGAGCTCGGGACCGTGATCTGCGATATTCTGATTGACATAAAACAACTCCAGCGGCAAAAGGGTCCCAAAAGCATAAACAAAGAACTGATGGAGATATTTATCCATGGCCTGCTGCACGGATTTGGCTATGACCACATTCGCGCGGGAGACTTTAAACAGATGAAAGTAAAAGAAGCATACTACATTAGCAAAATGGAAGGTACACACCAAAGTGGATGACGGTAGTATATTACCTTTGATTCCGGTCATATTCATTCTCTTGCTGCTCTCAGCCTATTTCTCGGGATCCGAGACCGCCTTTTTCTCTTTGCCCCGCATTTATCTGAAGAAGCTGGAAAACAGCAAACACGCGAGCGCGAAAAGGATCCTGGGCATGTTGAGAAGGCCCCGGCAGCTTTTGATCACGATCCTGCTGGGTAACACTTTCGTGAACATGGGGTTTACGTCCCTGACCACCCTTCTCGCCCTGAAGATCGCCCAAGAACGGGGCTTTGACACCTCCCTTTCGGTAACGGTGCAGGTGATCGTCTCCACTCTGCTGATCGTCACCTTCGGCGAGATCATTCCGAAACTGGTGGCTTTGGCCACAGCGAACAATTATGCCCGGGTTGTTAGCCTGCCTTTGCAGATCATCAGTTACATCCTCTATCTGCCCGTTTGGCTGATAGATAAATTCAGCCTCCTGATCTCCAGCCGGCAGAGTTCCGATAAAAACATGATGTCCAGGCTCACGGCGGAGGAGTTTCACAATCTGATCCAATCCGAGCATTCGAAACACAGCCTCGACGAAAACGAAAAGCAGATGCTGGTCGGCCTGTTCCGCTTCAGGGAAGCCAAGCTCACCGAGATCTATGTGCCCCGGGTGAGGGTCAAGGCGATCGAGGTGAAACAGAGCCTGGATAATCTGCGTGATCTGATCATCTCCAGCGGCCACTCCCGCATCCCGGTGTATCGCGAAACGATCGATGACATCGTGGGCGTGATCTATGTGAAGGACCTGCTGCTGTTTCCGGAAAAAACCAATCTCAGCGAACTGATGCGGCCCGCCTGGTTCGTTACCGAAAACATGAAAGTCCAGACCCTGCTCAACCAGTTCAAAACCAGAAAGATGCAGATGGCCGTGGTGGTGGATGAATACGGCGGAACCTCGGGCATCATATCCCTCGAGGACATTTTGGAAGAGATCGTGGGCGAGATCCATGACGAATACGATCGGGACGAATCGCCCGAACTGGTTCGGATCGATGCCAAAACCTGCCGGGTGAGAGGTGTGTTCAACATCCGCCAGTTCAACCAGGAATTCAACTCCTCCATAGATACCGACGCGTACGACAACGTGGCGGAATACCTGCTGTCCCAGTTCAATCACGTGCCCGCGGCGGGGGAGACCCATGTGCTGGACAACGCCCTGATGTTCAGGATCCTGGAGAGTGACGGAAGAAGCATAAAACAGGTGGAGATCACTCTGCTGGAAGCAGAAAACGAGTGACGCATGCCTGACCACCAAAACGCCCCGGGCCTGAACGGCTCGAGGGGGAAAAACCTCTTCGCAAGAACTGTTTGGCCGCCACTGATCTGGCTGGCGCTGATTTGGCTGGTCTCTTCTTTACCGGGTAAAAGCCTGCCCGCGCCCAAGCTCCTCAGTCTGGATAAACTCGCCCATATCGGCGTTTACCTGGTCTTGGGATTGCTCACCAACCGGGCGGTCATCCGGGTGGAGTGGGGTTCCCAGAACCTCGGGTGGATCTACCTGGCGCTGCTGGTGTCAGCTGGTCTGGATGAATGGCATCAGCATCTCATCCCCCAAAGGTCGGTCTCGGTTTGGGATTTTGCCGCCAACGCCGCGGGTTTGGTCCTGGCGTTCGGGGCATACTGGATCTTCCGTGATCGAAGTTGATAACCTCTGTCTGAGCCTTGGCGGCCAGGTCCTCTTGCAAGATGTTGGTTTCAGGCTGGAAGACGGCCAAAACCTGATCATTGTTGGGCGCAGCGGCTCGGGGAAAACTGTGCTGATCAAGACCCTGATGGGCCTTTTCCATCCAGACGGTGGAACCGTGAGGGTTGACGGTGGGGATGTTTTCGATGCTGCCAGCCACCTCAGCTTCAATGTTCGCCAGGATTTTGCCATGGTTTTTCAAAATTCGGCGCTGCTGGATTCTTACACTGTGTTCCAGAACGTAGCCCTGCCCCTCTACGAAAGAGGTGAACTGGAACACGACGCCATCAGGGAAAAGGTGGCCCAAAGCCTGGCCGTGGTTGGCCTGGAAGACATCATGGACAAACATCCCGCCGAACTCAGCGGTGGCATGCGCAAGCGCGTGGGCATCGCCAGGGCCCTGGTTTACGATCCGCGCTACATAATCTTCGACGAGCCGGTTTCGGGCCTGGACCCGATCACGGCGGCTGAGATCATCTATTACATCACCCGGATCATCTCCTCCGGTCGGGCCACCACGATCACCATCACCCACGATACCCGCGATCTGGAGGCCATCGGCGACCAGGTGCTGTTTCTGGACGAAGGCCGGGTGCTCCATTACGGGCCACTGGCCCAATTGTGGCAAACCGGGGATCCCCTGATCAGGCAATTCCTGCGGATCGGTGAGTGAGATGCTGCCGTGAGTTCAACCCTGCGGACCGTCAAGCCCAATCCCTTGCTGATGCTGGCTTTTCTCACAGCCACAGCCTGCAGCATCCATGTGTTTGAAAACCTGATCATGCGTTTGTTGCCGCTGCCTTTTCTCCGGCTGGGCCTTTCCAATATCGTGGTGATGCATCTGCTGTTCGAAAGAAAACCCCTGCAGGCGTTCGTGGTGGCCATCACCAAATCTCTGGTCGCGGGAGCCGTCACCTTCACCCTGTTGTCTCCGGCCACCTTGCTCTCTCTCTGCGGAGGCCTCGCGGCCATTTTCGCCATGTGGGCCGCCCTTGCCGCGAACCTTGGCTTCACGGAGTACGGGGTGAGTGTCAGCGGGGCGGTGGCGCACAACATTGTGCAACTCGTGCTGGTTCAAACGGTGGTTTTGCCGGGCACGCAAGTTTTTGTGTTGACACCATTGCTGCTGTTTTTAGGCTTGCTCAGCGGAATCCTCACAGCTTGGGTCCTGCTAAGGGTAAAAGAAAGATTCGCAAAACATAAGAATGGATATCATGAAGAAAGAGAATAAACAGAAATGGCGCAGCATCCTCCTGATCGGAGGCATCGCCGCGTGCGTCTTGATCGGCGTGTTCATCGGCGCCCTGTGGTATTATCAGGACGATCTGCCGCCCACGGTGGAGCTGAAGAATTACACCCTGCGCACCGGCAGCGAGGTTTACGACCGCAGCGGCCGGATGATCTACCTGTTCGCCTTCGAGAAGCGGAAGCTGGTTTCCCTCAAGGAACTTCCTCCCCATCTGATCGACGCTCTGATCGCCACGGAAGACAAACGCTTCTATTATCACCTGGGCGTGGACCCCATTCGCATGGTGCGGGCTCTGATGACCGACATCAGAACGGGTGATTTCTCGGAAGGCGCCAGCACCATCACCCAGCAGATGGCCCGCAACATGTTTCTCACTTTGGATAAAACCATCGCCCGCAAGATGCGCGAGATCGTGCTGTCCCTGAAGATCGAGGCCACTTTCTCCAAGGACGAGATCCTGGAGATATATCTGAACAAGATCTTTTGGGGCTCCCAAAATCACGGCGTGGAGACGGCCTCCCTCTATTATTTCAACAAACACGCCCGCGATCTCAACTTGCCGGAATCAGCCCTGATCGTGGGCATGATCCAGCGCCCCAATTATTATGATCCCTTCAAGCATCCCGAGCGGGCTAAAAGCAGGCGTGACCTCGTTTTGGGGCGCATGCTCAAAACCCGCAAGATCACGGAGGAACAATACCAGGAAGCCCTTGCCTCTCCTGTCAATTCCCAGCGGGGAGGCAGCTACGCCCGGTTCGCCTCGGACTATTTCATCGAGCAGGTGCGCTCCTATCTGGAAAACAAATATGGCACCGAACGCCTCTTCGAGGGCGGGCTGAAGATCTACACCACCCTGGATTCGGAGATGTCTTCGGCCGCGGATTCCCTGTTCAACGCCTACCTGAGACGGGTGGAAAACAGCGGCGGTTTTCCCAACCGCTATTCCACGGTCCCCAAAGACGCCCAGGATATCGACACCAAATACATCCAGGGCGGATTGGCCCTGATCGAGAACAAGACCGGATACGTCCGCGTGCTGATCGGCGGACGCAGTTTCGAGCACAGCAAATTCAACCGCATGACCCAGGCCAGGAGGCAGCCGGGATCATCCATCAAACCCATTTATTACACCATCGCGGTGGAAAAGGGCTACCATCCTGCCAAGATCCTGCCCGACGCCCCGATCACGATCGGCAACTGGTCGCCCCAAAACTCCGGCGGTTCCTATCACGGAAACACGCGTATGCGCGTGGCTCTGCAGTGGTCTTACAACACCTGGGCGGTGCGGTGCGCCGAGGATATCGGACTGCCCGCGGTGCGGGACGCCTTTCGCCGGTTTGGCCTCAAAGCCGATCCCAAAGATCTCACCGCGGCTCTCGGGGCCTATGAAGTAACCCCGCTGAACCTGATCGCCGCCTACACGGCCTTTCCCAACGACGGCAAGCGCGCGGCGCCCGTCTTCGTGACCAAGATCGAGGACATGAACGGCAAGCTGATCGAGCGGATCAACTCGCAGAAATACAACGTTTGTTCGCCTCAGGTGGCCTATCTGATGACCAGCATGCTGCAAACTGTTGCCAAATCCGGCACCGGGGCTTCCTCGCGGAACGGCTATTACTGGGATAATGCGGGCAAGACAGGAACCAGCAATCAAAACAACGATTCCTGGTTCATCGGCTTCAACAAGGCCTACACTCTGGGCATCTGGACGGGATTCGACAACCGCAACCTGAAATCTGGCTCCGCCCTCGCGGCCAGCATTTGGGGGCCGATCATGACCAAGGCCATCCAGATCGACAACAACGGCCGCACCCCCAGTGCCAACGATTCCCGCTACACCTTTGTGGAACCGCCCCGGATCGTGCATCTGAACATCAATCCCTACACCGGTTTTGTAGTGAGGGGCGGCGGCATCTCGGAAGTCTTCATCGAAGGCTATGAACCGGTGGTGTCGCGCGATTCGCTGTCCTACAATTTCGCGCCCAGCTACAATTTCCAGGACCAGTTTGAGCAGGAACTTTGAACCCCGTGAGGAGTGTGAACCATGTTAGTTTTTGACGACCAGCACCGGGCGGCTTTTTTCCCCCTGGCCGAAAACCGGAGCGTGGGCGACCTGCGCTGCGGCATTCTCAAGCTGCGGCAGAGGCTGCAGCAGTTTTTGGAAGACTCCGACGATACCGCCGTCTGGACGGATCCCCTGCTGACAGAGCTATACCGGGAGCGTAAACCCGAGTGGCGGGTGAACCAACCCGCCCCGGCCCATACCCTGCTGGTGAATTCGCGCCTGCGGGTGGATCAGGCCTCGATCGAAGCCGTGAAAAATCTGCCTGCGGGCCACTGTCTTCACCAGGGGGAGGTCATCCTGGCCCTGCGCACCCTGAAAGAGACACCGGCCCTGCCCACCCTGGACGGTCTTGCCGGCCAAGGCTACACGCTGCTGCCCTCCGATCTGGAGCTCTACCACAACCTCAGCGACATCATTCACGACAACGATCGCCTGCTGCGCTTCGATTTTGAGCACCTTTTCTACGATAACGACAACTACTTTGAAACCGAACTGGGCGTCACCGCCCTCAATCCCTACAGCATCTGGATCGGTGAGAATGTGGATCTGAAACCGGGTGTGGTGCTGGACGCCTCCGACGGGCCGATCGTACTCGATCAGGGCGCGCGGGTGCTGGCCAACGCCGTGATCACAGGCCCGGCCTACATCGGTAAACGATCCCTGGTCCGCGTGGGTGCCAAGGTTTACGGCGGCACTTCCATCGGCCCTGTCTGCAAGGTCGGCGGAGAAGTGGAGGGCAGCATCTTCCAGGCCTATTCGAACAAGCAGCACGACGGTTTTCTGGGCCACAGCTTCATCGGAGAATGGGTCAACCTGGGTGCTGACACCAACAACAGCGACCTCAAGAACACCTACGGCAGCGTGGGTTTTCACTCCTATCTCAGCGGTTCCCGGGTCGATTCCGGCTCCCTGTTCCTGGGCGCTCTCATCGGCGATCACGCCAAACTGGGCATCAACACCAGCATCAACACTGGCTGCGTGATCGGCGTTGGCTCCAACCTCTGGGGTCCGCACCTGATCTCGGGCTTCATCCCGGACTTTTCCTGGGGCCAGGCTTCTGAACTTGAAAGCTATCGCTTCGATCGTTTCTGCGCCACCGCCACCCTGGTGAAAGCACGCCGCGAGCTGGAGTTCAGTCCCGCCGAAACTGAAGTGTTCCGCGTTTTGCAGGGGAGGTCCGGTGTCTGAGCGCAACCTTGAAGTGCCCATCCAGGAATACATGGAAGTGGAATTCCGGACCGGCCGTTTGGGTTATTACCAAAACACCCAAAATCTGCCCATCGCTCCGGAAGACCTCATCATTGTGGAAGTGGAGCGCGGCGAGGACATCGCCCAGGTTACCCACCTCAGCGTGTCCGGAGACGAGATCGGCGCCCAACTGCCACAAACCGGCCGGGTTTACAGGATCAGGCGCGTCGCCACCGAACTCGACCTAGAAAAGCTCCGCAACCTGCCCCTGGAAGAGGAAAAAGCCGCCCAAACCTACGCCGACATCCTCTCCCGCTATTCCTTCGAAATGAAGCTGATCGAGACCATCTATCAGTTCGATGGCAACAAACTCACCTTTTTCTTCACTGCCGAGGGCAGGATCGATTTCCGGGTCTTCGTGCGTGAACTGGCCAACGTTTTCCGCACCCGCATCGAACTGCATCAAACCACGGGGCGCGACGAGGCCAAGCGCCTGGGCGGATACGGCATGTGCGGACTCCAGTACTGCTGCGGGAATTTTCTGAAACGCTTTAACCAGGTCACCATCAAGATGGCCAAGGACCAGAACCTGGCCGGCAACCTGGCCAAGATCTCCGGTCCCTGCGGGCGTTTGCTCTGCTGCCTCAATTTCGAGGAGGATTTCTACGTGGAGGAATCCCGCGGCTATCCCATCCCCGGCACCTGCGTGGAGCTCAAAGGCAAGCGGATGTACGTGTTCAAGACCGATGTCCTGAACCAGCGGATCCACCTTTCAGACGAAGATCAAAGCCTCACCGAGGTGGATCTGGAGAGCTTCCAAAAACTCAAAGTCATCTCCGTGCCGGACATCGAGCCATGCTGAGCAGCCTCTACGGGATCCGGCCGGAAGAGCTGGAGAGCTTTTTCAGCGCCGCTTTCCCGGCTTACCGGGTGCGCCAGCTGCTGAACTGGGTTTACCGCAAATACGTCTTCGATCCCGCCCTGATGACCGATCTGGCCCCGGATTTCCGCGCCGCCCTCACTGGCGCTTTCGATCTTGCCATGCCCGTTGTCGCCCAAAAAAAACTCTCCGCGGATGGCAGCGCCAAATATCGGCTGGTTTTGGCTGATGGCGCCCAGATCGAGATGGTGCTGATGCCCCAGGCCGGGAAACAGACCCTCTGCGTTTCCACCCAGGTGGGCTGCGCCCGTGCCTGCGCTTTCTGCGCCACGGGCCGGATGGGCAGGAAGCGAGACCTGGGCGGTCATGAGATCGTGCAGCAGATCCTTTTGGCAGCCTCTGAGGCCGATCCCGCCCTCACCAACCTTGTCTTCATGGGCATGGGCGAGCCCCTGGACAATCTGGACAACGTTTTGGACGCCGTCTCACTGATCCAGCACGCCCGCGCCCTGGCTTTCAGCCCGCGCCGCGTTACCGTATCCACCTGCGGGATCGTGCCCGGCATCCAGCGTCTGGCCGAATCCGGCCTCAAGGTGAAGCTGGCGGTGTCGCTCAATTCCGCCCGGGATGAGGTACGCGGCCAACTGATGCCGGTGAACCACAAGTTTCCCCTGCCGGTGCTGAAAAAAGCCCTGCTCTACTATCAGCAGCACAGCCCCTTCCGGATCACCCTGGAATACATCCTCATTCCGGATGTGAACATGGCCGCCCCGGACCTCAAAGCCCTGCGCAAGTTTTGCGGCGACCTTTCCTGCAAGCTCAATTTCATTCCTTACAACCCCGTGCCCTCCCTGCCGTTCCGGGCCCCCACGGAAGCCGAGATCGAAGCTTTCATGGGCCACGCGCGCGACCTGCCCCAGGCTGTGATGCTCCGCCGCAGCAAAGGCGCGGATATCAGCGGGGCCTGCGGCCAGTTGGTCGCGGGGGCCATCAACAAACCCACAGGAGTTTCCTCATGAACCAGATCGAAAGCATCGCCCGGCGTCTCTTTGGAGACAATCCTCCCTGCAAATGCGGCGGCGCCCACGCCATCTGCCTGGGCTGCGCCGTTTGCCGTGCCGCCAAGCCGGACCAGCTTTACGACCCCGCCGCCGGGATCGCCTCCATCATCGACGCCACCCTCCTCCGCGCCGACGCCACCCAGGCCGAGGTGAACGCCCTCTGCGACCTCGCCAACGACCATAAATGCGCCTCCGTCTGCGTTAATTCCCACTTTTCCCATCCCCTGCAACTGCGCCTTTCTGCCGCCGTCAAGTCCTGCACCGTGATCAATTTCCCCCTCGGCGCCGGCTATACCTACGCTGTGGCCGCGGAGGCCCTGGCCGTGATCAACACCGGCATCGAGGAACTGGACATGGTGCAGAACCTCAGTGCCGTGAAAAGCGGCCACATCCTGCATTCCTACGAACTCATCCGCAACATCGCCGAGCTCTGCCGCAGCAACAGGGTGCTGCTCAAGGTGATCCTGGAAACCTGTTTCCTATCGGAAGAAGAGATCATCGCCTGCTCGCTCTACGCCAAGAAAGCCGGCGCGGAATTCGTGAAGACCTCCACCGGTTTCGGCCCGGCCGGGGCCACAGTGGCCAACGTAAGCCTGATGCGGGAGACGGTGGGCCCGAAAGTCGGCGTGAAGGCCTCCGGAGGGATCCGCACCCACGAACAAGCTTTGGCCATGATCGGGGCAGGTGCCAACCGCATTGGCGCCAGCAGCGTCACCGCCCTGCTTTGAGCGATATGCTGAAAGTCACCCTCGCCGGCTACAATATCGACAGCTCCCTGATCCGCTCTCTGGACCAGGCTTCCGCCACTCCGGAGGTGATCTCCGCCGCCTACGCCCGGATCAGCCGCAGCGCCAAATCCGTTTCCGAACTGCGCGCGGAGGCGCTGGCGGATGTCGCCCAGGCGAGAAAATCGAACCAGGCCATCGTCTTTGACCTGGGCCACGCCTCCGTGGCCGAACACGCCGTCTTCAACTTCGATGTGATCGGAGTTTCCCGCCTCCTCACCGAGAGCCTGGAAACCCTGCGTTTCGCCTCGTTCACCGAAAAATCCCAGCGCTATGTTACCTTTGCCAGGGACTACGTGATCCCGGCTGAGCTTGAACTTCCGGCTCATTCAGCCCTTAGGCGTGAATACATCAGCGTTATGGACGCCCTCTTCGCCGAATACCAGGCCAGTTATGCTGCCCTGAAGAGCTTGTACGCCTCGGATTTTCCGGATCTGCCCGCCCGGGCGCGGGACGGCATGGCCAAGGAAGACGCCCGCTACATCCTGCCCCTGGCCACCACCACCCAGCTGGGGATGACCCTCAACGCCCGCAGCCTGGAAAACCTGCTCCGGCGCCTGATCGCCAGTCCGCTCAGGGAAGCCCGGGAACTGCACGCCGCTTTGCTGAAGCCGGCCAGAGAAGTATGCCCCTCCCTGGTCCGCCACGTGGAGGCGGAACCTTTCACGGGAAGTTTCCGCGCCCTCAACCCCAAAATTCCCCGCGACGATTTTCAGGATGAGGAGCTCGTGCGCCTGCTGACACATACCCCGAACGCCGATGACACGATCCTCGCGGCGCTGCTGTATGAACAAACTCAGGGCAGTTGGCAGCAATGCCTCGACGCCACGTCCGGCTTTGCTGCCAAGGTGAAACAGGACATGTGGGACCAGGTCTTCGCGGATATCCGCCCTTGGACAAAGATGCCCCGCGCCTTTGAACTGGTGGATTTCTCTTTTGAGCTCAGCCTGACGGAAAGCTGCTGGGCCCAGTTCAAACGCCACCGGGTGGGATCCGTGATCCGGCAGAAACATCCCAGTTCGCGTCTCTGGGTGCTGCCCGAGGTGATCGGGGAGGCAGGCCGCTCCTCCCAATGGCATGATCTGTTGCCCCGGGTTATGGACCTGAAGAAAGCTCTGGCCTCGATCTCGGACGAGCTTGCCTGCTACGCGCGCCTCAACGCCGATCGCGTGAAGGTGCTGGTGAAAATGAACCTCCGCGAGCTCTACCACCTCATCCGCCTCCGCTGCGACGAACACGCCCAGTGGGAGATCAACATCCTGGCCCACGCCATTGCCGAACAGCTTCGCGGCGTGGCTCCCCAGGCCACTGACTGGCTTTGCGGCAAGAGCGAATTCGCGGACCGCGCACCCACCCCTGTCCGCCAAAACGATTGACAGAATCGCCCCTTTCAAAATCGATGTTAACAAGCTTCCGCGTCCCTGTAGCTCAGCTGGATAGAGTGGCACCCTCCGAAGGTGAAGGTCAGGCGTTCGAATCGCCTCAGGGACGCCAGGTTTTCTGATCGTGGCCTCCGAAGTTGTCATCACCCTCGCCAACCTGGCCAAGCAGATAGGCAGCAAGGTGATCTTTTCCGGGCTCGACCTCGGCATCCACTCCGGCGACAAGATCGGCCTCGTGGGCGTGAACGGCTGCGGCAAATCCACCCTGCTCAAAGTGCTCGCCTCTGTCATCGAACCCTCGGAAGGCAGCCTCGTCATTCGCGGCGGCCTCAAGCTGGGATATCTGCCTCAGGAAGCCCCTCAGACCGCCGATATGAGCGTTTTGGACTACATCCAGCCACCCGTCCCCTTTGCCGCCGAAAGCGACGAGGAACACCACTACAAGGCCATGCTCACCGTCCTCGGCCTCACCGATTTTGCCAAACCCCTCGCCCTGCTCTCCGGAGGACAGCGCCGCAAGGCCGACCTCGCCCGCGTTCTGGTGGCCGAACCGGACATCCTCATCCTGGACGAGCCCACCAACCACCTCGACCTTGACGCCATCGAATGGCTGCAGGACCTCCTGGCCGCCACCAAAAAAACCGTCATCTTCGTAACCCACGACCGCTATTTCCTGGATGCCGTCTGCAACCGCGTGCTGCAGATCGACCACGGCCGCTGCCACCTCCACGATGGCAACTATTCCGCCTATGTGCGCGGCCAGCTCATCCGCGCCACCGACGTCCAGCGCAAGGAAACCCGCCGCCAGGCCCAGCTGAAAAAAGAGCTCGACTGGCTGAACCGCGGCGCCAAAGCCCGCGCCACCAAGCCCAAAAACCATGTGGACCGCGTGCGCGAGCTCCTTTCCAAGAGCTACCTCATCTCCAACGCCGAGCTCGACATCTCCTTTCAGACGGACCGCCTCGGCAAGACCATCCTGGAGCTGCATAAACTCAGTAAAAGTTACGGTTCCCAGGAGCTGTTCACCGATATCGACCACAATTTCCAGCCCCGCGAGCGGATCGGCGTCCTCGGTCCCAACGGCTGCGGCAAAACCACTTTGCTCAAGGTCATCACCGGCGAGGTGGAGCCCGACCTCGGCAGCGTCAAAGTGGGCGTGAACACCCATTTTTCCTACTACCGGCAGGAGGACGAAAGCTTCGATCCCCTCCTCAGCGTTTACGACTACATCGCCCAATACGCCGAGGTGATCAAGACCCGCGACGGCAGCAAGGTGACCGCCGCCGAAATGCTGAAGCGCTTTCTCTTCGACGCCAAAATGCAGCAGCAGAAACTCTCCTCCCTCTCCGGCGGTGAGCTCAAGCGCCTCTACCTGCTCAAATCCCTCATGTTCGGCGCGAATTTCATCATCCTGGACGAACCCACCAACGACCTCGACATCCGCACCCTGGAGATCCTCGAGGACTATCTGGACGCCTTTGCCGGCTGCCTCCTCGTGGTTTCTCACGACCGCTTTTTCCTCGACCGCTGCGTGGATTACCTCTTCATCTTCGAAGGCGCTTCCATCCGCAAATTTCCCGGCAACTACTCCGATTATCTGCTGGTGAAGAAATTCCAGCGTGAGGAAGCCGCTGAACAGGCTGCCCCGGCTCTGCTCCTGCGTCCCAAACGCGCCCGGAAAGGCCTTTCCTACAACGAACAGCGCGAGTTCGACCTCCTTACCCGGGAGATCGACAGCCTCGAAGCACGCGTGGGGGAACTCGAGGACACCCTCAATTCACCCGGCGAACAGCTCTCCCACCTCGATTACGCCCGCATCAGCGCCGATCTGCAAAGCCTCCACGCCCTCCATCAGGACAAGCTCCAGCGCTGGCTGGAACTCGACGACAAAGCCGGAAGCTGATCCCCGCGCCGGATCGGAGCGGCAGACACAGATACAGGAGCGGCAGACGTCCCCGTCTGCCAAGGTCCAACGGACCTTTCCTTTTTAAAACAACAAGACCCTCCGGGTCTTAGCAGGCGGGAACGCCCGCGACTCCGATTACGCCCAGCCCCGCTGTGTCATTCCGGGGAAGCTGCCGCTCCGCTGTTTGTTCTGAAGACCCAGCCTTGCTGTCATTCCGAGGAAGGGGCCCCGGAATCCAGACAAACTTAACAACGATAAAAACCCCGGAACGCCACAACCCCCTTATTATCGATTACGATCGCAATTTATTCCCAGAGATTTTGGATAAGAGGTTTTACCGCTTTCAGGATTGGAAAAAACAACAAATATCTGATGTTCTCTCCATCAAAAAAAATCCCGCTTGACAAAATTGGCAAACAATATTCTGGTGAAAGAAAGGAAAATGGGATGCTTGGCTTACGCAAAATTCACATGGGAAACATTGACCAAACAGGGGAGTGCAAGGCATAAGGCAACCCACAATAAACAGCGCCACAGCACGTAAGTAAAGGAAGGATTCAAATGAAACTTACCGACAACGAAAAGAGAGAAATTCTCAACTGTCTGGACAAGAACAAAGCCCTGCCTGACCGTTATCGGTTTTTGCTCTTCGACGACGACCGCGAAGTGGAACTGCTGTGGAATGGCAAAACCAATGAAGTTTGTAACATAGTGCTACCCTTCCAGATCATCGAACAGGTGGACGAGCCGCGGGCTGAAAAACCGGAGGACCTGACACAACAACTAAACATCTTCGACGAACGCGGACGCCAAAAATCCGGCTGGACCAACAAGCTGATCTGGGGCGATAACAAACTCATCCTCTCCAGCCTTAAAAACGGACCCCTGCGCCAGGAGATCGAAGCCAACGGCGGGATCAAACTGATTTACATCGATCCTCCCTTCGACGTAGGCGCCGATTTCAGCATGGATATCGAGATCGGCGAGGATACCTTCACCAAAAAACCCAATATATTGGAACAAATCGCCTACAACGATACCTGGGGCAAAGGCGCCGACAGCTTCATCTCCATGATCTACGAAAGACTGGTGCTGATGAGGGACCTACTGGCTGATAATGCATCAATATATGTACATTGCGACTGGAGAGTTAATTCCTATATTAGGCTGGCTCTTAATGAAGTATTTGGGAAAAAAGAACTAAAACGAGAAATAATATGGTCTAAAGGAAACTTGTTCGGATATGCTGCTTCGGTTGAACAAAACTTTGTTCATTCTCACGACACATTGCTTCTATTCACAAAAGGCTCACCTTGTTTTAATAAGCAGTATATACCATACACACAAGAGTATATCAGCCAAAGGTTTAAATATGACGATAAAGATGGCAAGGGCAGATATAGGCTACAGGGTCAAAATCAAAAGCAATATCTTTCAGCATCTAAGGGAGTTCCCCTTTCTGACGTTTGGGAAATTTCAATTGAAAACGTAATGTCACTAAACCAAACTGGATATCCCACACAAAAGCCCGAAGCACTTTTAGGGCGTATTATTAAAGCCTCCTCCAATGAAAACGACATCGTAGCGGATTTCTTTGCCGGAAGCGGCACGACTTGCGCGGTGGCGGAGAAGCTTGGGCGGAAGTGGATCGGGGCTGACTTGGGCAAGTTCTCTGTTCACACCACGCGCAAGCGGATGATCCAGGTCCAGCGTCACCTGAAGGGCGAGGGCAAGGATTTCCGGGCCTTCGAGATCCTAAATCTGGGAAAATATGAGCGGGCCCACTACATTGGCATAAACCACAACCTGAGGGAAGAGGAAAAGCGGCTGCAACTGGAGCAGAAGGAGCGCGATTTCGTGAAGCTGATCCTGCGGGCCTACCGGGCGGAGGAGGTGGAAAATTTCAACTGCTTCAGCGGGAAAAAAGCGGGAAGGATGGTGGCCGTGGGTCCTGTCAACCTCCCTGTGACCAGGCTGTACGTGGAAGAGGTGATTTTGGAATGCCGGGAAAAGCGGATCAGCCGGGTGGACATCCTGGCCTTTGAGTTTGAGATGGGCTTGTTTCCAAACATCCAGGAAGAGGCCAAGGCCAAGGGTATAGATATGGCGCTGAAATACATTCCTCGTGAGGTTTTTGACAAACGTGCGGTGGAGAAAAACCAAGTGGTGTTTCACGATGTAAGCTACATTGAGCTAAAGCCCATTTACCAAGGCCAGACAATATCCATCGAGCTTACCGACTTTTCGGTGTTTTATAATCAGGACAGCATTGAAAACGCGGCGGAAGCGCTGAAAAGCGGAAGCAGCAAGATAGTGGTGGAAGCCGGCCAGATCATCAAGGTGAGCAAAGACAAGGCCGGTATAGTCACCCGCGAACAACTCACCAAAAAATGGACTGACTGGATAGACTACTGGAGCGTGGATTTTGATTTTGAGAGCAAACGCGAGATTGTGCGCGTTTTGAATGAGGCCACGGGAGAATATGAAGAAAGCTGGACCGGAGACTTTGTGTTTGAAAACGAGTGGCAAAGTTTTCGGACGCGCCGGGACAGAAACCTAGAATTGAGTACTCCCTTTATCGAATGTGGAAAAGGGCGGCGCAAAATTGCCGTGAAGGTGGTGGATATCTTTGGCAATGACACCATGAAGATCATCGAGGTAAATCCCGGAGGAGGCAGATAATGGGTATGCACAGGGATTTTCCGGGCTCGCCTTATGTCATCCTCCATCCAGATATCCGCTGGTTTCCCGCGGATGAAGAGTGGCGGGATTCCAGTTATGAGAAACTACTGCCCCCCTTGGTGCACAAGCTGCGAAACGCGGTTTATAGTTGGCGGAACCGGGGCTATGAAGGAGCCAGCGAAACCAGCAGGGCTTTACTGAACTGGTGGTTCAAAAGGGAGGACCTGGGCGAGGAGATCTTCCACTATTATTTCGCCCAGAGGGAAGCAATCGAGACGGTGATCTTCCTCTATGAAGTTGCAGCGGTGAAAGATAAATACGACATGCTGCGCTTTGATTCCTCAAACGCCATCAGTGGAGGGCATTTCGACGAAGACTGGCTGCGTTTCGTGATCAAGATGGCCACTGGCAGCGGCAAAACCAAGGTGATCAGTATGGTGATCACTTGGTGCTACTTTCATAAGCTGTATGAAGAGGAATCCAAGCTATCCACAAACTTTTTGCTCATTTCTCCGAATATCATCGTTCTGGACCGGTTACGGGCGGATTTCGACGGTTTGAAGATTTTCTGGAGTGACCCCCTGCTGCCTGACAACGGCTATGAAGGGCAAAACTGGCAGGATGACTTTCAGCTTACATTGCATATCCAAGACGAAGTATCAATTGTAAGGAAAACCGGAAATATCTTTCTCACCAACATTCATCGGGTGTACGCAGGCAGCGATACCGAGCCCAGCTTTGACGACGAGAACCTGGAAGAATACTTTTTAGGCAAGAAACCGGTGGGGAAAACCAACGACTCAAAGGTAGATCTGGGCGTGATCGTACGCGAAATTGACGAATTGGTGGTGATCAACGATGAGGCTCACCATATCCACAACCCCAAGCTAGCCTGGTTCAAATCCATACAGGATATTCACAACCGCCTGAAACAAAAAGATCACTTTTTATCTCTTCAGGTGGACGTTACTGCAACTCCTCGCCATGATAATGGAGCTATATTTGCTCAGACCGTTTGCGATTACCCCTTGGTGGAAGCTATCGCTCAGAACGTGGTGAAACACCCGGTTTTGCCCGATGAGGCCAGCAGGGCAAAGCTGAGAGAAAGGCAAAGTAACAGGTTCACGGAACGCTACGCGGACTATATCGCACTGGGGGTGGAAGAGTGGAAGAAAGTTTATCCTGAACACGACAAGATGGGTAAAAAGGCCGTGCTCTTCGTCATGACCGACGACACCAAGAACTGCGACGATGTGGCCGCGTATTTGGAAACCACCTATCCCCAGTTCAAAGATGCCATCCTCACCATTCATACCAACAACAACGGCGAAATCTCCGAAGCGGACAGCAAGAAAAGCAAAGAAGAACTGGAGGTGCTGCGCAAAGCGGCAAACTCAATCGATGGTTGGGAAAGCCAATACAAAGTTATCATCTCAGTTTTGATGCTTAAAGAGGGCTGGGACGTTCGCAACGTGACCACCATAGTGGGCTTGCGGGCCTACTCAGCAAAAAGCAACATCTTGCCGGAACAAACCCTGGGACGGGGCTTGAGAAGAATGTACCCAGGGGTTGATGCCATAGAGTATGTGAGCGTGGTGGGAACCGATGCCTTTATGGCGTTTGTGGAATCGATCAAGAGCGAAGGCGTGGAACTGGAACGCAGGCCAATGGGGGAAGGCACTGGTCCCAAGGCCCCGCTGATCATCGAAGTGGATAAAGAAAGCAAAAACAAGGACCTGGACGTCCTGGACATCGAGATCCCGCTGCTCACGCCTCGTATCTACAGGGAATACAAAGACCTCGAAGAACTCGATCCGGCCAGTTTTGAAACTCCAAAGATCAAGTACCGTCAATATACCCTGGAAGAACAGAGGGAAATCGTTTTCCGCGACATTAGCACTGGAGAAATCACCCACAAAACCTATCTGGAACCGGGATCTGTCACAGATTTCCGGGCTGTGATTGGATTTTTCACAAACGTGATAATGAGGGAGTTACGCTTGGTAAGCGGATATGATATTCTACATGGCAAAGTGAAAGAGTATATTCAAAAATATCTCTTCGAGATAGAAGTTGAAATAGACGACTTAAATACCTTGCGCAACCTATCTGAAACCCTTGCCAGCCGGATGATAGTAGATACCTTTGTCAAAAAGATAAACGCCATCACCGTTAAGGATAAAGGCAACGCCGAAATCCGGGGTCAGATCAAACTTAGGGATACCAGACCTTTTGTTGCCAAGGACCAGGGCTATTTGCTGCCGAAAAAAAGCTTGTTTAACAAGATCATCGGCGACAGCCATTATGAACTTGAGTTTGCCTCCTATTTAGATAGATGCCCCGACGTTGTGGCTTTCGCCAAGAATTATCTGGCCGTGCACTTTAACCTGGATTATGTGCGCTCAGATGGCAGTATCTCCAACTACTATCCGGATTTCTTTGTGAAAACCGCAACTGATAAAATCTACATTGTGGAAACCAAAGGTTTGGAAGATATAGATGTTCCGCTTAAAAAAGCCAGGCTGGAACAGTGGTGTATGGACGTCAATTCCAGACAATCCAAGCTGAAAATCAGCCCTTTGTTTGTGAAAGACGAAGATGGTTTGCTAAATAAACTTAAGTCTTTTCAGGAGTTGGTGGAAATCTGCCTGAAAGATTGATATCATGATGTTGTTTAGATAGCCTTGGCTTTAAATCGATATCCGGATCATAACTCCATGAGAAAGATAGCTCCTCTCCGATTTTCAATCCGCATATACGACTATAGATTTGCGAACATTCATCATTAGACTACGGCCCGGTTTTAGCAACATCTACTGGGGTGGGATTACTTGCAATGTATCTATTGATCTGTTATTATGGTTATACTCCAATTTCTGGAAGCGTTCATCAATGGCATATTTGGTGTCTTTTTGAATCTGCTCAGCTAGTTTATTCTCCTGACAGTTATTCAACGTAATAAGTGAGGTTGTTATAAGGACTAGTATTCCGACAGCCCACACGAAAAATTTTGTCTCCAACTTTGATATTCTGGCATCAATATCACTCTTAATGATTTCTTTTATCCCCCCGATCTCGTTTCTTAAGCTTGTAGCTTCATCGGTAATTCTCTGTCTCAAATCTGTCTTCGTTTCTTTAAGTCCATCCGAAAACCATTTACCGTCATATGGCTGAAACTTGTTTTCATTTGTAGATGATGAAGTGATGTTGTTGTTTTCAAGTCCTATTTGTTCGATATTGTTTTTATCATCTTCACTATTAGGGTACTTGCTAATAGTTGAATGTATTTGTCCAATCAGATCGCGTGCCGTCTCTCTCTTTTCTATCTGAGCAGGTTCTGTCTTACGACAATTGCTTGACTGCTTGTTCCCTGATTTTTTTCTTTTTGGCATCTCAAACTCTAAAAGGGTTCACAGCTTCAGTCTCTGATTGTAGAGTAACTTCTTCAAGCTTTTCGAACATTCCGAGTACATCTTGAATTGAAATATTATCAATTGTTTTTGTAATGAATGAATCGACATCAAGACCTATTCCTACCTTCGGTGCTCCACTTTTATTTGAGAAGTTATCAGTTATCCATTTATCATCATCTTTAACTGGTCCGAGGGTTATGTTACTATTTGAGCTTGTGAATACAAATTTTAGATCACCTGGTTTGATTGAGAGAGGGAAATTATCGTTTAAATAGCTCGCCATAAAACAAGATATCAATTTATTATAGTCCAATAATTTATGAAAACCGAATATACTAATAAATCTGACACCAACACGACGAATATTAAACGCCTCTAACGACATTGAGTTTGCAAAAATAGCCATGACATTCTTTACTTCACTATCGAAGTGGGATATTAAATTGTGGCCTTCAAAATCAACACTTAGCCTTGTAGGCTCGATAAGAATATTCGTTGGAACATCAGATGTATCCCCTTGAATCACAATACCCAAATTAGTTATTTTATATTTACTCGTTTGGTACTTGGCCTTTGATATAAAACCATCAACAATATGCCCCCTGTTATCAATAATTTTTGATATAGGTTTGAACCGAAATTCAACAATCATTCGAGTTTTCTTCCTGAATTCTATCAAGCTATCCACTATCATATTCACTCCTGGCTGAAATATTAATCAAATTCTTTTCATTTGCATGCATAATAACGATGCACTATTCTCATATTTATCAGTCCAATTCCTGTCAAGCGAAATTAACATTCTCCCCACAGAGGTAGGCAATCCACGTCATCCCGGGCGGAGGTGCTTTAGCGCCGAAGACCCGGGATCCAGCTTCTCTGTCCCTCCGTTTCTCTGTTTGAATTGTCTGGATCCCGGGTCAATGCGCCCCGCGGGCTCTGCGACGTCCGGGATGACGTGTCTCAATTCTCCTGCGCCCCCTACGATCTTACATCAGCTTATCGAGCAGTTCGTAACCCGGTACGGGGTCCAGGAGCCCCGCTTCCACGGCGCGTTTGACGCTGCGGCAGGGGAGGTCGTTGGTTTCGATGTGGATGCGCTCCAGGAATTCCAGGTCGATGCCGGGATCCGAGGCCTG